>ADJS01008921.1_pt1 | contig 11246 bp, 8 predicted proteins | sample 268128 | NCBI WGS metagenome assembly ADJS01 (sample SAMN00007486, study PRJNA43253) | human gut metagenome | isolation source: feces sample TS28 | reverse complement strand
GTTATCTTTTCTTTGTTTAGTTTTTCTCCTATTACTATGAAGATTTCCTGTCCTTCTTTTATCGGTTGTATAGTAATATTTTGATGTGTGGCATTAAGTTCAATCCACTGATCTGATTTTGTCTGCATAAATCCCTTTATTCGGAAGATATTCCCACATTCTTTGTCGTTAAATATTTGTTTTACTTTTTCTTCAAGTTTCTCTACCGGCATAGTTAAATTCATAAAATATAATGACTGAAATGCATCTTCTTCTGCAATGTCTTTTTTCTCATAATCTGCACCAACATAGCCTGCTGACTGAATTTTTTTAAAATCTGCATCAGAAAGTTTATTCCAATCTTTGGCAAAGATTTCTTTTTCAAATTGGCGGTCGCAATGAACAGATTCCATTGCTTTATTAAGGTGTGCTTTTGTGCGCTCTATATCGGTCTCTGCTGCCTCCTGCGCTTTACTTAATAAAACAATGCCTGCATTGGCTACTTCCGATGCAAGGATGAATTCTGCGTCTTCTGAGAGGTTCTCTTCAAGCATTGCATCTACAACTGTAATTACATTTCCTATTTCATACCATCTGTCAAGCGGAGATTCATGAAGGGCATCGAAGAATTCGTCCATATCGAAAATTCCAGACGGCTCAATCAACACTCTGTCATATCCGCACATTCCCATTGCAATAAGTTTTGTGCGAAATCTTCTTCTATGACAATCTTTATCGCATCCACCTGCTACCATTTCCAATGTACATTTTTCTCCTGCAATGTCCTGAAGTAACATCATATCGACATTTACTGCCCCAAAATCATTCTCTAATATACCGATATTTAATCCCTGATCTATAAGATACTTTGCATATTTTTTTATAAATGTGGTCTTACCCGAACCTAAGAACCCTGTAATTAAATCTATTTTTACCATTTTATTTTTCCTCCTGTTTTGGCAAAGATATTATAACAAAAAAATGATTTTGATTCTATGCCAAAATACATAGATCAAAATCATTTTTATAATTCTGAACTTTTATAGGATTTTACTTGATTGCCATAAGATAAATATTGAAATTTCCGCGAACTCTAGTGTATAATTATAAAGTTTAATAATGCTATGTACTTCGGGAGTCTTCACATCCTTACTTTTGTGAGAAGAGTCTGTGAGTACATTATGAAAAACAGGAGGTTTTACAACATGCTTCGTGATGATTTTGACTTACGCTTAACAAATGAATTAATAGAAACTTATCTTAAAATTGCCTATGGAATCAAACCGGGATGCTGGCTTGATGCTGAAAAAGGTCTTCTTCAGGAAAATACGCTCTATCCTAAGTTAAAGCAAATGATCAACGATGGCAATATTAATGATGCAGAAGATATTCTCTATGAATATGCTAATCCAATTAATCCGGACATATTAAAAGTCGGTCTGTTCTTCTATTATGATCTAAACCGTATGGCTGATGCTGAACTTGAAGCAGCAGATTTTACTCGTGATGAAGTAAAAGAAGGCGTACAGGAATTACTTAAAATTTACGATCAGGAAAACTTTGGAACAATTTTTCGTTAGAAACCCGATTCTTTCAGGATTAATCCTGCATTTCTGACATGTGCTTTCTATACCAGAGCGGTATAAGATTGCGCTGACATACTGGATTCTTACGTTCTTTAATCCCAATCGTCTGAAAGAATGTTTTCCACAGTGCAGTCATACTATCGGTATCCTTTGCTGCAGATTCTCTTGCCAGGAATTCTGACATTTCTTCTTCGGAAAGAGATGTCAGATAATATGGCTGATCTGCCGGATGTACTACTGCTGTTCTTCTGCTATCATCTATGATCATCCAGTCTTCGGAAGGTAATCTATCCACAAAATGTGGTGCAAGTAAGGTAATAACATCACATTTGGGAGAAATTATCCCCACAAGTATGTGATGATTCATCTCGGTAAACCGAATACATTCCCGAAATATATGTGCTTCATTACTTGCTTTTCGTTCTAACTCAAATATTTTCATTACGATCGGATTCTGTAGCGAATCGAGAATCTTCCTGCCATAATGGAATCCCAATATTAAAAAACGATAAATACTATCAAGCTTCTCCTCTTCATCTGCTGCCATCGCTACATGATATACCATCTGATATGCACGAAAGGAAATCTTTTGCTGAATCGTTCTTATCACACTCTCTGTTTTCTCTTTATCTGCCTCCACATGACGGTATTCACAAAAAAGTTCCATTGTTCCAAGCGGCTCTGTTCTTAACTTTATATTGTTATGTCCAAGATGGGATGCCCACGCTTCGTAAATACAGGTCATCATATCATCAAATCTATCTTTACATGTAAAAACTACCATATCATTTCTGCTTTCTTTAGGTGATGGGGAGTTCACGTCAAATTAAAATCATCAAATAAAGATAACTGTCTGTATGTTGTTGGATGCTCTATCTTCCAGTTATCTTTCTGATTCGTCCCAATAAGCTGGCGGGTAATAAAGTCTTCTTCTATCGGTGTATGATACTTCATCTTACCTCTGCAGGTTATAAAATAAACTGCCCGCTTTAATACCACTCCCATCTTCTTGATATCTTCAAAATCAAGTGCCGCCTGTCTTCTTGCCCTGACAATTCGCCCTGCGGACTTATTCCCTATTCCCGGAACACGAAGCAGCTGTTCATAGCTTGCCTGATTAATCTCTACAGGAAAATATTCTAAATGTCGCAATGCCCAGTCGCACTTCGGATCTATAAATGTATTAAAATTCGGCCGGTCCGAACTTAGGAGTTCATCCGCCTGAAATCCATAATACCGAAGCAGCCAATCTGCCTGATATAAACGGTGTTCCCTCAAAAGAGGTGGTGCGGTTCCAATTGCTGGAAGTTCCGGATCATCATTCAGCGGCACATAGGCAGAATAGAACACTCTTTTTAAATCATACTGCTGATAAAGCCGCTGAGTCAGTGAAAGCAGATGAAAATCACTCTCTCCAGAAGCTCCGATAATCATCTGCGTACTCTGCCCTGCTGGTACAAACTGTGCCCCTTCTCGCTTTCCTGTAGTCTGCAAAAAATGGGATGGGAGTGTTATTTTACTTTCTACTCCACCACTCATTCCATTTCCCATCTGTGATGTATTATCAGACATTGCCGCATTTTCTCTGCCTCTTCTTCCTATATTGCTATTCAAACTATTTTCTATACTACTATTTGTAGCGACACTCATACTATTTTCTGTATCTATATTACTACCTATATCTCTTTCTAACCTAGTTTCTTTGAAAAAGGCCGCATCATTTTGTCGCCTATTTACATTATCATTCTTCTTAACAGATTTCTGCGCGTCTTCCATTATAGAAAATACAGACTTCTCCTCAACAGAGGAAGTATTCTTCTCATTAAATATACTATTCGACAAATATTGATTTCCCTTCGCCCGCTCCATTCGGCTATCCTTACCAAGTGCTACTCTCTGCGTCTGTATTCCTCTCTGAATCTGCTGAATCGGCCGAATCAGATTCTTTGGCTTCTTATTCGGTGCCAGTCTCTTCAAGCCTTCGGCAGTAGGTAATTCCAGATTCACACTCATTCTGTCTACTAAAAATCCAAGTGCATATATAATATCATCCGGTGCCCCTGGTATCGCCTTCACGTGAATATAACCATTAAAATGATACTTATTCCGAAGCATATAAATCGCCTCATACATTCGCTCCATCGTATATGCCGGACTCTTCACCACCGCAGAACTTAAAAACAGCCCCTCAATATAATTCCGACGATAAAACTCCACCACAAGCCTGCAAATCTCTTCCGGGGTAAATGTTGCTCTTTCCTTCTCGTTCGCAGCACGACTCGGACAATACTTGCAGTCAAAAACACAATCATTGCTAAAAAGAATCTTCAAAAGAGAAACACACCGTCCATCGGAAGAAAATGTATGACAGATACCCGCAGATACCGTATTCCCGAGATGCCCCTTCTTCCCTCTTCGACTTGACCCACTCGAAGTACACGCAACATCATACTTCGCCGCATCTGCTAAAATCTTTAACTTTCTCTCCAAAGGAATCTCTCTTTCTGTCATAGTATCACCTCTTCATAAACATATGTTCCGAAAATTTGTTTGTGTACATTCTAACACACCTCTCCTACAAAATCAAGAACTTCTGATTTGCCGCAGGCAAGAAGACGCCCCCAAAGAGAGACACTACCCTATATTTGTGACTTTAGTCGCAGATATAGGGTAGTGTCTCTCTGGGGGTTCGTCTATTTATTCACCCCGGCAAATTATTATTTTGTAATATTCTCTTGCTGTTATGCTATAAATTATCGCATAGATTACTGCAAATACCGCTACTGTTCCTACTGTATACATGAAAAATAATGATATATTCGTAAGGTTTAACACACTGAGTAGCTTTGTGATAATTTTAAAAGCAAATGCCAGATGAATGACCGCCATAATCAGTGGCAGGAAGAAGACGAGTAGCACCTGGCTTCTTATGGAATGTCTGACTTCTTTTTTGCTCATTCCGACTTTCTGCATGATCTGGTAGCGTTCTCTGTCATCATACCCTTCAGATATCTGTTTGTAGTAGATGATGAGTGTCGTTGCCATCAGGAATATGATTCCGAGGAAGATACCGATGAAGAGAAACCCACCGTAAAGTTCATAAAAACTTTCTCTGCTTAATTCTCTACTTTCAATGGAACAATTCGCAAATTTTTTCTGAAGCTGTTTCTGAATACTTTTTTCTGTTTTTGCACGATTTGCTCTGCTTCCGTTTAAATTAAAACTGTAACTATACTGTATTTTCCCATAATATTCTTTCAGTTCATCATATATATTACTATTCTCGTAAATATCTTTTAAATAGGATGTGATGATACTGCTGTCTTTGACTACTACATACCATCCATCTATGAAACTAGTTGTATCAGCTTTTGCTATTGCTAGTCTGTCTAATTCATCGACTACTTTATATGAGATGCTATTTAATTGAATGACTTTCTTATTTTTTAGGGCTTCTGTATCACTTTTTTTATGAGTTCTTTTATGATTTCTATGATAAAGAAGAACTTCATTTTCTTTCAGTTTTACATTCTTCCCTTCTGTTTGATTGTAATCAGAAAGTGGAATCATGACTAAATCTACAGCATTTGAATTGCTATAATCCCCCGCTGCCATCATATCAAGCTGCTTCGTTTTGTTATTATATACTGTTGTAAATCGCCCTACATGAAAACGTATCTGTGAAGTTGTCACTGTGTGATTTTTCCTTGTCGTATTCTTTATAATTTCTTCTATCTGTCCTTCTTCTTTTTGATTGATTCCTGAACTTGTGATTTGCGCCTCATATGGAAAACGGGTCACAATCACATCATTCAATCCCCCATATAAGGATACTGTCATAGAAACCATCACAAGAACCATTGTGCTTAATATGCAGATGTTTGCAAGACCTACCGCATTCTGTTTCATTCGGTAGATCATGCCTGAGACGGCTGTAAAATGTCTCGTCTTATAATAATAGCTTTTTTTGTTTCGGAGCATTTTTAAAAATGCAATACTTCCTGCCATAAACAGGGCATACGTTCCTATAATAACAAGTATAACTGCAATGAAGAACTTTCCTAATGCCGCCATCGGTTCTTTTGTTATAAGTGCGATAGAATAACCTCCTGCTAAACAGAGGATTCCGATTATCGTCATGATCCATTTTGTCTTTGGCTCTCGTTCTCCCGTATTTCCTCCGCGTAGCAGTTCGATTGGATTTGAAAGCTTCATCTGTAAAAGGTTATACAGAAAGATCAAAATAAAAATTGCGCCAAAAAAAATCGTTGTCATTCCAATAGATGCCAATGAGATTCTATACTCTATCTTTCCACCCATATGCAGTATTTTCAATAATATAAGATACACGAGTTTGCCCAAAAGAATGCCTGCTAAAATACCACCAATGATACTTGCCACCGTTGTTATTACAGATTCAAGAAAAAGCATTTTGCCAAGATGTCCTTTTCCCATTCCCAGAATATTATATATTCCCAGTTCCTTTTTCCGGCGTTTAATTAAAAAACTATTGATATAAAACAAAAAGATAATCGAAAAAATAAGAAGTACCGCATCAGCATAAGATAACATAATAGCAAGCGGACTCCCTTTTTCTACTAGAGAACGATTGCGGTACAGATTATCCATAATAAAATACATCATTACAGAAAATGCAGATGCCAAAATATATGGAATATAACTTTTCCTATTATTTTTAAATTCGTTACTGCAAGCTTTCCATAAATTTTACTATTCATCATCCTCACCTCCCGCTGTGATTGCAGTCATTGATCGGAAATCTTCTGATACATCTGTGCCTACTGAGATTTCCTTTGTAAATCTGATGAAATACCCGGCCGTCTTTAATAAATAAAACCCGCCCTGCTGTGCTTGCTGCCTTTACACTATGTGTTACCATCAGGATGGTCTGTCCGTCTTGATTCAAACTGGTAAATAGCTTTAGCAGTTCTTTTGCTGCCTTAGAATCCAGAGCTCCCGTCGGTTCATCCGCCAGCAGAAGCTGCGGCTGTGTGATAACTGCTCTTGCAACGGCAGCTCTTTGCTTTTGTCCTCCCGAAACTTCATAGGGATACTTCTCCAGCAAGTTTTTGATACCAAGTTTATCTGCAAGTGGAAGAAGTCTTCTTTCCATTTCTTTATGAGATGTTCCGGAAAGTACAAGAGGAAGAAAAATATTATCTTTTAAAGAAAAGGTATCCAGAAGATTAAAGTCCTGAAATACAAATCCCAGATTATTCCTGCGGAATGCCGCCATCTCTTTTTCTTTTACTTTACTTAAATCTTTTTCTTTTAAAAATACCTTTCCTTCCGTCGGCTTATCGAGTGCCGCTAAAATATTAAGAAGTGTACTTTTTCCTGAACCAGATTCCCCCATAATTGCTACATATTCGCCCTGCTCCACAGAAAAGTTTACATCTTTTAATGCTTCCACCTGATTTCCGCCAAAACGTGTTGTATATACTTTACGAACATTTTTTACATCTAATAATGCCATTATAATTCCCTGCCTTTCTTTTTCAAACACTCTCTAAGCTTACAGGTTTATTATAAAAAGAAAGTGCAGCTACTTCCATCGAAGTACCTAACACTTTCTGTTCTTACCTTACATTTTTGTAAGATATATCTTTGTTCCGCTTCCCACCTCTGAATCTACTGTAATATTCCACTGCAATTTATCCATAATATTTTTACATAAATACAGACCGATTCTGGTAGACTTCTTGTTCTCTCTGCCATTATATCCAGTAAAGCCTTTTTCAAAAATTCGCGGAAGATCTTCTGCCGGAATTCCGATTCCTGTATCTTCGATTACAAGAGATTTTTCTTTCATATAAATAGAAATCTGTCCCTTCTTTGTATATTTCAAAGCATTCGATATGAACTGTTCAAGTACAAAAACAAACCATTTATCATCTGTTACTATATATCTTCCTGTCGGCTTAAAGTTCATTTTTATCTTTTTAGATATAAAAATCTTTGCATACTTTCGTATCACCTGCCGCACCATATCATCTACCGCATACTGTTTAAAAGATAAATCTGAAGATATGTCTTCAACTCTTAGATAATTTAATGCCATCTCCACATACTGCTCTATCTTGAACAGTTCCATTTTCATATCAGAAACAGGTATTGATTCCTGAATAATTTCTAACCGTTTATTTATCCGGCTATTCACTATATCTTCTTCATATAAAAATTGCTCCGTATTTTGCAATAAAATATCCAATGCAGCAATCGGTGTTTTGATCTGATGAACCCACATGCCATAATAATCAAGCAGCTCTTTTTTTGCAATTCGATTCTTAGAAATAAGCTCCTGCTTTGCCTGATATAATTCCTTTGCAAGTTCCTGATAATCATATTCAATAATATCCATATGCTCTGGGAGTTGTTCTGCATCGTCAAAAAACTGCTCCCTGTTGATATGTAATAACTTATGCCGTTTATAATATTTGTAAAAATCAATAAACAGACATACTGCACACCACACAAAAGACAATTCGCATCCATAGATAATCGCATCAAAAGGAATATCATATAAATAAAATAGTATTCCAAATATCACAACGATTCCTGTAAATATAATAATTGGCATTTTGCGGATTTTCAAAAATGAAAAAATACTTTCTTTGATCATTTCTCTTTCTTTCCTCTATTTATCCAAATAATACCCAATTCCTTTTTTCGTCTTAATTCGTCCTTCCATACCTACATTTTCTAACTTTTTACGAAGCCTTGCTACATTTACTGTCAGAGTATTATCATCAATAAAGGCATCACTTTCCCAAAGTCTTGCAATAATGTCATCTCTTGCAATAATCTTTCCTGAATTTTCCATAAGCATCTGCAAAATACGAAATTCATTTTTTGTAAGAGACATTTTCTCCCCCTTATAAGAAAGAGAAGCGTCATTTAAATTAAGGAGCATACCTTCATGCTCTAACACATTGACATTTCCTTGAAAGGAGTAGGCCCGGCGTAGTAATGCCTGTACCTTGGCTGTTAGTACATTTAGATCAAATGGCTTCTCGATAAATTCATCGCCGCCCATATTCATTGCCATCACTATGTTCATATTATCATTCATAGAGGATAAAAACAGAATTGGAACACTCGATATTTTCCGGATTTCCTGACACCAGTAAAATCCGTTATAGAACGGCAAACCAATATCTAAAATAACAAGCTGCGGATCAAACTGCTGAAATGCTTCCATCACGCATTTAAAATCTTCTATCTGTTTAGTCTCATAATCCCACCGCTCCAGATGTGCTGCCACATTCGAAGCAATCGTAGAATCATCTTCGACAATTAAAATTCGGTACATTTTTCCTCTCTATTCCTTTTAGTGTATGTTCAACAAAAATTCTTGATTATACCGACTTTGTTGAACCGTTAATAAGTTACATATATCTCCTTAAAATTCTTTTTTAAAACACTTCTCTGTATAATGAATAAACTTTTTCACTATTTCTGGAAGAAAAGATTCATTTTTATAGATAAGATATAATTCCCTGCAAAATTCCTTTTCCGGCAATCTATAAATCAATATCTTTCCAGACTCATGTAATTCTCTTATCATTTGATATGACAAAATCGAAATTCCCATTCCAGCTTCCACACAATCTCTTAGCATCTCTGCACTATCAAAGGTTGCAATAATATTTAAGTCTTCTTCTTCTATTCCAAAATATTTCAAGCTGCCGAGTGCCTCTTTCATTGTTCCAGAGTACTGTCTTCTTGCTAAAAATGGTGCTTCTAAAATCTGTCTTAAATCGCTCTCCCCAGAATCACTTTCTCCGGAAAAAATCTTCTGATACTTCTTTGTATTTGGTGCTGCCAAAACCAGATGGTCTTTTATCAGTGGAATGTACTTGCACTGCTTTTCTACCTTTGTCCCAACAAATCCAATATCGAGACTTCCCTCTTTTACCCGACGAATAATATCTAAACTATCCGCACTCGTCATCTCCACCTGCGTATTTACATTTTTCTTTAAAAATCCACTCAATATTGTAGGAACAAACCACTGTGCCGGAACAGAAGATGTACCAATCCGAAGAAACTCACTTCCATTCCCCCCAACTTCCATTATCGCTTTTCGATGTAAAAGTAAAATATCTATTGCATACTTATAAAGCTTTACCCCATCTTCTGTCAATTCAAAATTTCTTGCTGTACGTCGAATCAGCTTTTTCCCAAGCTCATTCTCTAAGGCTGACACATGTGTACTGACTGTAGATTGCGAGAGATGCATTTTTTTCGATGCTGCCAAAAAACCTTTACATTCTGCAACATTTGCAAAAATCTGCAATTGATGTATATCCATTTTCTCACTTTCCTTTCCGGTAAGTTTAAAATACTCTGGTCGAAAACACTCCAGAATAAATACATTTTACCATATCTATCGTTTTTATCAATAATCATATCTATATTATCGAAATAATGAACTTTACTTTCTGTACAATATCTATTAAACTAATTTTAGAATAAATTACATTATGTTGGGAAATTTTACCCAAAATGTACTCGCAAAATCGGTTACAAAAGGAAATGTATGAAAAGTTCTGAAATTACATTGAAGAGGAACCATAAAAGTATTTTTCAGTGGTAACAAGCACATACATAAAAAACACTGAGAGTACATCCCACATAAAAGGAGGCTGCCTATTATGGAAAAGGAAAAATTATTTTGTAAAGGGGGAGGATGTACTGCAAAGCTTGGCGCTGGCATTTTAAGTCGTATATTATCGAAGCTGCCGCAGGGACCGGAAGATGAGAATCTTCTTGTCGGTTATGACAGTAAAGATGATGCCGCTGTCTATAAGATATCTGATGATATTGCTTTTGTACAAACCCTTGATTTCTTTCCTCCGATGGTCGATGACCCTTACACTTTTGGGAAAATCGCTGCTACAAATGCATTAAGTGATATTTACGCAATGGGCGGTGAAAGTAAAAACCGCCTTAAATATTGTCTGTTTTCCTGAAAAAATGGATCTGAACATTTTAGGTGAAATTATGCGAGGCGGTGCCGAAAAAGTAATTGAAGCCGGCGGAACACTTGCCGGAGGGCACTCTATTGCTGATTCGGATGTGAAATATGGTCTTTCTGTTACCGGCATCGTCAATCCGAATAAAATCTATACGAATAACGGGGCGAAACCGGGCGATGCACTGATTCTTACGAAGCGGCTTGGTGTCGGCATTATCTGCACAGCAAATCGAGTAGGAGAAGCTTCTGTGGAAGCAATGAAAGCCGTAACAGACTCCATGACAACCTTGAACAAGTACGCCGCAGAGTGTTGCAGGAATTTCGAAATCCATGCCTGCACAGACGTTACAGGATTTAGTTTTCTAGGCCACCTTCATGAAATGATGGATGGACAGCTTTCCTGTCATATTCACGCAAAACAGGTTCCTGTCTTTGAAGAGGCCTTACGACACGCCGATGAATTCCTTTTAACTGCTGCCGGACAGAGGAACCGAAACTTTACCGGTCCATTTGTTCAATTTAAAGGTATTCCATTTGCTATGGAAGAAATTCTTTTTGACCCTCAGACATCCGGTGGTCTGCTCATTTCTCTTGCAAAAGAAGATGCACCTGGTCTTCTTGACAAGTTAAAAGCTTCCGGTCTTCCTGCTGAGATTGTCGGAGAGGTTCTAGCAAAAACA
>ADJS01019037.1_pt1 | contig 11251 bp, 10 predicted proteins | sample 268128 | NCBI WGS metagenome assembly ADJS01 (sample SAMN00007486, study PRJNA43253) | human gut metagenome | isolation source: feces sample TS28 | reverse complement strand
TTTTAATGCTTCGATACCATCAAGGCTGATTGCCTCCTGGTTTTCTTTCTGAATCTGAAGATACACTTCCTTACGGTATACCGGAACATCTTTCGGTGCCGTAATTCCAAGTTTGATCTGGTCTCCCCGGATTTCAAGTACGGTGATCTCGATATTGTTGTTGATTACAAGGGCCTCCCCCTTTTTTCTTGTCAATGCCAGCATATCTTATTCACCCGCCTTTTCTTTCTTTGCCTTAAGCACATCATATACTTTGTATTTTACCGGATAATCATCCTCCACAATCATCTGTACCCCTTTGCGGTTGTCCATATTGATCACAACCGGTGCTTTCAGGTTTACGGAAAAATCTTCTATATTTTTCGGAACCGTTACCGTCACAAGAATATATGTGTTTTCTGGTGTCAGCTTTCCGAGTGGTGCAATCATTTCCTCACTTACATTCGGGTTGTAATCTTCCTTGACGATATGCGGCATCATAACCGGAAATGCAATGTCCGGATCATCCATCGACTGCAGCCACATAATGGAATTGTATTTTTTTTCTTTCTCTTCATCATAAATCAGTGCAAAATGATTGAGATCCGGAAAACCGATCATACCTTTCTCTAACGTGATGATTTTATCATCTTCTATTTCAATTTGTCCAAAAATACGTGAATCAGCCTTCATGGTCTTTCTCCTTCGCTCCGCGTTTTTATAAATAGTTCAGTAATGTCTGGCTTCCAACTTTCGATGCAGCCGTCAGACTGGACGTATATGCATTGTAAGCAGCATAGTAATCAATGATAATATCCGAAATGTCACGGTTATCATTGTTAGACTTCAATTCTTCTACCGTCTCTTTCTGGTTTTCCACACGGGTCTTTGTCAGCTCCACGCGCTGCTGCAATCCACCCACATTGGTATGTGCCACATTTACTTTATTCAGGTATCCGTCAAAATTCGAGATAAACTGCTGGTAGGTTTTTGACAGATTATCGTCTGCATAGGTAGCTTCTTTATTGGCAGCATCCAGATAGGTCTGAAGTTTCTTCTGGCTCTCCTCATCCGAATACTTATCCATCGACATCATCTTTTCAATTCGTGAAACTTTGTCATGTGCCTGTGTGGAAGCAGAAACAAGCGTCATCATCTCTGTCATGTCCCGTCCAATGTCAGTGCTTAAAACATCGCTTGCCTGTGTATTTGCCGCGAGCATGATTCCACTGGAAATTTCGAAATTGATCGGCTGATCTTCCTTGGTATACTGTACCGCCTCCTGCATATCCGGAGTCTTCATCTTACAGTCATAGTAATATTCCGGACGAACCTCTCCTGCATCAAATCCGGTTTTGGTGTACGTGATGCTAAGATCTGCCTTTTCCCTCTTTAATGTATTGGACAAATCTTTTCCGAGAATCATTTCACCGGTATCTTTGATAAATACCATGTCATTGTCTCCGACTTTGGCTTCTCCATTGTTCGCCTTAAGCCACTCCTCTTTGGATTCGTACATGGTAAACGTACTGCCGGTTGCTGCCCCATTCTCATCTACAAATTGTCCTCTAGTCTGTCCCGGTGCAAGGTCTAATTCCACTTTCTTTCCTGCAGCTGTCGTATAACTCATACTGGAAATCGGATCAATTGCTCCCGTTCCATCCGAATTATCTTTTCCGTTAATCTTTCCATACGCCAGACGCAGCCGGTCGTAGGTATTTTCCCCGATGGAAATCGTTTCATCAAAGCTGTTTGCTGCATCCGTTGGTACATCTACGCTTCCGTATGTGTAACGCGCCTCGGAAATATCTTTATAGGATAATTTCTGATCAATCGTGTAGGATGTAGTTTCTTCATCTGTCTTAAATGTCAGCTGCTCGGTCGTGCGATATCCGGTAAATACCGTTCTGCCGGAAAAATCTGCATTTCCTTCTGCATAAATCTGATCACTTAAAGATTTCAGCTGATTCAGAATCGTTTTACGGTCATCTTCTTTTAAGGTATCCGTTGCCCCTTTGACACATAATGAGCGGACATCCGTCAGGATTGTTTTCATATTTTCCAGCGCCGTATCCGTCACATTCAGCCAGGAATTGGCATCCGAAATGTTATTGTTCAGATACTGGTCAATATGGGACAAACTGGTCTGCATACGCAGGGAGCGAATCGCAATGACCGGATCATCCGACGGTTTATTGATCTTCTTCTGCGTTGTCATCTGGGTATTATATTTATCCACAAGCACCTTATTTGCATTGATATTGCTCTTTGTGTTGCTTGTGATCATATTATTGGTAACTCTCATAGGATCTCCCTCCTAAGTTTTATACTGTCAGCTCACACGGTTTCGTCCACAGGCATCATACCACCCCGGTCTCATTGATCAGTTTGTCATACATCTCTGACATCACGGAAATCACCTTAGATGCCAGATTGTATGCATTCTGGAATTTGATCAGGTTCATCGCTTCCTCGTCTTCATCCACACCGGATACCGAGGTACGCTGTGTCGCAATCGCGGTAGACAGGTTCGAATAATTATTGGAACTTGTTGTTGTCTTGTTCACGTCAACCGTCACATCTGAAATCAGTGTTTCGAGAAACGTCTCCGCAGAATCCCCGCGGAACATCCGCACATCCTTCTGCAGCTTCAACAGATCCTCAACGATATCGTATTTCGCCTCCCCCTGTGTAATCTGGGTTGACGTTGCAAAGTAGTTGGGATCCTTTAATGATTTGCTGTTTACTGCAAGGGTTGTCGCTGTAAACTGATAATAGCTGTCCCCGTCGGATGACAGTTCAATATCCGTCGTCCATCCGTCTTTCTTTGCCGCCTGTACTTTCGCATCCCACGCATCTGCACCAAACGTGTTTCCGGTTGGGGAAATTCCCACAAAAAAGGCTCCCATTTTATCGCCATCTAATGTAACACCCTGTTTTTCAATATCATTGAATGCCTGGGTAAAATTACGCAGGAACTCATTGATCTGATTCTGATAATATGGAATTCCCATTGCATCCATGGAAGAACCGGTTGTCAGATAATTGCTCTGCCCGTCTCCCTTGACACGGTCAACTTCTGCCTGATCTGCCATCTGGGATTCCGGGGCAAGCTTAAATGTTACACTGTTCACCCCGTTTTCACCGACTTTTGCAGTCCATCCATCATAGTAATAAAACTTATTATTTACCATAATCCGGCCTTTATTCGCCAGTGAAAGTTCATTCACTTTTGTATCCGGAATCTTTATCGTAATAGAAGACAGATCTGCATCCGAGACCGTTCCCTTCATATTTTCATTGTTATTTCCGTCACGGATCATAAACAATGCCTTGAGGCTTCCGTTGGCACTGGCACCTTTGGCATTAAATTCCATTCCGGTATCTTCCCAGGTAATGGCATACATGCCCTCGGCATCCATCTGATTGTTCAGATACTTTGAAGAGGTGCATTTTAATGTCCGGTAATCGTTTCCGTCTACAAGTGTCTGTCCGTTGATATATACGCGGTAATTGGTTCCTCCTAAGTTTTGTCCGTTGGAGTTTGTCACCTCGAATTCTTTCGTCTCTACATCTGCAATCCCTGAAAGCTCATCAATCAGATTGGCACGCTGGTCACGTAACTCATTTGCATGTCCTCCGCGTACTTCAATATTATTAATCTGCTTGTTGAGCACCGAAATTTTCTCTGCAATGGAATTGATATTATCCACAGAAGCCTTGATCTCTTCGTTGGTATCCTCCTGAATCTCCGTCAGGCTCTTGGACAAAGCATTAAAATAAGTGCAAAGGCTCTGTGCCTGATGAATAAACTGATTGCGGACGGCTTTCACTTCTCCCTGTGTCTTTAAGGTATTCAGATCCTTAAACATCTGGGAAAAAATACTGGAAAATCCTTTCTGCGATTGCTCATCATCCCGGAAGATTGTCTGGACCTGATCCACATAATACAGTTTCTGTTCGAAAAATCCCCGGCTTGAATTACTCTGCCAGTATTTTTCATCATAATAGAGATTTCGCTCCTGTGTCACGGAAGTCACTTCCACACCGGTTCCGACACTGCCGTATCTGGTATATACACGGATCGGATCGGTTGCGGACAGATTTGCCGTCTGTCTGGTATATCCTTTGGTCTGCACATTTGCAACGTTGTTTGCCGCTGTATTCACTGAGGTCTGAAATGCCGACAACGCACTTGCCCCGATATTCAATCCAAAAAATTGTGATGGCATAACTACGCCTCCTTATCTCTATTTCAATCCTGTCACGATCAGTTCTGTCATCTGACTGATTACCGTCATAAAACGGCTGGACGCATTATATGCAGACTGGAATTTAATCATGTGTGTCAGTTCCTCATCGGAGGAAACGCCCATCGTCTGCTGTCTCTGGTTGTCGATGGAAGACAGTGCCCCCGTCAGTGTCTCACTTGCCGACTGGAAAGTGCTTCCATCATTTCCGATCTGCCCGATCAGCTTGTCATAATAGCCTTCAAACGTACACGGCTTTTTGTCGTACGGATTCAGTGTCATTTCCTTGTCGTTCCAAAGGCTCATCAGTTTTTCACCCAATGGATAATCCGTACCGTTCTGATTCTTGTACGGCATCAGTGTGATCTGCTTGCGCAACTCTTTATTGATGCTGATATTGTTCAGGGAATACAGCGTCGTGGGATCATTTTCGTCCTCTTCGTTGTATACATAGTAGGTATTCCCATCATCTCCTGTCACCTTGGTATAACGATCCATTCCCACACGGGTAAACAATTCCCTCGGTGGCAGCTGCCCGTCTTCCCCGACCGCACAGTTTGCGGCATCCAGAACTTTCTTTCCCTTTAATGATACCTGATTCCCATCGGCATCGGTATAGGTGACATCCGTATCTACTGTCTTATTCGGACAGTATGCATCGTTGATTTTTGTCACAATATTGTGAAGCAGTGCAGAAACCTGTGCTTCTGTCTCCATCATGGTACAACCGGAAATACGGTCATACGCCTCTTCGCTTTCCAGATCCTGATACGTTCCGTATCCGTCCCCACGGGCAAGAAGTTTGGCTTTAATACTTCCCACATCGGTATTTAAATCCGTGGAAATCACTTCGTTCTTTTTAAATACGCGGACATACTGCTGCTTGTCCACATCAGAAAGCTGCGTCCAGTACGGTGTGTAAAATCCGGTTTCTTTGTCTTCCTGCAGTCCGATGTTATAGCACTTATTGTCATCGATAAACGGTGTGCTTTCAAAATCTACATACGTAAATCCCGTCGCATCTTCCTTAATGGAGACACTTCCGTATCCGCCCAGCTCATCCAGCAGATTGTCACGCTCATCTCGCAGGGTCATTGCAGTTTCCTGTCCGCCAGCTTCTACTTTCTGAATCTGTAGGTTCAGTTCATAGATACGGTTTCCGATCTTGTTTACACGGTCAACATCATCTTTAATTTGTTCATTGATATTGGATTGGTACGATTTCATGTCATCATACAATGACTTCGTACGGCTCAGCAGAAGATCCGCTTTTTCAAGTACCAGATTCTGTTGTGTGGAATTATCCATATTAGGCTCCAGTTCCTGAAATGCCTGATGCAGATCACTGACACTCTGTTTGAACTGTTCTCCGTTTAATTCCTGAAACAGATCCTGCACATAATCCGTGATTTCATAAAAAGAAGTATAAAATCCCTTGCGTCCATTCTCCTGCCGATAAGATTTGTCTAAGAAAATATCCCTTGCATGAACCACATCCCCAATGGATACACCCAGCCCATACTGCTGCATGTTCACATTTTTATTCGGGTCCTTTAATTTATTATAAGTTTTATCTGCAAAAACGAACCTGCTGACGGACATATCCTGTTGTATTCACATTTGCAAGGTTGTTTGCCGTTGTATTCAGTGCATACTGGGCATTCTGAAGTCCAGATGCCCCAATATATAAGCTTCCGAATCCGTTTCCCATTCTTTTGTTCCTCCTTAACTCATTGCGTCAAATCCGCTGCTGCCCAGCAAGCTTCCTGTATTGCAGGCAGTTTTGTCATAATTGGCGGTCTCAGGGGCCTGCCGCAAACTCTTGAACAACGTAAGGTCGAATTCGTTTAACTCTATGGCCTGTTTAATCAGAGCCACGTTCTGATCATTCAGATGATTCATCCGGTCTGCTGCCGCAAGCAGACGGTCTCTCGCTTCGGTCAGTTTTTTCTGTACATCCGGCTGCGACTCCAGCAAAGTGATCAGTCTGGTAACTGTCATCTTTTCTTCTGTACGTCCGAGTACATTGGCAATATCCTTTAAGAGCTGTACCTGCTGGTTGCTGTGTGTCACCAGATCATCACTTGCCAGCTGTTCCAGACATGTCAGTTTTTCCAGTTCCGGAACATCTGCCCGAATCAGGATGTCTGTCTTTTTTTCTCCATAAGAAATCAATGTCTGGTAAATCTTTTCTTCTTCTTCCAGTACTGTTACAAGCTCTTCTACTAAACTAGCCACTTCAAAAACCTCTCTCGTCTGCCTTTCTCATCAGGCATTATACTTTTCAAGTAATTTGCTGGCAAAATCGCCAGGCTCAACGGAATATGTTCCCGCATCAATCATTGATTTGAGCTGGCTTACCTTATCTTCCCTGATATCCGAAGCTTCTGATACTGCACTTTTTGCGACCTGATAATCACGTCCGGCCTGTGAAATGGACACCTGATCTCTCGGACCTGCTGCATTCTGCGCCTTCTGTGTCTTTAAATTCTTTTGTATACCGTATAACTGTGCTACCTGGTTATATGCATCTATACGCATGCTCAGCATCTCCTTTCTTCCTTGAAATAAGCTTCCGAAATGCATCTGTTCTTGCATCTCTATACATTGTTTATCGGTTCGTTTGGCAGATACTTTAGCTTTTTTTTAAATTTACAGATGCGGGCAGTTTTGCTTGACAAGAGCCTCTGATATGAATTATACTTAAATCTCCGAGTAGCCGGGGTGGTAGCGGTACCTTGTACCAACAATCCGCTATAGTTGGGGTGATATCCCGCAGAGGGTCAGGGCGGTGGAGCTGCCCTTCGCAAGTGGCGTTGACGTCTGGGTCTTGCGCAATGGGAATTCGTGAACCGGGTCAGGGTAGGAATACAGCAGCCCTAAGCGAAAGCTCTCATGTGACGTGAGGGTGCCTGGGGGGAGTTAACTGCAAAGGTAACGTCTATTGTTTCTGATTCGAAGCGGGATACTCGGTTCTTGTTGTATTCTGTTTTTAAGAATACAACCTACGCACTTGTTTTGCGCGTAGCGCAATTCTCATAACAAGTGCTCCTTTATTCTTCTTTTCCAGAATATGACCTACGCATTTGCCTTACGCGTAGCGTAACTTTCATGGCAAATGCTCCTTATTCTGTTTTTCAAGAATACAATCTGCACATTCATGAAATTTTAAAAGGAGGCCGCATTATGCGCCTCCTTCTTTTATTTCCTATATTTCCCCGGTCTATTCCGCATATTGTGCATCAAACAGTTCCAACAAAAAATCATGGTACAAACGCTGATACTCTTCATGAAAAGCTGCCGCAATATTCGCATCCCCGCCTTCCATCTGTGCCGCCTCAAATAATGCAAATGCATTCTCGTAGACTTCCGGATTCTTCTCATAAAACGCTTCCGTCAATCCATCCTGAAACGCGAACTGCGCCGCCTGTGAAAGATTGTCCATAAAATCCTCCCGGCTGACATTACCGGATTCCTCATAATCCGACAGAAAAATATGCTTATCCGCAGATTTTACAAAATCCTCGTATGCTTCCCTTACATCCTCATAAGTAAGCGGAACATAATGTTCTTTCCAGTAGGCATCAAATGCATCCTTATCTTTAAACTGTTCAAAAATTTCTTCCATAATAACTCCATTCTCCTTATCTTTCCTTACCGCCTGTCAGATTTGCAGCGCCGATGATTCCCGCCTTATTTCCAAGAACCGCACATGCAACTTTCGGAATAAACGCCTTGCTGCCACCAAAGCATTTATCCTGAATGTATGTTTCAAGAGGCTCTGTCAGTTTTTTCCCCTGATTGCAGATGCCTCCCGATAACAAAACAATATCCGGCCGGAAAATATTGACAAAATTTGTAATGGTTTCTCCAAGATAGCAAATATAATCATTTACTACTTTTTCTGCTGCTGTATCCCCATCCTGTGCGGCATCAAACGGAATTTTTCCATTCATGTGCGAAAGATCTCCCTGACACATTGTATTCAGGATGGATTCCGGGTGCTGCTGCGCGGCTCTTTTTGCATCGCGGATCAGCGCTGTCGCCGATACATATGCCTCCACGCAGCCTTTCCGCCCACATGTACACAGCTGACCGCCACATATCAGACTTGTGTGTCCGAGTTCCGCACCTCCTGCATGTGCGCCCTCAAACACCTTTCCATCGAGAATAATTCCACCGCCCACACCAGTTCCAAGAGTCAGCAGAATCGCATTTTTTGTATTCTGCGCCGCACCGGCTTTTACTTCACCCAAAGCCGCACAGTTTGCATCATTGGAAACTGCAATCGGACAGGAAAAGTACTTCTTTAACTGCTCTGTGAGCGGAACATTTTCCCACCCGAAATTATTGGAATACAACACAACTCCATGTACTGCATCAATCGTTCCCGGGCTTCCGATTCCTATACTCTTCAGCTGTGTTTCCCCGATACCTTTCTGCTTCAAAAGCGTTTTTACCAGTTCTGCCATATCCCTTATGATGTCCTGATACGGTCTCTCTACATTCGTCGGCACAGATGCTTCTGCAATTATATGCTGTTGTTCGTCAACAATCCCTGCTTTTATATTGGTTCCACCAAGATCAATTCCTGCTCTGTACATTTCTTCCTCACTCAGTCTGTTATGATTCTAATCATACTTACTCTGTCAATATATTGGTTTCAAAGAAAAAAGTCAAATAGTAACTTCAAAAACACGCGCCATGACCGGCTGCTCATATTCCACCGTGATTGTATGATCCTGATTGATGCGCACATGCTGTGCCTCTTCCACCGAATATATCATATTCTTCCTGATCACTGGTAGACTGGATACTTAACCGGGACAACAGGGCATAGTCCATGCGCAAGCCTCCACTGGAACAATTTTCGCGCTGTCCCACCAGATTCCCTTTGCGTACCATCCGGCATCAATAACAAAATATTCACATCCGGCCTTTGCTGCAGCATCAATCAGCGGTAATTCTTTTTCCGTCGTTGGATCTGCCCACAGACAATTCATATAATCATTAAAAATTACCGGGAGTGTATCGTTGTCACGGTTTTTTCTGCGGATTCTTCGCCGGTATTCCGTTATTGCAGAAAATGCATCTGATATATCTGCCCGCACTGCACCCACTGCTGCCGGCACACTTTCAAATGTCTCTCCTGGGCACAGCACCTTACTGAAATGTGACTGTATCTCGTTTGGCCCGCTGACATTCAAAACATAATGATCATTCTGGTCTGCGATCTCATAATGCCAGGAACCATTGTTTTCAATCTGCCAGATCAGCCCCGCGCCACTCTGCGGATGGCTCAGAAATCCCATCGGCAGATACTCTTTTGTGGACCAGTTCCCGGTATTGTAAACTTCTATTGTTTTGGAACTTCTCCGGATACTTTTCGTCTGTGTCACCGGAAATCCAAGCTCTTCAAACGAATATCTGCGCCAGTTCAGCTCTTTCTGCCACCCATTATGCGGAATATACAAAAAGTTTCCATCTCTCTTAATTCCAGAGCAGGTAAAGGAGGACAGGTACGTCAGTACCTGTTCCTCCTCTCCCTCATTCGTTACATGGTTGACAAATCTTGCCACCGGCACTCCGTCATAAAACTGTATGTCGGTCTGTACACAGACTCCGGTAAGAGGATCTTTCTGCCGGATCTGAAGCATTCTCCCGGATTCATTCTTTGTATCCTGCATATTTTCATATTTCAGATAACATCCGGGAGAAGTCACCACATATTTATTTCCATGCCGCTCATATGGACGATCATAGTCAAGCTGATCATTTTCGCCCATGGCAAGTACCGTATTTTCACGCACAAATACCGGCAGAGAAAAATAATCATAGACTATGGAACGTGCCAAAGAGCTCTTAGGGCAGCCTGATATAAAAATCATGGATATTGCGGAACGTTTAGGCTATGCCGATAACCACTATTTCAGCAAAGCATTCCGGACCTATTACCATGTCACGCCAACGCAATACCGCAATCAGCTGCAGAACCCTTAAGGGTTCTGCACGCGTGTCCATACCTGCATTTCGTTTTCTCCGCGGTTTGCCCATGTGTAATACGGAATATAATGCAAAGTACCTTTTGCTTCTGCGGCTTTTGATACATGTGATAGAGGGTCTCCNCTGCATCTCCACTCTCTGTCAGCCGCCACCCGTCTGTTTCTACCATTTTTACTACGGTATCGCAGATTTTTCCCTCCGACACCGATGCATGCATATCTGTATCGACCAGCAGTTCATGCAGGTTCTTTCCATTGTCTTTCTCTTCAAGGCAGTAAACCACAGGGCCGCGCATAATCGCTGCCTTGCCAATATCCTCGCGGACACGCTCCGATGCTGCAAACATCTGTACCTCCATTGGAAAATCAATACAGAAGGTTTCTTCCCTGTTCCACACTTTTTTCAAATACAGGTATCCATCTTTTTCTTCCTGTTCGGCATCCTCTATTCCGGAAATTTTATAATTTTTACACCATCCCGGTATCCGGAGTGCCAGCGTCATTTTTGCATTTTCAGCCTGCACACGGATCTTTATGTTTCCTTCCCATGGCATATCTGATTCCATCTGCACGTTTACCGTTTTCCCATTCACCGTTTTTTCCACATTGCTTCCCATATACAAATGCACAAACAGCGTATCCTCATTTTCTGTAAATGCATAAGATCCAATGGAACTGATCAGGCGCGCAAGATTTGGCGGGCAGCATGCACATCCGAACCATTTCTGCCGTACCGGTTTGACATGAAATTTCCGTTCATCTTTGTGGCACGCCTCCGGCAGCACCTCCAGCGGATTCACATAGAAAAAGCTTTTTCCGTCCAAAGCCATTCCGCTTAATACGCCATTATACAATGCCCGCTCCATAATATCTGCATATTTTGCATCCGGAACAATTTCCAGCATACGCCGCGCCCAGAACATCAGTCCGATCGATGCACAGGTCTCTGCGTATGCCGTATCATTCGGAAGATCATACGGAAAAGAAAAGGCTTCTCCCAAATGTGTTGCACCGATGCCC
>ADJS01003814.1_pt1 | contig 11257 bp, 9 predicted proteins | sample 268128 | NCBI WGS metagenome assembly ADJS01 (sample SAMN00007486, study PRJNA43253) | human gut metagenome | isolation source: feces sample TS28 | reverse complement strand
AACAAAGGCTATGCCACCTCCGACGGTCTGGTCATGGATTTGCAGGCGTTGAAGGAACTGGCCGCCAAAGTCGATCCAGCCGCCGCCAAAAAAGCCACCGCCTATAATCAGGTGCTGGTCAAGGCCGCCGACCTCAAGTCCGTGCCCGAAGTCGAATCACAGATCAAAGCGTTGGGCTACGAGACCTCCTCCTATGAAGACATGCGTAAGTCGTTGGAAGAACAGTCGCGCGCGATTCAGCTGATTCTGGGCGGTATCGGTGCGGTTTCGCTGTTGGTTGCGGCCATCGGCATCGCCAACACAATGGTTATGTCCGTAACCGAGCGCACGCGCGAGATCGGCATTATGAAGGCGCTCGGCTGCTACGTTCGTGACATTCGCGTCATGTTTCTTGCGGAGGCCGGCGCGATCGGATTCTTCGGCGGATCGATCGGCTGCGTGCTGAGCGGACTGATATCGCTGGGCATCAACGTTGTCGGCGCGTTGTATGCGGGCGGCATGAGCGGCGGCATGTCTGGCGGTATGGTCAGCGGTGCCGGCGGGGGCTCCGGCGACGGTACCGGTGGCGGAACATCTATCTGGACCATACTCTGGCAGGCGATAGTTGGTGGCGAGAATGTGACCCGTTATTCGGTGATTCCGTGGTGGCTGTTCCTGTTCGCCGTGCTGTTTTCCACGCTGATCGGCTTGCTATTCGGCTTCGGCCCGGCCAATAAAGCCGTTAAAATCCCGGCCCTAGACGCCATCAAAAACAACGAGTGATCGCCTCTGTCACCTGCTCCACCGTTAGTCCATAACGTTCGTTCAGTTCGCCCAGCGACACGCGGTCGGTAAATTCCTTGGCTGCGCCGAAGTTCAGCACACGAGGATTACGGCTGCCGTCCGAGACATGATGATTCGCATAGTATGCGGTCACTTTCTCGCCCCAGCCGCCTTCAAGCTGCCCGTCTTCAAGGGTGATGACCTGCTGGTGGCCATCACGCAACGACTCCAGTACGTCTGAATCCAGCGACGTGCACTGGCGCGGGTCGATAACCGTTGCCGTGATGCCATAATCGTCAGACAATGCGGCGGCCGTCTGCTCCGCCAACGGATACGCATTGCCCAGTCCGATGATCGCGACTTGCGAGCCCGTCTGATTGACCCGCCAATCCAGCATGTGACGCGCACCGGCATGCTGAGCCGTTACGCTAACGGTCCCGCGGACTGTTGCGGCAGATATGCCCCCGCTGGCGGAGCTGGCGGAGGCTGGCAGCGAAGCTGACTGGGGGCGGTCAGCAATCTGCCCACCCGTCACCGGCAGCAGCGTCGCATCCCGCTCCGCCGCCAGAATCGCCTCGCCCGGCACCCGAATCACCGCCGGACCAGCAGGGGCGTCCGCCGAACCGGCCGGCGCGGTAGCCCATGCCAAATCAGCCAGATAGTCGCGAGCCGAAGTCGGCACCAGCATCGTAACCCCTGGAATATTGGAGAACATCGTCACGTCATACGCGCCGGAATGCGTATTGTCCGAACCGGACAAGCCGCCCAGAAAATCAAGTACCGTGACTCGCGAACGGTTCAGGCTCATCTCCTGGAAGAACTGGTCGTAGGCGCGCTGGAAGAAGGACGCCGTGGTGGCCACCACCGGCGTGCCACCCGCCCGTGCGATGCCGGCAGCGTACGCCACGGCATGCGATTCGGTGATGCCCGTGTCTACATAATGTGCGCCCGCGCGCTCTCGGAACTCATGGGTGATGCCGTTCGAGCCCGGCGTGGCGGGGGAGATGACCACGAGTCCTGGCTCGGCGGCGAAACGCGGTTCGAGCGCGGCCATCGCCATTTTGCCGTAATGCTTGCGCGGATCGTCCGGCTTGCCGATTGCGGCATCCGGATTCTGCCAATGCGAGGCCTCGCACTGGCCTTCATGTGGTTCATGATCGGACAGGTTGCAGTGATCCGAATGCCACGGCTCGCTGTGCAGCACGTTGCTCGTGGGGCGCACGCCGGTGTCGGAGACTGCCGGATCCAGCTCATGGACGTTACCGGCCGAGGCCGAGGATGCGCCGGCCACGTGACCGGCGCCGTCATATCCCGCGCCCTTCAGCGTATGAATATGGACCACCACCGGATGATCGATATCGCGCACTTCCTCGAAAGCTGCGACCAGCGCGGAAACATCGTTGCCGGCCTCCACATACCGATAATCCAAGCCAAACGCGTTGAACAGATTCGGCTGGGCGGTGCCACCGGACGCGCGCAGGCGGGCGAGCGGACCGTACATGCCACCGAAATCGCCGGCAATCGACATCTCATTGTCGTTGAACACAATGATGAGATTGCCGCCCTGCTCAGCCGCGTTGTTCAGTCCTTCAAACGCCACGCCCGAACTCAGCGAACCATCGCCGATCACGGCGATCACATTGCCGATGCCGCTGTTCGGGCCTTCCATATCGCGGGTTTTCGCCAAACCGCAAGCCAATGAAATCGAGGTACCGGTGTGACCGAGCACGAACTGGTCGTGTTTGCTTTCGCCCGGATTGGTGAAGCCGGTCACCTCGCTGAAACGGTCCGGGTCCAGATAGGCGGCGGCGCGGCCCGTGAGCATTTTATGCACGTAGCTTTGGTGGGATACATCGAACACGATGCGGTCACGCGGCGAATCGAATACGCGGTGCAGGGCCACCGTGGCCTCCACCATGCCCAGATTGGAGCCGATATGACCGCCGTGTTGGTGGCCATATGCCAGCAGCGTGGCGCGAATCTCACGGCAGAGTTCGGCGAGCTCGTTGGGGGCAAGGGCCTTGACATCGGCCGGGCTGGCAATGCGGCTCAGCAGATGGGAGTCGTCGCCGTGGGAAGGGGTAATGCTCGGGGGTATGTCGTGAAGGCGCGTGGTCCCCTCGGCAGCGCCGGAGACGGCGAAGGAATCGCTTGAATCAAATCCGTTTCCTGACGCGCTGCGCATACCCTCGAATCTCCCTTCGCTAGTCTTTCCGAAGTTGAATGCTAACGCCCGGCATTGTCCGAGGTCCACATGACGAAGCAATGCCCCCAACATCTCCGTAAATGGGTGATTCGTTCGCTGCGCGATGTGGGACAATGAATGCGGTAATTCCTTTTGATACCAAGGAGCGCGCAATGAAGGCCGTATACGCATCCACCGTCAACCATGCCGATCCGCTTGCCGCGTTGGCAGTGGGCGAGCAGCCCGAACCCCAGGCCCGCCCGTTCTGGTCGACCGTTTCGGTGCGCGCGGTGACCGTAAACCATCACGACGTCTGGTCGCTACAGGGTGTGGGTCTCGCCGCCGAACAGACGCCGATGATCCTGGGCACCGATGCCGTGGGCATTCTGGACGAGGACATCCCCGGCAAGCATGGGCTCAAGGCCGGCAGCGAAGTGGTGCTGTACACGTTCGTCGGCACCGATGGCGCGGGCGTGGCCCCGGGCGAGCGCCGCACGATCCTCTCCGAGAAATACCCCGGCACGATGGCCGAGAAGACTTCCGTGCCGTCCGCCAACGTGTTCGCCAAGCCCGCAAGCCTCACCACGGCTGAGGCGGCCGCACTCGGCACCAGCTGGCTGACCGCCTACTCGCTGTTGTTCGATGCCGCCGGCATCAAGCCGGGCGACTCCGTGCTCATTCAGGGCGCGGGCGGCGGCGTGTCCACTGCGGCCATCCAGCTCGCCCATGCCGCCGGTCTGGAGGTGTTCGTCACCTCGCGCGACGCGGACAAGCGCGCCAAAGCGCTGAAACTTGGCGCGAACGCCGCGCTGGAGACCGGTGCGCGGTTGCCGCGCAAGGTCGATGCGGTGATCGAGTCCGTGGGGGCGGCCACATGGGGCCATTCGGTGCGGTCGGTGCGTCCCGGCGGCACCATCGCCATCTGCGGCGCCACCACCGGTGACCAGCCCGGTGCGGAGCTCACGCGACTGTTCTTCCAGGACATTCGCGTGCAGGGCTGCACCATGGGTTCGCGCGAGGATTTCGCACGATTGCTGCGCTTCGTGGAGCACGCCGACCTGCATCCGGTGATCGATTCCGTGGTCAGCGGGTTGGACGCCGCGCCCGAGGCCTTCGCCAAGATGATTGCCGGTGGCGTGTTCGGCAAGATCGTTATTGAGCTGTAAGCCTCACAGAATTATGTATTGAGAACGATTCGCTGCGTGGCTTAACTCCGCTATCAGGAGTACAGTGGGCCTTATTCTCAATAACTAGGGAGTAAATGATAATGGCAAATGAATCCAAGCCCGAAGTCGCGGTGGTCATGGGATCGGCCAGCGACTGGGAGACCATGAAGCGTGCCTGCGATATTCTCGACCAGTTCGGTGTCGTCTACCGCAAGCAGGTCATTTCCGCGCACCGCACGCCCGAGCTCATGGCCGAGTTCGCGCACAACGCCCGCGCCAATGGCCTGAAGGTCATTATCGCCGGTGCCGGCGGTGCCGCCCACCTGCCGGGCATGATCGCCGCGCAGACCACACTGCCCGTGATCGGCGTGCCCGTGCGCTCCCACGCCCTGTCCGGCTGGGATTCGCTGCTGTCCATCGTGCAGATGCCTGGCGGCATTCCGGTGGCCACCACCGCCGTCGGCAACTCCGGTGCCACCAACGCCGGCCTGCTCGCCGTGCAGATGCTCTCCGCCTTCGAGCCGGAACTGGCCGACAAGCTTGAGGATTACCGTAACGAACTGAAGGAAAAGGTGGCCGAATCCAATGCCCAGCTTGTCTGAAGAAACGGGCGGCCGCGTCTCCATGCTGATGCCGGGCTCGACCATCGGCATCATCGGCGGCGGCCAGCTCGGCCGCATGATGGCTCTGTCCGCCCGCTACATGGGCTTCCGCGTCGGCGTGCTTGACCCAACGCCGAACTGCCCGACCGGTCAGGTGGCCGACTTCCAGATCACCGCCGAGTACGATGACAAAACCGCCATCCATGATCTGGCCGTGCAGTCCGACGTGCTCACCTACGAGTTCGAGAACGTGGACGCCGGCGCCATCGACGAGGTGCGCGGCATCACCGCCACCCCGCAGGGCACCGACTTGCTGCGCGTGACCCAGCACCGCGTGCGCGAGAAGCAGTTCATCAACGACCACGGCACCGCCACCGCACCGTGGCGCGCTGTCAACAACTTCGATGAGCTTGACGCCGCATTGGGTGATATTCATTATCCGGCCGTGCTGAAGACCGTGTCCGGCGGCTACGACGGCCACGGTCAGCTCGTGCTGCGTTCCGACGCCGACTTGGAGAAGATCCGCTCCCGCTCCGACCGTGGTGGTGGCTTCCCGCCGAGCATCCTGGAAGGCTTCGTCGACTTCGCATTCGAGGCTTCGATTCTGGTCTCCGGCAACGGCAAGGACTTCGTCACCTTCCCGATTGTGCGTAACGAGCACCGCAACAACATCCTGCATATGACCATCGCCCCCGCCGAGGTGTCCGAACATGTGGCTCGCGAAGCGCATGAACTGGCGATTCGCCTGGCCAAGGGCTTCGAACTGGCTGGCACGCTGGCCATCGAACTGTTCATCACCAAGGACGATCAGGTCATCGTCAACGAGCTCGCCCCGCGCCCGCACAACTCCGGCCACTACACCATCGAGGCCTGCTCGATGGACCAGTTCGACGCCCACATCCGCGGCATCGCCGGCTGGCCTCTGCCCAAGCCCAAGCTGCTCTCGCCGGCCGTGATGGTCAACGTACTTGGCCAGCATGTGGAACCGACGCGCGCGCTGATCGCCACCCACCCGGAGTGGAATGTGCACGACTACGGCAAGGCCGAAGTGCGCCACGACCGCAAGATGGGCCACATCACCGTGCTCACCGACGACCCGGCCAAGACGGTCGCTGACCTTGAGGCCACCGGCTGCTGGGACGACCTGAAAAAGAAGGCGTGACCTTACCGATGGTTGAACATATCGAACGCCAGACCAAGCAGAAGGACGCGATTCGCGCCGCCTTGGCCGACTGCGAGGAGTTCATCTCCGCTCAGGACCTGCACCGCAGGCTGGAGGACGAAGGCTCGAAAATCGGCTTGGCCACCGTATACCGCCAGCTCAACGCCTTGGCCGATGCCGGTGCCGCCGACACGATCCGCCTGGACGGCCAGCAGCTGTTCCGCCTATGCGGCGACGACGGACATCACCACCACTTGGTGTGCAGGCGGTGCGGCAAAACCGTGGAAATCGACCCGCCCAGCGAGGCTTGGCTGCGCAAAGTGGCCGACGGCCACGGCTTCACCGTTGAATCCCACACCTTGGAGGTCTTCGGACTGTGCTCTGATTGCCAAAAGGAGCAGAAAGCGCAGAAGGCTCAGAAAGCAGTGAGCGAATAACAAATGGGATCGGCTTCAAAGCCGATCCCATTTGTTATTCCGCTGCTATTCCACTGACTTCAGCGCGCCGAGCATGCTGTTTCTTTGAGGTCGTGTTCTGCACGATGCCTTTCACGCCGTCCAGCTTCATGAGCTTGGCGCTGCGCGACTCCACATTGGAGGTCTCGTGGTTCTTGAGCCGCACCATATAGGCGTTCGACTGGTGCTGCTCGCCGAACACGTGCTTATAGCCACCCGAAGTCATGAACATGAAATGCCCGAAGTAGGGAAGCCGGCTTGTCACGCAGCTTGCGTTTGGCCGCTACCCAGGCCGGTACCACGGTGCTCGCCCAGGCCAGCAGGAACGCCGCCAGGGTGACGGCAGGGTGGAACGCCAGCATGACACGCCGATGTAAATGCAAATGATAATAATTCTCAATACATGTTATTCTGTCGTGTTGGTGGCTGGGCGATGATGCAGCAACAGCAGCATCGCCCAGCCGTTCGGCTAATTAGAGAGGAAAACCCAATCATGTCCATCATGTCCAACGCCAAGCGCGCGCTCGCCATCGCGGCCGCCGCGGCGACCCTGCTCTCGATGGCCGCCTGCGGTTCCAGCAACGCCGCCAGCGGCAAGTCCGATTCCAGCGGCGCCGCGTCTTCCGGCAAGATCGAGGTCGTCGCCTCCATCAACCAGTGGGGTTCCGTGGCCGAAGACCTCGGCGGCAGCAACGTCGAAGTCACCAACATCATGACCAAGACCAACGTCGAGGCACACGATTACGAGCCCACCAGCCAGGATGTCGCCAAGTTCGGCACCGCCAAGGTAGCCGTAGTCAACGGCGCCGATTACGACCCGTGGGCCACCAAGGCCGCCCAGCCGACCAAGGCCACGCTGGTCACCGCCGCCGAAACCGCCGGCATCAAGGAAGGCGACAACCCGCACGTCTGGTTCTCCGCCAAGGTGCGTTCCAACACCGCCGACGCCATCACCGCCGCCTACCAGAAGGCCGACCCGAGCCACAAGGACGACTACGCCAAGCTCAACAAAGAATGGCACGCCAAGGAAGACCAGCTTGAGTCCAAGATCAAGGAGACTTCCGCCAAGACCGAGGGCCTGCCGTACGCCGCCACCGAATCCGTGGCCTGGTACCTGGCCGACGACCTCAAGATGACCGACGCCACTCCGAAGGGCTACGCCCAGGCCTCCGCCAACGAGAGCGAGCCGACCCCGGCCGACATCAAGGACTTCCAGGACACCCTGAAGGCCGGCTTCATCAAGATGTTCGTCTTCAACAGCCAGGAAGCAAACTCCACTACTGACCAGATCACCGGTGCCGCCAAGGACGCCAACGTGCCGATCGTGGAGCTCGCCGAGCAGATGCCGAAGCAGTACACCAACCTGCTCGACTGGATGAGCGCACTGGTCGACCAGTTCGCCGCCGCCGTGAAGTAATGCGGCAGTAGCCGTCAATCCGCAACAGCGATAAGGGGAATAATCAAGTCAGATAGCGAGGCGTTGTCTAGGGGAGAACAGAACACTTCGCTATCAGGGATAGGCTCCTTATATATCAGGGTGCTTCGGGGATGTCCCGAGGCACCCTTTGCGTTAGGGTGAATAGTTAGGAAACGGTAAGAAAAATAGTGGAACTATGGATTTTCCAAGGTTCAGCGGCAACAATATGCCCTTGAAAAGTCACATACGGAAACAGGCGAATGAGCGAGAACACTAGTAATACCACCACAGTGAAACCCCATTTCAAGCTTTGGGCCAAAAAGGTCGAAGCCAATGAAGTCACGCCCCAACACCCCCACAAGCCCTTCCCCGGCTGGGTGTATGGCGTGCTCTTCGTTATCTTCGACATCATTGTCGTGACGGCGCTCGAAGTGGGCGTTTCGTCCAGCTCCACCCGTGTGCAGCTGTCCAGTCCGACCGTCGGATTCGGCTTCGTGAGCAAGATGTGGACCGACGGCAATTTCGTATTCGTGCTCAACGTGATACTTGTCGCGTTGCTGTACCTCATGTTGCTGATGCTGTTCAACCGGTTCTGGACGGCAAGCATCGTGATTCTCGCGGTCGGAATCATCGTGGCCGCCATCGAACATTTCAAGGTCGAGATCCGTTACGAGGCCATTCTGCCCGCCGATCTAGGCTTCCTTGGCTCGAACACCGGCAACATGCTCACCTTCATTCCGGCCGGTGCGCATGTGACCATCCTCGTGGCACTCGGCGCGTTCGCCGTACTGCTCGCGCTGATTCTGGTGCTGCGTCATTTCGATGGGCGCAAAGGTCGCATGATTCGTACGGATAACCTGAGCCTGAACCTCACCTCCCGTCTGATTCTTCTGCTGCTGCCGATTCTGGTGTTCGCGTTGTACTGCATTCATGTGAGCACCACCGATTCGCTGGCCAACAAGTTCTCCCGCGCCTTGGGAGACACGCCATCCATGTGGGATTCCGTGTATGACGCGCAGCGCAATGGTCCGCTCGTGGCCTTCACCCGCCAGCTCAACCCGAAGATCATGGACAAGCCGAGCAACTACTCCGAGGAGACCATGAAGAAGGTCGCCGCTCGCTATCAGAAGGAAGCGGAGACAATCAACGCCTCCCGCACCAACAACCTCACTGATTCGACAGTGGTGTACGTGTTGTCCGAATCCTTCTCTGACCCGAGCCGCGTGCCGGGACTGAAGACCAATAAGGATTCGATGCCCAACATCCGCAAGATCAAGGCGGGCACCACCTCCGGCCTGATGCTCTCCTCCGGCTACGGCGGAGGTACGGCCAATCTCGAATACATGGGACTTTCCGGCCTGAGCATGGCCAATTTCGAGTCCTCCCTGTCCAGCCCGTACCAGCAGCTGGTCCCGAGCCAGCATTGGACTCCCACCATCAACCAGCTGTGGGGCGCGCCCGTCAACTCGCTCGGCTACCACCCGTACGAATCCAGCATGTACTCGCGTGCCACGAACTACAAGAAGTTCGGCTTCTCGCACTTCTACACGTTGACCGGTCCGGACGTGATCAAGTATCAGGACAAGATCGACGAGTCGCCGTACGTCTCTGATAAGTCTTCCTATGATTCTGCGTTGGAAGGCATCAAGTCCGGCAAGACGAACAAGTTCATTCAGATCATTACCATGCAGAATCACATGCCCTACCACGAGTGGTATGAGAATAACGACTACACCGCCGAATCCACCACGGGTACGCCGCTGGGTGATGATGAACAGCAGTCGATTGAGACCTATCAAAAGGGTGTGGAGATTACCGATCAGGCCACTCAGGAGTTCCTGAATGAACTGGATGCGCTGGATAAGCCCGTCACCGTGGTGTTCTATGGCGACCACTTGCCGGGCATCTACTCGTCCGCCAGCGAGGATGACAACAACTCCTTGGCCCTGCACCTGACCGATTACTTCATCTGGTCGAATAAGGCTTCCAGCTCCCAAGGCAATAAGGCAAGCGATGCAGCCTACTCCTCGCCGAACTTCTTCGTGGCGCAGGCCGCCGATCACATGAACGCCAAGGTCAGCCCGTATCTGGCGTTCCTGACCGAAATGCATTCCAAGATCGCCGCCATGGAACCGCCTGTGGTCAACAAGATCCAAGGCTGGGATCGTATCCCCGAAGGCCAGAACAGCTATCTTGATCAGAACGGCAACCCGATGTCCACCGATGACTTCGACAAGGAACCAAGCAGTTGCTTGCCGACTACAAGCTCATCCAATACGACATCACCGCCGGCAAAAACTACCTCAAAGACACGGACTTTATGACGCTGCCGTAAAGCAGACAGCCTAGTAGGCTGTCTGTAGGCAGCGTGCGAGCCGACAGACGAGCCAGCAAGGCGCGGGGCGTAGCCCGTCCAAAATTGCAGTAGCGCTGCCGTAAAGCAGGGGGTGCTTTCATGACGAACCAGACTTTCGAACAACTGAAGAAGACTTACGAATCCGGTCGTACCCGGCCGCTGGCATGGCGCCGCGCGCAGCTGAACGCACTACGCCGTCTGGTTACGGAGAACCGTGATGCCTTTGTCTCCTCGGCTATGGCTGACTTGGGCAAGCCCGCGGCTGAAACCGTGCTCATGGAACTGAACCTGGTGGCTGGTGAAGCACAGTTCGTGCGCAATCGTCTGAGCCTTTGGACCGCCCGGCATCCCAAAGCGATGCATTGGATGTTGCAGCCGGCTGCCGGATGGACGATTGCCGAGCCCAAAGGCGTGGTGCTCATCATTTCACCGTGGAATTATCCGGTGCTGCTGGCCTTGGAACCAATGGCTGATGCGCTCGCTGCCGGTAACGCCGTCTGCTTGAAACCGTCCGAGCTTTCACCGAATACGTCCAAGCTCCTTGCTGAGTTGGTGCCGCAATACCTTGACTCCGAGGCCGTGCGCGTGGTCGAAGGCGGGCCCAAGGAAACCGGCGAACTGCTGAAATGCCCGTTCAACCACATCTTCTATACCGGTGGCGGCCACGTCGGCAAAATCGTCATGCGCGCGGCGGCCGAGCATCTGACGCCGGTCACGCTGGAACTCGGCGGCAAGTCGCCATGCTTTGTGGATCGCACTGCGGACATCAATGTGGCTGCACGCCGCATTGCGTGGGGCAAATTCACCAATGCCGGGCAGACTTGCGTGGCACCCGACTATGTGCTCGCCACGCCGGATGTGGCCGAGGCTCTGGCCGAGCGCATCGCCGTAGCCATCACCGAATTCTATGGCGAAGATCCGAAGGCCTCGCCTGATTTTGGTCGTATTATCAACGATCGTCATTTTGAACGACTGTGCAAGCTATTGCCGGTCGGCACCGTGCCGCCTGAGGAGCCGAGCTCGCCGCTGGTGCAGGTGGCATCGGCGGTAGGCGCGGCCATGGATATGGTTGGGCGGCGCTTCAATGCCGTGACTACTGGGCGCGGTGGCGCGGGGGAGATGGCCGGCAGCGCGAACAATGCGGCGAAGCCG
>ADJS01002230.1_pt1 | contig 11272 bp, 9 predicted proteins | sample 268128 | NCBI WGS metagenome assembly ADJS01 (sample SAMN00007486, study PRJNA43253) | human gut metagenome | isolation source: feces sample TS28 | reverse complement strand
TTTTGTTACATGAAAATAGTGTTTTTACTATTTTTGTGGGTGCAAATATAGGGCTTTGGTTGGACTAACTCGCCTTTTTTACTCTAAAAAAAGAGAAAGGGGAATAAAATAGTCAATCAATTTAACCATATTTAGCAATAAGTGGTTAATTTAATGGAGAATTGATATTTGACAATTGATAATGAAGGCTGCATAAACACATGTAAGGCAGCCGCTAATTCAGATAATTATGGAAAAAAAAGACTTGAAACCGGCTGGTGTATTTCACTATTTCGAGGAAATCTGCCAAGTGCCGCGCCCTTCGAAGAAGGAAGAGAAAATCATTGCTTACTTAAAAGCATTCGGAGAAAAACATAAGTTGGAAACGAAGGTGGACGAAGCCGGAAACGTTCTGATAAAGAAACCCGCTACTCCGGGTATGGAAAACCGCAAGACTGTCGTACTTCAATCGCACATCGACATGGTATGTGAAAAGAACAACGACGTGAAGCACGACTTCCTGACCGACCCTATCGAAACCGAAATTGACGGTGAATGGCTGAAAGCCAAAGGTACAACCTTGGGAGCCGACAACGGCATCGGTGTAGCCACTGAACTGGCTATCCTTGCCGACGACAGCATTGAGCACGGCCCTATCGAATGCCTGTTCACCGTGGACGAGGAGACCGGACTGACCGGTGCTTTTGCATTGAAAGAAGGCTTCATGAACGGAGACATTCTGTTGAACCTCGATTCCGAAGATGAAGGCGAGCTCTTCATCGGCTGTGCAGGCGGTATAGATTCCGTTGCCGAATTCACCTACCGGGAAGTGGACGTACCGGCAGGATATTTCTGCTGCAAAGTGCAGGTAAAGGGGCTGAAAGGCGGACACTCCGGCGGCGACATACACCTGGGGCGCGGCAATGCCAACAAGCTGCTGAACCGCTTCCTGAGCCAGACATCCCAGAAGTACGACATGTACCTTTGCGAAATAGACGGCGGTAACCTGCGCAACGCCATTGCCCGCGAAGCACACGCGGTAATTGCCATACCCGATGCAGACAAGCATGCCCTGCGCACAGACTTGAATGTCTTTGCCGCCGAAGTGGAGGCAGAATATGCCGTCGTTGACCCGGACCTCCAATTCGTGCTCGAATCGGAAGCAGCCCATCCCAAAGCCATTGACAAAGATACCGCCAAGCGCTTGCTGCAAACCATCTATGCCGCACCTCACGGTGTGTATGCCATGAGCCAAGACATTCCGGGGCTGGTGGAAACCTCCACCAATCTGGCCTCCGTAAAGATGAAATCCGGCCATATCATCCGTATCGAGACCAGCCAGCGCAGCTCTACCGCCTCCTCCAAACAAGACATTGCCAATATGGTGCGTACTGTATTCGAAATGGGTGGAGCAGCCGTATCTTTCGGCGACGGATATCCGGGCTGGAAACCCAACCCGCATTCAGAAATCCTGGAAGTGGCTGTTGAGTCCTACAAACGTTTGTTCGGTGTAGATGCCAAGGTAAAAGCTATCCATGCAGGTTTGGAATGCGGACTGTTCCTTGACAAATACCCGGCACTGGACATGATTTCCTTCGGACCTACCCTGCAGGGTGTGCACTCTCCCGACGAACGGATGCTGATTCCTACCGTACAGAAGTTCTGGGACCATCTGCTGGATATACTGAAGCACATTCCGGTGAAATAAATATCCCGCGTTCCTTAAAGGGGAACGGGAATCGTTTGTATGAACGTTATCCATAAGATAGGAGTTATACTCTTCCTTCTCTGCCCGTACATCAGTCTGTACGGGCAAGAAGGAAAAGATACCCTCACGTTTCGGATAGTAAGCTACAATGTAGAAAACCTATTCGACTCCCGACATGACACACTAAAGAATGACTACGAGTTCCTGCCGGATGCCACCCGGCATTGGAATTACTCTAAATACAGAAAGAAACTGGATAATATAGCCCGCGTCATCATCGCCACCGGAGGATGGACGCCGCCCGCCCTTGTTGCCTTGTGTGAGGTGGAGAATGACAGTGTGATGCGCGACCTTACCCGCTACTCTGCCTTGCGCGAAGCAGACTACCGGTATGTGATGACACAATCTCCCGACAAACGCGGCATCGACGTAGCGCTGTTGTATCAACGTAATCTTTTCAAACTGCTTTCCTATCAGAGCCTCCCCGTAGACAAGCCCCGGAAGAATAGCCGTCCCACACGGGACATTCTTCACGTCAGCGGATTGTTGCTGAATCGGGATACGCTTGATGTACTGGTAGCTCACTTCCCATCCCGTTCGGGAGGGGCAAGAGAGTCTGAACCTTACCGGCTACTGGCTGCCCGAAAGGTGAAGCATGCCATAGACAGCCTATACACGATACGCCGACATCCGCAAATTGTCCTTTTAGGGGATTTCAACGATTATCCGGAGAATAAATCGGTAAAGGAGGTGTTGGAGGCAGCAGCACCGTCAACATTGCAAGACTCTCTACGTCCACAAAAACTTTACCATCTACTGGCAGGAAAAGCCAAAACACGCAAGCACTTCGGCAGCTACAAGTATCAAGGAGAATGGGGACTACTGGACCACATCATCGTATCGGGTACGTTGCTGCAAGAACACGCACCGCTATATACAGAGGAAGCAAAGGCAGACGTATTCTGCCTGCCCTTCCTACTGACAAGAGACAAGAAATACGGAGGGCAGCAACCCTTCCGCACCTACTACGGGATGAAGTATCAAGGAGGATACAGCGACCACTTGCCTGTATATGCGGAGTTCCGGTTGATATATTAGTCGGAATACTGATACAGTTTCAAGTCAAACTTCTGTACCATCACCAGCAAGTGGTCGAAGATGTCGGACTGAATGCGCTCGTACCTTTCCATACCTTGTTGCGAGAGAAGAAATATACCTGGATGGGTACCCCATACGTCGTGGGTTCCTTCTGGCTGATAATCAAGTCCATCTCCTGGTTCACCACCGGCAGGCTGCACAAATAGCGTTCGATGTAGATACGGTAGAGCTGCGCATTGGTTGGCACCTCTTCTTCTGCTGGCTGATAGTCGGCCATCAAGGGGACTTCCTTGCGGATATTATCCAGCATTTCCGGAGTGCAGAACTTCAGGGTAGTCATATCCAGAAAGATATTCTTGTTTACCCGTCGCCCGCCACTTTCCTGCATGCCGCGCCAGTTCTGAAAAGAGTTGTTCACCAGGGTATACGGTGGTACGGTCGAGATGGTTTCGTCCCAGTTGCGTATCTTGACCGTGTTCAGCGTAATCTCCTCTACAACTCCATTGGCAACGCCACCCGGCAGCGCTATCCAGTCCCCTATCCGCAACATGTCGTTGGCAGAGAGCTGCACGCCGGCCACAAACCCCAGAATGCTGTCCTTAAATACCAGCATCAGTACAGCTGCAGATGCGCCCAGACCGGCAAACAAGGTCATAGGAGACTTGCCTATCAGCACTGAAACCACTATGATACCTCCGATAAAAAACAAGCAGCACTTGCAATACCTGCACGAAGCCTTTCAGCGGACGGTTCTTCTGCTTGTCCTTCATGTTATAAACATCGAGCATCACCAGCAACAAGCCGTTAATAGTAAGCAGCACCGCCACAATGATATAGACAGCACACACCTTTTGTGAGAACTCAAGCATCTCCTTTCCACGCACAAAGGCCATGGGCAGCAGGTAGTAGATGAGGATTCCCGGCAGAATATGTATCAAATGGTGTATCACCCTGCGTTTCATCAGCAACGTATTCCACTGATGGGGAGAGCGTCGGGTATAATGCTTCATACCGCCAACGAAGATTGCCTGGCACAAATAGTCCAGCCCTATCGAAAGCCCCACCATCAGCAGTGCAATAATCGTCTCGTCAAACATATCGGCAAACTTCGGGTCTATCCCCCAACCTATCAAGATTTTATTCATCCATCCTCCTAAACTCATCATAAGCTCTCTTTTTTTTGAAATGTCTTGTTTGTATAACAATCCAAAGATAAAGATGTTTTCAGAGAACGGCAAGCATATACCCTTTTTTCATCAACGACTCAATCCTCACGCTCGGGTCGTTTTTTAGCGACCGCCGCAGATAGGACATCTGTACATTCAAGGCAAGGGAGTTGGCATACGAGGCAGTGCCCCACACAGCATCCAGCAACGTATCGCGACTGACAGTCTTATTCACATTCAGCGCAAGCAAGCGAAGGATATCGGCTTGACGGGAAGTAATCAGCACCTTACTATTTCCCGTACGAATCTCGTTCGTACTGTAATTGAATACGGAATGGCCGAAAGCATACATCTCATCCTCTGCCACGCCGGACAACTGCGAAGTGAAACGCTCGCGGATACGCGCCGTAAGCTCTTCCGGATAGAAAGGTTTGGCAAGATAATCGTTCGCCTTCAGTTGGAATCCTTGCAGGCGGTCGGCCTTATCGCTACGGTCGGAAAGAAAAAAGATGAGGACATGCTTGTCCGCCTCCCGGATTCGTTTTGCCACTTCAAAGCCATTGAGCCCGGGCATATTGATGTCAAGCAAGACAAGGTCCGGTTTGACAAGAGGAAACTGGTCGAGGGCGATAAGACCATTTCCGGCATAGGTCACTTCATAACCCTCTTTCTCCAGGAAGCGTTTCAGAAGCATGGAATACTTCAGGTCATCGTCAGCAAAAAGATTTTCAGTGGTTTCATGAGTTGCTATTTATATTCTCAATATCCATCTGTGCAGATTATTGTGGAATGGTTATTTCCACCGTCGTCCCCCTCCCAATCTGACTGGTCAGAAAGACGGTTCCCCTATGAGCCTCAACCAACAACTTGACATAACTCAACCCCAAACCGATGCCCGGCAAGGAACGGTCAGGCAAGTTGCTGCTACGGTAAAACTTATCGAATACCCGTCCCTGCTCGGAAACAGGGATACCAATGCCGTCATCGGAAACTTTCAATGTGAGCTCGTGGCCATGCAGGCGGCATTCTACCCGGATACTGACGGAGCTTCCCGAATATTTCACAGCATTTTCCATCAGATTACTGATGATATTTGCCATGTGCACGGGGTCGGCTGTAACCAGCAGGTTGTCCGTGAAATGTGTCTCGAAAGATACTTGTTTTCCCCCAGGAGCATGCTGCAGGCGTATCAACTTCTCCACAACCGGTTTCAAATCGAAAGTACTGAGGGAAAGTTGTGTCTGCTCATCGTCAGCACGGGTCATGTCGCGCAGCTTCCGGAGGTAGGCGGAAAGGTTGTCCAGCTCGGAAACGGAATCACGCACCACTTCATCCATGGCCTGCTCGTCGGTACGCATTGTTTTGTCATTGAGAAAAGAGACGCACATCTTCAAGGCCTGCACGGGACTTTCAACTCGTGTATCATGGTGTTGACAAAGCTTTTCCGCAACTCGTCCACACGGTGCTGCTTCAAAATGGTCTTTATCTGGAACAGCAGACAGACAGCCAGCAGAAGAATCAATACCAAGCTGCCCAGAAGTTGCCAGCCCATACGGAGCAAAAGAGTATGCGGCATCACCTGCACATCCACTTGTACCAACTCCCGCTTCAGCGGATTGTAAGGATAAACCAGACGGATGACCGGATGCAAATCACTCCCCAGCCGTTCTACGGTTTCCACCCATTGATAGAGGCTGTCGCGCGGCGTGACTAGTCCGGTAGTGAAAGACATGCCGTCCAGTTTAGTCGCCAGCACCGAATCGAAGCGCTGCAACGTAAAAGGGACATCTATCTGCAACTGATAAGCAACTATCGCCTCGCTGAAGCTCATGTTGAAAAGCAGCTTGTCTTCGCCATGTATCACAATCTTGTCCTTATAGACAATACTATCCTTCATTGCCGTGGATAGAACGGATTTATCTGCCATGGCCCCCACCACAAACGTACGCGTATAGCGCTCTTTGAGCTTGTTGGTCAATGAATCCCTATCCGTATGCATGTCCACATTGGTGTTGAAAAAGGATATATTAGGCTTGTTGAACACTTTCTTCGGCTGTTCACGCCGGATAGAGTCGTTCACTGCCACGGCATCCATGACAAGGCGGTGTATCTCTTCTTCATATTCCTCATTCTTATACTGATACTGGTTCCACAACCAATATCCCTGCCCTGCTACAAGTAGCAGCATGGATATCAGTGACAATGCCCATACTATTCTGATTCGTTTTTCCATCTCAGAGTCTGTTCTTCTTTTATACTATACAAAGGTAAGGGTTTCCTCCAATCAGAGGTACGCGCGAGGCGGCTATTCTCATTTGAGTAACATTTCAGTAATAACTTTCTCACTCCGGAAAGACAAATTCCGCATAGATTTGCGACGACAGGACACATGACACGTCCTCGAAACAGTAATTCCTAACAACGAAAAAGTATGAAAAAGCAGATTCTACTCACCGCCATGCTGTTGATAACCACCACAACCGCCTGCGCACAGTTTAACATCAAAATCGGCTCCGGCAAGACGTTCAGAAAAGATACCATAGACCAGGCTGTACTCATGGTGCAGTATGAAGTGGACGGTTGTACGGACACACTGTCGGAAGAGCGTTTCCAGGAAACCATGATGTTGGAAATCGGCAAGAAATGCTCCAAGTTCTACAGTTACACAAAGTATGTGGGCGACTCGGTATTTGCTGCCGACATTGCCAATAACGCCTCGCAAGAAACGATGATTGAACACGCCAAACAGTTCAGAAAAAGCAAGCTGAACGAACAGACCTACAAGAGATACCCCGTAGGCAAAGTGACCACACTGGATGAAATTGCCGGAGACATCAACAGACTCCGGTGCGAGGAACCGGAAGAGCGTCCACAGTGGACGCTGCAGACAGACACGGCAACCATCCTCTCGTATCTCTGCCAAAAAGCAGAATGCGTGTTTAAGGGACGCAGATGGATTGTCTGGTACAGTCCGGAGATTTCCTCCAGCGAAGGGCCGTGGAAGCTGTTCGGACTGCCCGGACTGATACTGAAAGCTGAAGACAACAGGGGGCATTATCTCTTTACCTGCACCGGTATGGAGCAATGCCATTCCTACCGACCTATCCTCTTCAACGGAAAAGATTATGAACCCGTAAACCGCAAGGCGTACAACAAAATCCACGAAAGATACTATGCCGACCCGGTAGGATTCATTATGGGCAACACGCCCAACGTACGTATCACCATACGCGACGACCAGGGCAATGAAGCCAGGAAGCCGAAGAATATAGCCCACAATCCGCTGGAACTTGACTGATTCATCCCATCGAACTCCAATGGATATACACTTCAAGAAACTCTTGCTGCCAATCCTTGCCTTGTTTGCAATGACAGCGCATGCACAGTCTCTCAGTGGCTTGGTAACGGACGAAGAAACCGGACAACCGCTGGAAGCCGTAATGATTAGTGTGCTGCGAAACGGCACCATGATAGATTACGCCCTGACCGATGCCCGGGGGAGATATTCCCTGCCATGGAAATACAACGGCAGCCTGCAAGTCAGCGTATCACTGCTGGGCTATAGACGGGAAATACGCAACATATCGGCAGCAGAAACACTCCATATTCGTCTGCATTCCGAAGCCATTGCACTGAAAGAAGTCCAAATACGTCCCGGCCGCATTCATGGCAGGAAAGATACCGTAAGGTATAATCTGGCAGAGTTTGCCTCTTCCAAGGACGTACACATCAAGGATGTTCTGAAAAAGCTCCCCGGTGTGGATATTGACGACAACGGGCAGGTGAAATATAAAGGTAAAGCCATCGACCACTATTTTGTGGAGGGTATGGACGTGACGGGTGGACGCTACAGCCAAATCAACAACAACCTCAGTGCCAAAGCCGTAAAATCGGCAGAAATTATGGAGAACTACCAATCGGTCAAGGCATTGAAAGGAAAACTCAGTTCGGATGAAATAGCCCTGAACTTGAAACTCGACCCACAGGCACGCGACCAATGGATTATCAACGGTACCCTGGGTGCAGGCTGGAGTGATGGAACACAAGAAACGACCGGAACGGCACAAACGAAGAGGGACAAAGGAACGCTTCTTTGGGAAAACGCCGCCAATGCCCTCCAACTGGGTAAAGGCAAGCAAAGCATCTACGGCTACAAGAGCAACAACAACGGTACCGACCTTAGCCGTGAGCAACATATACTGACAAACAACACATCCCAACAGATTCCCCTGCACGGCTTTCTGGTAAAACCGGGCATCAGCGCTCCCCTCGACAAGCAACGGCTGCTCTTCAACGAAACCCATACACTGAATGCCAACCGCATGTATAAATGGAACGACGAACGTTCCCTGCGCCTGCAAGCCGGATATACCCATAACCGGATTACTCAGCAACGGGGCAACTCGCAAGTCTACTACCAGCCCGATGACACCATACGCATGGATGAAACCTACCACTACTGCCTGCAGAACGATGCCACCCATATGGAAATACACTATGAGGATAATAAGGCCATCCACTATCTATCGAACCGCTTCCTGGCAGAAAGTGAAACGAACCGCGGCACCTCCCACGAGTTGCAGCAAACGATGCGCACCTCCCAGTTTACGGCAAAGAATTTCTTCAGCCTTATCCGTAATGGAGAGAAATACACATGGGAGTTCAATTCTGCCACACAGTATGCCTATCTGCCCTCCTCCTTGTCACTACACGACGGGAAAGACAAATTCATCCAGCACAGCCTTTACAACGACAATAAGGCCAGCCACCTAAGAAAACACAACGGTTTCACCCGGCAATACACCGCCGGTATAAAGGGCGAATGGGCATCGGTAAAGCACCATTCCACCCGGATGGAAACATTTGGCGCATCCAGTTTTTCTCCCTACCTCTCCCCCTACTTCCAGTTGGAGCAAGGCAAGTGGCAGGGAAGTCTGTCACTCCCTCTCAGCTATAAGCGCTACTTCTCGCAACAGCGCTCTTTTCTCTTTTTCAATCCGTCGCTCTATCTGCGCTATCAGCCGGACTACCATTGGAAAATTTTCCTCTACGGCAGTTTACACCGCTCAGCAGGAGATGTCACAGACCTCTGCCCTTTTACCTATCGGACAGACTACCGTACCTGGAAAAACACTGACGGCCTCTTCCCCGTCAGTACACGCCAACAATACAACCTTTATGGAGAATACAAGAATACCGTGCAGGAATTTTTCGCCACCGCCACTTTGTCCTACCGGCATGTACACTACAACACCTTGAATGAACAGAGTATCTCTGAAAACCGCATTGTCCACACCCTTCGCCTACATTCTAACAGTACACAAAGTTGGTTCCTGCTCAGCACTCTCTCCAAGGGATTTTTCGACTGGAATCTGAAAACCTCACTTGACTTACAACTGAGCCGCAATACCGGCTGGCAGTTGACACGGGTTTCAGATACAGACGCCCTCACTCCACAAACGGAAACAGCCGGAAACGGCCCGCCTCAAAAATACCGTTATGACTATCTTAAGATGGAACCCAAACTGATATGGTCGCCCGCCGAAGCTTTCGAAGCCGAATATCATGCCACAATCAGCTATGGCGGCAGTAAAATAGGGAACGACACGCACCTTGCTCCTCTACTGGACTTCGTACAGCGTATGCACCTCACATTCAGCATCGGACACGTCGACCTCTGCCTTTCCGGAGAACATTACCGGAACGATTTAAACAGCGATACGCATCTCAACACACTGTTTGTAGACGCATCACTCATTTATAAGACAAGGAAATGGAGAGTGGAAGCCAGCCTCAGCAATCTGTTCAACAAGAAAGAGTATGCCTATACTACCTACTCGGCCACACAAAGCTATACTTCACGGTTGAATATCCGTCCACGGGAGGTTATGGTGACTGCTGGTTATCAGTTCTAAAGACTGTCATCTACAACAATATCCGTATTCCGGCATAAACCAGCATCCCCGCTATCGTCAGCAACCCTACCCATATAGGAGCATAGACATGAGTGACATGCTCGACACGCTTATATCCGCTAACCTTCACAAACAAGCGGTAAATCAGCCAGGCACCAATCAGCCCCACAATAGTCCCTGCCAACAAATCACCCGGATAATGCACACCGAGATATACGCGCGAATAGCACGTCAGCAACGCCCAGGCCATAATGAAAAGAGTAAGCCACCGCTTGCGGAATAGAAAGAACAGGAAAAACGCCAATCCGAAGGTATTGGCGGCATGACACGAAGGAAAACCATAACGCCCTCCACGATGATTGTTGACGATATGCACCATCTCCGAAATGGGATTATTCAGATTAGAAGGACGCATACGCTCCACATAGGGACGTATCCAAGTGGCACATGCCTGGTCGGCAAAAGTAATGGTGAGCGCAAGGCCTATCATGCAAAACAGTGTGACCTTCCAATGAAAATTGCGCAACATCACATACCAGATGGCAGCATACATGGGAATCCAAACCCACTTACCGCTATAAGCGCTCATAAAATAATCGAAATACATGTTGTGCATCCGATTGATGGAAAAAAATATGTTTGTGTCTACATCTATTGCCCCTTGCAAGGCGTCCATAAGTGCTGTCATACGTTATCTTTTGGCTATATCATCATATAATTTTTGCAAATAGGCTTTGCCCAACGGCAGGTTCTTCCCTTTTGCTGTGCCCTCATCCACTACCACAGTACCCGCCTGGCAATTGAATATCACTTGATTGTCCGCTGTCACCATACCGAAAGCATCGGGTACGGTAAAGAACGCGAAATGAGGGGAAGCGGGATTAAGCATATCTTTACTGAAAACAAACTCATCATGGGGCAGCGCCAATTGGGCCAGCAACGTGGCTGCAATATCATGTTGCGAGCCATAGACGTCAATGCGCCTCGGCTCTCGGACAGCACCGCCCACCATCAACAGAGGTATCCGGTAGCGTTCTACCGACAAATTGTCGATATGTTCGGGATAAGCTCCCAAGTGGTCTGGAACAAACACAATCACCGTATTCTTCCACTGGGGAAGCTCACGGAACTGTCTTACAAAATCGCCTGCACAACTATCCGTATAGGCAAAGGCGTTCAGCCGGTCATTCTCCAGACGACGGAAAGGTACTTCAAAAGGCTCGTGGCTGCTGGAGGTCTGCAAGACACGGAAATGAGGAGTTTTCTCTTCGGCAGTTCCTTCGGCAGCTTCGGCTTTCAAGTCTTCCAGCAGACGGTTGAATACGAGATGGTCGTGCGCCCCCCACTTACTTAAACGTTCCGTTACGGGAAAATCCTGGTCGGAAACAATGTCTTCAAAGCCTGAT
>ADJS01006248.1_pt1 | contig 11274 bp, 10 predicted proteins | sample 268128 | NCBI WGS metagenome assembly ADJS01 (sample SAMN00007486, study PRJNA43253) | human gut metagenome | isolation source: feces sample TS28 | reverse complement strand
TTACCATCTTAGGAAATCCAGCTTCCATGATCTTCATTCGCTTCTTATCTATGACAAGCATATTCACTGTCTGTGCCATCTGATCTAACTGCGCACGCTGCTCTTCCTGTTTTGCCTGCATCTTTCTACCAACAAAATACAGAACACCAAGAATGATCGCAGCAATTACCGCAATAATAAGGATAACTGTCCATACACTCATATTATCTTCTCCTCCTAATATATACATTTGAATATCTTAACTATTATAGCATTTTTTCCTTAACTTGTCTTATGTTTTTTTCGCATTTCGATAATTTCTTCACGAATTGTAGCACCGAGATGCTTTTTCTCAGCTCTTTCAAGCTGATCAGGATAGATTGGCTGTCCAAAAGTAATATGAACAGTCGTTGGTTTTACCTGAAAACGTCTGTTATTCTCTAAGATATCAGCAGTACCTGAAATTGCCATCGGAATTACAGGAACACCAGCTTTCAGAGCAGGACGTAAACTTCCTTCTTTGAACTCATGAGGATCTTCATCCTGACTTCTGGTACCTTCTGGGAAGATTGCAATGGAAAAACCATCTTTCAAAAGTTTTTGTACCTTCATTCATGGTAGCAAGTCCAGCTTTGATATTCTTACGATCTAAAAACAGGCAGTTGATAAAACGCATCCAGTGGGATAGACAAGGAATCTTTTCCATTTCTTTCTTGGCAAAAAATCCCATTCCACGTTCAGTAGCAACGTAGCTGCATAAAATATCATAATAACTGCTATGATTTCCAACATATAAAACAGCACCATCTTCTGGTATGTTTTCCTGACCATCAACAATTAATTTTGTACCAGCCATAGCAAGACAGATCTTAAAAGATCGTAAGATCATGCGTTGTGCTATGGATGAACGTTTATGAGCTTTTCCAGTTTTGTTCCAATGATCAAACAATGGATAAAGCGGTGCGGTTAATGTCAGGAAAAAAAACAGATAAATAATATCTGCAAAAAAACGAATCATGATCGTTCTCCCTTCTATAAATGATTTTATTTTTTGTGATTTGCATCAAGCAATTCATTCTTTAATTTGTAAAGAGGCATGGAAAGATCGACATAGACTTCCTGTGGATTCACAAGACGTCTGCTCTCATCCCATAACGTGTTCAATTCATCCTTACAATAGGAACGGATGTCCATAACAGAAGGACTCTTGTAAACACATTGACCTTTGATAAAGATTGGAACTAAAAGTTCACGCATTGTATAAGTACCACCAGCAAGTGTAGACTTCTTCCAAGTAGCCTGAGGATCAAAGATCGTCAGATCGTCAGATTCATCATAATGTTCCCCGACAAGACAGATCAGATCACCACGGATCTTTCCATCTTCCTTTCCGTAGATACGATAAATCGTTTTATTTCCAGGATTTGTGATCTTTGCAGGATTCTCAGAAATCTTGATCTTAGCAGTAAATTCATCAGCACCTTTTGGTTTAGAGGCAGCAAGTTTATAGACACCTCCAAATGCAGGACAATCTGCAGAAGTGATCAGTTTTGTACCAACACCCCATGAAGTGATCGGTGCACCCTGAGATTTTAAGCTTGTGATCAGATTCTCATCAAGGTCTCCAGAAGCAGCGATCACTGCATCAGGAAAACCTGCTTCATCAAGCATGATACGGGCTTTCTTTGTAAGATAAGCAAGATCCCCACTGTCTAAACGGATTCCATAGTGCTTTGGCATATGACCTTCTGCTCTTAATTCTTCAAATACACGGATCGCATTTGGAACACCAGAACGAAGAGTGTCATAAGTGTCAACAAGTAAAGTGCAGGAATCTGGATAAAGATCTGCATAAGCACGGAAAGCATGATATTCGTCATCAAAACTCATGATCCAGCTGTGTGCATGAGTTCCAAGGATCGGAATATCAAAACATTTACCAGCAAGTACATTCGAAGTACCATCACAACCACCGATCACGGCAGCACGGGCACCATAAGTACCAGCGTCAGGTCCCTGAGCACGTCGAAGTCCGAATTCCATAACACCACTTCCACCAGCAGCATAAACTACACGAGAAGCCTTCGTAGCGATCAGACTTTGATGATTGATGATATTAAGGAGCGCAGTTTCTACAAGCTGTGCCTCCATGATAGGTGCTTTAACTTTCAGAAGCGGTTCTCTTGGGAATACAACAGTTCCTTCCGCGATCGCATAAATATCTCCTGTAAAATGATATCCAGCAAGATATTCCAGAAAATCTTCATCAAAAATCCCTTGATTACGAAGATAATCAATATCATCATATGAAAAAGATAAGTTTTTGATATAATCAATGACCTGATCGAGTCCGCAAGTGATCGCATAGCCACTTCCAGAAGGATTATCACGGTAAAAAACATCAAAAACTACAGTTTCATCATTCCCTGTTTTAAAATATCCTTGCATCATGGTTAATTCATAAAGATCTGTGAGCAAGGTAAGATGATTTATATCCATTGAATACTCCTTTTCAACATAAAAATAGAAGGGTCAGGATAAGCTGCCCTATAACAACTTCAGTATAACATAATCTGATAAAAACGAACAGTATTCTTATAAAAGTTGTGAAGAGATGATTTCCTTTAATTTCTCCATTGTTTCATCCTCATCAGATCCAGAAACAATCAAACTTACTTTATCATTGCAGGTGATACAAGCAGACATTAGACGGATCGCATTGGATACATCGATTTCTTCTCCATCATATTCTAGTGTAACACAAGAAGCACTTTTACATGCGATACTTGCAAGAGCAGCTACAGGCTGTGCGTGAAGTCCACGGTCAGATGTAATTGTAAAATCATATCTTTTCATAAAATATAAGAGTCCTTTCATATTTTTTTCTATTGTAACATAAAATAGTAAGACGGACAAAAGGAGGATTGGAATGAGGTACAAAATGACATATATATTATTTTTATTTTTTTTGTTAACAACGATTCCATATATTATTACGATATATATCAATAAAGAAAACAAGAAAAATATTTCGTTTGAAAACTATGACAGTGGATATAAAATACAAGACAAGGACCAAGATATTGATTTGGAAAGTTACCTTTTAAAAATCCTCCCAGGACAGATTTCCATGGATCAAGAAGAAGAAACGATCAAATGTCAGGCTGTGATCTTAAGGACAGATCTGATCCGGAAAATGGGCAGATCAAAGAAGATAAAGATGGAAAGCATACCATATCAGCTGTACAAAGACGAACAATATAAAAGTAAACTGGGCGATCGTGCCTATGAGATCATGGATCAGAAACGAAAAAAAGCAGTCAAAGAAACGATCGGAAAGGTGATCACATACAAAGGAACATTGATCGAACCATATTTTCATGCAGTGAGTGTGGGGATGACATTAGATGCAAGTGAATGGTTCGGGAAAAAGATTCCTTATCTAAGACAGAAAGAAAGTTTAAGTGATATCGAATCCAAAGATTATATGTCAATTAAGACAATTTCATATCAAAGGATGCAGATTATACTAGAAGAACACATGAAAAAGAAAATCACCATACAACAATTACAAAAAAATCTGAGACTTTTAACGGTAACAAAGAATGGATATGTCAAACAGATCAAGGCCGGATCATATATCATTTCCGGAGAAGATTTTGCAAGATGGCTGCAACTGGCATCCAATAATTTTTATTTTGAACAATATAAAGGAAATTTAAGGATCATCTGTCTCGGAAAGGGAAATGGATTAGGACTAAGCCAGTATGGTGCAGATCAGATGGCAAAGCAAGGAAAAACCTATCAAAAAATATTAAAATATTACTATCCAAAAACAATGATTCAAAAACTATATGAATAAACAGATGGAAATGGGCAAAACTATGTTTGAGGTGATGAAAATGAGAAAAAATAACAAACAAAACCCATTTCCGCTACGCAAATATTATGGGGCAATGGTCATAGGATTCGTATTCTTTCTTGGAATCATGGCGTACTACAGTGCGACATTCCGCCAGAGGAGAGATCAGGCAAAACAGGAAGTCAGCCTGGAAGAAGAATCGATCGGAGCTAATAACAGCGCAACACAGGAAAAAACAAAAACAACAACGCAAGACAAGAGAGAAACAGAGACAACGGCACAAATGAAACGTACCATGAGTGAAAGTGTTACGTATAATGGTACATCCAAACTGACATGGCCGATCAAAGGCAATATCATTCTTCCATACAGTGTGAATTCAACCATCTATTTTGAATCTCTTGACCAGTACCGTATCAACAAAGGAATCCTGATCGAAGCAAAAGAAGGAGACGAAGTGAAGGCAGTCCGTAAGGCAAAGGTAAGAGAAATTAAAAAATCAGCAGAATATGGACAAACGGTATTGATGGATCTTGGAAATGAATATACCGTATTATACGGACAGCTTAAAGATATCAGAGTAAAAGAAGGAACAATGGTCAATGCAGGAGAAGTTATTGCAAAAGTTGCAGAGCCGACAAGTTATTACACATTAGAAGGAACGAATCTCTATTTTCAGATGGAAAAAGATAAAAAAAGTGTAGACCCTTTAAAATATCTGGAATAAAATTAAAGTGAGAAAATAACAGCCATAACATATCTGGTTGATGTAGAGGAAAGGCGGTCAGAGAACATCTGACAGCCTTTCTTCAAAGAAAATGGAGATCAGGGCTGGATCAATATACAGATAGACAGAGGATAAGACAGATGAAGAATGTAACGTACATATTAAAATGCAGTGATAACAGTTTATACACAGGATGGACTAACGATATCAAACATCGCCTGAAGATGCATAATGAAGGAAAAGGTGCAAAATATACAAGAGGACGAGGACCAGTAGAACTTGTGTATCTTGAAGAATTTGATACAAAGCAGGAAGCAATGAGTAAAGAAGCAAAGATCAAACGTCTTACCAGAAAGGAAAAACTCCTGTTAATAGAAAACTACCAACAGGAGCAAAAATTAAATCTGGAACATTAGGATCATATGGCATAAACTTCCACCCATAACAAACAGATGAAAGATCTCATGCAGACCAAAATTCTTCCAGTGATTTTCGAACCAAGGAATCTTTAGTGCATAGATCACACCACCAACTGTATAAATGATACCGCCAGCAAGCAGCCATCCAAAAGATGTCTTGGATAAACTATGGATGATCGGTGCGATCGCAACGATACAAAGCCATCCCATTGCGATATACATGACAGAAGATACCCACTTCGGACAAGATACCCAGAACATCTTAAATACGATACCAAGGATCGCGATGATCCAGATCACGGATAAAAGTCCATATCCAAGCGTGCCGCCAAGAACGATCGTACAGATCGGTGTGTAAGAACCAGCGATCAGAACAAAGATCATTGCATGGTCAAGTTTCTTTAACTTCTTATTGATCGTTGGTGAAATATTAAAAGAGTGATAAGCAGTACTTGCACCATAAAGACCAATCATACTTATAGTAAATATGATCAAAGAGATAATGCGTACATAATCACCGCTTAAAAAGCTCTTGATGATCAATGGAATGGAAACGATCGCGGCCAGGATCATTCCGATCAAATGGGTAATTGCACTTCCTGGATCTTTTAATTTATGTTTCATGGTAAAACCTCCAATCATTCTAGTGTTATAAAATTCAATACGTAGTATTAAAAACCACATCTAACTTTCTTACATACTACAACTATTCGAAGGATATTGCAAGGGGTTTTCAAAAAAAAGTGAATCTGGTATAATGTTACCTATTATGTGATTAAGAAAAAAAGTAATAGACAGAATGGAATATTAATATGAAAAAAACAAAGAAAGCCTATGAGATCGTCATAGATAGTATCAAAGAGCAGATCATGAATCAGGAACTTGTTCTTGGACAAGGACTTCCACCAGAGAGAGAAATCTCAGAGAAGCTTGGAGTCAGCAGGAATTCCGTTCGTGAAGCGTTGAAGATCTTAACTGTCATGGGAGTGGTCTCAAGTAGACAAGGAGCAGGAAATTATATATCAGGAAATTTTAAGGGATATATGGTAGATGCCCTTTCTATGATGTTTATGCTTGATAAGCTTGATTATGATCAGATCAACCAGATCCGTATCGGACTGGAGATGCAGGCATATGCACTTGCAGTGAAGAATGCAGAGACAAAAGACATCATAGAATTACAAGAATATGTGAATGCATTAGATCAGAGTACAGATAACGATGAGAAGACAATGTACGATAAGAAGATCCATTATGCGATCGCGAAAGCATCAGGCAATGTTCTGATCGTGAATATCTTAGATGCATTATCTGAGGTGATGGATATCTTCATTTTTGAAATGCGTCGAGAAATCTTAAGAACAGAGAAGCGAAAAGGAATGTTACAGGAAGCACATAAGCAGATCGTCGAATATTTATTAAAGAGAGATGTGGTCAATGGACAGAAAGCATTGATGAAACATTTCGAGATGATTGATAACATTATTCACAAAGAACTTTAAGGAAAGAGCCATTTTGGCTCTTCTTTTTTATGCAAGATTAACAAAAAAAGAAAAATGTCAAATAGTACTTTACAAAAGTAGACAATGTATATATAATAAAAACATAAATTGGTAGTACCAATAAGACAAAAACAGATAAAAACAATGGATGCGAAAACATCCAAATTTTTTTCAAACAAAATTGGTAGTACCAATATAGAGCGGAAGAGCTTAAGATAAAGGATAGAAAGTCTTAGGAATGAGGAGGAATAGCAATGGACATTTTAGTATGTATCAAACAGGTACCGGCATCTAATAAAGTGGAAGTTGATCCAGTAACCGGTGTGCTGTTAAGAAACGGAGCCGATTCAAAGATGAATCCATATGATCTGTATGCGTTAGAGACAGCGCTTAAGATCAGAGAAGAAGTAGGTGGAACGATCAGTGTCATCAGTATGGGACCACCACAGGCAATGACAGTGATCAGAGAAGCATTTGCCATGGGAGTTGACCGTGGAGCATTATTATCAGACCGAAGATTTGGTGGAGCCGATGTACTGGCAACAAGTTATACGATCGCACAGGGAATCAAGAAGATGGGAGATTTTGACCTGATCCTATGTGGAAAACAGACAACTGATGGTGACACAGCACAGGTTGGTTCCGAAGTATCTGAATGGTTAAATATCCCAAGCGTATCAAATGTAAAGAAGATATCTAAAGTAGAATCCGATGCGATCACGATCGAGATGGATCTGCCGGAAGAACTGGAGATTGCTAAAGTTCAGTATCCATGTCTGTTATCCGTAGATAAAGACATTTTCCAGCCAAGACTTCCATCCTATGTAAAGAAGATGGATACCGCAGACCGTGAAATTGAAGTATATTCCTTAGATGATATGGAAGACAAAGACGAAACACATTATGGATTAAATGGTTCACCAACACAGGTAAAACGAATTTTCCCTCCAACAGCGAATGACCATCATGAAGTATGGGACGGAGACGGAAGTGAAGTCGCAGACAAATTATTCCATATGATCACAGATATGAAATTTATCTAAAAGGGGGAAATGAGAATGCCAAAATTAGTAATACATCAGGAAAAAGTAGAAGATCCACAGGTTCTGGTTGATATTTGTCCATTCGGTGCGATGGAAGAAAAAGACGGAAAACTTTCTATCAATGCCGCATGTAAGATGTGTAAATTATGTGTGAAGAAAGGACCCAGCTGGAGCAGTAGAATATGTAGAAGATGAGAAAAAAAGAGAAATTGATAAGAGTCAGTGGAACGGAATCGCTGTTTATGTCGATCATGTTGATGGAGAAATTCATCCAGTAACATACGAATTGATCGGAAAAGCACGAGAGCTGGCAAGTAAGATCAATCATCCAGTCTATGCTTTATTTATGGGAAATAACATTTCAGATAAGGCAGAAGAATTATTACACTACGGAGTTGATAAAGTATTTGTTTACGACTTCCCAGAGTTAGCAAGATTCAAAATAGAATCTTATACATCTGTATTTGAAGATTTCATCAAGAAACATCAGCCATGTGCGATCCTGACAGGAGCAACAACAGTCGGAAGACAGTTGGCACCAAGGGTAGCTGCAAGAATGAAGACAGGATTAACAGCAGACTGTACGATTCTTGAGATGGATGAGAACACAGACCTTTCTCAGATCAGACCAGCATTTGGTGGAAACATCATGGCACATATCTTAACACCAAATAACCGTCCACAGATGGCAACGGTAAGATACAAAGTCATGAATGCACCAGAAAGAACAGAAGAAACACATGGAGAGATCATTTCATGTGCGATCGATAAAGAAAAGATCAAAGCACATGTGGATGTATTAGATATTGTAAAGAAAGAGCCAGAGAAGTTTATCGAATCTGCCGATGTTTTAGTCGTTGCTGGACGAGGAATCAAGAAAGAAGAAGACCTTGCAATGATCAGAGAATTAGCAGAACTGTTAGACGGACAGGTAGCCTGCACAAGACCACTTGCAGAAGCAGGATGGGTAGAAGCAAAATGTCAGGTAGGATTAAGTGGAAGAACCGTACGCCCGAAACTGATCATTACCTGTGGTGTATCAGGAGCCATTCAGTTTGTAGCTGGAATGGATCACTCTGACTGCATCGTATCCATTAATTCCGATGAAAAAGCACCGATCTTTAAGACAGCACATTATTGTCTGGTAGGAGATGTCTATGATATCGTACCAAAACTGATCGAGAAGATTAAAGCTGCGAAAGGGGCGTAAGAGATATGAGTTATAAGAAATTTGATCAAGCTGATTTAGAAGTTATCAAAAATATCATAAAAGACGATGAAAGAATTTTATATGCAGAAAATATCAACGAAGAATACAGTCATGATGAATTAGGAGGAGCACAAAGTTACCCAGATGTTGTAGTAAAAGCGACTTCTGCAGAAGAAATCTCTGAGATCATGAAATATGCATATGAAAATAATATTCCGGTCACACCAAGAGGAGCTGGAACCGGTCTGGTAGGATCTTCCGTAGCGATCGAACACGGGATCATGATCGATTCAAGCCTCATGAATCATATATTAGAACTTGATGAAGAAAACTTAACGATCACCGTAGAACCAGGAGTTTTATTAATGGAACTTGCTGCCTACGTGGAAGATCATGATTTCTTCTACCCACCAGATCCAGGAGAGAAATCCGCAACGATCGGTGGAAATATCAGTACAAATGCCGGTGGTATGCGTGCTGTAAAATATGGCGTGACCAGAGATTATGTCAGAGGTCTTGAAGTTGTCCTTCCAAATGGAAAGATCGTGGAATTTGGAGGAAAGGTTGTAAAAAACAGTTCCGGATATTCCTTAAAAGACCTGATGATCGGTTCCGAAGGAACCTTAGGCTTTATCACAAAAGCCACATTAAAATTACTCCCTCTGCCTAAAAAGGCAATTAGTTTACTGATACCATTTAAAACCTTAAAAGAAGCAATTGACACAGTACCTCTCATTATCAAGTCCAAAGCAATCCCAACTGCCATTGAGTTTATGCAGAGGGAGGTCATCATTGATGCAGAAGAGTACCTAGGTAAAAAATTCCCAGATTCCCAATCCGATGCGTACCTTCTGCTCAAATTTGACGGCAATTCAACAGAAGAGATTGAAGCAGATTATGATAAAGTTGCAAAACTTTGTTTAGAGGCAGGAGCACTTGACGTACTGATCTCAGATACAGAAGAAAGAGAAGAATCTATCTGGAAAGCCAGAGGAGCCTTCCTTGAAGCAATCAAAGGATCTACAACTGATATGGATGAAGTAGACATGGTCGTACCAAGAAATAAAGTCAATGAAATGGTAGAATACCTTCATAACTTACATAATGAAGTAGATATACGTATCAAGAGTTTCGGACATGCTGGAGATGGAAACCTTCATTCTTATATCTTAAAAGATGATTTAAGCCAGGAAGAATTTGAAAAACGAATGGCAGCAGCAATGGAGAAGATCTACGAGAAAGCTGCACAGTTAGGTGGAAAAGTATCCGGAGAACATGGAATCGGATTTGCGAAGAAACCATATTTGAGAGAATCTCTTGATCCAGAAACAATTGAGTTAATGAGTGGAATTAAGAAAGCATTTGATCCAAAGAATATCTTGAATCCACATAAAGTATTCCAGAGCTAAAACTGACACTTTGGTTATACTCCCTAAGTTTTAAAAATGCACAAAGCAGACAGGAAATCAAATACCTGTCTGCTTTGTGTATATAAATTTATACAATTTTCTTCGAAATGGTTGACATAATGTATAAAAATATATATACTAAAAACAGTAACAGTTATTATTTGAATTAAAGAGGAAAGGAAGAGGTTATGCAGCCAGCAACGAAAAAAAGCAAGCAAAGAGATGCCATCATAAAGTTTTTAATGACTCGCAAAGACCATCCAACTGCCGATATGGTATATATGAACATCAAAGAAGAGTTTCCTAAGATCAGTCTTGGAACAGTCTATCGAAATCTTGCATTATTAAGTGAGCGAGGGGAAATACTAAAGCTATCTTACGAAGGGGGAGCAGACCATTACGATGCATGCACCGATCCACACTATCATTTTGTGTGTCAGGAATGTGGAGCAGTCATCGATTTGGAGATGGCACCGATCGATGAGAAGTTAAATGAGATCGCAAGTGAGAACTTTCCTGGAAAGATTACACAGAATATTGTTTATTTTAAAGGAATCTGCAAAAATTGTTTAAAAAATCATTGACAAAAGTAAAATGTGATGGTAATATAAAGACAAGTTAAAAACAGTAATTATTACTGCTTTTAAGCAAAAGACACTAAGCCGAAAGGCAAAGCAACATAAATGATCATATAAAGTATAAAGGAGAACAAGAATTATGAAGAAATGGATTTGTACAGTATGCGGATATGTACACGAAGGAGAACAGCCACCAGAGAAATGTCCACAGTGTGGAGTACCAGCAGATAAATTCAAAGAGCAGGTAGAAGGAGAAAAAGAATGGGCAGCAGAACACGTAGTAGGTGTTGCCAAAGGTGTCAGCGAAGATATCTTAGCTGATCTAAGAGCAAACTTCGAAGGAGAATGTTCTGAAGTAGGAATGTACCTTGCAATGGCAAGAGTAGCTCACAGAGAAGGATATCCAGAGATCGGATTATACTGGGAGAAAGCAGCATACGAAGAAGCAGAACATGCAGCAAAATTTGCTGAGTTATTAGGTGAAGTCGTAACAGACAGCACAAAGAAGAACTTAGAGATGCGTGTAGATGCAGAACATGGAGCAA
>ADJS01003643.1_pt1 | contig 11278 bp, 7 predicted proteins | sample 268128 | NCBI WGS metagenome assembly ADJS01 (sample SAMN00007486, study PRJNA43253) | human gut metagenome | isolation source: feces sample TS28 | reverse complement strand
TGACCTGAAGGGCGGCTTCGAAGCCCTTCGCGCTTCCGGCTTGGCCAAGTGAGGTCGACAGGAAGGTTGACGGCCCGATGAGAAGGGGCGCGATGCTAATGGGGTGCATCACGAATCATCGAGCCGCATGGGGTGCCTTCCGCCTGATCGCTTGACCCAAGGAATAGAAAGCTCGCACTGATGTCATGCAGTGCGGGCTTTCTTGCGTCTGTATGCCTCACACTGTTTGCGCAGAGGCATGAATAGTATGAGACCTGAGACGACATAATCCTCAAGGATGAGGGCCGGCGCGTGGCCGACCGCCCAATTCAGTCTGGCGCACGATGGGGCGCGCCGTTATTTCTTCATAAGTTGGAATCGTCATCCGGGCATAAGGCCCGGCCAAATATGGAGAGACATTATGAACGTGCAGAACCCGGCCGCATCGCGCGGCATCGCTATTCAGGCCGTCGACTTGGTCAAGAACTACGGCACCGGCAGCAATATGGTCCATGCCCTGCGCGGCGTGAACGTGAGTTTCGAACGCGGCAAATTCACCGCCATCATGGGCCCGTCCGGCTCCGGCAAATCCACGCTTATGCACACGCTCGCCGGTCTCGACTCCGCCACATCCGGGCATATTCTTTTCGGCGGGGCAGACCTGACCCGCATGGACGACAAGCAGCTTACCTTGCTACGTCGCCACAAGATCGGCTTCATCTTCCAAAGCTTCAACCTGTTGCCCATGTTCACCGCCGAACAGAACATCCTCATGCCACTGACTCTCGCCGGAGACAAGCCCGACCACGCCTGGTTCGACCTGCTCGTCGATACCCTGGGACTGAAGCAGCGCCTGAACCACCGACCGAATGAACTGTCCGGTGGCCAGCAGCAGCGCGTGGCCATCGCCCGCGCGCTGATTACCAAGCCGAAGTTGGTGTTCGCTGACGAGCCGACCGGCAACCTCGACTCCGTTTCCAGCGCCGAAGTGCTCAGCTTCCTGAAGCGTTCGGTCAACGAGCTTGGCCAAACCATCGTCATGGTCACGCACGATGCGGTGGCCGCCTCCTACGCCGACCGTGCCATCGTATTCGCCGACGGACAGATCGTGGCCGATGAATCGAATCCCACTGCCGAAACGATGAACGAGCTGCTTATGGCCGAACGCGAACGCGCCACGCGCACTGCCGTCACCAGCACACGCGCCGACACGCTCGCCCGTCTTGCCGGCGTAGAGGATGTGCCCAACCTGCCCATCACCGACGCTCCATTGCCCCCAGCCGGGAGAACCGGCACCATGCGCCATGCCCGCGCCGCCGCCCAGCACGCTCGCTGAGCCGGAAAGCGAGAGACAGGACACCCCCATGTTTTCCATCACTCTGAAACTCATGAAGAAAAGCGCCAGGATGCTGATTCCGGCAGGCATCGCCATCCTGATCGGCACTGCGTTCATCGCCGCTACCTTCCTGTTCGGCAACGCGATGAACGATGCGCTTGCCGCTCAGAACACCGCCCAGCTCGGCGGCGCGAACTACGTGATCAGCCCGGATAGCGGCAAGGACCTGACCGATAAGGACCAGGACTACATCTACACGCGCACGGTTAACGACTTCCAGCTTGACCGCATCCGCGCCACCGAAGGCGTCAAGGACGCACGCGCCAGCTACGCGGGTTCCGTGACCGTAACCCGTGGCAACAAGCATGCCAGCAGCTACGTCATCACCACCGCCGCAAAACGTACGCTGCTGCCGGTCACCATCACGCAAGGAGACCAGCCGGCGGACAGCAACGAGATTGCCCTGACCAAGTCCGTAGCCGACCAGCTTGGCGTCAAGGTAGGGGACCGTGTGACCGTCAACTCGCAGGCGGCGCAGTATGCGGGCAAGACCGGCGATTCGGCCGGTAATACCGGTGACGCTGGTGATGAGTCGGCCCAGAACGCCGATGGCACGAGCTCGCACGACGGTGATTCCGATGCCGCGTCAGGTGCGTCCGCCTCATCCGACGGTGTCGACATAGCCGTCGACTCCGGCATGACCGTGCGCGTGGTAGGCCTCACCGACGACCCGAACGGTGCCTACGCCTACTACGGTGGCGCTTCCGTGCTTTCCGACAACGTTATTACCGCGATGGCCGGCAGCAACGATTTCGGCAACCTGCCTGTCTACCTCGTCTATCTCGACATCGACGATGCCAGTGACACGGCTGCGGCGTCCACCGTAAAACAGGTCAGCACACTGCTCCCTAAGCATTTCAGCGTGCAATCCCGTGCCGCGCTCGTCGAGGAATCCGTCAAAAGCATGAGTTCGGGCGAAACCAGCATCACCACCATCTTCCTGCTGAGCTTCGGCATACTTGCCATGCTGGTCGCGGCACTCGTCATCGCCAACACCTTCCAAGTGCTTGTGGCGCAGCGCCGCCGCACACTCGCCCTGCTGCGCACCATCGGCGCGAACAAAAGCCAGCTGTATGTCTCCGTGCTGTTTGAAGCCGGTGTGCTGGGACTGATCGCCTCCGCACTGGGAGTGGGCCTGGGCATCGGACTCATGGCCGCACTATGCCAGTCGGGCCTGATGAAAGCCACCGGCATGACCATGCGACTGGTGCTATCCGGTCCGGTGTTCACGGTGCCTATGGCATTCGGCATCATTATGACGGTGATTGCCTCGCTAGGCTCCGCGCGTTCCGCTACCGCCGTCACCCCGCTGGAAGCGTTGCGACCCATCGAACTGACCGACACGCGACGGGCCGGTGTGGTCCGCGCCGTGATTTCCATGCTGCTGATTGCGGCCGGCGTGGCACTGTGCGCATTCTCTGTATGGCAGATGTCCGAGAAAATCGCCGGACGTGATTCAATGGCCGACAAGCAGTATCCGCTGGTGCTGCTCGCCGCCATCATCGGATGTGCATTGATCTTCCTTGGACTGGTGCTTTCCGCCACGTTCTGGCTGCCGGTGCTCATGCGCGGCGTGGGCGCGCTGGTTGCACTGGCCGGTCCGTCCGCCAAAGTGGCACATGCGAACATTCAGAAGAACCCGCGCCGCGTGGCCGCCACCGGTGCCGCACTGCTTATCGGCGTGACGCTGGTCTCCACCATCGCCACCGGTGCCGCCAGTGCCAAGCAAACCATGAACGAGGCGCTGACCACGCGCTACAGCGTCGACATGATTGCCGCTGGCACCGATATGACTGGCAAACAGGCCAGCGAGGCAGCCAAAGTCAAGGGCGTTCAGAGCAGTATCTACGCGCCGACCCGCATGATGACCATGAAGGATGCCGACGGCAAGAGTCTGAGTGTGCTGGTCGTGGGCGTGGATGGCGTCGACGCGCTGCGCAAGGTGGTGCGCTCCGATTTGTCCGGTGTGACCATTGATGGCGATTCCGTACTGATGCCCAAGTGTTCCGCCGCTACAGGCAAGGATATTCCGCTGGACAAGAGCGTTACGTTCACGGCTGGAGCGGCCGAAGCACAAGCCGATGCCACCAATGGTCCGTCCGGTAATGATGCGAACGGCAGCGCCGAAAACGGCAATGGACAATCCGGCGGCACACAGACGCTGACGCTCAAACCGCGGAAGGTGGACTATCGCCGCATTGCCTCCAACTACGCCGCGGTCGCCTTCGTGGACGCCAGCCACTTCACCAACGGTGGAATCAAGGCCGACGGGCATATCATGCTTATGCGCATTGACGCCGAGGGCGCGGGTGTTGCGCTGAACGACGTATTCACCAACGTGCAGAATGTGTTCTCCGCTAGTGCTGGTGTTACCGTGACCGGTCCGGTGGCCGAACGTACGCAATGGGAGACCATGATCAACGGCATGATGGCATTGTTGGTCGGTTTGATTGCGGTGGCTGTGCTCATCGCCTTGGTCGGCGTAGCGAACACGCTGAGTCTGTCGGTGATCGAACGCACACGCGAATCCGCCACCTTGCGTGCCATCGGCATGACGCGCGGCCAACTGCGGCGCTCGCTGGCGGTGGAGGCGTTGCTGCTTTCGCTCGTCTCCGGCGTGGTGGGAGTGGTATTGGGTACCCTGTTCGGCTGGCTCGGATCCTACATGGTGTTTAGTTTGTACGGCGACACCGTGTTCCCGTTCGAATGGGCCACCAACGGTGTGGTGCTCGGCGTCGCCGCGCTCGCCGCTCTGCTGGCCAGCGTGGCACCCGCCCGCCGGGCCGTCAAAACGCCACCAGTTGAAGCCTTGGCCGAAGCGTAGAGCAATAAGCTCCCTCATCAGAGGGAGCTTTTTTGTTACACCAGCCCGTTATCGTACGCGAAGACTACAGCCTGTACGCGGTCACGGGCGTTGATTTTGGCCAGAATATGTGCCACATGGGTTTTGACGGTGGGCAGAGAAATGAAGAGCTTGTCCGCGATCTCCTGGTTGCTCAGACCATGGGCGATCTCCACCAGCACCTCGCGTTCACGGTCGGTAAGCAGATCCAGTTCGGGATCGGTGTATGCTGGGCGTGACGTATTGGAACCGTCGGAAGCGGCTCCGGCAGGGGAGGGGATGCCGGTCATCGAGCCGGCACCGTTGCCGGCCGCACCGCCAGAGACGCCGACGGCGGAACCGTACACGGCACCGGAGCGCGCGACATCGCCGGTCAGCGAACCATGCTGCGCGTAACCGTCCTGCATCATCTTTTCGATGAGTCGCTTGGTGGCGGAAGGCGCGATAATCGCATTGCCTTGGAATACAGTACGAATCGAATTGAGCAACGTTTCCGGTTCGGTGTCCTTGAGCAGGAAGCCCGAGGCGCCGGCATTGATGGCCGCCATCACATACTCGTCCAAATCGAACGTCGTCAGAATGATTACGCGCGTCGGCCGGTCGTCAGCCGATTCGGCCGAGACGGTCGCGTCGGCGGCCGGGCTGGCCGAATCGGCCGCGTTGCCCGGCGCGGCGGAGAGCGAGGTAATACGGCTCGTGGCCTCAATGCCGTCCATGCCGGGCATGCGCACATCCATCAGCACCACGTCGGGATGCAGGGATTCCGCCAACGCCACGGCTTGGGCGCCGTCGGACGCCTGCCCGACCACCTCCATATCCGGCTGCGAACCAATGACCATGGCAAAACCGGCACGCACCAGCTCCTGGTCGTCCGCAATAATCACGCGAATGCTTCTGCTCTCGTTCATGCTCTCCACTGTATCCGTTTCCTATCGGAGCGCCGCTCCATAAACACCCTGATTGTTCCCTGAGTTCTTATTGGGCAAGGCTCTCATCGGGGTAACGTTCCCGCGTGTTGCATCTGACTATCCAACGAAGCCGCCGGTCGCAACTGCATATCCGGCTGCACACCCTCATGGGTCTCGTCGCTGAACCCGGTTTCACGCAACACTTTCAACAGCTGACGCATACGAGCCAATGCGGCACGCCCCCGAGCGCCAATCGCGGCAAAAGCCTCTGCAATCTGCATACTATCAGGCGCAGGTTCGGCGTTGAGCATCACCAGTCCCTCATCAGCCTGCGCGATCACCGATTCCAGCGTGGTCAGTACTTCGGTTTGCATCGCCGCACTAATACGATTGCGCTCTAAGTTGGCCGCCAGCACCTTTTGCCGCTCCTGCTCGGCTCGCAGCGCCTCCTCGCGTTGCAACAGCACCAGAGCGTTTGCGCCACGCGAACGGCTCCATCGAGCCATCGCAATGCAGGCAAAACCGACCAACATGATTCCCACGCCCGGCAGCAAGCCGGACAAAACCAGCCTCCATTTTGAGAGCATGGAACTACCATCGGGCAAAAACAGATGGAACAGCTGACTGTATCCATTCCACCCAGCCATCACCTTGATGCCCGCAAGCCACGAATCGGCTGCCAGCGCCACGCTCACCCAGCGCCAAGCGGACTCTCGTCCATACAATACCGCCGAATACACGGATACCATCGCATACATATTGATGGTCAAAATCGATGGCAAGAACAACAGTTGCACAGCAGACAGCACCGCCATCGCCAGCGCGCTGCCCTCTGGGAAGCGGCGGCGGAACGCCAAAGGTGAAAGCATAATAATCGTCAGCGTTATAGTCGGCACGCGGCTCGGCGAATACGGGGCATTGCCGATCATTTGCAAATCGCCATACGTGGCGGAATCAAATAGCGCAATCAGCACGATAGTGGCGATAACGTCCATCAGAAGATAGTGCCGCTCGGTCCACTGCGCAAATCGACCCACCCAGTTCGACTCACGCGTATCTCCTTGGTCGAGTACTTTGGGGCGCGCCCGATCCATCAATCCTCGTATACGCGAGATAACGGTTAGCACCGGATCCTCCGTATCGGTGCCAGACTGTGGGGCGGCAGGGGAGAGCGGAATCGTAGCCGCCACAATAAAGCCACCATTCGGCCCTGGGCCGGCCTGCACGCTGCCACCCAACGACTCAATGCGTTCATGCATACCAACCAATCCGTATCCGGGCTTATGACCGTCTGCTGCAGACGCCGCGCCACGGCCGTTATCGGATATGGTAATCGACAGCACATCGTTTGACCAGATTTCATCGATGGTGGCTTTAGCGCCCTCGCCCGCATGTTTGCGCGTATTGGTCAGCGCTTCCTGCACAAGACGGAACACGGCGGTTTCCGCGTCGGCGGACAGCCGGTCAGGTTGCGCTTTGCCGGTCATATGCCGGGACACCACCAGATGACCATCAAACAGCGAATCGATGTCGGCATATCCGGCACTGCCACTCGCACCGAACACATTGAACAGACGCTGCATATCACGCTGCGCGCGTTCCGCTTCATGGCGAATCGTGCTCATCGTATGCTTGGCGACGGCCAGATCATGCGCGCCCGCATACCGGCCGCCATCCGACTGCACAATAATCGTGGAGAGTGTATGTGCCACCACATCATGCATATCACGGGCGATGCGTGCGCGTTCGGCCAGCGCCGCGATGCGCGTCTCCTCGGCCTCTTTCGCCACAATGGAGGCGTTGCGCTCGCGCATGGCCGCCAGCGTGGCCTTGCGCGCTCGCTGCCACAAGGCCATGATGATGACGCTCAGCACGCTCGATTCGATGAGCGCCGCCTCCATGCCGACGTCAGCGAGCATCTTGGCTCCGCAGTTGACGGCGCCGCTTGCCCCCACGACGCCGGTGACCGCCGGGCATGTGGGCATCGTGATGGCATCGGCCAGCCAGCCGTCGCGGATGGTGCGCGAACCGGAGGAAGGTCCGGCGAACAGCGGACCCACGTTGAAAGACACCGACCAGACCGTCGCCGCGACCAGTCCCATGACGAACGCCGTGACAATGAAACCGCCAGGAATGTCGGGGACTGCCGTACAGAATCACCGAATACACCATGATCAGGGCGTAGAAATCGAAATACGTGATCGCCGGGCCGAGCACAAGATGCGTGATGGTCAGCGCCACGAACAGCCAGGCCGCCGGCTCCGGGCGATACCTGCGCAGCATCAGCGGCACGAAGACCGGCAGCGACCACAGCGTCATCGATGCCTGAGTTGCGGGAAACAATATGCCGCCCGTCGAATCAGGGCTGGTGACGCCGTTGAACGGCACGCAACCGGCGATCAGCGCCGCGGCGAGCAACGTGTCCCATAGCAGTGTGCGGGTCGACTCCCGTGCGCACCATGCCCTCACGCGCGCCATCATCTCCATAACGCACAAGGCTAGCGTGTCCGGCGACGAACCGGTATCACTCTTCAGGAGGATTTATGGACTAGAGTCTTGAACCATGACAATGCTGAGCAAATACTACGTGCCCGGACTGGCCATAGAGGACCATTCCATCGATGTTCCGCTCGACTGGACCGGCCACGAGCCCGGGCGGGCGTTCGACGGGGAAACCATCAAACTGTTCTATCGCGTGGTCACCACGCCCGAACATGTGCATGACGACCTGCCGCTGCTGATCTTCCTGCAAGGCGGTCCCGGCGGTGCCGGCCCGCGTTTGAACAGCCCGACCTCCGATGGCTGGATTGAAGAGGCCACCAAGCATTTCCGCGTGATTCTGCCCGACCAGCGCGGCACCGGCCGTTCCTCGCGCGTGGACACGCACGTCATGGCCCGCATCGCCGCCGCGCACGACGATGATGCCGCGGCCGGCGCACGAGCCCAAGCCGACTATCTGAAGAAGTTCCTTGCCGATTCCATCGTGCGTGACTTCGAACATCTGCGCCTGACCGAATTCGGTGGCCGCAAGTGGGTGACGATGGGCCAAAGCTACGGCGGCTTCCTGACCCTGACCACACTGTCCCTGTTCCCGGCCGGCGTAATCGCCAGCTTCACCACCGGCGGCATCCCGCACGTGCCGGCCGACGCCGCTGAAGTGTACGAGCATACCTTCCCGCGCATGGTGCGCAAGACGACTCAGTTCTACGAGCGCTACCCACAGGACAAGGAGCGCGTGGCTGCCATCGCCGACAAGCTGCCGACTACTGCGGAAGTCGCCGAATTCGTTGGCAAACTCACCGATTCAGTACTGAATCCGATGGCTGGTACCGATGTGGAGCATCGACTTGGCGTGATCGCCGGCATGGCCGCCCACGGCTTCCCGCTGATGCCGAACGGCGACCCGCTCACCGTCGAACGCTTCCAGTGCTTGGGATCCGATTTTGGCATGAAGCCGAGCTTCGAGCGTGTCCATTGGATTCTTGACGACGCCTTCCTTGATGGCGATGGTTCCGCTTCTGCCGACTCGCCGTTGTCTGACGAATTTTTGACCAAGGTGATGAACGCCACTTCGTCGCGCCCGCTGTACTGGCCGCTGCAGGAGTTCATCTACGCCAACGGTGAGATGGAACAGCCGATTCGCTGGGCCGCCCAGCGCGTGCGCGATGGCAAGCCCGAATTCGGTGCTGATGAACGCCCGCTCAACTTCACCGGCGAGGCCATGTTCCCGTGGATGTTCGAACAGGAGTCTGCGTTGCGCCCGTTCAGGCCGGCCATGGACCTGCTCATGGAAGACACGCACTTCGGCGTGATCTATGACGAAGACCAGCTGGCCCGCAATGAGGTGCCGCTGCAGGCCGCCGTTTACTTCGACGACATGTATGTCGATTCCGGTATGCAGCTCGACACCTTGAGCCGCGTGGGTAACAGCCACTACTGGACCACCAACGAATTCGAGCATGACGGTCTGCACGGCTCGCTCGTCTTCAAGCACCTCTACACCGAAGCCCTCAACCGAGGCGACCTCGAAGAACTGTTCTGACTCAAGGAAGCAAGCTCCCTCTGATGAGGGAGCTCTGTATACATGCACGAAAGGAAAACGTATGACTCAGAACCTCACCATCGGTTTTATCGGATATGGCAACATGGCCCAGGCCATCGCCCAGGGCTTCGTTGACGCGGGCGTGGTCACCGGCGGCCAGATGGTCGCCTGCGCCGCCCACTACGACAAGCTTGAGAAGACCACCGCCGAACTTGGCTTGCGCCCGTTGCGCAATGCGCTGGAAGTGGTGACGGCCGCTGACGTGGTCATCATCGCCATCAAGCCCTACCAGATTGCCGCCGTTGTCAAGCCGCTGGCCGACGAACTTGCCAAGCCGGGCAAGATCGTCGTCTCCATCGCCGCCGGCTGGAATCTCAAGAAGTACCAGGACCTGTTCGCCACCGAAGACGGCGAATCCGTCGACTCTTCGGACATTCATATCCAGTGCACCATTCCGAACACTCCGATGGCCGTGGGCAAGGGCGTGCTCGTCACCGAATCCGTCAACACCCTGACCGACGACGAAACCGAAACCTTCGAGCAGCTGTTCGGGCCGATCAGCCTCATCGAGCGCGTGGACACCGCGCATATGAACATCGCCATGGTGGTGGCCGGCTGCGCGCCCGCCTTCACTGACATGTACATCGAGGCCTTGGGCGACGCCGGCGTGCAGTACGGTCTGCAGCGAGCCACCGCCTACCGGCTCGCCGCCAAGATGGTCGAAGGTGTCGGCGCGCTCTACATGGCCACCGAAACCCATCCCGGGGCCATGAAGGACGCCGTGTGCTCGCCCGGCGGCACCACCATCAAGGGCGTCGCCCAGCTCGAAAAGGACGGTTTCCGCGGCTCGGTCATCGACGCCGTCGATGCCATCGTCGGCTGACTGCCAATCAGAGTTCGCGTATATTCGCATATCACAGTCAAAGCCTTCGAGCCGTATGCTCGGAGGCCTTTGCATATGGCCGGTTCACCACATGCAGGTTCAAGGTGTCCAGCTTCTCCCTAGACTTGGAATCATGTCTCTTACTATCGGAATCGTCGGACTGCCCAACGTCGGCAAGTCCACCATGTTCAACGCACTGACCCGCAACAACGTGCTGGCCGAAAACTACCCGTTCGCCACCATCGAGCCGAACACCGGTATCGTGCCGCTTCCGGATGATCGTCTGCCTGTGCTGGCCAAGCTGGTCAACACGGAGAAGATCGTGCCGGCCACGGTGACCTTCGTGGACATCGCCGGCATCGTCAAGGGCGCCTCCGAAGGCGAAGGCTTGGGCAACAAGTTCCTGGCCAACATCCGCGAGGCGGACGCGATCTGCGAGGTCGTGCGCGCCTTCGAGGACGACGACATCGTCCACGTCAACGGCAAGGTGGATCCGGCCGACGACATCGACACCATCAACACTGAGCTGATCCTCGCCGACCTGCAGACCATCGAAAACGCGCTGCCCAAGCTGGAGAAGGATCTGCGCGGCAAGAAGATCGAGCCGGCCTACATGGACGCAGTCAAGCAGGCAAAGACCATCCTTGAAGCCGGCGAGACGCTCGACAAGGCCGCACGCGAAGGCCGCTTCGACAAGGATTCCGTCTACGACCTGCATCTGATGACCGCCAAGCCGTTCATCTACGTGTTCAACGTGGACGACAACGAGCTGGCCAACAAGGACCTGCAGGCTAAGCTCGCCGCATCCGTGGCTCCGGCTCCGGCCGTGTTCCTCAACGCTCAGTTCGAGGCAGACCTGACCGAGCTCGACGAGGCGGATGCCCGCGAAATGCTGGCCGACGCTGGCTTGAGCGAGTCCGGTCTCGACCAGCTGGCCCGCGTGGGCTTCGACATCCTCGGCCTGCAGACCTTCCTGACTGCAGGCGTCAAGGAAGTGCGCGCCTGGCAGATCCACAAGGGTTGGACCGCCCCGCAGGCCGCCGGCGTGATCCATACCGACTTCGAAAAGGGCTTCATCAAGGCCGACATCGTCTCCTACGACGATTTCGTGGCCGCCGACGGCTCCATGGCCAAGATCAAGGAGGAAGGCAAGCTCCGTCAGGAGGGCCGCGACTACGTCATGGCCGACGGAGATATTGTGGAGTTCAAGTTCAACGTCTCGAAGTAG
>ADJS01016623.1_pt1 | contig 11346 bp, 11 predicted proteins | sample 268128 | NCBI WGS metagenome assembly ADJS01 (sample SAMN00007486, study PRJNA43253) | human gut metagenome | isolation source: feces sample TS28 | reverse complement strand
TCGGATGTCATCAGACTGTGAATTTCTTTGATAGTTTCCACCTGCCCAGAAACATACTGGTTCAATCTTTTTGTATTTTCTAAATCCAGCATATCTAAAAACAACAGCAACTCTTGAACTTTTAATTTGAAATAAGGTAAGTACATTCTTTCTGGCAAATCATATAATTCTGAAAAAATATGTTCGATTTTCTCGCTGGCTGGTATAGCAGTATGCCCTGCTTGTTCACAAAATTTTGCGTAGAGGTTATTTCCGTTGATGCCTGCTTCAGAAAGAATGTCTGGTGGTGTAGCAGTTAGCGCATTCAAATCAATGAAGACGGATACACCTTGATAATATCCTAATGGCAGGTTCATGGCAGAATCCGCACATGAATGCAGTGTGTGGAGAGATAAATCTCCGGGACCCAAATATATTGTGGATTGATCCTGCATTTTCCAGCCCATTCTTCCACTTCGGCAGTGATTGATCTGCATAGCAGAGTGGACAGGTCTATGCTGAAATTCAAAACAATTTGCATAGTAATAATTAAAAGAAAGTTCAATTCCGGGAAAAACAGAATAAGTATCTACTAGTCCCCTTCCATCGGAGCAATAGCGAAAATCCTTATTGAAAATAGTGTTTTCATGTGTACTGTTATGGCGGTTTATGATGATTTTTCCATTTGGAATATCTTTCAAAATATCTTCCGTATTTTTATCGTGTTTCCGTGTCATTTGATACCTCCGTTTGATGCTCTGTGGAATCGGATAAGGAAATTAATCTTTCAAGGCAGCTATGCAGAGTGTGAACCTGTGGGGTATCAGCAGGTTTATAATAGACTTCCTTTCCACTCCGATGGCTGACAATCAGCCGTCGGGTTTTTAATTGTCTTAGATGATGAGATACAGCAGGACTGCTCATACCAACAAGGGAAGACAGGTTGATTACGCATTCTTCATAGTGACATAAAATCCAAAAAATACGCAGTCTGCTTTCATCACTGAGTAATCCGAATAGTTCTGCAGATGTCTGAAATTCTTGTGGAGCAGGAAGCAGAGAAAACAGCTCATCAGCTGATTCGCCATGATTATGTGGCAATGTAATTTGTGTCATATGTTCTACCTCTTTTTCGATTATGATAATGTCTGCAGCAGCAACCGTAAACTTTATGACACAGAAGATGATTGTGGAGTTTGAGGAAGGAAAAGAGCCGGGAACCGTTATGAAAGATGTTTTAAAGGCTTGCAAGAAGGTAGAACCGGATTGTGAGATTGCTCTTTAATTTTTAGCTGACCAAGTAACCGGAAAAGCACTCTTGAAAAGCCTGGACAGTTTCGAGGGTGCTTTTTCATAATAAATATTAAACTATTAAGCAATAATTGAAAGAAGATAGAAATGGACAGTGTTATTTTTAACAGAAAAGATACATGGACAGATACGAATGGTGTGGAGTGGAACCAGAAAGTGAAGTAAAAAATATAACATGACATAATCGGATTGACTAAAAGAACACAGATATTTATAATGTAGGCAAAATAAGAATGCAGAACTTCGAGAGGAATAGATCACTTTACTAATGGCAGTAAAATGGTTCTAATGTGAGCGGAGAAAGAGGTTATTATGATAAAACACACAATAGCACCCATATATGACAAGAATTCCCGTATCCTGATACTGGGGAGTTTTCCATCTGTAAAATCGAGAGAACAGCAATTTTTTTATGGCCATAAGCAAAACCGTTTTTGGAAAGTACTTGCCGGGATTCTGGGATATGAAGTGCCTCAGACAATTGAGGAGAAGAAGGAGATGCTTCTGGCGAATCATATTGCTGTATGGGATGTGATTCAGAGCTGTGAGATTGAAGGCTCTTCAGATGCCAGTATTCATGAGGTGATTCCGAATGATCTGTCGGAAATTCTTGCGACGGCAGATATCCGGGCAATTTATACAAATGGTGGAAAAGCTTTTGAATTGTATGATAAATACATTTACCCGGTGAATGGAATCAAAGCACAGAAACTTCCGTCAACGAGTCCTGCCAATGCAGGATATTCACTGGAGCGGCTGAAGGAAGCATGGATGGAGATCGTGAAAACGCTTATTATGTGACTGTATCGGCAGGTATTTTTGTAATGTGCAGGGATAAAAAAAATTCCACGGAAGATACATTGTCCAGGGCAGATGAACGACTGTATGAAGCAAAGAAGCATAAAACACAAATGCTGATAAAATAAAAAAGGAAGCACTGTTCTGAAGAAATCAAAACAGTACTTCTTTTTTATGCTTCTTTTGAAGACTCAGAATCACCGGATTCTGTTTCCTCAGTTGCTTCAGGAAGAATCACACGTACACTTTCAATGCGGTTTTTATCCAGCTTCTCAACTACCAGGCGGATATGATCATCTGTAATAACCTGGTCACCTGCGACCGGAAGACGATCCAGATGTTCAATGATGAGACCACCCAGAGAATCGTAATCTTCAGAATCAAGATGAGTGCCGAGATGATCATTTACGTCATCAAGACTCATGGATCCTTCTACGATATATTCACGGTCGGAAAGCTTTTTGATCAGTTCATTTTCGCTTTCATCGTATTCATCATGAATTTCTCCAACGATTTCTTCGAGAATGTCCTCCAGGGTGATAAGTCCGGTCATTTCACCATATTCATCAAGAACAATGGCGATGTTGAAAGTAGATTCACGCATTTCGACCAGAAGTTCAGAAATATCCTTGTATTCATAAGTAAAATGTGGCTTGCGGAGATAATCACGGATATTAAAAGGCTTGGTTGAATCATACAAAAGAAGATCCTTCATGTTGATGATACCAACGATATTGTCTTGTGTATTTTCATAGACAGGAAGACGCGTAAAACGATCCTCACGGAAAATATCAATCAGTTCATCATAAGTAGAATCAACATCCGCAAAAGATACATTGACTCTTGGAACCATAATATCTTTGGCATCTGCATCTCCCAGATCGAATACATTGTAGATCATTTTCTTTTCGTCAGATTCGATAACACCATCTTCATGGCTGACATCTACGATCGTACGAAGTTCTTCTTCTGTCATAGCCTTATTAGCAGCATCCGGATCCACACGAAGCAATTTCATGAATACACGTGACACCATATTGATAATAAAAATAAATGGAGTCATGATCATCATAAAAAACTAAGAATAGGAATGTAGCGCAGGGTGATTTTTTCTGCATTCAATGTAGCATAATTCTTAGGTGTGATTTCACCAAATATAAGGATGGCTACAGTAAGGGCAGCTGTGGCAATACTCACCATGTATCCGCCAAAACTGTATGCCAGTGAAGTGGCAAGAGAGGAGGCGGTGATATTAACAAGGTTATTTCCAATCAGAATAGCGCTGAGCATTTTGGGGGTATGATTCTCAACAATGTCCAGAACCTTTGCAGCACGTTTGTTGCCTTCATCGGCAAGGGCGCGCAGCCTTATTTTGTTGACTGCCATAAGAGCAGTTTCATTTGATGAAAAAAATGCGGATAACGCCAGTAATATGATCAGAATAATTAGCTGGTAAGTGTCACTTGCATCCACTCGTAAAATTCACTCCTTTAAGTTGTATTAGTCGAGATCTTTGCCTGTAAGCATTTTGTATGCCTGCAGATATTTTTCGATAGTTTTGTCTACGATTTCCTGTGGTAGTGTCCAGTCGTTTCCAGGATGAGAAGTCAGCCAGTCACGTGCAAACTGTTTGTCGAAAGAAGGCTGTCCATGGCCTGGTTCATATCCTTCTGCCGGCCAGAAACGGGAGCTGTCAGGTGTCAGCATTTCATCACCGATTACCATATTACCGTCTTCATCCAGGCCGAATTCAAATTTGGTATCTGCAATGATAATGCCTTTACTTAATGCATATTCAGCGCATTTTTTGTAAAGAGCAATCGTATTATCGCGAAGTTTTTCTGCAAGTTCGCGTCCTCTGCCAGGGAAATATTTTTCGAGATGGTCAATACTCTGCTCAAAAGAGATATTTTCATCATGATCACCAATCTCGGCTTTGGTTGACGGGGTGTAAATAGGCTCAGGAAGCTTGTCGGATTCTTTTAAGCCTTCAGGAAGAGTGATTCCGCAGACAGTGCCATTTTCCTGATAGCTCTTCCATCCGCTGCCTGTAATATAACCACGAACGATACATTCAATTGGAAGCATGTTCAGTTTGCGGCACATCATAGATTTTCCGGTATATTTCTCTTGCTGGAAAAATTCAGGCATGTCTTTTACATCAACAGAAATCATGTGGTTAGGCAGAATGTCCTCGGTCAGATCAAACCAGAACTTGGACATCTGTGTCAGTACAGTTCCTTTTTTGGTTACTTCATTGTTAAGGATAACATCAAAACAGCTGATACGGTCAGTTGCTACCATGATCAAACTGTCTCCGTTATCATAGATCTCACGTACTTTACCTTCTTTAATAGGTTTTAATTCCTGCATGTCTTTGCACCTCGTCATATGATTTTTAAAATTTCAAGGTTAAAATAGCACTTTTTACCGCGGACTGTCAAGATACAATTCTAATTGTACAGACAAATGCACAAAAAATCGGACAGGTTTTCAGATAATGTCGTCTCAGACTGTTTTTTCGCGAATGATAACAACAATCCATGGATTCTGTGCATCACATTTGTTGCCGGCGAGAAATTCCATAGTCGTAGAGATATAATCATTGTCCAAACAACGGCGGAACTGATAGGTGAGCTGTTTATGGCCACCAAAGAAAATGTCCTGCAGTGAAGAGAGTGTGATTCTTGAACGGTATAATTCTACGTCGTCGGGATGAATCAGGTTTTCGTTGAGAATACGACGATTGTATAATTCAAAATTATGCTCCAGTTCAAGTTCCTTGCCATGAAGCCGATAATCTCTTTTGAGGATTTCGTATTCTGCATTGCTGAGATTCAGTCTTGCAAGAAGCAGGAAATTTTCCGCAAGGATCTTAAAAATGGAATGTGTAACCGTTGTTTCATGAAGAAGTTCTACGGATGATTTTGGTTCTGTCACAGTAGTATCATCTGAAACAGCTTTGTGGGCATGATTATAGTGTTCATGAGGAACATTACTGAGAAGGTCCTCGGCATCTGCGACTGGCATTGGTTTGAAGAAAAAGTATCCCTGCGCATAAACACAGTTCATGGAATGAAGCATCTCAATCTGCTCCGGAGTTTCCACACCTTCTGCAATAATAGGAAGCTCCAGTTTGTGTGCCATGTTAACAACAGAATTAATGATCTGAATACCTTTCTGGCGGTTTTCTGGATTCATTTCAATAAATTTCATATCAAGTTTCAAAATATCGACATTGGCATCCTTAAGCATGTTAAGAGAAGAGTAACCACTTCCAAAATCATCCATAAGAATACAGAAACCATACTGATGAAGCTGATCGATCGTTTCTCTTACAATAATATTATTTTCGGAAAATGCAGTCTCAGTGATCTCTACAAGGAGCATTTCGGGTGTCAGCCCATATTTTATGATAAGATCCTGAAGAAATTCAGGAACATTGATCGTTTCAATGTCAGCTACAGAGACATTGATGGAGATAGGAACAACATAAAGATGCTCTTTTTTCCAATAGGCCAGAGTCTGGCAGACTGCATCCCAGATATAAGTATCCAGCGCAGTGACCATACCGTTATTCTCGAGAAATGGAATAAATTCTCCTGGAGAAACAAAACCACGGGAAGGACTGATCCAGCGGGAGAGAGCTTCCATACTGACGATTGCACCAGTGATACTGTTGCATTTGGGCTGCAGATAGAAAGTAAATTCTTGTTTTCCAGACCGACTTTTACGTCGTGGAGCATCTGTTGTTCTTTTTCCAGCTGATCAATGATCTCATTTGTGAAATAACAGATCCGTTTATTAAAATTTCCCTTGATCTCGGAAGCAGCGAGCTGTGCATTGTTACACATGGTTGCTGTATCCGGATACTTCTCTGTAATGGGGTAGATACCGATGATTGGAAGAAACCCCTCGTTCTGACTGTGGATACCAATATAACCGCGAATTGTTTTGTAGATCAGATTGATCAGTTGCTCGTCATCAGGGATACACATAAAGAAATGATCTCCACCGAAATAGCCAGCCAGATATCCTTTCATCTGCTGTACACGAAGCAGGTACTGACTGATGTTCTGAAGCAGAATATCCCCTGCTTCCTGTCCGTACCAGTTATTAAATAATTTAAAACGTTCGATGTCGATGGAAATGATACACCAGCCAGATGATTTGCGTGCATCAAGGAATTCCTGAGCTTTTTCAAGAAATTCCGATCGATTGTACAGCATATTTGTTATGCCCATAAGAATACGTCCTTTAACTATAAGATTAAAAATAATTATACCATTTAAAAAATATTATTCAATATAATAAACAGTATGTTGTTATAAAAAATGTAGATATATTGTAATATTTCTGTTATGATAAAAAACAAACGAAAGTATAAAGTATGCAGGAGGAAAGAAAATGAGTACAAAAGCAGATATGGCAATTGCATTTCATGATAAGGGATATAACTGTGCACAGGCAGTTGCCTGTTCATTTTGTCAGGAATTTGGTGTAGCGGAAGAAGAGATGTTCCGGATCGCAGAAGGCTTCGGACTTGGAATGGGAATGATGGAAGTATGTGGAGCACTTTCAGGAATGATGATGATCATCGGACTGGAAAACAGTGTTGGAGATCCGGAAAAAGGCAGACTGACAAAAGGTGATACCTACAGAAAGGTAAAAGAATATGTAAAGAAGTTCCAGGAACAGAATGGTTCTTATCTTTGCAGGGAACTGAAAGGTGTGGAAACAGGAAAAGTACTTCGCAGTTGTCCGGATTGTATTCGTGATGCAGTAGCACTGACTGAGGAATATCTGGCTGCACAGAAGCAGAACTGATCTTCAGAAAAGAAGATACTTGTAAATAAAAAAATCCGTCGATACAGAATGTATGAAAATTCATAAAACTGTTTCAACGGATTTTTATGTTTGAGAGAATATTATTCAGCTACTTTGACAAACTGACTGTTGTACAGATTTTGATAGAATCCGTCCTTTGCCATAAGTTCATCATGCGATCCCTGTTCGACGATACTTCCGTCTTTCATGACAAGAATCTCATCTGCATTTCGAATCGTAGAAAGACGATGCGCTACGATAAAGCTTGTACGTCCCTCCATAAGACGGTCAAAAGCTTCCTGAACCATCAGTTCAGTTCGGGTATCGATACTGGAAGTGGCTTCATCCAGTATCAGCATTGGAGGCAGACAGAGCATGACACGGGTGATACAAAGAAGCTGTTTTTCACCCTGGCTCAGACTGTCTTCTTTTAAGCGTGTGTCCAGGCCATTTGGAAGACGGCGGATAAATTCCCAGCTGTGAGAACGTCTGGCTGCTTCGATAATTTCTTCATCGGTTGCATCTGGCTTACCGATGTTGAGATTTTCGCGGACAGTGCCGTTTTTGATCCAGGTGTCCTGAAGCACCATGCCAAAGCTGCTACGCAGAGAATGACGGGAAATTTCATTGATCGGGTGACCATCAATCGAGATTGTACCGCTGGTCACATCATAGAATCGCATCAGCAGGTTGATAAAGGTTGTTTTTCCACAGCCAGTTGGTCCGACGATTGCGATACGCTTGCCTGGTTCTGCATGCAGGTTGAAATTTTCAATCAGTTTTTTGTCCGGAACGTAGCGGAAACAAACGTTATCGATGTTGACTTCACCTCTGACATCAGTGATGGTGTCCTTGGAATCAGCACTTTCCGGTTCTTCTTCCAGAAGAGCAAAGATTCTGGCCGCGCATGCAAGTGCATTCTGAAGCTCTGTGATGACAGAACTGATATCATTGAATGGTTTCATGTACTGATTTGCATAAGCAAGAAGTACGGACAGACCACCAACAGTTAGGGAGCCGCCAGGAATCATAAAAGCACCGGCCAGGGCAACACCTGCATAAATGACATTATTGACAAAACGTGTGGACGGATTGGTCAGGCTACTGTAAAAGACCGCTTTCTGACTGCATTCTTTTAATTCTTCATTGATCAGGGCAAAACGTCCAGATGATTTATCTTCGTATCCGAAGGCCTGTACAATCTTCTGATTTCCAATCATTTCTTCGATAAGTGCGGTCTGACGGCCACGTGCATCACTCTGCTTCCGGAACATATGGAAGGAACGTGAGGAAATAAATTTTGCAACAAAGAAACTGAGCGGAGTCAGAACAATGACCATCAAAGTGATCCAGATATTCTTAGAAAACATGAAAAGCAGAGTTCCGATGATCGTAACGATTCCTGAGAAAAGCTGTGTGAATCCAAGCAGAAGACCATCCGAAAGAATATCGGTATCAGCAATGACGCGGCTTATGATATCACCGGTGCTGTGGCTGTCCAGATAGGAGAGCGGAAGTACCTGAATATGACGGATCGCTTTTGCACGGATATCCTGTACCGTACGGAAGGTCATACGGTTGTTAATGATATTCATGATCCAGGTAGCAACACTGGAAACGATGATCATCACAAGAATCCGGCTGAGATAATACCACATCATACGGAAATTAACTTCACGTTTGGCAACTACCTGGTCAATCGCATTACCGAAAAGTACCGGTACATATAACTGCAGGATGACAGATACAGCTGCCAGAATAATGCTCAGGACCAGAAGAAAACGGTATTTTCCGATAAAGCGGAGTACTTTCCAGAGGGTTTCCATGCTGGTCGTATTTGTCTGCTGTTTGTTCTGTTTGCTCATAAGGTCACCTCCGAAGCATTAACGGATACGGCTGTATTTGATGTATTGTATTTTTCACGTTCTTCCGGGAACTGGGAGAAATAGATTTCGCGGTACGTATCGCAGGTGCGGATAAGGTTATCGTGAATGCCTTTTCCAACAAGCTCACCGTCATCCAGAACAAGGATCAGATCTGCCTGACGGATACTTGCAGCACGCTGGGACACCAGGAAGGTGGTAACATTTCCACTGAGCTGATGGAGAGATCTGCGAAGTGCAGCATCTGTTGCAAAATCCAGAGCACTGGCACTGTCGTCAAGAATCAGAAATTCCGGTTTCTTTACAACGGCACGTGCGATAGTAAGACGCTGACGCTGACCGCCGGAAAGATTTCGTCCATTCTGTTCCAATTTGAAATCAAGCTGTCCATCTTTGTTTTCTACAATTTCACGAGCCTGTGCGGTCGTGAGTGCATCCCAGATTTCTTCATCTGTCGCATTCTCACGTCCCCATTTCATGTTTTCGCGGATGGATCCTTTAAAAAGTACAGCGCGTTGTGGAACAACACCGATCTTTTCACGAAGGTCATGCTGGCTGTAGTTCTGGATATTTTGCCCGTCTATCTGTATAGTTCCGCTGGTCGCATCATAAAAACGGGCAATCAGGTTGACCAGGGTGGATTTACCGCTTCCGGTACCTCCGATGATTCCAACAGTCTGGCCTCTTTTGACAGAAAAGCTGATATTGGAAAGGCTGGGTGCGCCTGATTCTGCATAAGTAAAAGTAACATCATGGAATTCGACTGCGTTTTCGCCGCAAACTGCAGTGGAGGCAGTAGAAACCGGATGATTCATGGAAGATTTTACTTTGAGAATATCGGCAACACGGTTTGCACATGCGGCAGATTTGTTTAGTGTAATGATCAGAGAAGCAAGTTTAATGAGTTCAACGATCATCTGAGCCATATAGTTATAAAGAGCAACGACCTGTCCCTGCTGCATATTTCCGAGATTGACCTGGAGTCCTGCATTATTGATCAGAATGACTGTTGCGATATTGATCAGTACATAAGTTACCGGATTTAGAAGAGCAGACAGCTTTCCGACAAATTCGTTCAGCTTTGTAAGCTGAGCATTGCTGGCATCAAATTCACGGACGGCTTCTTCTTCGCGACAAAAAGCGCGGATGACACGTACACCGGTCAGGTTTTCACGGGTTAGTCCTGTAACTGCGTCCAGACGTGCCTGTACCTTGCCAAAAAGCGGAATACTCAGGTACATGATCACAAATACAACCAGGAAAAGCACCGGAATAGCAACAACAAAGATTAATGCACAACGTGTGTTGATCGTAAAGGCCATGACCATGGAACCCAATACGATAAAAGGACTTCGAAGAAGAAGGCGCAGGCCCATATTTACACCGTTCTGTACCTGATTGATATCATCTGTAAGACGGGTGATCAGAGTATCTGTTCCAAGAGTATCAAGTTCTGTGTAAGAAAGCTTCTGCACATGGTCGTAAACGGCCTGTCTCAGTTCTGTGGCAAATCCTACACTAGCCTTAGCTGCAAAAAACTGGGCGGTGATGCTGACTGCGAGTCCGGCAGCTGCCATGAGTACCAGAATAAAAAATCGCTCGATGATATACGGGCGATCATTTCCAGTGATACCTACATCAATGATCTGCGCAATGACTACCGGGACAAGCAGATCAAACACAACTTCCAGAAATTTGAAGAAAGGGGCAAGAATGCTTTCTTTCCTGTAATTTTTCAGATAGATTGCGAGAGATCGCATTTTTAGGTTTCCTTCCGTTTTTTATTATATTATTGTGTTGCTGTTGGTTATTATTGGCAGCAACAGATTGACATTCCCTATTATAGTCCTGTATCATAAGAAATAGCAAGGGCATAAATACTATAAGTAAAAAGAGGAAAATCTATGAGAAGAGAAGTGACACTGGAAGAAATTTCAGATGGAAGATTATATGATGCGAATGATATGGTCAAAGCAGATTGTCAGGACTGCAAAGGCTGTCATGACTGCTGTACAGGGATGGGAGATTCTGTCCTTCTGGATCCGTATGATGTCTGTCGATTGAGCAGAGGTCTCCGGAAAATACCGGAAGAACTGATTGGGAGTGTGTTGGAACTTGGGATTTCTGATGGCAATGTTCTGCCACATCTGGCAATGCGCGGAACAGAAGAAAAATGCGTTTTCCTGAATCAGGAAGGCAGATGCTCCATACATGAGATTCGTCCTGGATTCTGCCGGTTGTTTCCACTGGGAAGATATTATACGGAAGATGGATTTAAATATATCATTCAGATCCATGAATGTGCAAAGAAAAACCGTTCCAAGATCAAGGTAAAAAAATGGATCGACACACCGGACCTCAGACAATACGAAAAATTTGTATGGGATTGGCATCAGTTTCTTCTGGATGTACAGGAAGTGTTTTACCAGACGGAAGATGCGGATCTGATCAAAAATCTGAATATGTATGTGCTCAGCCGTTTTTATACAAAATCATATGAAGAAAACAGAGATTTTTATGAGCAATTTTATGAACGTCTTGAAGAAGC
>ADJS01004791.1_pt1 | contig 11348 bp, 18 predicted proteins | sample 268128 | NCBI WGS metagenome assembly ADJS01 (sample SAMN00007486, study PRJNA43253) | human gut metagenome | isolation source: feces sample TS28 | reverse complement strand
GCGCCGCCCAAGGGCTATGCGGAAGCCTGCGTACAATTTTATTTCAAATTCCAGAATCCGTAAAAGAGAAAGCGCAGGAAATCCGTTTAAGAGCCAATCGCCCGGTCGCGGTCTACACTGGGAAAGAAACCTACTTTGTAAAGGAACAAGGCAGACTGACTCAGCGATTTGACCGCACCTTGCCGATTGTTTCCTCACAAGAGATTTTAGACAGCTTTCATCACTGCTGCAGCTATTCGGTATACAGCCACCAGCATGAAATCCGGCAGGGATTTGTCACAATGGCGGGCGGTCATCGTGTGGGAGTCTGCGGCACTGCGGTTTATGAGGAAAATGAGTTTCCGGGATTCGTGATATTTCCTCTTTGAATATCAGAATTGCGCGTGAGGTTTATGGGGCGGCCGACGAGCTTTTGAGGGAGCTTGACAAAGAGATTTCTGGATTGCTGATTGCTGGGCCGCCTTCCAGCGGAAAAACAACTATCTTACGGGATCTTGCCAGGCAGCTTTCGATAAAAGGGAAAAAGTAGTCGTTATAGACGAGCGCGGGGAACTGGGGGGAGCCTTTCAGGGGATATGCCAAAACGATTTGGGACTCAGCGACGTGCTTACAGGGTTTCCTAAGGGAGAAGGAATTCTCCAGGCTGTGCGCTGCCTTTCTCCGGAGCTTATTATCTGCGACGAGGCGGGAAGCCGCCAGGAGGCGGCTGCGATTGAGAAGGCTTAAATGCCGGCGTCGGGCTGATTACTACCCTCCACGCGGGCAGCTTAGAGGAAATCTACCGTAGGTCGCAGGGAATGCAGCTGCTGCAAAGCGGCGCTTTTTATAGAATTGTGCTGCTGGAAGGACGTTCGGCGCCTGGTACAGTACAGGGAATTTATGAAGTAGGTGATCCGAATGATAAAAATGATGGGATGTCTCATGATCGTGCTGACAGGGGCGGCGGTTGGATATCTGCAATCTAAAAGGCTGACGGCGAGAACACTTTTCTTTGAGGAATATCAAAAATTCCTTTCGGAATTGACCTTGCAGATCCGATACGATTCCAGTTCTCTGGAGCGTATTTTAGAAAAATTCAGCGATTATCGGCGCTTAGCGCCAGTGCTCAGAATCTGCCGTGAAAAAATCCAGGAGGGAAATTCTTTTTTTGAATCCTGGCGCCAGGGAGTCGGAAAGCTCTCAAAGGACAATGGGCTTTTAAAAGGGGATATCGAATTGCTGCTAGACCTAGGAAAAGGCCTGGGAATCAGCGATTTAGAGGGCCAGCTGTCTCATCTAAAGCTGAACAGTGAGCTGACGAAGCTAAGGCTGGAGGAGGCCAGAGAGTGCAAGGTGAAAAAAGGAAAGCTGTATCAAATGCTGGGCTTAAGCTTAGGAATCACCACAGCCTTGCTGTTTTTGTAAAAGAGCGTAAGGAAGGAAAAGAATACCATGGACGTAAATTTTATCTTTAGAATCGCAGCGATCGGCATTATTGTAGCAGTTTTAAACCAGCTTTTAGTGCGTTCCGGCCGAGAGGAACAGGCGATGATGACTACCCTTGCGGGCTTAATTGTGGTTTTGATGATGATTATCCAGCAAATAGATACCCTGTTTCAAACCATCAAGACCATATTTGGGTTATAAAAATGGAGATTGTTGCGTTATCCGGCATCGCCATTTTAGCTGCGATTTTGGCGGTGATGCTGAAAAAGTACAACCCGGAATACTCGATTCTTATCAGTCTGGGCGCTGGGGCTCTTTTGCTCTGGATGATACTTTCCAAGATTTCTCCCGCGATCAGCCAAATTCGGGAATTGATATCTGCTGCGGGCATTAGCGGCGAATACGGCGTGATTCTTCTAAAAACCCTGGGAGTTTGTTTTCTAACCCAGCTTTCCGCCGATTCCTGCCGAGATGCCGGGGAAGGGGCTCTGGCTGCTAAGGTGGAACTGGCGGGAAAGCTGTTCATTGTGATACTGGCTCTGCCTTTATTCCAGCAAATTGCCGGCTCCGCTCTTTCCCTGATTGGAGGCGGAGCATGAAAAAGAAATTGTTCCTGCTGATCTTTCTCATTCTCTCTGCAATATTGTTTGGAGGCGTGCAGGTCCATGCGGCAGGCGAAGAAGGCGCTTCGAGCCTGGACGAGTATTATCAGGAGCAGATGGAGACCAGCGGTGCCAACGATCTTTGGGATGAACTTCCGGGGACACGCAAAACAGCTTGGAAAATCTGGGTGTGACCTCTCCAGACTGGCAGTCGATTCAAAATTTAAGCCCGGGAGCTGTGTTTTCAGAAATTGGAAGCCAGGCGCGGGCCCAGGCAAAAGGCCCTCTCGCCGCGATGTTTCAGGTGCTGTTTGTGATTTTGCTCTGCGCCTTAATGGAGGGCCTCAAGGTTTCCTTTGGGGACCGTCCTCTTTCCGGGGTCGTAAATACTGTGGGAACCTTATGCGTCTGTGCGGCGATCATTATGCCAATTGTCAGCTGCATTGCGGAGACCGCCGAGGTTATTTACGGCTCGTCCATGTTTTTGATGTGCTATGTGCCGGTATTGGCCGGCATCATGATCGCCGGAGGACAAACCGTCAGCGCGGCGTCCTATCATATGATGATGATCGGTGCCGGAGAGGTGGTTTCCCAGCTTTCCACTTATTTTCTGGTTCCCATGCTGAATATCTTTTTGGCGCTTTCCATTGTATCCAGCATTTCCCCGCGCCTGAAATTTAATGGAATTTGTGAAATGTTTTATAAGGCGGTAAAGTGGGTGCTTTCCATTGTGATGACCATTTTCGTCAGCTTGCTTACCATCCAAAATCTGATTGGCGTGGCGGCGGATAATGCGGGTACTAAAGCGGTAAAATTCGCTGTCAGTAATTTCATCCCCGTGGTAGGCGGTGCGCTCAGCGATGCTTACACAACGGTGCAGAGCTGCGTTAAGGTCTTGAAATCAGGAGTCGGGGCTTTTGGGATTCTGGCAGCGGGAGTTATTTTTTTACCGGTGCTGCTGGAATTGATTTTATGGCTGGCCGCAGTTAATCTTTCCGCTGTAGTAGGAGATTTGTTCGAGCTTAAAGAAATTTCAGTCCTTTTGCGCTCGGTAGGAAAGGTCATCAGCGCCATGATCGCAATAGTGGTGTGCTGTATGGTGATCCTGATCATATCGACTGTACTGTTATTACTGATAGGAGGCGGACACACGTGAACGGAATCAAGGAATGGTCCGCGATCCTATGCCTGGCGGCTCTGGCCAGCTGTATGCTGGAAATGATTATTCCCTCGGGAAGAATGGAGAAAATTATGCGGTTTGTCTTGGGAGGCTTTTTACGTGCGCTATGATTTCTCCCATTTCGAATTTGGATTTTCACTTTCCTGATTTAGAAGTATCTGATTCCTCTCAGGCTCAAAGCTTTTCCGTTCATTTTGAGCAGCAGGTTGTTGACGCCGCACGGGACAATGTAGAGGGGCTGGTGGGGCAGAAATTCGGGAAGCGCAAATTCCTTATAAAAAAGTTGAGGCTGTGATGGATACTTCCAGCTCGGACAGCATAGGTATTAGTAAATTGATTGTCACCACTGACAATCCGGAGGATAAGATCAGGATTCAAAAGTACCTGGAAGAGCATCTCCAAATTCAGACGGAAGTGGCGGTAGAATGAACGAGGAAAAAGAAAAAAGGGGCTTGTTTTTCAAAGCTCCGGACCGATGGAAAAATTTAATTATCATCGGAGGATTAATCGGCATCGCGTTGATTTTTCTATCCAGCTATTTCCCATCCGGCTCTGGAGGCTCCGGATCCGCCGAAGAAACGCTGGATAAAATTTCGGCTCAGGAATATACAAGCCAGCTGGAAGAAAATCTGATTCAGATTATATCCCATATCGACGGCGCGGGAGAAGCTAAAGTAATGATTACCTTAAGAAACCGGAGTGGAGACCAAATATGCTACGCAGGAAAAAAGCAGTACGGAATCCAGCGGGGACAAAACCTCCGGTACCTCGGAGGTTAGTTATATTACTGTGAGAGACGCCAACGGCTCGGAACGGGCTTTGGCGGTTACAGAGGTACAGCCCACAGTGAAAGGAGTGGTTGTGGTTTGTCCCGGCGGAGAAGAGCCGGTAGTACAGCAAAGGATCATCAGCGCGGTGACAACGGCGCTGGATATTTCTTCAAAACGTGTCTTTGTCACACGATTAGCATAATACAAAATTAGGAGGAATTTAAGATGGCTTTTGGAAAACGACAATTAGTATTAGCAGCGTTGGTGGTAGCTTTGGGGGCGGCCGTTATCTGAACTGGCAATTTTCTGACAACCGGGATCTGCTGGCCACCAATACCGTCACTTCTTCGCAAAAAGAGCTGGGAGAAGCCCAGTATGTCAATAACTCCGTTTCCGGCGGAGACGTGAGCTCCGGCAGCGACTCCTCCGACACATCTTCTATGCAAGACGACGTGTCTTCCGGCGTATCATCCAGCGCCAGCGGATATTTCGCCAATGCCCGGCTGACTCGGGAAAAGTCCAGGGATGAGGCGGCGGATCTGATTAAGGATATCCTCCAGGGGGTAGATGCCAGTGACGACGCTAAAAAGGAAGCGCTTAACCAGGCGGCGGCTATCGCTCAGAATATGGAGCAGGAAAATAATGTGGAGAATCTCATCAAAGCTAAAGGCTTTGCGGACTGTGTCGCGTTTATCCAGAACGGCGAATGCAGCGTAGTGGTGGCCTCTGAAGGGCTTTTAGACAGCGAGGCGATCACCATCAAGGATATCGTTGCGGGCCAAACCGGTATTAGTTTTGATAAAATTAAAATTGTAGAAGCAAAATAGGTTGAATGGTTTTCATTTTGTGGTATAATAATGAAAAGCATTGGACGTTTGACAATTGGACAGTTTCATTTTAGGGCCCTCCATGCTTTTGGAGGGCCTAATTTTATGGGTTCGGAGGAAATGGTATGAAAAGACATGAGGCCAGAGAACAGGCGTTTTTCCTGATTTTCGAGAGAACATTTCAAGAGGCTTCCTTAGAGGAACTGGTGGAAAGCGCTCAGTTGGCCAGAGATATTACCATATGCGGTTTCGCTCAGAACGTGTTCCATGGCGTAGAGAAGCACGGCGAGGAAATCGATGGAATGATTGAAAAGCACTGTATCGGCTGGACCAAAAACCGTTTATCCCGTGTCGCGGTTTCTGTGCTGCGTACCGCTGTTTATGAAATGCTGTATGAGGAAAAAATTCCAGTCAGCGTTTCCATCAACGAGGCAGTAGAAATTGCTAAAACTTATGGAAGCACGGAGGACGCCTCTTTTGTCAACGGTGTTTTAGGCTCCGTCGCCAAAGAATTGGAGAGCGCGCAATGAATCTCGCGTTAGGAATCGATACCAGCAATTACACCACCTCCCTTGCGCTTTACGATGCCCAAGCCCATGAGATCTGCCAAGTAAAGCGTCTGCTCCCTGTAAAGGAAGGAGAAAAGGGCCTGCGGCAAAGCGACGCGGTGTTTCATCATGTGCAGCAGCTTCCGGAATTAATGGACAAGCTTTGGAAGCCTGGCTGCGGAAAAGCGCTTAGTGCAGTCGGTGTCTCCGCCCGTCCTAGAGATGCTGAGGGCTCTTATATGCCCTGTTTTACCGTGGGGCTGACCTATGCAAGGCTGCTGAGCACGGCGTTAGAGGTGCCGTTTTATACCTTTTCCCATCAGGCTGGGCATATCGCCGCGGCGCTTTATTCCTCCGGAAGCCTCTCGCTTTTGAAACAGCCGTTTTTAGCGTTCCATGTGTCCGGAGGGACAACAGAGGCGCTTTTGGTTTCTCCGGATGACCAGAGGATTCTTTCCTGCCAATTGGCGGCTAAAACCTTAGATTTAAACGCTGGTCAGCTGATTGACCGGGTGGGCGTCATGCTGGGCCTTGGCTTTCCGGCAGGTCCGGCTTTGGAGCGGCTGGCCCTGACCTGTGAAAGCAAGGGCTTGAGGGGGGCCAGGCCAGCAATGAAAGGGAATGACTGCTGCCTCTCCGGTGGGGAAAATCTGTGTATCAAGCTGCTGCGGGAAGGAAAAGAGCCAGCATATATCGCCGCCTTCTGCCTGGAATATGTAAAGGCGGCGTTGGATCAAATGTGCCGAGGGCTATTGGAGCGGTATGGTAGGCTGCCGGTTGTGTTTGCGGGCGGGGTTATGTCGAACTCAATCTTGCGGGAATATTTTTCGAAACAATACGGCGCAATGTTTGCCGAGCCCCAATTTTCTTCGGATAACGCCGGTGGGGTAGGGGTTCTGACAGCGATAAAGGCGGGCTTGGGATGAATCAGGTTATTACAGTATCACAGTTGAATTTTTATATTAAGTCCTTGCTGGATGGGAACGATGCTCTAAAGCAGGTTTTTTTAACCGGTGAGATTTCCAATTTTACCGATCATTACCGTTCCGGGCATTTTTATTTTTCCTTAAAGGATGAAAAAAGCGTCATCAAATGTGTGATGTTCTCACGATATTCCAGCCGGGTGCGCTTCCATCCTGAGGATGGCATGAAGGTGCTGGTGCGGGGCGGCGTGTCGGTGTATGAGGCTTCCGGGCAGTACCAGCTCTATGTGGAAGATATGCGCCCGGAGGGGATCGGCGCTTTAAATCTGGCTTTTGAGCAATTAAAGCAGAAGCTGGAAAAGGAAGGCTTGTTTTCTCCGCAGAGAAAGCGGCCGATTCCTCCATTTCCGTCCCGGGTTGGAGTAATTACGTCGCCAACCGGCGCCGCAGTTCAGGATATTAAGAGTATTTTAGGCCGCCGCGATCCGGCTGCGGAGATTATTTTCTGCCCGGTTTTGGTTCAAGGAGAAGAAGCGCCCGGGCAGCTGATCGACGCCGTAAAAAGAATGAACCGGATTCCGGATATTGACGTTTTGATTATAGGGCGGGGCGGCGGCTCTTTGGAAGACCTGTGGGCCTTTAACGATGAGAGCTTGGCGAGAACGATATCCCAATCCCGAATCCCAGTGATATCTGCGGTGGGTCATGAAACGGATTTTACCATCTGCGACTTTGCGGCGGATCTGCGGGCGCCTACGCCTTCTGCGGCGGCGGAGCTGGCGGTGCCGGATATGCGGGAATATCAGGCGTACTTCCTGCAAGTTTGCCGGAAGCTGAAGCAGGCTGTGTCTTCCAGGATTTCAGCGGAAAAAGCCAGAGTGGATTGGTCTGTAAACAGGCCGGCGATGAGGTCCCCGCTGCATTTTATTGAGCAAAAACGCATTTTACTGGATACTGTTTCCAATAGGCTGAACCAGGGCTTCCTTCTGCGTGTTTCAAAAGCGGAAAACAGGCTTTCTGTTATCAGCGGCAAGCTGGATGCCCTCAGTCCCTTCCGAGTGCTGGGACGGGGGTATTCCCTGGTATTAAAGCAGGGAAGCTTAATTAAAACGGTAAATGATCTGAAAAAGGATGATGGAATTACGGTGAAATTATCCGATGGGGAAGCAAAATGCCAGGTTATCGGCGTATTACCGGAAAGCAAGGAGGAAATCTTATGAAAAAGCTAAGCTTTGAAGCTTCCATTCAGGAGTTGGAGGAAATTGTCGCTAAGCTGGAAAATGGAGAAGAGTCTTTGGAGGAATCCCTGAAGCTGTTTGAAAAAGGCACGAAATTGGCATCTTCCTGCTATCAAACCCTGGAAAAGGCGGAGCAGAAAATCACGAGCTTTCCAAACTAGAGGAAGATTCTCAGGAGGCTAATCGCTGATAAACTGATCGATAGGGAGAATGGCTATGGAAAATCAATATTTATCAAGAATTGAGGAAGCGCTGGCGTCTTATCTTCCGGCGAAGGACTGCCTGCAGAAGGATGTAATAGAAGCGATGGAATACAGCCTGCTGGCGGGTGGAAAGCGGATTCGTCCAACGTTAACCCTGGAATTTTGCCGGGTATGCGGCGGAGACGTGCAGGCGGCTATGCCGTTTGCCTGCGCTGTGGAAATGATCCATTCCTATTCCCTGATTCATGATGATTTGCCCTGTATGGACAACAGTGATTTAAGGAGGGGAAGACCTGCCAACCACATTCAATACGGCGAGGATATCGCCCTATTGGCGGGTGACGGCCTGCTTACTCTTGCCTTTGAGACCGCTCTGTCTCCTGAAAGCATAAAACTGGCCGGAGCACAGAGAGGAGCGGAGGCTGCGCGCTTATTGGCAAAGGCTGCTGGAGCGGAAGGAATGGTCGGCGGACAAGTTATCGACCTTCAGCATGAAAATCAACGGGCGCCGATCGAGGTTCTATTGGAAATGGACCGCAAGAAAACCGGCGCGTTAATTCAGGCGGCGGCGCAGATGGGATGCGCCGTGGCCGGGGCGGATCAAAAGCAAAGAGAGGCGGCGGTAGAATATGCCGCCTGTGTAGGCTTGGCGTTTCAGATCAGAGATGATATTTTAGACGTGATTTCTGACCCGGAAACCCTGGGAAAGCCTGTTGGCAGCGACGATAAAAACGAAAAATCCACCTATGTGTCCCTATTAGGAATGGAGAAAGCGCAGCAGCTGGTAAATGAGCTGACCCAGCAAGCGGAAAGCGCCCTGTCCGCCTTTTCTGAAGACACTGCATTTTTAAGGGAATTCGCCCAATCTTTGGCAAACCGGGGCTATTGAGTTCCAATTGCATACTGGCTGAATTTATGGTATAATTATTCAATTGGAACCAAAGCAACCTGACAAAAGGAGGGGATTGCTTGGAGAATCCGTCTCTGCTGGAGCAGCTTCGCCTGCCGGGAGATATCAAAGACCTTTCTCTAGACCAGCTTAATGAATTATGCGATGAAATTCGTAATAAGATAATTAATACAGTTTCTAAAAACGGCGGCCATTTAGCGTCGAATTTAGGCGTTGTCGAGCTCACGGTGGCTCTCCATTACGTTTTTGATCTGCCTCAGGATCAAATCGTCTGGGACGTGGGTCATCAATGCTATACGCATAAAATTTTGACTGGCCGGCTGGATCAGATCAGCACGATTCGCAAGGAAAACGGGCTTTCCGGTTTTCCAAAGCGTTGTGAGAGCATTTACGACTCCTTTAATGCGGGGCACAGCAGCACCTCGATTTCGGCGGCCTTCGGCATCGCCAGCGCTAAGAGCATTACTGGAGATCAAAGTAAAACCATCGCTGTGATAGGCGACGGCGCGTTATCCGGCGGCCTTGCCTATGAGGGCTTGAATAACGCCGGACGGTTTAAAAAGAATTTTATCGTAATTTTAAATGACAACAATATGTCTATTTCCCGCAATGTGGGCTCTATGGCCCGCTATCTGGCTGAAATCCGCATGAAACCAGGTTATATCAAGATCAAAGAACGGGTTGAGGCCATATTAAACCATATCCCTGTGGTTGGAAGGCATATCCGGAATTTTTTGCAGTCGTCGAAATCCGCTTTAAAGAATATGATCTATAAAAGCACCTTGTTTGAGGATATGGGCTTTTTATATTATGGCCCTGTGGATGGCCACGACATGAAAAAGCTGATCAGTGTTTTCCGATTGGCAAAGCAATCCACAAAGCCGATTTTGATCCATTTAAAGACAAAAAAGGGAAAGGGATATTCCTTTGCAGAGCAGAATCCTAAGGACTTTCATGGGATTTCGGCCTTTGATATTGAAACGGGGGAGCCGCTTTCCGGAGGCTCGGATGGCTTTTCCGGTGTCTTTGGACAAGTGCTCTGCGATTTTGCCAGAGACGACCAGCGAATCTGCGCGATTACCGCTGCCATGAAAATTGGGACAGGGCTTTCTGAGTTTTCTCATCTTTACCGGGAACGCTTTTTCGATGTGGGAATCGCGGAAGGACACGCCGTAACCTTTGCCGCCGGATTGGCGGCTGGAGGTATGCTTCCGGTTTTTGCCGTATACTCTACTTTTTTGCAGAGAAGCTATGATCAGATTATCCATGACGCCGCTATGCAGCATATGAAGGTGGTTTTGGCGATTGACCGGGCGGGACTTGTAGGAGAAGACGGTGAGACTCACCAAGGCGTATTCGATACCGCTTTCCTAAATGAGATTCCAGAAGTGACGGTGTTCTCTCCTTCTTATTTCCAGGAAATAAAGCCCAGCCTTCAAAAAGCTCTGTACGGCTGTTCCGGCGTCGCCGCTGTACGGTACCCCAGAGGCGGGGAAGGCTACCGGCCTGCTGGCTTTTTATCTTCCGGCGGTGCTTTTGACGTTTGGGGAGACCCGAAAGCCGAACTGATGCTGGTTACTTACGGCAGGCTTTTTTCCTATGCTTGTCATGCGAAAGAAGCTCTGCATAAGCTTGGAATTGAGATTTGTATTTTAAAGTTGAATCAAATCAAGCCTATTGAGACGGAATGTATATCTCTATGCCTGGAAAAACGGCGGGTGTTTTTCTTTGAAGAAGGGATTTTAAATGGAGGCATCGGAGAAACCTTTGGGTATCTTTTGCAGAAAAATCACTATCCGGGAGAATTTTACCTCAACGCCATAGAGGAGGCGTTTGTACCCCAGGCGTCGGTAAAAAGCTCTTTATGCCGGTTCTGCTTGGATGAAAAGGGAATGGAAAATATTATTTACGGAGTAGAAAATCGTGAGTGAAAAGAAACGCTTGGATCAGTTATTGGTAGACCGTGGTCTGGCTCCCAGCCGTGAAAAAGCGAAAGCGCTTATTATGGCGGGACAGGTCTATGTTCAGAATCAAAAATCGGATAAACCGGGACCTCTTACACGGAAGCTGTTGAGATTGAGGTCCGAGGCTCTGGATTAGCCTAGTCAGCAGAGGCGGTCTGAAGCTGGAGAAGGCGATGCGGGTGTTCCCGATCCGTTTACAGGATAAAACTGCTATGGATATTGGCGCCTCTACCGGAGGCTTTACTGATTGTATGCTGCAAAACGGCGCTAAAAAGGTGTACGCTGTAGATGTGGGGTACGGGCAATTAGCTTGGAAGCTTAGAACAGATCCAAGAGTGATCAATTTAGAGAGGCAAATATCCGCTACGCCACGAAAGAGCAGATTCCCGACCCAATTGATTTTATCAGCGTAGATGTATCTTTTATTTCGTTGAAACTGGTTTTGCCTGTAGCCAAGCTCTTTATGAGGGATGGCGCCCAAGCGGTTTGCTTGATTAAGCCTCAATTTGAGGCTGGCCGTGAAAAGGTTGGTAAAAAGGGCGTGGTACGGGATCCGAACGTTCATATGGAAGTGATCAAGTCGGTATGCGCGATGATTCGTGAAAACGGCTTTTCCCTCTTGGGATTGGATTATTCTCCAGTAAAAGGGCCGGAGGGCAACATTGAATATTTGGCTTATCTGGAGAATACTAAGTCAAACGAATCCGAAGAAACAGTGTTTGACATTCCTGGTTTAGTTGCCGCTTCCCATCAAGAAC
>ADJS01017740.1_pt1 | contig 11351 bp, 9 predicted proteins | sample 268128 | NCBI WGS metagenome assembly ADJS01 (sample SAMN00007486, study PRJNA43253) | human gut metagenome | isolation source: feces sample TS28 | reverse complement strand
GCTTGGCTGGCTTCCGTCCAGCGGAATGGCGACGCTCGGAACTGCAGGCGGCGCGGGTGATGTGGCAAAGCATATGGTGATGCCGGTGTTAGTCCTGGCTACCTCCATGGCGGGTACAAATATCCGTTATATTCGAAGCGCGATGCTGGAAATTTTGCAGCAGGATTACCTGCGCACGGCAAAGGCAAAGGGAATCGGAAGATTTCTTGTCATCAATAAGCATGCGCTGCGCAACGCACTGATCCCGATTATTACGGTAATCGGAATGGAGATTCCAGTGCTGTTCGGCGGTCAGGTTATCATTGAGCAGGTCTTTTCCTGGCCGGGACTCGGACTGATGACGATGAGCGCAATCACGAACCGGGATTATCCGGTTATTATGGGTGTCTGCCTGCTGTCTGCAATCGTTGTGCTGGCGGCAAACCTGATTACGGATATTTTATACGCACTGGCAGACCCGACAATCCAGCTGAAATAGGAGCGGCGAAGATGGAGAAAAAAGATCGTATCAAAAAAGATATTTCAAGAGAAAGCTATTTGCAGACCGTCATCCGTCGTTTTAAACAGCATCATCTGGCAACGGTCAGCCTTGTGATTTTAGCGGTTTTGGTGGTGGCAGCGCTTTTGGCACCGATCATCGCACCGTATAATCCGGATGAAATCGTCGGAGGCTTTTCCAAAGCGCCCACAGCAGAGCATTGGCTGGGAACGGATCAGATCGGTCGTGACGTCTTGAGCCGGCTTTTGTATGCGACGCGGATTTCCCTGTTGGTCGGTGTGCTGGCGACGGCGATCTCTACTGTGATCGGTGTGATTCTAGGACTGATCGCCGGGTATTTTGGCGGCGCTGCGGATATGATTATCATGCGTTTTACGGATATGGTCATGTCGTTTCCCTATATTTTGCTGGTGCTGGTTGCGGCGTCGATTTTTAAGCCGGGGCTCTGGAGCATCATCCTGATTCTGGGCTTTGTAGACTGGCCGGGAATTGCCCGTCTGGTTCGCGGCAATGTGCTGAGCCTGCGGGAGAGTAATTTTATTAAAAGTGATCTCGTGGCAGGAATGCCGCTTCCGTATATTCTGTTTTCCGAGATTCTGCCGAATACCGCTGCGCCGATTCTGGTGTATGCAACGTCGGTTCTGGCGTTATCGATGTTGGATGAGGCGGCACTTTCGTTCCTCGGAATGGGTGTGCAGCCGCCGACCGCGAGCCTTGGAAATATGTTAAACGGCGCGCAGTCGCTGACTGTACTGACGAAACAGCCGTGGCTCTGGATTCCGTCCGGGCTGATGATCGTGGTGCTGGTCATTGCGATTAACTTTATCGGTGACGCGCTGCGGGATGCGCTGGATCCCAATAGCGGAAAGTAAGACTGGAACACGCAAAAGCAGAAAGAACTGCAGCAGGAACACTGCAGGAGGACATCGGAGGGATTTGCGATGATACAGGAAATGGATTTAATGGAAATTTTTTACTGGTTTCACAGACATCCGGAGCTGTCTTATGAGGAATACGATACAACTGCGCAGATTAAAAAGCTGTTGAAAGCAGCGGATGTAAAGATCCTGCCGATTCCGATGGAAACCGGTCTGATTGCTGAGGTAAAGGGAGAAAAGGATGGTCCGGTGCAGGCGCTTCGCTGTGATATTGACGCGCTGCCGATTACTGAGCTGACGGATTTACCTTATGCGTCGGAATGTCCGGGAAAGATGCACGCCTGCGGGCACGATTTTCACATCACGGCGGGAATCGGGACTGCGATCTGGCTGCAGGAACATAAGGACGAGCTCTGTGGGACAGTGCGGTTTTTCTTCCAGCCAGGAGAAGAGTCCTCTCTGGGCGCATGGAAAGTGTTGGAAACGACGGCACTCGATTCGGTTACGCGCGTCTGGGGCTTTCATTCTGATCCGACCAATTTGGTCAATGCCATCGGCATCCGGGAGGGCGCAGTTGCGGCGGCAGTAGATCGGTTTGTGATTACGATAACGGGCGTCGGCTGCCATGGCGCACACCCGGATGATGGCGTTGATCCCATTCCGGCGGCTGCAGCCATGGTTCAGGCATTTCAGACGATCGTGACCCGCAATATCAATCCGTTCCATCCTGCGCTCATCAGCGTTACACGACTGGAAGCGGGCAATACCTGGAATGTGATTCCGCAGACAGCACAGCTGGAGGGAACTGTTCGGACCATGGATCGGCAGGATCGCTGCCTGTTTGAAAAACGCTTAAAAGCAATTGCAGAGCAGACCGCATCTGCCTATGGAGCGTCCGCAGAGGTAGAGTGGATTCCGGGTCCTCCGGTTGTTTGCAACGATGCAGAAATGGCGGCTTTTGCAAGGAAAACGGCAGAAGCGGAGGGCTTTTGGACTGTTCCGGAAGAACAGTCGCTCGGCGGAGATGATTTTTCTTTCTACATGGAGAAAGTGCCCGGCTGCTATATTAAAATCGGCATCGGAAAGGGGGCGACAATCCATCAGCCGACCTTTCAGGTGGACCCGGCGGCATTGATGCCTGCGGTACGGTATTTGAGTCGTCTGCTGCTGCGCTGGGGCGAGGAAAATGCCTGAGTGACGCAGCCGAGGAATATGTACAGCAATACGCAGCTTTTGCGTAAGAACACAATATAAGAAAAGGGGTAAAAAACATGAGCACATTTCGATTTGCCATTATGGGAGCAGGTAACATCGCACATCAGTTTTGCGATGCAGTGACGCTGGTGGAGGACTGTGAGGTGAGCGCGATCGCCAGTAAGGATCTGGGACGCGCACAAAAATTTGCGGAGGAATGCAGCGTAGCCCATGCGTATGACAACTATGAGCAGATGCTGATAGAGGAAAAGCCGGACTGTGTTTATATTGCAGTGACGCCAAACGACCATTTCCGTCTGACGATGCTTTGTCTGGAGCATCGCGTTCCGGTGTTGTGCGAAAAAGCGATGTTTACAAACAGTGCAGAGGCAAAAGCCGTTTTTGAAAAAGCAGAAAAAGACCAAACCTTTGTAATGGAAGCGATGTGGAGTCGTTTTCTGCCGGCGGTCAACCAGGCAAAAAAATGGGCGACAGAAGGAAAAATCGGCAGACTGGAAGCCTTACAGGGAAGAATCGGTTTTCTCGCGCCGGAGGGAGCAGACAATCGGTATCACAGCCCTCTGCTGTGCGGCGGAGCTGCGACGGATATCACGGTTTATGCCTATGAAATCGCGACCTGGCTGGTCAATGAGCCTGTCCGCAAAACCTATGCGGCTGCGAACCTTGATCAGACCGGTGTAGACTTAACCGATCAGGTTACGGTGAAGTTCGAACATGTGCTGGCAGATCTTGTGACGAGCTTTGCAGCACCTATGGGCAACAGCATGGTGATCTACGGTCGGGAAGGGCGCATTGAGCTGCCCGATCCCCATTATGCATCCAAATGCTTTTTATATGGGGCGGATGGGATGCTGAAGGAAGAATTCACAGATACGACGACGCAGAAGGGCTTTACCTACGAGATCGAAGAGACGATCCGTGCGTGCGCGCAAAGAAGACGGAAAGTCCGGTTGTTCCGCATGCGACGACAATTGCCTGCGCGGAGCTGTTTGATCAGATTCAGACGGCAAAGAAAGAGTGAACTATCGGAAACAACGTGCAGAAAAAGGCGGTACAGATTTTGAGCTCTGTACCGCTTTTGTGTTGGTGTACCCGGTGCGCATTCCTGCAGGGCGGGGTTTCTGTCGCGAAGTTTAGAAATAATCCGAAAAATACGGTTTCTTGACCGGAATCAGCCGCTCCAGCCAGGTTAGCATGTAGTATTCCGTTGAAATTTTTTCATGGTCGTAAAGATAGGTCGGGCGCTTGTAGCCCATCATCAAGGCAGTGAGCGTGTTAATGTCGAGTTCTACGACGTTAATGGACTGATTGTCCTCGACACGCTCACAGGTTGTTCCACCCTCGTGCCAGGAAACGAGAAAATCTCCCTGATTCCAGGAAGCAAGGCCGTCTGTAACCCGGAAATGGATTTTGAAATCCTCCGGTTGGATCTGCCAGGGATACTCCTGCAAAAAGCTTTCAACATCCACGATTCGTGCCATAATATAGGGAGCTATCGTTTCTTCAATCTCACTGTCTTCAAACAGATATGCCATGGGTTCGCCGGAATAATTATCCCCTCGTACCTGTGTGATCATAGAAAAATGCGCGCTGATGTAGTTCCATAGACCGTGTCTGGCCTCGCTGGTTAAATAAACCATTTCCTTAATATGAAAAATTTCATTTGCAATGTAATAAACCAGATAACCAAGGGGCTTGTGCTCTTCATTATAATAAAGGGCTACGATCATATCATCATTTTCCCAGCGCCAGTATTCATCCCAGGCCAGCTTGTCGCGAATGAGTGCACCGTGGTGCTGCATGGCGAAATAGGAATACACGTTATGAAAATCCTCGGAATCCAGGCTGACACGTTCGACCATGCCCCGGACGGGGAAGGCCTTTGGAAGCTGCGTATCCTTGACAGTGAAGGTGAGTTTGTCGGACACGATCTCCCAGCCCATTTTCCGATAAAATGGAATGGAATATGGATATAGAAAGGAAATGGGAAGCTTCTTTTTGTGCATATAGTCGATGACATAGCGCATCAGGGAATGAATCAGTCCGCGTCCGGTGTATTCCGGATAAGTAGTGACTCCGGTGATGCCGCCCATCGCCATAATGTTATCCTGAATGTTGATCTGCATGGAATAAACAACGATCATGGATGCCAGCTTTTCTTTATAAAACCAACCGAGTACATAAGCGTCCTCGAGAATCGGACGTTTGGCATATTTGATCTCCTCCTGCTCCCAGCCGGTCTGGAAGAGCTCGTAGGAGGTTACCTGAAAAGCATACTGTAAAAGTGCGTTGAACTGCTCCAGATCGTTGTGATCGAGCTCACGCATGCGGAAATCACCGTTGATTTCAAGGTAAGTGTGCGTGTCCTTGTCTGACATAGAAGATGCCTCTTTTCTGAATGATGCGGTCTTTAGATTTCAAAGACATCATACAACCAAATGAAAGGCTCGTAAAGAGGAAAACTTTTCGCATGACAGCTTTTGAAATTTAGAGTATACTGTGATATCAGAGAGTCGTATGGATGAAACGACTGCAGAAAGGGACAGGAGGCAAATTGATGAATCAGATTCCCCAGGCAGGAGAAATTTATCAGCATTTTAAAGGAAAGCTTTATCGGATTGTGGCACTGGCAACCCATACGGAAACCGGTGAGCAGCTTGTGATCTATCAGGCACTTTATGGAGAGTTCCAGGTTTTTGCAAGACCGCTTTCCATGTTTTTGGAAAAGGTGGATGCAAAGAAATATCCTGATGCAGCGGGAAAAGACCGTTTTATGAGAATCCCGATGGCAGAAGCAGCGGCAGTGCCCCAGCCCGTTCCAGCGCCGTCAGAAAACCCTGTTGAGCCCCGGCCCGCTGCAATGCCGTCAGAGAGCACTGTTGAGTCCCGGGCCGTTGCAGCATCCTCTGAGAACTCTGTTGAGCCCCAGCCCGATCCCGGTCTGCTCGCTTTTTTAGATGCGGACAGCTACGAAGAAAAGCTGGAAGTATTTGCATCGCTGGAGGGCAAAGTCGATCTTCATATGTTGAATGCCATTGCTGCTTCCCTGGATCTGGAGCTTTCGGAGGGCAGCTTGGAGGAGCAGTACGACACGCTGAAAAGCTGCCTGATGACACTGGAGCGTTATGAGTGCAATCGCCTGCGGTGAGCAAAAAAGAAAAAACGGAGAACTGGATTGAAACAACAAACCCCAAGAAATATTGAAGTACAGAGAAAACAGGAACTGTTAAACCGGATTGCACCGGGACTATTAACATGGTATGATAAAAGCAGACGGAGCTTACCCTGGCGGGAAGAACCGACGCCGTATCGGGTCTGGGTATCGGAGATCATGCTGCAGCAGACGCGGGTCGAGGCGGTAAAACCGTATTTTGCGCGCTTTATGGAGCGACTGCCGGATATCGAAGCGCTCGCCGAAGTGGATGATGATGAATTATTAAAACTTTGGGAAGGGCTCGGCTATTACAGCAGGGCACGGAATTTAAAGGCTGCGGCACAGCAGATTGTGACAGAATATGGCGGAGAGATGCCGTCGGATTACAGGGAGCTTTTAAAGCTAAAAGGAATCGGAAGCTACACAGCTGGCGCGGTTTCTTCGATTGCCTTTAAACAGCCCAATCCCGCAGTGGACGGAAACGTGCTGCGCGTCATTGCCCGGCTTTTGGAGGATAACAGCGATATTTCCGATCAGTCGGTAAAAAAAAGAGTAGAGGATGATCTGCGTCCTGTCATGCCAAAGGATCGCCCCGGTGACTTTAATCAGGCGTTGATGGAGCTTGGCGCAACCGTCTGTCTGCCAAACGGTGCACCGAAGTGCAGCAACTGTCCGTGGCAGGAATTCTGCCTTGTAGGATTGCATGGCACCTGGCAGCAGTATCCGCAAAAGGCAGCCAAAAAGGCAAGGACGATCGAAGATAAGACGATTCTCGTGATTCGAACGAGTAGACAGGTTGTTTTGCGTAAGCGTCCGAAAAGGGGACTGCTGGCAGGACTGTATGAATTTCCGGCGATGGACAAAAAGGCATCGTTGGAAGAGGTCAGGGAATGGCTGAAAAAACAGGGTGTGGAAGCTGTCCGGATAGAGAAGCTTCCGGAATCAAAACATATTTTCACCCATAAGGAGTGGCACATGACCGGCTATCAGGTTCTGGTGGATGAACTGGAGCCCATGGGTCAGGATGAATCCCTCCTTTTTGTTGAGACACAGGAAATCGAAGGAAATTACCCGATTCCGTCCGCATTTGCAGCCTACAGCGCCTATCTGAAAATTCAGACAGGTATCCAGAAGATGAAAGGAACAACACTATGAAACTGCTTTCTATTGCAATTCCCTGCTATAATTCGCAGGATTATATGGCACATTGCATCGAATCTCTGCTTCCGGGGGGAGAGGATGTTGAAATTTTGATTGTCAACGACGGTTCGAAGGATGACACCGCCAAAATCGCAGACGAATATGCGGCAAAATATCCTACGATCGTAAAGGCGATCCATAAGGAAAACGGCGGACACGGCTCTGCGGTCAACACCGGAATTGAAAATGCGACCGGAATTTATTTTAAAGTGGTAGACAGTGACGACTGGGTAAAAGAAGATGCCTATCTCGCCATTCTGGAAAAGCTGAGAGAGCTGACCGGCGGTGTGGATACACTTGATCTTCTGATCAGCAACTTTGTTTACGAAAAAGAGGGTGAACGCCGCAAAAAGGTGATGCGTTATAAACATGTCCTGCCGGAATACCGTATGTTTGGCTGGGAAGATGTCGGACGTTTCCATGTCGGTCAGTATATCCTGATGCATTCCGTTATTTACCGGACGAAGCTTTTGCGGGAATGCGGTTTAAAGCTTCCGGAGCATACGTTTTATGTGGACAATATTTATGTCTTTGAGCCTCTGCCGTATGTCCGCAACATGTACTATCTGGACGTGAATTTCTACCGCTATTTTATCGGCAGGTCAGATCAGTCCGTCAACGAAAAGGTCATGACCGGACGAATCGACCAGCAGATCAAGGTCAACCAGATCATGACAGACTACTTTGTGGAAAAGAAGAGCGAGATCATGGGCAATAAGCCCCTTGCAAAGTATATGCTAAGCTATCTGGACATCATTACGACGATCTCCTCCATCCTGCTGATCCGCATCAACACACCGGAATCTCTCGAGAAAAAGCGTGAGCTGTTAAACTACATCAGCCAAAAGGACAAGAAGGTTTACAGAAAGCTGCGTTACGGTCTTTTAGGAAACTGTATGAATCTGCCTGGAAAAACCGGAAGATGGATTTCTGTGGAAGGCTACAAAATCTGCCAGAAGTTTTTTGGCTTCAACTAATCGAAAAAAATCTTGTTGTCCTTTGCAAATTGTGCTAGAATATACAATGGGTTTTTAGGGAATACGTTTACAGAAAGGATAATATGGGTGGATTTATGAAAAGACAAGACATTCATAAGGTACTGATTATTGGCTCAGGACCGATCATTATCGGACAGGCATGTGAGTTCGATTACTCCGGCACACAGGCTTGTAAGGCACTGAAAAAGCTGGGCTACGAAATCGTACTGGTAAACTCGAATCCGGCAACGATCATGACAGATCCGGACACAGCGGATATCACATATATTGAACCGCTGAATGTGGAACGTCTCGAGCAGATTATTGAAAAGGAACGCCCGGATGCACTGCTTCCGAATCTGGGCGGACAGTCCGGACTGAATCTTTGCTCCGAGCTGCAGGCAGCAGGCGTGCTGGACAAATACATGTAAAGGTAATCGGCGTTCAGGTAGATGCAATTGAGCGCGGCGAAGATCGTATTGAGTTTAAGAATACCATGAATGCGCTTGGTGTTGAGATGGCAAGAAGCGACGTCGCCTACTCCGTAGACGAGGCACTTGCGATTGCGGACAAGCTGGGATATCCGGTTGTTCTGCGTCCTGCATACACCATGGGCGGCGCCGGAGGCGGTCTTGTTTATAATAAAGAAGAATTAAAGACAGTCTGCGCAAGAGGTCTGCAGGCGAGCCTCGTGGGTCAGGTTCTGGTAGAAGAGTCCATTCTTGGATGGGAAGAGCTGGAGCTGGAAGTTGTCCGCGATGCAAAAGGAAATATGATTACCGTATGCTTTATTGAAAACATTGATCCCGTTGGCGTGCATACCGGTGATTCCTTCTGTTCCGCTCCAATGCTGACGATTTCCGAGGAGGTACAGAAGAAGCTGCAGGATCAGGCATATCGTATCGTAGACGCAATTGAGGTGATCGGCGGTACGAATGTACAGTTTGCACATGATCCGATTTCCGGTCGTGTTGTTGTTATTGAAATCAACCCCAGAACTTCCAGATCTTCTGCACTTGCAAGTAAGGCAACCGGTTTCCCGATCGCTCTTGTTTCTGCAATGCTGGCAAGCGGTCTGACTCTGGATGAAATTCCTTGCGGTAAATATGGCACACTGGATAAATACGTTCCGGACGGCGATTATATCGTTCTGAAATTCGCGCGCTGGGCATTTGAAAAGTTCAAGGGCGTAGAGGATAAGCTCGGAACTCAGATGAGAGCAGTCGGCGAAGTCATGAGCATCGGCAAGACTTATAAGGAAGCATTCCAGAAAGCAATCCGTTCTCTGGAAAAGAGCCGTTATGGTCTTGGTCATGTAAAGGATTTTGATCAGAAGTCCAAAAAGGAGCTTCTGACCATGCTTGCAACTCCCAGCAGCGAGCGCTATTTCATCATGTATGAAGCGCTGCGTAAGGGTGCATCTGTAGAAGAAATCAACAAACTGACCAAAGTTAAGGATTACTTTATCGAGCAGATGAAGGAGCTGGTTGAGGAAGAAGAGAAGCTCGTTGCTGCTTATCACGGACAGGTTCCTGCAGATGCTGATTTGAAACAGGCGAAGCTGGATGGCTTCTCTGATAAATATTTAAGCCAGATCCTGGGTGTATCCGAGGAAGCAATTCGGACACGCAGAACAGAGCTTGGCGTTGTGGAAGGCTGGGAAGGTGTTCATGTAAGTGGTACTGAGGATTCCGCATACTATTACTCCAGCTATCATATCAAGGACGAAAGCCCGGTAGACAACAGCAAACAGAAGGTAATGATCCTCGGCGGCGGTCCTAACAGAATCGGTCAGGGTATCGAATTCGATTACTGCTGCGTACATGCTGCAAAAGCACTGCGTAAGCTCGGATTCTCCACGATCATTGTAAACTGTAACCCTGAGACGGTATCCACAGACTACGACACTTCCGACAAGCTGTATTTCGAGCCTCTGACTCTGGAAGATGTCCTTGCAATTTATGAAAAAGAACAGCCGGTTGGCGTTATCGCACAGTTCGGTGGACAGACTCCGCTGAATCTGGCAGCAGACCTGAAGAAATACGGTGTCAATATTCTCGGAACCACTCCGGAAGCCATCGACCTTGCAGAAGACCGTGACCAGTTCCGTGAAATGATGGAGAAGCTGGAGATTCCGATGCCGGAAGCAGGCATGGCTGTCAATGTGGAAGAAGCATTGGAAACTGCTCACAGAATCGGCTATCCGGTTATGGTACGTCCTTCCTACGTCCTTGGTGGACGCGGCATGGAGGTCGTTTATGACGATGAAGCGCTGACCTTCTACATGCAGCAGGCAGTGGGTGTAACACCGGACAGACCGATCCTGATTGACCGATTCCTGCATCATGCAACCGAGTGTGAAGCGGACGCAATCAGCGATGGCGAGCATGTATTCGTTCCTTCTGTTATGGAGCATATCGAGCTGGCTGGTATCCATTCCGGCGACTCTGCTTGTATCATTCCTCCGAGAGGACTGACAGAAGAGCAGATCGAAACTCTGAAAGACTACACCAGAAAGATCGCAAAGGAGCTGCATGTTGTTGGCCTGATGAATATGCAGTATGCGATTGAGGACGGCAAGGTATTTGTCATCGAGGCAAATCCCCGTGCATCCAGAACCGTTCCGCTTGTATCCAAGGTCTGCGGCATCAACATGGTTCAGATTGCAACGGATATCGTTACCCTGCCTTATACCGGACGCAAGAGCCCGGTGCCGGAGCTGAAAGAAAAGAAATTCGCTCACTACGGTGTAAAAGAAGCGGTATTCCCCTTCAATATGTTCCCGGAGGTTGACCCGGTACTCGGACCTGAAATGCGTTCCACCGGTGAGGTTCTTGGACTGTCTACAGACTTTGGTGATGCATTCTTCAAGGCAGAAGAAGCGACAAAGACCAAGCTGCCCACTTCCGGCTGCGTGCTGATTTCTGTTAATGACAGAGATAAGGCAGAGGTAGTTGACGTTGCAAGAGGCTTCTATCAGCTTGGCTTTGAAATTATGGCAACCGGCAGAACCTGTGACCTGATCGAACAGGCCGGTATTCCTGCCCTGAAGGTATGCAAGCTCAACGAGGGACGTCCGAACATCCTGGATAAGATCACGAATGACCAGATCCAGCTGATTGTCAATACTCCCCGCGGCAAGAAGGGTACAACCGACGACAGTTACATTCGTAAGGCTGCCATTAAGAACCGTATTCCGTATATTACAACCATGGCTGCTGCAAAGGCAACTGTAGAAGGCATCCGTTCCGCAAAACGTGACGGCAAGCTTCCGGTGCAGTCTCTGCAGGAGTTCCATGCAAGCATTATCGATAAATAAAATATCAGATAGCGATAATAAAAACAGCTGCCGTGTTTGTACGGCGGCTGTTTTTGCTACGGCGCGCCCGGCAGCATACAACGCGAATGGAAAATGAGGCTTCTTATAT
>ADJS01012808.1_pt1 | contig 11408 bp, 10 predicted proteins | sample 268128 | NCBI WGS metagenome assembly ADJS01 (sample SAMN00007486, study PRJNA43253) | human gut metagenome | isolation source: feces sample TS28 | reverse complement strand
ACGATTTGTCTACGCGCCCTGTTGCAGTGTTTGCTGCGGCAGGGCGCGTTTTTGATTGTCTTCCCGGTTCCGAACCACGCGAAAGGGGCTTTCCAATCTTTGATTTGGGGCCAGAACGCCCCGGGAGGATATTACCATGAAGAAAAACACGACCCGTAACCTGACCGTTGCCGCCATGCTCAGCGCGGTGGCCTTTATCCTGATGTTCATCGAGTTCCCGCTCCCGATGCTCATCCCGTCCTTCGTCAAGATGGACTTCTCCGACCTGCCCGCTCTGCTGGGTGCCTTTGCCCTTGGCCCGGTGTACGGCGTGATCATCAGCTTTATGAAGAACCTGCTCCATGTGGTCATCAAGGGCACCTCTACCGCACTGGTGGGTGAGCTGTGCAACTTCATGCTGGGTGCGGTGTTCTCCGCACTGGCCGGTTACCTCTACAAGCACCACAAGAGCCGCAAGAACGCCATCATCGGCGCAGTGGCCGGTGCCGTGGCCATGGCCCTGTTCAGTGTGCCGTCCAACTACTTCATCACCTACCCGGCCTACGTCAAGTTCTACCACATGCCGCTGGAAGCCATCCTGGGTATGTATCAGGCGATCCTGCCCTCTGCCAACAGCCTTATCAAGTGCCTGGTCATCTTCAATATGCCCTTCACTCTGGTCAAGGGCCTGCTGGATGCCCTGATCTGCATGTTGATCTATAAGCCGCTCTCTCCCATCCTGCATGGCCGGAAGTGAGTGACAGAACAAAAAAGAAAGGACGCGAGAGCGTCCTTTCTTTTTTGCTTTTATCGATTTGATTTAAGACAGCGCGCCCTTTTCCAGCCACTTGCCCCGGGCAAGGCGGATGAGGAACAGCAGGCCCCGGATGCTCAGTTCGCAGCACATGGCACCCCAAACGCCCATCAGGCCCAGCCGGGGAGCCAGCAGGAACGCCAGCGTCAGCCGGATGCACCACATACTGAATATGTTCAGCACAAAACAGGAGGTGCTGTCGCCCGCACCCTGCATGGCACCGCTGGCCACGATGGAAGCGCCGAACATGGGCTCGGCCCAGGCTTCGATGCGCAAAACCTGAGCACCCAGAGCGATGACAGCCGCATCGGTGGTGAAAAGGCTCATCAGGGTGGGGGCAAAGATCCACAGACCAACGCCGGAAAGGGCCATGACCCCCATGCCAAGGCCGGTGCACAGCCAGGCAAAACGCTTGGCCATATCCTTCCGGTTGGCACCCACGGCCTGGCCGATAAGGGTGACAGCTGCGCTCTGGATGCCGTAGCCTGCCATGTAGCACAGGCCCTCGGCATTGACAGCTAGGCTGTTGGCGGCAATGGCCACGGTACCCAGGCCGGCCACGATGCGCACCACCACCACCTGCGCCAGAGAGATGGCGGCACGTTCTCCCGCCAGAGGACCGCCGACCCACAGCAGGTTCCGCAGGCAGGAGCGGGTGATCTTCCAGGGGGCAGGCTTCCGGATGCAGAGGGGGCCTTCCCGCAGCAGCAGGATGGCCAAAGCCAGCAGGCCGCCCACCACAGTGGCCAGGGCGGTGCCCAGGGCTGCGCCGGGCACACCCAGCCCGGCACCCCAGACGGTGATGCCCCACAGCGTCCGGGTGGGGTTGATGAGGAAGAAGTTGAAGATGGCATCCAGCACACAGACCAACACGCTGATGAGGCTGGCGGTCAGGGCGTAGCCTGCCGCCCGGAGGATGGAGGCGTACATGCCCATGGCCATGGTGAAGGGCAGCGCCGTTGACCAGATGGCAAAGTAGGCTGTGGCGTTTGCCCGCAGGGAGGGGTCAGCTCCCAGCCACCCCGGCAGAAAGGGGCTGATGCCCAGGCCGAAGAGGGCGGCACCCACGCCCAGGATCACATTGAAAAGCATGGCCTGCCGCAGCACGCTGCGGGCATCATCCTGCCGGTCAGCCCCCAGATACTGGGCGATCTGGATGGAGAGGGCAGTGTACAGGCCCACCAGAACACCGTGGAGCAGCCAGGTGCTGGAGCTGACGATGCCGATGGAAGCAGTAGCTTCTGCACCGATGTGGCCCACCATGGCAGCATCGATGTATCCCATGGCAGTGACCACCAGCTGCTCCAGAATGGAGGGGATGCTCAGCGCCAGAGCCACCTGGGCCGTCTGGCGGGAGGGGATGGTCTCACCCTGCCGCATCCGGGCCGAAAGCTGTTCAAGTGAAAGTTTCATGTCTTCTCCTTTTTCTCCGATTTTCCTGTGAGACAAAAAAATACCCTCGAAAGGGCGTTTGTCCTCCCATTATAGACAGGGGGGCGAAAAATGTCAACCCATCTATCCCCGGGGTAGACCTTGCCCCGGAGATTGATTTTTTGGCCCGGGCGTGATACACTTCATTTGTATCCAGCCGTGAAAGAACAGGAACGGCCTCTGCCGCTCCGGGAAAGAGGAAAAAAACTATGCTTCAACTGCTTTCTGGCAACCCGCGCACCGTGGATGCGCTGGGCTTTCTGCTTGCATTTGCGCTGACCGCGCTGATGGACTCGGTGTTCCACGATAAGCTCCCCCACGACCATGGCCGCGCGTTTGCCGTGAACGGCGGACTCTCCAAGGGCAAGGCCCGGGGTTCCGGCCTCATCTTTGTGCTCTGCATTGCACTGGTCACGCTGGCCGTGGTGCCTTTTAAGGCAGAGTACGTCATCTACACCGTCCTGCTCATTGCGTCCATGCTCTCCGGCTATTTTGACGATGCCGCCGAGACTGCCTGGAACGAGTACAAAAAGGGCCTGATCGATCTGGTCATCGCCGTTGTGGCGGGCGTGACCTACCTGAACTTCAACGGCACGGAGGTCAACTTCCTGAGCTGGAGCTTCAGCCTGCCCTATGCCGTCTACCTCATCCTGATCATCGTCCTGATCTGGGCCAGCATCAACGTGGTCAACTGCACCGATGGCGTGGACGGCCTTTCCGCCAGCCTTGCCGTGGTCAGCATCGGCACCTTCCTGCTGGCCTACTGGGAGGAACTGGGGGATTACACCACCGCAGGCATCGTGTTCATTGGTGCCCTGCTGGCCTACCTGTGGCAGAACGCCAAGCCTTCCACCCTGCTGATGGGTGACGCGGGCAGCCGCGCCATGGGCTTCTTCCTGGCCGTTCTGGCCCTCAAGAGCAGCCATCCCTTCGCCTTCCTGCTGGCCGCGCTGGTGTTCATTGTGGACGGCAGCCTGGGCATCCTGAAGATCAGCTTCAAGCGGTTTTTGCACATCTCCATCCTCAGGAACACCCTGACCCCGCTGCACGACCATGTGCGCAAGCGTCTGGGCTGGAGCGATGAGCAGGTCGTGGCCCGCTGGCTCATCCTGCAGGCTGTGGCATCCGCCTGGCTGCTGCTGTTGGTGCGGTAAAACACAAAAGGAAATGCAGCGCCCGCACAGGAAAGCTCCTGCGCGGGCGTTTTGCTGTTCTGGTCCGGGAGGAAAGTTCCAGCTTCCGGTACAGCGTTTCCAGACAGGCTGGGTCACGAATTTCCTGCATGAGTTCACCTCATTTCTTTTATTTCATTGTGCCATGTGTCACAAACAAATGCAAGCAAAACCTTTATAATAGGGACGAAAGTGGAGGAAAAACCAATGGATTCTATTTTTGATCTCGATCATCTGTACCGCACCTATTTCAAGATGGCGCTGCCCTCGGTGTTCGGCCTGATGGTGAGCGTGGTGTATAACCTTGCCGATACCTTTTTCATTGCGCAGTCCAACGATACGGCGCTGATTGCGGGTGTTTCGCTCTGTGCGCCGGTGTTCACGGCCCTCATGGCCTTCGGTAACATCTACGGCCAGGGTGGCAGCTCACTCATTTCCCGCCTGCTGGGACAGGACGACCGTGAGGGCACCGGCCGGGTCAGCTCGTTCTGCTTCTATGTGGCCCTGACCACGGGTGTGGTGTTGGCAGCCCTGATGATGCTGTTCCGCGTCCCGCTGCTGGGCATTCTGGGTGCGACTGCTGAGACGATGCCGCACGCACAGGCCTATTACACCGTGCTGGCCATTGGTGCCCCGGCCACGGTGCTGAACTTTATCCATTCCAACCTCGTCCGCTGTGAGGGCATGGCCACCCAGTCCATGATCGGCAGCATCGGCGGCACGGTCATCAATATCATCCTCGATCCCATCCTCATCACCACAGTGGGCTGGGGCGCATGGGGTGCGGCCATTGCCACCATTGTGGGCTATCTGTGCAGCGACCTGTACTTCCTGTGGCTGCTCCACAAAAAGAGCCGCTGCCTGTCTGTCAAGCTGTCCCAGTGCCACGTCACGGGCAGGGAGCTGCAGCAGATTTTGGGCGTGGGTGTTACTGCCGCGCTGAGCAACCTGATGCAGAGCCTGACTGTCATTGTGATGAACCAGTTCCTCTTGCCCTACGGCAACGACAAAATTGCCGCCATGGGCATTGCCAGCAAGGTGAGCATGATCGCCCAGCTGGTGCTGGTTGGCTTCTCGTTCGGCGGCATCCCACTGTTCGGTTTCCTGTACGGCGCAAAAAAGCGGGACGTGATGCGCAAGCTCATCCGCTTCTGTCTGACCTTCCTCGTCTCCATCGCCGTGGTGTTGTCCCTCATCCTCTGCCTGAATTCCGGGGCGCTGATGCGGCTCTTCGTGCAGGATGCCGGGATGATCGCCACTGGTGCGCAGATGCTCCGCTGGCAGGTCTACACCGCAGCCTTTGGCGGCGTGGCGCTCCTGCTCACGGTGCTGTTCCAGGCAACTGGTAAAATCATACCGTCCTTCCTGCTCTCCATCAGCCGTCAGGGCGTGGTGTTTCTGTTGGCACTGGTGGTCTGCGTACATCTGTTCCAATATCAGGGCGTGCTGATGGCTCAGGCTGTGGCCGACATCCTGAGCGCTGCGCTGGCCCTTGGTTTGCTGGCGGCCAACCGCGATATCATTGCAAAACAGTAAACACAAAAACGCCCGGAAGGCCGCTGAGAACTGCGACTTTCCGGGCGTTTTTCAGTATTCGATGCCTTTGCGCGCCTTGATGCCCTTCTGGTAGGGGTGGCGGCGGCATTTCATCTCAGTGGAGTAGTCGGCGGCATCCAGCATCCACTGCGGGGCCTTGTGGGCGGTCAGCACGCATTCCTGCGCGGCGGGACGCTCCAGAACGGCCCGTCGGAGCAGGTCTTTGTCCACCATGTCCAGCTCCCAGGCCGAACCGGCTTCATCTAAAATGAGCAGGTCGGCAGGCTCGGCCAGTGCGGCGGTCAGGTTTTCGTTCTGCACGGCCCGGGCAGCGGCCTTTTCCGCTTCGTTCATCTGGAACACGAACTTCTGCCCGCCCTTGCCCCGGAAAATTTTTGCCCCCAGCTGGGCCAGCAGAGGGATCTCGCCGCTCTGCCCGCCCTTGAGGAACTGCACGATGACAACCCGTTTGCCGCTGCCCAGTGCGCGGAGGGCAAGGCCCATGGCGGCGGTGGTCTTCCCCTTGCCGTCGCCCCAGTAGAGATGCAGCAGGCCCTGTTCCATCATCCGTTCTCCTTGGTGTACTGCACGGTCTCCACCAGGTGCAGGATGTGCTGCTCCGGCCAGTCCCGGGCATCCAGCACATAGCCGCCCGCGTTGGGGCCGCACCAGTCGTGAAAGCTGCGGCGGGGTACGCCAAACCGCTCCAGTGCGGCCATCTGGGTGCCGCCATGGGCCACGATGACCAGCCGTTCCTGCCCTTCGGCAAGGGCCTTGTCAATGAGGTCGGCCAGCGTTTTGCACACCCTGTTGCAGAAATCGCTCCTGCGCTCCCCATCCGGGTGGGCGGCGTGCTCGTTTTCCTGCACCCATGCCAGATATTCCGGGTCCTGCTCCACCTGTACGAAGGTCTGGCCCTCGAACCGGCCGAAGTTCATCTCCTTCAGCCCGTCCACCGGAATGAGCTTTGCCCCGGGAAAGAACACCCGCGCCGTCTGGGCGGTGCGCTGCAGCGGGGTGACATAGACCACCTCCGGTGCAAAATCTGCCTGCCGCAGCTGGGCGATGCCCGCGGCGGAAAGGGGAATGTCCCGCTGGCCCTGATATCGTTTTTGCGCGTTGTACTCCGTCTGGCCGTGACGCAGCAGATAAATGAGCATAATCGTTCTCCTTTTTGGTTTGTTCTGCACCATTATAGCCTATTTTGCGGTTATTTTCCAGCCATGCTCTTGCAATTCTTCCACATTTCAGATATACTGAGTGGGTATGAAATTTCAGGGGAGAGAAGTGTCAATGGAGATCCGGGACCGGAAAGCAGCGCAGCGCCGGGCGGGCATCCTGGCCCGCAGGGGTCTGCCGCAGGCAGAGAGAGCGGCGGCCAATGCAGCCATCTGTGCCCGCCTTCTGGCCATGCCCTGCTTCCAAAAGGCAGAGAATCTGCTGCTCTACGCCGCTTTTGGCGGGGAGGTGGATCTTGCTGGGCTGGCAGAGCAGGCGGCCCGGCTGGGCAAAACGGTGGCCTATCCGGTCTGTGGGGAAAACTTTACCTTGACCGCCGCCGTGCCGGGGCCGGACGGCTGGGAGGTGGGGGCTTACGGCATCCGCACACCGATTCTGGAACGGGCGGCGCTCATCCGGCCGGAGGCGCTTGATCTGGTGCTGGTGCCCTGCACTGCCTTTGATGCGGCCTGCCGCAGGGTGGGCATGGGCAAGGGCTACTATGACCGCTACCTGCCCAGGTGCCGGAACGCCGTGGCGCTGGGCGTGGCCTTTGAGGCCCAGCGGGTGCCGGAAGCGGCTGCAGATGAACAGGACCGGCGGCTGGATGGATTTGTAACAGAGAGGAAAGTATATCGTGGAACTGATAAATTTGAGCTGTGAAGGTTTTCTGGAGGAACTGGCCAGCAAGGCGGCGGCTCCGGGCGGCGGCGGCGCTTCGGCGCTGGTGGGCGCGGCCGGTGTGGCGCTGGGCAGCATGGTGGGCAGCCTGACCGTGGGCAAAAAGAAATATGCTGCCGTGGAAGCGGACATCGCTGCCCTGAATGTCCGGGCCGAGGCCCTGCGCAAGCAGCTGGAAGCGCTGGTGCAGGCCGACGCGGAGGCCTTTCTGCCTGTTGCGGCGGCCTACAAGCTGCCGAAAGAGACCCCGGAACAGCAGGCCCACAAGGCCGCGGTGCTGGAAAAGGCACTGGACAGAGCCTGCGCCGTGCCGCTGGAGGTGATGACTGCCTGCGGTGAGGGCATCGCACTGGCCGCAGAGTACGCCGAAAAGGGCAGCGTCCTGGCCCGTTCCGATGCCGGATGCGCGGCGCTGTTCTGCAAGGCGGCTATGCAGGCGGCGGGGCTGAACGTGAAGGTCAACACCCGCCTGATGGCAGACAAAGCCCATGCGGATGTGCTGGAGGCCAGAGCGGAACAGCTGCTGGCCGAGTTTGTGCCGCAGGCTGACAGGGTCTATCAGACTGTATCAAATGAGTGAGGGGAGAAGAAAATGGCTCAGATCTTGAAGGGTGCGCCCGTGGTGGCCGCCATGAACGAAGCAAACGCCGCGCGCTGTGCCGCGCTGAAGGAAAAGGGCATCGTGCCCACACTGGCTGTGGTGCGGGTCGGCGCGCGGGAGGATGACATTTCTTATGAAAAAGGAATCGTCACCCGGTGCGGTAAGGTTGGCGTGGAGGTGCGGCAGTTCCATCTGGCGGAAGATGTTACGCAGGAGGAACTGCTGGATGTGATCCGGCAGATCAATGGGGATGCATCGGTTCACGGGTGCCTGATCTTCCGGCCCCTGCCAAAGCGGTTCGATGACCGCAGGGTCCAGGAGGCGCTTGCCCCGGAAAAGGACGTGGACGGCATCACGGACGGCTCGATGGCCGGTGTGTTCACCAATATGCCCATCGGTTATCCGCCCTGCACGGCGCAGGCCTGCCTTGAGATCCTGAAACACTACAACGTGCCGCTGTCCGGCAAACGGGCCGTGGTCGTGGGCCGCAGCCTGGTGGTGGGCAAGCCCGCAGCCATGATGCTGGACCGGGAAAACGCCACCGTGACCATCTGCAATTCCCGCACCCGGGACCTGCCCGCCCTCTGCCGGGAGGCCGATGTGCTGGTGGTCGCCATGGGCAGGCGGGGAGCCATCGGGGCCGATTGCCTGCGGGAAGGCCAGGTCGTGGTGGATGTGGGCATCCACGTCAATGAAGAGGGCAAGCTCTGCGGCGATGTCCGCTTTGATGAGGCAGAACCCATCGTGGAGGCTGTCACCCCGGTGCCCGGCGGTGTGGGCACAGTGACCACCTCTGTGCTGGTGGGCCATGTGGTGGATGCCGCATCCGCACAGTAAAACAGAAAACAACAGACGGTGCCGGAGATTTTCGGCACCGCCTGTTGTTCTTATCATACGGTTGCAAGCACGGCAAGGATGCTCTGCCAGCGGGGGTTCTGCACCTGCTGCGCGGCACGGCGGGGCGCGGAAGGCGAAACCGTGCGGGCAGGACGCTGGACGCAGTCAGCCGGCTGCGCAAAGGGGGAGGCGAGTTCGGCCTGCCAACGGGCAGCCAGTGCCATGGCCTCAGGGCTGGATTGCAGGGTGCGCCGCTCCGTTCCGGCCAGAAAATCGCCCAGCCAGCAGAGAATGGCCGCAATGGGCAGGCAGTCGGCGGCACGGGTGGACCAGTAGTTCCACTCGCCGCCCCGGCCCACAAAGCTCTCCACGGTGATCATGGCACCTTCCCGGGCAGATTGAGGCAGGCAGGAGCGGGAGGTGCCTGCCGCGCGGCGCAGCTCCCGCAGAATGATCTCAGTACGGCCCGCGTCCAGGGTGTCATCCCGGATGCAGGCGGAAAAGTCCGCGCTGTCCAGCAGGTTTTCGGCCCGGGTGGGGAATTGCCCTGTCATCTCGCCGGATGCGTTGTGGCAGAGCTGCCAGCCCTTGCGGAACAGCTGGAAGTTCAGGTTGCGGCGGCCCATGGTGGAGTAAAACACCCGGGCGCGGCCGTTGGGAGACTGCCGCAGCTCCAGATAGGCATCAGCGCCGCCCAGGTCCTGTACCTTGACGGTCAGGAGCAGGGAAGAATTGTTTTTTTGTGCGGACATGGCACGGTGCATCTCTTCAAAATAGCGGCTGGCATCCATAGCGGGTCTCCTCTCTGGTTTTGGATGATGTGTCGGAAACCATCCATCGGTTGTTCTCTGCCTGCATTATAACATATACGACAACAAAATACAACTATAAGTTTGACAAAAACCAAAATATTTTGGAAATTCGTGGATGCGGACAAACGGATTGGTTGTAAATGGAAAAGGCTTCTCCCGTCGGAGAAGCCTTTTGTGGTGGCAGGATTCAATCGCCCAGCTCCCGGATCTCATTCTGGATGAGCCGCCCGGCGGCGCGTGCCAGCTGATCCATGCCCCGGATGCGGGCGAGATTTTTGCCGTAGATGCGTTCTGCATCGTGGCTGGAGCTGTCCTCGCCCATGAACACGGCAGAAACACGCAGACCCCTGCGCTGCAGGTCGCGTACCTCAGCAGCGGCATCGTCCACGCCGTAGGAGCCGCCGTAATCACAACCCAGCGGTTGTTCCGGGCTGGGTGGTACGCGGCGGCTGTCGTTGGGGGAGGCATCCGTCAGCAGGATGAGCAGATGCCGGGGTGCGGGGCCGGGGTCAAAGCTGACCAGATCACCTGCCGCCCGCAGGGCAAGGCCGTCGCGGTTCCAGCCCGATGCAAAATACTGGCCGATCCCCTGCAGGCTTTTGTCCGCGAAGCCCTTGAGCACCCGCAGAACCGTATAGCCCCGCAGGCTGCAGAAGCTGCTGACCCGCACCGGGATGCCGCAGGCGGCAAGGCTTTGGGCCAGGATCGTGCCCTGCGCCGCAATGACCTCCTGACAGTGGAGCCGGGAAGCCGAAGCGTCCAGCAGCAGGTCCACGGTGAAGGAGGGCTGATTCTCCTCCTCGGCACAGCGGAACACCCGGCTGTCGTTCAGAAGGGGAGCGCGCCAGACCCGCTCCGGGTCCAGAGCGCCGCTGCGGGCGATCCGGGCATTGGGCTGCTGGTGGACCAGAATGCAGTTGCGGATCTGCTCGGTGAGCCGGAGCACCACGCTGCGGTGAAGCGCCCGGTTTTTGGCGTAGTAGGCGCGGTTGCGGTCGGCCTGCAGCTGAGCCTGCTCGGCCAGGTGCTTTGCCTCCGGTGTGGGGGCCTGTTCCGGGCTGGGCACGCCGGAGGCAAACCAGAGGCGGCACCCCAGGTGCGCCCCGGTGCAGAGCGCCTGCTCGGCCTTGCGCAGGCGCTCGGGCGGGTAGAGGGAACGGCCAAAGCAGCTTTCAATATAGGCGCGGTCCTCGGCGGCATTCTGCCGCAGGGTGATGTGGGCCAGCCGCTTGTCTGCCGTGGGGCCGGAGCCGCCCGCCTCCACAGAACCGGAGTGCTCCACGGTCAGACGGTCGGTCTTGATCATCTGGGTGGGCAGCGTTTTGGTGGCAAGAGAGGCCAGCAGTCCCTCCAGATGCAGATGAAGCCCCGCTCTGTGCCGGATCTTGCCGTCAAACAGGGCAAACCTTGCAAACAGGCCCAGCAGCTCACCCTTGAGCTGGCCGGGCTGGGGCGGTTGGGCTGGGGAAAGTGCCTCTGCCAGCCGGCTCTCGTAGGGGGTCATCACAGGGGGATGCCTGCCCTGTACGGTGCGCCAGCGGTCAGCCTGCATGGTGTAAACCAGCTGATTTTTTGCCATCCACTCCTGCCGCGAAAGTTTGTACTGGATGCCGAAGAAATAGTCCGCGTGGGCCCGGCGCAGCTCGGAAAGGACCGGGCGGCGGGGCAGCTCCAGCAGATAGACCGCGCTTTCGAGGTAGAGCCATGTCAGATCGTCCAGCTGGCTCTCCCGGAGATCGCCGTCCCATGTGGCAAAAAGGTCGCGGAGCAGGTCGTCGCCATAGTATTTGTGCACCAGCCCCACGACACAGTTCATATAAAAATCGATCGTTCCGTCGGTGTTGCGTGCCAGGAAAAGCGGCTCGAAGCCGTAGGCTCCCGCCGCCGCCCACACCTGATTGGCGGCCCGCCGCTCCTCGGCGGTATAACTCCGGGCATCCATCAGCGGAACAGCTTTTCAGCCGTCAGGCTGGCCGGGATGCGGGCGGCGATCACGTCCCGGATCAGCCCCTGCTCGTAGGAATCAAAGGCCTTGTTGGTGATGCCCATGTCCAGCGCAGGCCCCGCAGCCACGCCCCGGCGCATCAGGCGCAGAGCGTCCAGCATTCCGCGCAGATCCAGCGCTTTGGTGGAAATTTCGGCGCTGTCGCATTTCTTTTGCAGGTCGAGGAAGAGCAGAGCAAACTGGTGCACATATTTGTCCGTCAGGTCGGCAAACTGGGCCCGCAGCAGCTTTTCAAGGTTTTCCTCCGTGATGGTGGGCATCTGGATAACTGCAAAGCGGGAGGTCAGGGCCTCGTTCAGCTCCCGGGTGCCCGCGTAGCCAT
>ADJS01020568.1_pt1 | contig 11419 bp, 10 predicted proteins | sample 268128 | NCBI WGS metagenome assembly ADJS01 (sample SAMN00007486, study PRJNA43253) | human gut metagenome | isolation source: feces sample TS28 | reverse complement strand
CTGCGCAGAAGCGCCTCCAACGTCGGTAACGATCTTCGTCTCGGTGCAAGCGAAGCGCCTCCGGCAATCGTTTCCGTATTTCTGGGCACACAGCTCGAGGATGTGGTAAGACAGCTTGTGGAAACCGGCGAAGCCCGTTCCTGCCTGGAGGGTTCTACGTTACATACCGGCGTTTCCACTGTGCCTGATTTGCCGATGGATGCGACGGACAGAAACCGTACTTCTCCGTTTGCCTTTACCGGAAACAAGTTCGAGTTCCGTATGGTCGGCTCTTCGGATTCGATCGGAAGCCCGACGACGACGATCAACGCAATTGTCGCAGAGGCGTTCTGCGAAGCTGCTGACCGACTGGAGGCTGCCGGGGAAGAAAATTTCGACATGGCGGTGCACGATCTGATTAAGGAATATATGACGGCACATCAGCGCATTCTTTTCAACGGAGACGGTTATTCGAAGGAATGGGAGAAAGAGGCGCAGCGACGCGGACTTCCGGTATTCCCGGGTATGATCGATTCGGTGGAGGCACTGACGACCGATAAGGCGATCCGGTTGTATGAGCGTTTCGGCATCTACAACCGTGCAGAGCTGGAATCCAGAAAAGAGATTGTTTACGAAACCTATGTCAAGACGATTCATATTGAGGCAAAGACGATGATCGATATGGCGTCGAAAGATATTCTCCCTGCCGTCATTCGGTACACAAAGACGTTGGCGGATACCATCGCTTCTCTGGAATCAGTCGGTGCAGACAGCAGCGTTTCAAAAACGCTGTTGAAGGATACCTCTGCTCTGCTGTCTCAGGCTTCCGCCGCGCTGGAAGACCTGAAACAAAAGGGAGCAAACGGAAACGTGCAGAAGAAAGATGCGAGAAAGCAGGCATTTTTTTATCGGGACGAGATCGTTCCTGCAATGGAAGCCCTGCGCGCACCGGTAGATGCGCTCGAGATGAAGGTAGACCGTTCGTTCTGGCCGATGCCGGGATATGCGGATTTGCTGTTTGAAGTGTAAAAACGCGTCAGCGGATTCGACGCAGGAAATCCTCGTGAATCCGCTGACGAAGCGGCAGGTGGATCTGAAAAAAATAAAAAATAAAAAATTTAAAAAAAGGCTTGCATTTTCTGTGAATGTGTTGTATATTAAATAAGCGCTGTGAGACAGGGAAACAAAATCACAGAGAACAAGACTTAGGGCTATCGCCAAACGGTAAGGCAACGGACTCTGACTCCGTCATTTTCCAGGTTCGAATCCTGGTAGCCCTGCTACAAACCCCGAAGGAAAATTCCTCCGGGGTTTTTGTTATAACGGCACAAAAAGGATGTCGGGTTGCCGAACCAAGTGATTCCTGCTATAATAAGCGCAAAAGAGAGCACAGCCAGTACCGGAGGAAAGACGGATATGTATACATTTGACAGCAGAGTGCGCTACAGCGAAACCGGGGAAGAAGGATTGCTGAGCCTGCCGGCGATCGTGGATTATTTTCAGGATGTTTCGACGTTTCAGTCGGAGGATCTCGGAATTGGCATTGATTTTCTGAAAGAAAAGGATCTGCTCTGGGTGATGAGCGCGTGGCAGGTGGTTGTACACCGCTATCCGGCGCTCGGAGAAAAAATCAGGATCGGGACGATTCCATACGAGCTGCGCGGCTTTATGGGACTGCGTAATTTTTTTATGGACACGGAAGACGGAGAGCGGCTGGCGGAAGCGAATTCGGTCTGGTCTCTGATCAATCACAAAAAGGGCGTTCCGGTGCGGGTGCTGCCGGAGATGGTCGAAAAATACGACGTGAAAGAACGTTTGCAGATGGATTATGCGCCGCGTAAAATTGCAGTGCCCCAGGGCGGCATCAGACAGGAGCCTTTCCGAGTAGAAAGACAGCACTTAGATGGCAACCACCACGTCAATAATGGACAGTACATTTCGATGGCGATGGCGTATTTGCCGGAAAATTTTGCAATTAGACAGATGCGGGCGGAGTATAAAAAATCCGCACTGCTTCACGATATAGTGGTTCCGATCATTGTGACGGAGGCAGACCGCGTAACCGTTTCCCTGTGCAGCGAGGACGAAGCCCCGTTTGTGGTCGTCGAGCTGACAGGAAGATAAAGGAAAATAATATGCTGGAAATTGGAACAATTCAGAATTTGACAGTAGTAAAAAAAGTGGATTTCGGTGTTTATCTGGCAGAGCCCGGAGCAGAGGATAAAAGAGTGCTTCTTCCGGCAAGACAGGTTCCGCCGCAGACCTCGGTCGGGGATCAGATTGAGGTTTTCTTATATAAAGATTCGAGCGACCGGCTGATTTCAACAACGGCGCGCCCGAAGCTTTTGCTGGGTGAGGTTGTAGAGCTTACGGTTGCGCAGACTGCGAAAATGGGAGCATTTCTGGAATGGGGACTGGAAAAAGACCTCTTCCTTCCATTCAAGGAGCAGACCAGAAAGGTAAAAGAGGGCGACCGTTTCCCGGTTGCTTTGTATGTGGACAAGAGCGGGCGGCTCTGTGCGACGATGAAGGTGTATCATTATCTGCGCACCGACAGCCCTTATCATAAGGATGACAGAGTGAGCGGCTGTCTGTATGAAATCAGCCGCCAGTTCGGCGCGTTTGTGGCAGTGGACAATCGATATTCCGCGCTGATTCCTCCGAAGGAAATGTACGGGGAATTAAAGGTCGGTGACCATGTGGAAGCCAGGGTTGTCCGGGTACATGAGGACGGCAAGCTGGATTTGAGCGTGCGGGAAAAGGCGTACCTGCAGATCGAGACGGATGCAGAGAAGGTCATGAAGCTGATCGACAGCTTCGACGGCGTGCTTCCGTTTACCGACAAGGCTTCCCCAGAGGTCATTCGCAGGGAGCTTGCGATGAGCAAAAACGAGTTCAAGCGTGCGGTCGGCAACCTGCTGAAAAACGGCAGGATTGAGATCACAGAAAAAGCGATCCGCAGGATATAAGGCGGCGGGTGTGCTCCGTGGGGGCGGAGAGTGACGAAGCTGATACAACGGGGATGCGTTTCAAAGGCGTTTCGTTGTGAGAAAAGAAGTGAGTAGAGGGTTATGAGAAGGTATTCAGTTCTGGGAATTTCCTTAATGGATGTTTCCGCAAGAGAGGGCCTGCGCAGAGCGGAGCATTTTTTGCAGACCGGGGCACTCAATACAACAAGCTATATTAACGCGCAGTCTCTGTCGATGGCGTCCAGGGACGAACAGGTCAAGGAGTATCTGGAAGAGACGGATCTGATGTTCTGTCTGGAGCCGGATATTTTGGAGGCAGCAGGAATCGCATCTCCCGGCAGGGTTCGGGAAATCGAGGACCGGATGTTTTTGCGGGAGTTTTTGAAAAGACTGGCAAGACAGCATGACAAGGTTTATCTGCTGGGCGACACGGATAAACAGGCGCAGGAGCTGCAGGAGATGCTTCTAAACGCGCAGGAAAATTTAAATATCGTGGATGTGCGCGGCTACGAGGAATTTGAGTATCAGCCTCAGCGACTGATGAACGCGATGAACGAAGCTGCGCCGAAGGTGATTTTTTCCCGGATGACATATCCGCTGGATCTGGAGCTGATGCACAGCGGCCGCAAATTTTTAAACGCGGAGCTTTGGGTGGCGTTGCCGGAGACGAAATTAAAAGAAAAGGTGAGGACGACGTTCTGGAGAAAGGTGCGGAAAAAGATTTTTCAGAAAAAAGTTAATGAATATAATCTGGAAAAGGCGGAGCAATAAGTACTTCGCCTTTTATAGTTCCAAACAAAAGAACGTCTGGAATTCTGCTGTTATAGGTTTTGCATAAATTTTTTGCGATTTCCTATAGCTTTTTTTGTGGTTTTCTTTTAGAATATAGGTTGGGCATAGTAAAAATCGCAGGAGACAGACTGGTTTTTTTGTCGAAGAATGCGCGAAGTGAAGGAGACGGGGTTTATGATATCGAATCAGATTTTACAGAGTACACTGGATGGCCTGAAGGCGATTGCCAGAGTCGAATTATGTGTGATTGATGTGGATGGAAAGACCGCTGCGACGACAGCAGACGGACTGGAAGAATATCTGCCGCAGGCGAGAGCCTTTGTGGATTCCCCTGCAGACAGCCAGGAGGTTCAGGGAAATCAGTTTTTTAAGATCTATGACGAGCAGCAGCTGGAATATATTCTGATTGTAGGCGGCGCCGGTGAAAATATTTATATGATCGGAAAGATGGCTGCATTCCAGATTCAGAACCTGCTTGTGGCGTATAAAGAGCGCTTCGATAAGGATAACTTTATCAAAAACCTGTTGCTGGATAACCTGCTTTTGGTGGACATTTACAGCAGGGCGAAGAAGCTCTATATTCCGGTGGATGCGCAGCGAGTTGTCCTGATTATCGAATGCAGCGCGGGACGGGAGGATAACATCCTGGAGCAGATGCGTCCGGTATTTGGTAATAATAACCGGGATTTTATCACGGCAGTGGATGAGAATAACGTGATCATCGTGAAAGCACTGACCGAAAACGATGAAATGAAGGAGATTGAGCATTACACTGCAAACCTGATAGAATGGCTGGAAACAGAGGGCTATTCCGAAAGCCGCATTTCCTACGGTACAATCGTACAGGAAATCAAAGAAGTGAGCCGTTCCTACAAAGAAGCCAAGATGGCAATGGACGTCGGCAAGATTTTCTTTGACGAGAGAAGAGTAATCGCATACAGCGAGCTGGGCATTGGCCGTCTGATCTATCAGCTTCCGATTCCGCTTTGTAAGATGTTTATCCGAGAGATTTTCGGTGGAAAGAGTCCGGACGATTTTGACGAGGAGACGCTGACGACCATCAGCAAATTCTTCGAGAACAGCTTAAACGTATCGGAAACGAGCCGTCAGCTGTTTATCCACAGAAATACGCTGGTATATCGTCTGGATAAGCTTCAGAAGTCTACCGGGCTGGATCTGCGCGTATTTGAGGATGCGATTACATTCAAGATCGCACTCATGGTTGTAAAGTACATGAAGTACATGGATTTTTTTGAATATTAGGATGGTGACAAGGTTTGGTACAAAACGATAAGAAAAAAAAGAAGAAGCGGGAAGGCTCAGATGCGGTCATCACGCTGGATCGCGTGAGCAAATCGTATTCGAGCGGCTCTCCGGCTTTGGATAATGTGAGCCTGACGATCAAAAAGGGGGAATTTGTTTTTATCGTAGGCGACAGCGGCTCAGGAAAATCGACCCTGATCAAGCTGCTTTTGCGGGAGCTGACGCCCACGAGCGGCCGTGTTATCGTAAATGGTGCCGATGTGGCGCGCTTAAAGCGCAGACAGGTGCCGAAATTCCGCAGAAATCTTGGAATCGTGTTCCAGGATTTCCGTCTGCTGAATGACAGAAACGTTTATGAAAACGTAGCGTTTGCACAGCGTGTTATCCAGATGCCGACGAAGCTGATGCGTAAAAATGTTCCGAACGCGCTGGCAGAGGTAGGTCTGGCAGGCAAATACAAAGCGAAGACCAAACAGCTCTCCGGCGGTGAACAGCAGAGAGTTGCACTGGCGAGGGCGCTGGTAAATGAACCGCCGATTCTTCTGGCAGATGAACCGACAGGAAACCTCGATCCGAAGAATTCCTGGGAAATCATGAAGCTGCTGGAACGCATCAACGAAGAAAGAGGCACGACGATTCTGGTCGTTACGCACAACCGTGAAATTGTAAATGAAATGAAGAAACGCGTAATTACGATGAAGAAGGGTGTCGTTATCAGCGACGAAGAAAAAGGCGGTTATATCGATGAGGATTAGTACATTTTTTTATACGTTGAAACAGGGCGTAATCAACATTTTCCGGAACAAGCTGTTTTCCCTTGCTTCCATTGCGACGATTTCTGCCTGTCTGTTTTTGTTCGGACTTTTTTATGCGGTCATTTTAAACTTCCAGAACGTCGTGCGCACGGCAGAAGAGGACGTTTCTGTTACCGTATTTTTTAAGGACGGGACGACCCAGGAAGAAATGGAACAGATCGGCGCGCAGATCCGGGCGCGCGACGAGGTGTCCGAGGCGAAGTTTATTTCTGCAGATGAAGCGTGGGCAGAGTGGGCTCCCGAAAATATCGGAGAAGATTACAACGAGATCTATACCGAGAACCCGCTGGAGGGCATGGATAACTACGAAATTTATATGAACGATGTTTCGAAGCAGGAAAGCCTGGTAAGCTGGCTGGAATCCATCCCGCAGGTGGAGAGAGTACGGTATTCCGAGGTAGCGGCGACGACGCTGACCGGCGTGAATGCGCTCGTGGCATACACTTCGGTCGGCATTATTGCAATTTTGCTGGCAGTTTCCGTATTCCTGATCAACAACACGGTTATGATCGGTATTTCTGTTCGCAAGTCAGAGATTGAAATTATGAAATACATCGGTGCGACGGACTTTTTCGTACGTTCCCCGTTTGTAATAGAAGGTATTCTGATCGGATTGATCGGTTCGTTGCTCCCGCTCGGTCTGATCTATGTCCTTTATAAAAAGGTCATTGATTATGTCATGATAGAGTTCCCGTCGCTTTCCGGGCTGATGCAGTTTTTGCCGGTTTCGGAGATTTATCGGACGCTTCTTCCGGTTTGTCTGGGACTTGGCGCAGGAATCGGTTTCCTGGGAAGCTTTATAACAGTGCGCAAGCATCTTCGCGTATGATGAGGAAGACAGCATGAGAATTGGGAAAAAAAGAATCACAGCCTGCCTTTTATCGGCAGCGCTGCTTCTTTTTACATCGATGATTCCTGTTCAGGCATCCACTGCACTTGAGGAGAGCATCAAGCAGAAGCAGCAGGCGATCAGCGACGCGCAGTCGGAGAAAAAGAAGATCCAGTCCAACATTTCCGATATTAAGTCGATGGTAAGCCAGCTGCAGAAGTCGAAGAAGGATCTGGAAACATATGTGGCCAGCTGGACGGTCAGCTGGATGATCTGGAAAATAAGATCGAAGATCTGAAAGAAGAGATCACAGCCAAAAAAACGGAAATTGAAGAAACGAAAGCGGATATTGAACAGGCGCAGGCGGTTGCAGATCAGCAGTATGAGGATATGAAAACCCGGCTGCGCTATCTGTATCGAAACAGCAAGGGCAACGGATACCTCGAGCTTTTGGTGAATGCAGGCTCATTTGCAGATATGTTAAACCAGGCAGGTTATGTGGAACAGCTAAGCAGCTACGACAGCCGCAAGCTGGAAGAGTACCGTCAGAGCGTGGAATATCTGGAGCTGTGTAAGCAGACACTGGAAGAGGAAGAAGACGTTTTAAACACCGCACAGGCGAGCCTGGAAAAGGAGCAGCAGGCGGTCAATACGCTGATTTCCGAGAAAGAGCAGCAGATTGTGGCATATCAGGGTGATATCAGCAATAAGGAGGCTGCAATCAAGGAATACGAGGCGGATATTTCGGCACAGAATGCGACGATCGCTGCTCTGGAAAAGGCAGTTGCGGCGGATAAGGCAAAGCTCGAAGAGGAAAACCGCTTAAAATATGACGGCGGTATGTTCCAGATGCCGTGTCCGGGCTATACCAGGATTTCGGATGATTACGGCAACCGGATGCATCCGACGTTGAAGGTTCAGAAATTCCATAACGGCGTGGATTTTGCGGCACCGAGCGGAACGGCGATTCTGGCGGCATACAGTGGAAACGTAGTAGCGGCGTCTTACAACAGTTCGATGGGCAATTATGTCATGATCGACCACGGCGATGGATTGTATACAATTTATATGCACGCGTCGAAGCTATATGTTTCAACGGGACAGTCCGTGAGTAAGGGTGCGACAATCGCGGCGGTCGGCTCGACCGGACGCTCGACGGGACCGCATCTGCACTTTTCTGTGAGAAGCAACGGCAGCTACGTCAGCCCGTGGAACTATTTGAAATGAGCCGAGGGAACGGCGAACATAAAATGGATGCTTGCATCCAATTTTATGTCCGACGTTCCCGTTAAATCATGAGAAAGTAGCGATTTACGCAGTAAATCAGCGGATTTCGAATGATTTTGGCGAACATAAAATGGTTACTGTTCACCCGCGCCATTCGCAAAACCGCGTCTTCGACGCTCTCCGCTGCTTCGCAGCTCATTTTTGCTCATAAAGTGGCGCTCCCTCCGTACCTTTTCGTAAGCAGATTTTCATGCGAGCATGAAATCTGCTTACAAAAAGGTACGAGTGAACTGTAACAGAAAATGAATGAAATAGCATCAATATGGAGAAGACATCAATGGAGAATAAGAGAGTTTTTGCAGGCGGCCTGATTGCCGGAGCAGTCCTGACCCTTGCAGTTGGTGGATGCGCATTTGTCGGCGTGACCCTGTATCAGGGAACGAAGAACGGTAGCTCCCTGGAAGAGGTCGGCAACAAGACGACGATGGAAAAGGTCAATGTGCTGGAAGGAATGATCGACGATTATTATCTCGAGGATGTCAGCGCAGAGGATTTGGAGCAGGGGGTATACAAAGGACTTCTGGATGCGTTGGGCGATCCGTATTCCGTTTATTATACAGCGGATGAGCTGGAAACGCTGCAGGAAAAGACGCAGGGCATCTACTACGGAATCGGCGCAAGGGTTTCGTTGGATACCGAAACGCAGCTTCCGAAGATTGCAAGCGTAATTTCAGGAACGCCGGCGGAGGAAGCCGGACTGATGGCAAACGACCTTTTGTATAAGGCGGATGACACGGAGCTGCAGGGAATGGATCTTTCTTCCGCAGTCGCGCTGATCCGGGGTGAGGAAGGCACAACCGTGCACCTGACGGTGATCCGCAGCGGCGAGAGCAATTATCTGGAATTTGATGTGGTTCGCCGTAAGCTCGCAAACGAAACGGTTACGTCAAAGATGCTGGACGACAACATGGCTTACATCCAGATTCAGGAGTTCGACGATGTGACGCTGGATCAGTTTACGGAAGCCCTGGACAATGCCCGTTCGGAGGGCATGGAAGGTCTGATTATCGATCTGAGAGGAAATCCGGGTGGAAACCTTTCGACGGTATGTGATATCTGCCGGGAGCTGCTCCCGAAAGGACTGATTGTATACACGGAGGATAAATACGGAAACCGGGAAGAATACTCCTGCGATGGTACGAATCCGTTAGAGGTTCCGCTCGTTGTCCTCGTAGACGGAAACAGCGCTTCCGCTTCGGAGATTATGTCCGGCGCAGTAAAGGATTACGGAATCGGAACTCTGGTTGGAACGACGACTTACGGAAAAGGCATTGTACAGCGGATTATGCAGCTTACCGATAATTCCGCAGTGAAGCTTACAGTCAGCAAGTATTACACGCCGAAGGGCAACAACATCCATAAGATTGGTATTGAACCGGATGTGGAGGTTGAATTTGATGCTCAGGCATATGTGGAAGACGGTACGGACAATCAGCTGAATAAAGCGATGGAAGTGCTTCGGGAAAAGATGGCAGAATAAAGAAAAATGGTAACTGTTCAGTACCCTCACAGTTACAAAAAAAGATACCCGTCGGAATCGGCTCACAGGGGAACCTCGATTCCGACGGGTATTTTTTTCATTTCATAGGAAAATGCGTCCTATGAAATAAAAACGCTCCGCGCGGATCGCACTGCGGCGGAATGGTAGAATGTCGCTTACGCGACCCGCCGCAGGCGGAGAATCCTGCTTCGCAGGATTCTTTTTCAGCAGCTGTTTTATGCAGCCTTTTCAGAATTCCTGGACGCTGCGAAGTAGGAACGCAGGGAGTTGATTACGATGGTCAGTCCAAGGACGATCAGCAGGATTGCAATGATCAGCTGCAGTCCTTCTACCAGGAAGGTAGCAGAGCCTGCCGCATACGCTTTTGCCAAAGCGATTGTGCGCTGTACCAGTGCGGTGCCGGTTACGCAAAGCATGATTACCAGCGGAGGGAACAGCATCTTGTTGCTGCGGCCTGTAACCTTCAGGAATACGCACAGCGTTACAAGTACCAGGGCGGAGAGCAGCTGATTCGCAGAACCGAACAGCGGCCAGATGTTTGCATAGCCGATACGGGTCAGAACGAAGCCGCACAGCAGGGTTAAAACGGTGGAGAAGTATTTGTTGCACAGAACCTTTCTCCATAACGGAGCAGAAGCCATATCATCAACAGAGAACAGCTCCTGGAAGCTCATACGACCGATTCTTGCAACTGCATCCAGGCTGGTCAGTGCAAGTGCGGATACACACATGGTCATGAAGCACTGGGCAACATAAAGCGGGATACCGAACATTTCCAGGAAGCCTGCAACGCCGTTGGAGAATACCTGGAACGGGGTGCCTGCAGCCGGTGTGCCGTCAGCAGATGCAGCAGCACCTGCAACGCAGAGAGCGACAACGGCCAGAAGGCTTTCAAGAACCATTGCGCCGTAACCAACCTTGAGCATATCCTTTTCATTTGCGATTGTCTTGGAAGAAGTGTCGGAGGATACCAGGCTGTGGAAGCCGGAGATCGCACCGCAGGCAACGGTTACGAACAGGATCGGGAACATGTTTCCGAGCTTTTCATTTGTAAATCCTGTATAAACAGGCAGGTTCATGGTCGGATGTGCAACGAGCAGTCCGAGAACAGCGCCGACGATCATGCCAATGAACATGTAAGTGGTCATCATATCACGGGGCTGTTTGAGCAGCCAGATCGGAAGAACTGCTGCGAAGAAGATATAAACAAAGGTAATGTAAGTCCAGGTATTTTTTCCGGCGGTGATCGGAAGAGCCATACCGATTGCCAGAGCTGCTACGGTGCAGACAAGACCTACAACGGTTGCTTTCCAGCCGGAAAGGTTGAATTTCTTCTGCAGTACGCCAAATACCATAGCGAATAAGATAAAAAGCAGGGAAATGGTACCGGCAGCACCGTTCGGCCTGGCAGCCTCGGAAAGCTGTACCTGTCCGTCAACGGTTGTAAATGCGTTGAAGGTTCCGGCTACCATATCGGCGAATGCTGCGATAACCAGCAGGGTGAATAGCCAGCAGAACAGCAGGAAAAGCTTTCTGCCGAGTTTACCGATGTACTTTTCGATCAGCAGACCGATGGATTTGCCGTCGTTTTTGACGCTGGCATACAAAGCACCGAAGTCAGTAACAGCACCGAAGAAGATGCCGCCAAGAAGTACCCACAGAAGAACCGGGAGCCAGCCGAATGCAGCGGCCTGAATTGCACCGGTGACAGGGCCTGCGCCTGCGATGGATGAAAACTGGTGACAGAAGACGGTAAAGCCTTTTGTCGGAACGTAGTCCTGCCCGTCCTCGTGGGCCTGGGCGGGTGTTTTGGCAGCAGGGTCGATGCCCCATTTGTTTGCGAGCCAGCGGCCATACAGCAGATAAGCGGCTGCAAGGCATACGGCTGCGATTAAAACGATTGCAAGTGTGTTCATGAGATAGGGTCCTCTCTTTCGTTAGAATGCTCAACATGGCAGTGCGTGGGCGACCTGCCCGGAGTTTT
>ADJS01009289.1_pt1 | contig 11419 bp, 10 predicted proteins | sample 268128 | NCBI WGS metagenome assembly ADJS01 (sample SAMN00007486, study PRJNA43253) | human gut metagenome | isolation source: feces sample TS28 | reverse complement strand
TTCAGAAAAAGGGAAGTACCTATTTTGGATTATGCCCATTCCATAACGAAAAGACAGGATCCTTTTCCGTCTCACCGAATAAGCAGATGTACTATTGCTTCGGCTGTGGAGCCGGAGGCAATGTATTTACATTTCTCATGCAGTATGAGAACTTCACCTTTCCAGAGGCCATGCAGGAGCTTGCAGACCGTGTGGGAATTGAGCTTCCCAAGCAGGAGATGACCTCAGCACAAAGGAGGGAGGCAGACAGGCGTACACAGCTGCTTGAGATAAATAAAGAGGCTGCAAAGTATTTTTATATGCTGCTTCGTGGACCGAGAGGACAAAGGGCGCATGAGTATTTCAAAAAGAGAGAGCTGTCCGATGAGACAATGCAGAAGTTCGGGCTTGGTTACTCGGACCAGTACAGTGATGATCTGTACAAGTATCTGCGCAGCAAGGGCTATGATGATGAGATACTTAAGGAGACAGGTCTTGTGACGATAGATGAGGTCAGAGGCGGGCACGATAAGTTCTGGAATCGTGCGATGTTTCCGATTATGGATGTGCACAACCGCGTCATAGGCTTTGGAGGCCGAGTGATGGGTGACGGAGAGCCAAAGTATTTAAACTCTCCGGAGACAAAGATATTTGATAAGAGCCGTAATCTTTACGGACTTAATATAGCAAGGAGCACGAGGAAAAACCAGCTCCTTTTGTGTGAGGGCTACATGGATGTCATAGCACTGCATCAGGCGGGCTTTGACAATGCGGTGGCGTCGCTTGGTACGGCGCTCACGAGCGGACATGCCTCACTATTAAAGAGATACACCAATGAAGTGTATCTGACATATGACAGTGATGGCGCCGGGGTAAAGGCAGCGCTGCGTGCGATTCCGATACTCAAGGAGGTAGGCATCACAACAAAGGTCATTAACATGCGGCCGTACAAGGACCCGGATGAGTTTATCAAGGCGCTCGGCGCACAGGAGTATGAGGAGCGTATCAAAAAGGCTGAAAACAGCTTTATGTTTCAGATACGGATCATGCAGGCAGGCTATGATATGGACGATCCCGAGTCAAAAACCGCATTTTATAATGAAATCGCAAAGAAGCTGCTTGGTTTTACCGAGGAGCTTGAGCGGACAAACTATACGCAGGCAGTGTCAAGAGAGTACAGCATACCATACGACGACTTAAGAAAGCTCGTAAACAGTATGGCAATGAAGGGCGGTATCGTAAAGCCCCAGACAAAGCTTAAAAGTGGAATCAATGAGAAAAATAAAAAGGAGGATGGCATGAAGCAGTCGCAGAAGCTTCTCCTCACATGGCTCATAGAGGACAATTCACTTTTTGACAGGATAAAGGGGCGTATCAGTGCAGATGACTTTACCGAAGAGCTGTACCACAAGGTGGCTAAGGAGGTTTTTTCACAGTACGAGACTACGCATACAGTAAATCCGGCCAGGATAGTAAGCATGTTTACCGATGAGGACGAACAGCGCGAGGTGGCAGGGCTTTTTAATGCCACAATCCATCAGGTGGAGGGCAAAAATGACAAGGCAACCGCACTCAGGGAGACTGTTGTCCGTATCAAGCAAAACAGCATAGACTATCGTTCAAAGCATCTGGCACCTACAGATATGGAGGGCATGATGAGGATTATTGAGGATAAGCGTGCACTCGAAGAATTACAAAAAATACCAGAATAAAGAGGAAAATAAAATGGCAAAGAAAAAGGAACAAAAAGACATGGCACAGGAGCAGGAGCTGAGACTGAAATTCCAGCAGAAGCTTATTGAGATTCTTGAGCTTGGAAAAAAGAAAAAGAATATGCTCGAATACCAGGAAATTGCAGATTTTTTCAAGGACTTAAATCTGGATCCGGAGAAGTTTGAGATGGTAATAGATTATCTCGAGCAAAACGGCATAGACGTGCTTAAAATCAGCAATGATGATGACGTGGATGATGATATCATACTCGATGAAGAGGATGAGGTAGAGGTTGAAAAGATTGATCTCTCAGTACCGGAGGGCGTCAGCGTCGAGGATCCTGTCCGTATGTATCTTAAGGAAATCGGTAAGGTACCTCTTCTCTCAGCAGATGAGGAGATTGAGCTCGCCCAGAATATGGAGGACGGAGCGGTAGCAATCGAGAAGATCAATGTACTAAAGGGCCGCCTTGATGGTGCATCGGAAGAGGAAAAGGCTGAGATAAAGGAAGAGATAAAGACACTGCAGAGGGATGTGGACAAGGGAGCAGATGCCAAAAAGCGTCTTGCAGAAGCAAACCTGCGTCTTGTTGTCAGCATCGCAAAGAGATATGTGGGAAGAGGAATGCTTTTCCTTGACCTGATTCAGGAGGGAAACTTAGGTCTTATCAAGGCAGTTGAGAAGTTCGACTACAAGAAGGGCTACAAATTCTCTACATATGCCACATGGTGGATTCGCCAGGCTATCACAAGAGCCATAGCCGATCAGGCCAGAACAATCCGTATTCCTGTGCATATGGTTGAGACGATCAATAAGCTCATCCGTGTGTCAAGGCAGCTCCTTCAGGAGCTTGGCAGAGAGCCTTCACCGGAGGAAATTGCCAAGGAGATGAGCATGCCGGTAGATCGTGTGCGTGAGATACTCAAGATATCGCAGGAGCCTGTTTCGCTTGAGACTCCAATCGGTGAGGAGGAGGATTCACATCTTGGTGATTTCATAAAGGATGATAATGTACCGGTTCCTGCAGATGCGGCAGCATTCACACTTCTTAAGGAGCAGCTTGAGGAGGTGCTTGGAACTCTTACAGAGAGAGAGCAGAAGGTACTCACACTCCGCTTTGGCTTAGAGGACGGCAGAGCCAGAACACTTGAAGAGGTAGGTAAGGAGTTCAACGTCACTCGTGAGCGTATCCGCCAGATTGAGGCAAAGGCACTAAGAAAGCTTCGTCATCCTAGCAGAAGTAGAAAGCTTAAGGACTACTTAGAGTAAGATGATTAGGCTATCCAGAAGAATGAAGGCAGTGGCATCAATGGTCACGGCCGGCTACACGCTGTGTGATGTGGGAACCGACCATGGCTATGTGCCTATTGCCCTGGTGCAGGGTAATATAATACCGAAGGCAATTGCTGTTGATATAAATAAGGGACCGCTTGAGCGCGCCAATGAGCATATAAGGGCAAACGGTCTGACAGAGCAGATTACAACAAGGCTTTCCAATGGGCTTGAAGCGATACACGACGGAGAGGTTGACTCTATTGTCATAGCAGGAATGGGAGGAGAGCTTGTTATTCACATTTTAACCGCAGGGGAGACAGTGTGCAGGTCGGCAAAGGAGCTGATTCTGCAGCCACAGTCGGAAGTGAGCAAAGTCCGTGAATATGTAAGGAACACAGGCTATAAGATAGTTGATGAGGATATGATTTTGGAGGACGGAAAATACTATCCGATGTTCAGATGTGTGCCGTGTGCGGACAATTCCGCATGGGACAATATGGACGAGACGACGGTTACTGTATGCGATTTGTACGGACCTGTACTTATCAAAAACGGTAATCCGGTGCTTCGGAAGTTCCTTGTCAGGGAACACCACAAGCTGGCTGCCATCATGCAGCAGCTAAGGACACAGGAGATGAGTGATTCCATCATGGACAGAATCGAGCAGATAAACGAGATGATGGCATACAATGAGGCAGCATATTCGACTATGGGGGCAATAAGAAATGCAGGAATATAGTGTGAAGGTGACCTTGCCGGACGGACAGGTCATGGCAGTGACAGCATCAGAAAGTGATACTTTAGAAGCTGTAGCAGACAGATTCAAGGATTATTATGAGGATGACATAATCCTTGGAATTGTAAACGGCAGGCTTCGTGAACTGAATAAGAAAATAAAAAGTGACTGTGAGCTTAGCTTTGTGACGACAGCTGACAGGGATGGCAGGCGTACATACAGAAGAAGTGTTGTGCTGCTTTTGCAGAGGGCTATATACGATGTATATGGCAGCATGACACAGCTTCATGTGATGCATTCACTCGGTGAGGGCTATTATTGTCAGCTTGAGAAAAGTGTGACAGAACATGATATCGACAGGATAGTATGCAGCATGTACTCATTTGTGGAAAAAGACCTCCCAATTACCAAGCACAGTGCAAAAACACAGTATGCGGAGCAGCTTTTCAAGGAAAAAGGGCAGCATGATAAGGAGAGGTTATTGCACTACAGGAGAAGCTCCAGAGTCAATCTCTATGAGCTGGATGGGGTGGTGGATTATTTCTACGGATTTATGGCACCCTCGACAGGCATGCTCAAATACTTTGATATAGTGCCGTATGAGAGTGGCTTCGTGCTTCTTTTTCCGGGTGCCAACAGCAGGAGCGTTGAGCCGCTTGTGACATCAAATAAGCTGTTTCATACGCTGGATGATTCCAGGGAATGGAGCAAGATGCTTGGAATAGGCACGATAGGCTCACTAAATGATGCGATTGCAGCAGGCAGGGGACAGGAAATCATGCTGCTTCAGGAGGCACTGATGGAGCAGAAGATAGGAAATCTTGCAGCGCAGATCGCTTCGGATGACAAAAAGAATTTGTCATGATAGCAGGTCCTTCATCATCAGGCAAGACATCGTTTGCCAACAGACTGTCAATCCAGCTTATCGCAAAGGGCAGAAAGCCACATCCGTTAAGTCTGGATGACTATTATGTGGACAGGGAGTTTTGCCCGAAGAATCCGGACGGAAGCTTTGATTTTGAGTGCCTTGAATCTATTGATATAAAGCTGTTCAATGAGGATATGAACAGGCTTCTTAAAGGAGAGGCTGTTGATATGCCTTCCTTCAATTTCAAGACAGGAAAGAGAGAGTACCGCGGAAGAAAGCTGACGCTGGGAGCTGATGATATACTTGTCATAGAAGGAATCCACGGCCTGAATGACAGGCTTTCACAGCTTATCCCGCCTGAGCACAAGTTCAAAATCTATATCTCAGCGCTTACACAGCTCAATATTGACGAGCACAATCCTCTTTCCACCACAGATGAAAGACTTATACGCCGGATTGTGCGTGATGCGCGTACACGAGGTACCAATGCCATGGAGACCATCGCTATGTGGCCGTCTGTCAGAAAGGGTGAAAGGGAGAATATCTTTCCTTTTCAGGAACAGGCGGATGTGATGTTCAACTCTGCACTTGTGTATGAGCTTGCAGTACTCAAGGTGTATGCGGAGCCGTTGCTTTTTGGCATAGAAAGAGACTGCCCGGAGTATCTCGAGGCAAAGAGGCTGCTTAAGCTCTTAGACTACTTTCTTCCGATGCCGGCTGACGGCATACCAAACAATTCGCTGCTTCGTGAGTTTGTAGGAGGAAGCTGCTTTAATGTTTAAAACTAAAAAATCCCGCTCGCAGTATTTATGGTCTGCAAAAGGCAGACTGCATCATATACAACAGCAATAATAGTTACCGGGAAATAACAAAATGCAACTGAGATATCTCAGTTGCATTTTTAATGGTGCACCTTGCGGCGCACGTTACTGATAAGTTATTTTACGAAACGCCAATAGGCTTTATATTATTAAAATACGCAGGACGATAAGCCGGGTTATGTCGTTGAGTGATCATCTATCTAGGACGCCTGTTGCCAGACGCCTCAAGCAACCTACCTAAAGCTGGCGGGCCACGTCAAAGCTTTGTTTCGGTCTTGCTTCGGATGGGGTTTACATGTGCCCTCCCTGTTACCAGTGAGGCGGTAGTCTCTTACACTGCCATTCCACCCTTACCACAAAAGTGGCGGTATATTTCTGTTGCACTGTCCTTAGAGTTTCCTCCACCGGCCGTTAACCGGCATCCTGCCCTATGAAGCCCGGACTTTCCTCACCTGCGGTCTTTCGACACCTGCAGCCGCGATCACCTGTCCTGCATATTTATTTAATATACCAAGCATTTTTCCAAAAATCAAGCCCTTTTACCAACTTTAATAAACGAAATATAAAATGTTTCTTAAAAGACGATAGGTCTATTGACGGTTTTTATCTTCAATATTATCTTAAGAATGTAAAGAGCGAGTTAAAACCTCAAATTCATAGTGTGGACACTGTATGAGGTAAGAATCTGGCTATAATGAAAATATAGGGCGAGGCGGTAATATGAGAGAAAAATTTATCAGATTTATGAATGGAAGAAACGGGATGGACGAGCTTGCAAGGGCTGAGTCATGGGTAGTAATGATATTACTTTTGGTTTCAATATTTACAAGGTCGGCGATACTTGATATACTGGCAATAGGACTGATGATACATATGTATTTTCGCGTATTTTCAAGGAATGTAAACAAGCGCTATGCAGAGAATCAGAAGTTTTTAAATGCCAGGTATGAGTGGACCGTAAAGGCAGAGCGCAGGAAAAAGCGCTTTGCACAGAGGAAGCAGTACAAGTTCTTCAAGTGCCCTATGTGCAAGCAGGAGGTCAGGGTGCCAAGAGGACATGGCAAGATCTGTATTACCTGTCCGAAGTGCCGAGAGCAGTTCGTGAGACGCAGCTAGTATGTCAATATATACTTGTACATAAGAGCATGGAGAAGAGAAATGTTTGGATATATAACTGTCAATAAGGACACCTTGTCCGAGGAAAATAAAAAAATATATCAAAGCTATTATTGCGGGCTGTGCCAGACAATGAAGTCGCAGTATGGCAGGCGTGCACAGATGGCACTAAACTATGACATGACTTTTCTCATAGTGCTTCTGACAGGCCTGTACGAGCCGGATAGTGTGACGAGGGGTGGATTTGTATGCAGCGTGCACCCTACGAAGAAGCGTACACTTCGCACCAATGAGATTACAGAGTATGCTGCAGCTATGAACATACTGCTTGCATACTACAACCTGATAGATGACTGGAAGGACGATAAAAGCCTGACGAAGAAGACATACGCAGAGATGCTGAAAAAGGACTTTGAGAAGGCAAAAAAAGGCTATCCGGTACAGGCTAAGGCGATAGAGGACTACATTGCAAGGCTTACAGAGTGCGAGAAGAGCAATGATACCAATATTGATGCAGTTGCGGGGCTGACAGGGGAGATACTCGGCATACTTTTTGCGTGGAAGCAGGATGAGTGGCAGACGGATTTGAAGGAATTTGGCTGCTACATGGGCAAATTTATTTATATAATGGATGCGTATGAGGACATAGGGGATGATGTGAAAAAGAAATCATATAATCCACTTATACAGCTCATGCATTGCTGCAATAATGACAGCGAAAAATTTGACAAATCCTGTCGGCTTATGATGACATCTATGCTTTCAGAGGCAGCAAAAATATTTGAGAGGTTGCCAATTCTCTTACATGCGGATATAATCAGAAATGTTCTATACTCCGGTGTGTGGAGCAAGTATGAGTATATTCAGATGAAGAAAAGGAAGAAACATAAATGATAGATCCATATCAGGTGCTCGGTGTCAGCCGCAGTGCAAGTGACGATGAAATAAAAAAGGCCTACAGGAGCTTAAGCAGAAAATATCATCCTGATGCCAATATCAACAATCCTAACAAGGATCAGGCTGAGGAGAAGTTTAAGCAGGTGCAGCAGGCATATGACCAGATAATGAAGGAAAAGCAGTCCGGTGCTGCCGGAGCCGGTGGATATGGCGGTGCGGGAAGCAGCAGCTCATACGGAGGCAGCTCCTATGGTGGAGCATATGGTGGTGGACCTGGAGCAGGTGATCCATTTGGAGCAGGTGGACCGTTTGGCGGTTTCTATGGCCGCTATACCTACAATAATGCAGGCAGCAGTGCACAGGATGACAATCCAAAGGTGCGTGCAGCAGGCAATTTCATCAGCAACGGCTACTACAATGAGGCACTGAAGGTGCTTGAGGAGGTACCTTTTGCTGAGAGACGCGGAAGGTGGTACTACTACAGTGCCATCGCAAACCAAAAGCTCGGCAACACAGCGACAGCCATAGAACACATACAGCGAGCAGTGTCGCTTGAGCCAAACAACATGCAGTACCGCCAGTTTATGCAGATAATTGAAAATGGTGGCTCGTGGTATTCGGATATGGGAGACATATACGGACGCCCTAGTGGCAGGGGCAGCGAGTGCTGCAGTCTGCTAGCTACATTTCTTTGCTGGCAGATGTTCTGCTGCTAGATGTCAAGCTTTTCTGATGTTACAGATGGAAATTCATGCAAGTTATTGTGCTGGTTATTTGCAGAACGATGGACTGGTATATTAATCTGTGCAATTATTCTGAATAGTTACCTGAAAAATAAAAGATGCGGTCATACGACCGCATTTTTTATTTATGGACATGAGTAACTATTCAGATCCACACATATATGAGCAAAATCAGCTGCGCAGCAATGGCTGTATTATTCCATCGAATCCGGAATACCATCATGATCCAAATCTGCCATGTCTGCTCCGTGCGCACCGATATCCACAGTGTTTAAGGTGCGTCTTTTAAGTCTTGCGGCTTCAGACTGCTTGAGCAGATAGCTCTTTATCTCGCGTGAGTGCTTTACGTGAACGAGCTTAAGCTCAGGGTTTGTGACGTCGCCTGTGTAGCAGACTATGGTGCCGAGCTTAAAAATGCGCTCAATCAGTGATGTGGTGAGCTTTACATCAGCTACCTTATACATGTAGCAGTCATCCTCTGTGGTGCTTAAGAGTCCGGACTCTACAGTGATAAAGGACGGTGTGACGGTATATTTTGTGAAAGTCCACGGCAGACCGAGAAACAGCAGTCTCTTTCTCTCCTTAAAGATTACAGCATCGTCATCATCGATTGCGCCGACGGTGGTGTTTTTGATTTGTGATTCATTTACAGACATATTATTCTCCTTTTTGATGTTGAAATTGTCGTAATTGTATGAAAACTTCACTACAATTACTAAGCATTCAGAACAGTTGCATTCTGACATATATTCTACAACAAAAAAGTGTAAAAGCCAACTTGAATATTGCACTGAGATATTATATGATAGAAAAAATGTAAAAAAAATTGTTACGCGAAAAAGAATGGAGGCAAATTATGCGTCACTTAATGAGTCCGTTGGATTTTTCTGTAGAAGAGTTGGACAAGCTTCTGGATCTTGCAAATGATATAGAGGCTCATCCAGAGAAATATGCACACAAGTGCGATGGAAAGAAGCTTGCAACCTGTTTTTACGAGCCAAGCACAAGAACCAGGCTTAGCTTTGAGGCTGCCATGCTTAATTTGGGAGGCTCGGTGTTAGGTTTCCACAGTGCTGATTCGTCATCTGCGTCAAAGGGCGAGAGCGTTTCAGATACTATCAGGGTTATTTCCTGCTATGCGGATATCTGTGCCATGCGTCATCCTAAGGAGGGCGCACCGCTTGTGGCTTCAGAGAAATCGCGTATCCCTGTAATCAATGCAGGCGATGGAGGTCATCAGCATCCTACACAGACACTTGCTGATCTCCTTACAATCCGTTCCATCAAGGGTAGATTGAATAATATCACAATCGGCTTTTGCGGAGATTTAAAGTTTGGACGTACAGTGCATTCACTGATCAATGCACTCATCAGATATGACAATGTGAGGATTGTGCTTATCTCGCCTGAGGAGCTTAAGGTGCCTGACTATGTGCGCGATGATGTGCTTCGTGCCAACAATATCGAGTTCAAGGAGGTAGAAAAGCTCGAGGATGCCATGGGAGAGCTTGATGTGCTCTACATGACACGTGTCCAGAAGGAGCGTTTCTTCAATGAGGAGGACTATGTGCGTCTGAAGGATTTCTACATTCTGACAAAGGAGAAGATGGAGCTTGCAAAGGATGATATGATTGTACTTCATCCGCTCCCACGTGTGAATGAGATTTCTGTTGATGTAGATGATGACCCGAGAGCATGCTATTTCAGGCAGGCACAGTATGCGGTTTACGTGCGTATGGCGCTTATTCTGACATTGCTTGGATTGGCTGAGGACTAAAGGAGGATAATATGCTGAATATAAGTGGAATACATGAGGGCTTTGTGCTCGATCATATCAAGGCAGGTATGAGTCTTCAGATTTACAGGGATTTAAAGCTTGACAAGCTCGACTGCACAGTTGCAATCATAAAGAATGCAAAGAGCAGCAAGATGGGCAAGAAGGATATTATCAAGGTAGAGTGTCCGATAGAGTCATTAGACCTCGATATTCTTGGATTTATCGACCACAATATCACTGTAAATGTGATAAAGGGTGACAAGATTGTGGACAAGATGGAGCTTAAGCTGCCTCATCAGGTGAAAAATGTCATCAAGTGCAAAAACCCAAGATGCATTACTTCAATTGAGCAGGAACTTGACCAGATTTTCGTGCTTTCCGATGAGAAAAACGAAATCTACCGCTGCAAGTATTGCGAGGAGAAATACGAAGGAGTTAAATAGTAACAGTTATGTATGCCAACGTGATTGTGGATATATCCCACGAAAAACTGGATAAGACATTTCAGTACAGCATCCCGGATGAGATTTTATGCGACATCCGTCCGGGTGTGTGCGTGGATATTCCATTTGGCAGCCGCACTATCACAGGCTATGTGATTGAGGTCACGGATAAGCCTGAGTACGACCCGGCAAGGACAAAGCCTCTTATCGGGATAAAGGCAGACTCTGTGGCTGTGGAGGCAAAGCTCATCGCACTTGCGGCATGGATACGACGCAATTACGGCTCTACCATGAATCAGGCGCTTAAGACTGTTATACCTGTAAAGAAGCAGGCTAAGGAGCAGGTGAGCCGCAGTATTGCACTGAAAATAGACAAGGTAAAGGCAAGGGCGCAGCTTGCGCTTTGCGAGGCAAAAAAACAAAAGGCAAAGGCCAGGCTGTTTCGTGCGCTGATCGATGCTGATGATGGGGCGCGCCTTGAGTATTCCTTTGTGACAGGCAAGCTGTCGGTGTCGGCTGCCACTATAAGAGCGCTTGAGCAGAGCGGCTTTATCGAGGTCATCACACAGAGCGGCTACAGAAATCCTGTGGAGCATATGAGTGCGGACACCTATGATAAGGTGCTGAATGCCGCGCAGCAGAGTGTGGTTGATGCGATAGAAGGCGACATTGCCGCCGGTCTTAGAAATACTTATCTGATTAAGGGGGTCACCGGAAGCGGCAAGACAGAGGTGTACATGGAGCTTATAGCACACTGTATACAGTCCGGGCGTCAGGCGATTGTGCTGATTCCCGAGATTGCCCTCACTTACCAGACTGTGATGCGTTTTTTTGCAAGATTTGGGAACAGGGTTTCGATAATCAATTCAAGACTTTCAAATGGTGAGCGTTATGACCAGTTTGAGAGAGCTAAGAATGGTGATATTGACATCATGATTGGCCCGCGGTCGGCGCTGTTCACACCTTTTTCAAATTTAGGACTTATCATAATAGATGAAGAGCACGAGAATTCATACAAGAGCGAGTCGGTGCCGCGCTATCATGCCAGGGA
>ADJS01018471.1_pt1 | contig 11438 bp, 9 predicted proteins | sample 268128 | NCBI WGS metagenome assembly ADJS01 (sample SAMN00007486, study PRJNA43253) | human gut metagenome | isolation source: feces sample TS28 | reverse complement strand
AGACTATGGAAAGCTGTATCGGACGTACACGAAAGAGATGTGCGACAAGATGAAAGAGCTGGTTCACTACGCGGATATCATCACGCCGAACTGACAGAACTCTGTACACTGCTCGATGCGCCGTATCCGGAGAACGGGGCTTCGATTGAGGAGCTGAAAGAAATGTGCGGAAAACTGGCGGAACGGGGACCGAAACATATTGTTGTGACGGGTATCCACTTTAACCAGACACAGATTGCCAACTTTATCTATAACAAAGGCGAGGATTTCCAGATCGTCATGGTAGACCGCATCGGCGGCGACCGGAGCGGTACGGGAGATGTCATTGCGGCAATTATCGCAGGCATGTATCTGAACGGCCGCAGCCTGTACGAGTCGGTGAAAAAGGCGGCGGATTACGTATCGAAATGCATCCGCTACTGCGAAGAAAACGAAGTGCCGAGCTACTGGGGACTCTGCTTTGAAATGTTTATGAAGGACTTAACGGAGGAAGCGTAATGTATTTATATACTGTAACCGGAGCCGTCGGCGAGGAAGGGTATCTCGACCTTGCAAAGAGCGGCGATCTTACCGGAAAAAATGTCTATGTCAACATGACAAACAAATGCCCGTGCAGCTGTGTGTTCTGTCTGCGCCAGACGAAACAGCAGCAGGAGGGAAATACACTGTGGTTAAAAGAGGGCGAGCCATCCGTTGAGACGATGCTGGAGCTGTTCGCACAGTACGATCTGAACGTGATCAATGAACTGGTCTTCTGCGGCTTCGGAGAACCGCTTGAGCGGCTTGAGGATGTCTGTCGGGTGATCGATTCCTTAAAAGAAACGTATCCTAACCTGAAAGTGCGTCTGAATACGATCGGTCTTGCCAACCTGATCTATGGAAGAGATGTCACCCCAGAATTAAAGGGAAGATTCGATACCGTCTCGATTTCCTTAAACGCGCCGGATGAAAAGGAATTTCTGGAGCTCACGCGGTCGAAATTCGGCATCCAGTCGTACGAGGCGATCAAGGAGTTTGCGGTTCTTTCCAAACAGTATGTGCCGAATGTTGTGATGACGGTTGTCGAGAAAGTCATGCCAGAGGAGAAAATTCAGAAGTGCCAGGAGATCTGCAATACCTTAGGAGTTACTTTACGTGTCCGCCCGTTTGAAAATTGAGAGGCCCGCAATCTTTCGATTGTGTTTGAACGACATAACGCCTATAATGGGAAGGAAAAACAAAAGAGAGGGAGAGACGTATGAACGAGTCTAATGGAGTCATCCGCGATGCGAGAAAGCTCGGTATTCCTAAAATGCTGATTCTCGGATTGCAGCACATGTTTGCCATGTTCGGTGCAACCATTCTGGTGCCGATTCTGGTAAACAGCTACTTTGTAGACGCATGCGGCGAGGGGCCGTCCCGCGGTCTTACCGTATCCGTCACACTGTTCTGCGCCGGCTTTGGAACCCTGCTGTTCCATCTGTGCGCGAAATTTAAAGTACCGGCATTTCTTGGTTCTTCGTTTGCATTCTTAAGCGGTTTCGCCACTGTTGCAAACCTGAATACCGGAAAATATGCCAGCATGAGTGTCAACGACAAGGCAGCCTATGCCTGCGGAGGTATTGTGGTAGCAGGTCTTCTGTACCTGATTTTTGCCTTGATCATCCGCATGGTCGGCGTCAAACGTGTGATGCGCTACCTGCCGCCGGTTGTCACAGGTCCGGTTATCATCTGCATTGGCCTCAGCCTTGCTGGTTCCGCCATTAATAATGCTTCGACGAACTGGTTCCTGGCACTGGTTGCGCTGGCAGTCATCATCATTTTCAACATCTGGGGAAAAGGAATGTTCAAAATCATTCCGATTCTGATGGGCGTTGTGATTGCCTACGCTGTGGCAGTTGTCCTGAATGCACTCGGCATCAAAAATCCGGACGGATCCGTGATCATCAACTTTGTGCCGGTTGCACAGGCAGGCATCGTCGGACTTCCGCCGCTGCAGCTCTGCAAATTCGATCTGACCAGCATTATGATCATGGCACCGATCGCGATCGCGACCATGATGGAGCATGTCGGCGATATGTCGGCGATCTCTGCAACCGTAGGAGAGAACTTCCTTTCTGATCCGGGCCTGCACAGAACCCTGCTCGGTGATGGTCTTGCAACCGCAATGGCAGGTTTCATCGGCGGACCGGCCAACACGACGTACGGCGAGAACACCGGCGTTCTGGAATTGAGCCGCGTAATGACCCGAGAGTCATCCGTATTGCCGCAGTCTTTGCGATTATCGTCAGCTTCATTCCGAAGGTATCGGCACTCATCAGCACCATGCCGTCCTCTATCATCGGAGGCGTCAGCTTCATGCTGTACGGTATGATTTCTGCCATCGGTGTGCGCAACGTGGTAGAGAATAAAGTAGACCTGACCAAATCGAGAAACCTGATCATCGCGGGCGTCATCTTTGTCTGCGGACTGGGCTTCAGCAACGGTCTCTCCTTTACGATCGGCGGAACGACCGTCACCCTGACTGCACTTGCCATTGCAGCCATCGCAGGAATCCTGCTGAACATGATTCTGCCGGGCAATGATTACGAATTCGGCGTAAACGAGTCCGGGGACGAGAACAGAGGAATCCACGCATAAAGAAAAATGCAAAAGAAAATCCGTTTTTTCTGCATCTGTATTCTGCACAAAGGAATGTGCAGAAACAGAGGGGAAAAAGCGGATTTTCTTTGCATTTCGGTACGGGCAAGTGTATACAGGAGAGTAAGAAGATGTAAGGCTGGTAAAAAAATGACACACAAAGATCGAAAAAGGGGATGATGGGACAGGTCGTCGGATCCTTATATTACCTGGATCAACGGTGATTCCGCGGCTGAAAAGTCTGCGAAGCGGTGACGATCCGGTGTTTTCGTTTGGTGTTTTATTTTACGCGCTCAAACGCAATCCGCGGAGAGTGGTTCAGCACGTAGATGATGCCGCGCCTGTTCAAATCCGTTTTTCTGGATCAGATGCTGCATGATTTGATTGTCCGCATGCGTATCGACGCGCAGGTGCGGGATCTGTGCCCAGCAGTAATCGACGATCTGGGAGAAAAATCCGTGGATTGTTCCGTCTGAGGCAATCTGGTGGATCGTGCCATACGGCGCATCGGAGAGCCAGGAGCCATCGTCGATCTGCAGATACGTCGGATCCTCACCGATGATGAAGGCAAACGCGCCGTGCAGCGTGCCGTTTTCTTCCAGGACAAAAAGCTGTTTGTCACGGATTCTGTTGTGAATCAGCTCCTCCGGCGGAAAATGGTTTCCCCACTGATTCGGATTTCCGGTTTCCTGCATAAAAGAGCGGGCGTACGCATAGATTGACATGATCGAAGTAAAATCCTCCGGGACGGCAAGTCGTATCATGATAAAAATTCTCCTTTTAGTTCAAAATAAGCAGTTTTATTGTAGCACAGCGGACGATGAAGCACAAGAAAGAGAAAACAGGATTTGACTTTTTGAAAAATCCCATGTACAATGCAGTTAGTTACAACTAACTAAAGCAACCAAAACCACCAAAAAACGATTTCTGCCGGTCCTGGATGGGCCGGTTCCGTATCAAATTGTCAGAAAGGAAAGAATATGAAACAAAATCGAAAACGAAAAGAGACGGCGGGCATGAATTTTCTCCGCTATCTCGGCCCGGGACTTTTTGTCACGGTCGGTTTTATCGACCCGGGAAACTGGGCATCCAACATTGCCGCCGGATCGGGTTACGGCTACGAGCTTCTGTGGATGGTCACCCTGTCCACGATCATGCTGATTTTTCTGCAGCACAATGCGGCGCATCTCGGCATTGTCACGGGAAAGTGCCTCTCGGAGGCGGCGAGCTTCTATCTGCCTGCGTGGCTGAAAAACACGATTCTTGCGACGGCGATGATGGCAGCGGTGGCGACCGCAATGGCAGAGATCCTAGGCGGTGCGATTGCGCTCCAGATGCTGTTCGGCATTCCGATCAAGCTCGGCAGCATGATGATTCTCATGCTGGTTCTGATCTGCGAGTTTACAAGTGCTTACAAACGGATTGAAAAACTGATCATTGTGTTTGTCTCGCTGATCGGCTTTTCATTCCTCTTTGAGGTCTGGATCGCCGATATCGACTGGGCGCAGGCGGCTGTCGGCTGGGTAAAACCGTCGTTTCCAGAGCACTCAATGCCGGTCATCTTAAGCGTCCTCGGTGCGGTCGTCATGCCGCACAACCTGTTTCTCCACTCGGAAATTATTCAGAGCCGCCAGTGGAATCTTGAGGATGATGAGGTGATTGCCGCCAGTTAAAGTATGAGTTCAAAGACACCCTGTTTTCCATGATCATCGGATGGGCCATCAACAGTGCAATGATCCTGATGGCGGCCGCAACGTTTTTCCAGCCGCAGAATGCAAAGCAGGTGGATGATCTCGCAACGGCGGGAAAGATGCTGACACCGCTCCTTGGAAATGCCGCATCGGTGATTTTTGCAGCAGCGCTTCTGCTCGCCGGAATTTCATCGAGCATCACCGCGGGAATGGCGGGCGGAACGATTTTTTCGGGGATTTTTAACAAGCCGTATGAGATCAAGAGTAAGGAGACACGCTGGGGAATCCTTCTTACCATGATCCCGGCCGCAGCGGTCATTCTTCTGATTGATTCCCCGTTCCAGGGCCTTCTCTATTCACAGATGTTCCTTGGAATGCAGCTCCCGATTACGGTATTTACGCAGATTTATCTGACGTCCTCGAAAAAAGTCATGGGAAAATACGCGAACAGTCTGCAGCTGAAAATTGCCCTGTTTGCGATTGCGGTGATTGTGACACTGCTGAATATCGCGCTGTTGTTTGTGCAGTAAAAAGAATGAGAAATAAAAAAAGGAAGTCCGCTGCGCTGATCCCTGAAAAAGAGACCGGCGCAACGGACTTCTTCTATTATAATATGCTCTCCATGCAGGCATCGACAAAGTCCTGCAGAAGCGGAGAGAGTTTCCGCCCCTTTTTCCAGATCACGGCGATCTGCGTTTCCAGGTCGCTTTCTGCGAGCGGCTGGATGCGGAGTCCCTGGCAGAGAGAGCTCATGGACTGCGGGAAAATGGCAGTGGCAAGGCCTTCCTTTGCCCAGAGCATCGCGCCGCGGGGATCGTCGCAGACGCAGAAAAGATCGGGCTCCATGCCGCGCGAGTGGAACGCATCCATGATGAGCGCCTCATACCGGCGGTAGATGATGAGCGGAATATTCAAAAGATCCGAGAGCTTTAGCGATCCGTTCTTCTCGGGAAGCATATCTTTTGAAGAAACGGCAATCATAGGTTCAGAGCTTAAAATTTTGTAGTCGACATCGTCGAGCCGCAGCGGCGTGCGGGCGATGGAAATGTCGATGATGCCGTCCATCAGATAGCGGTACAGCGTGTAGGTGATGCCGTCGTGCACCTCGAAGTTGACATCGGGATTGCGGCGGGAAAAAAGCGAGACGCACGGCATGATCGTCGCAACGGTGGTCGGTGTGATGCCGAGGCGCAGAACCCGCTTTTTGCCGACCTTTGCGACCTCAAGCTCCGTCGATTTCACGTACTCGAGCAGGTTGGCGGAGCGGTCGTACAGCAGTTTTCCGGCTTCGGTCAGGCGGACGCCCTGGCGGGTGCGTTCAAATAAAGTGACATTCAGTTCGGCTTCCAGCTGCTTTAACTGATAACTGAGCGGCGGCTGGGACATATTAAGGCGGCGGGCGGCCTCGTGAATGCTTTCGGTTTCGGCGATGACGCGGAAATATTCAAGCTGGCGCAGTTCCATAAGAGACTTCCTTTCGTGAAATTATCTATGATATTAAAATTGTATCACTAAGCTATAAAAACAATACTATTCGTATTAATCATATGAGATTATACTGTCAATGTCAAGAAACAAAGAAATGGAGAGTGAAAAAGAAGATGAAAAGTCTTGGAGTCTACTTGAAGCACTACAAAAAAGAGAGCATCATCGCTCCTTTGTTCAAGCTTCTGGAAGTTGTCTTCGACCTTCTGGTGCCGATGGTTGTTGCCCAGATCATCGATGTGGGTATCGCAGGCAATAACCGTCCGTACATCGTCGGCCGTTTTGGAATCCTCGTTCTGATGGCGGCAGTCGGACTTTGCTGCAGCTTCACCGCGCAGTATTTCGCGGCAAAAGCGAGCGTCGGCTGTGCAACTGAGCTTCGCCAGGCGGTCTTTGACCACATCCAGGCTCTGTCCTTTACGGAGCTGGATACCATTGGAACCGATACGCTGATCACCCGTCTGATCAACGATATCAACCAGGTGCAGAACGGAATCAACATGGGTCTGCGTCTGCTGCTGCGGAGTCCGTTTATCGTATTCGGTTCCGTTGTGATGGCATTTACCGTCAACGTAAAATGTGCCATCGTATTCCTGGTTACTATTCCGATCCTGTTCGTTGCCGTATTCGGCATTATGCTGGTCAGCATCCCGCTGTTCAAAAAGGTACAGGCGGCACTCGACCGCGTCACCGGAATGACAAGAGAAAATCTGAACGGTGTCCGTGTCATCCGTGCGTTCTGCCGTGAGGAGCAGTCTGTTGCCGATTTCGAAAAGAGCAACGATGAGCTGACTTGTCTGAACGAGTTTGTCGGAAAAATTTCCGCACTGTTAAATCCGCTGACCTATGTCCTCATCAACATCGCAGCCGTTGTCCTGATCTGGCAGGCAGGCCTTCAGGTCAACATCGGCAGTATGCAGCAGGGACAGGTTGTCGCACTTTACAACTACATGCTGCAGATCATCGTGGAGCTGATCAAACTGGCATCACTCATCATCACCTTAAACAAATCCGTTGCCTGTGCAGAGCGTGTCTCCGGCGTACTGGCGGTTCCGACAACCATGAACTACCCGGCAAAAGGCGGCACTGCAAAGAAAGTAACTGGCGATGCAGCTGTTACATTTAAAAATGTCAGCTTCACCTATGCAGGAGCCGGCGCAGAGAGCTTATCGGATATCAGCTTTACCGCAAAACGCGGCCAGACCATCGGAATCATCGGCGGTACCGGAAGCGGAAAATCGACGCTGGTCAGCCTGATTTCCCGTTTCTACGATGCGACCAGCGGTGACGTCATGGTAGACGGCGAGAATGTAAAGAATTACACGAAAGAAGAGCTCTGCAATAAAGTCGGTGTTGTTCAGCAGAGAGCAGTGCTCTTTAAAGGCAGCATCCGCGACAATATGAAGTGGGGCAAAGAGGACGCCACCGATGCAGAAATCTGGGAGGCGCTCACCACAGCCCAGGCGAAAGAAGTCGTAGAAGGCAAACAGGATCAGCTCGATTTTATGCTGGAGCAGAACGGAAAGAACCTCTCCGGCGGACAGAAACAGCGTCTTTCTATTGCGCGTGCGCTGGTAAAAAAACCGGAAATCCTGATTCTGGACGACAGCTCGAGTGCGCTTGACTTTGCAACGGATGCAAAACTCCGCAAAGCCGTCCACAATCTCGAAGAAAACACGACAACCTTCCTCGTATCCCAGCGAATCGCCGGCATCCGTCAGGCAGACCAGATCCTCGTTCTTGGAAATGGTACGCTCGAAGGAAACGGCACACACGACGAGCTGATGAAAACCTGCGAGGTTTACCGCGAGATTTACTTCTCCCAGTTCCCGGAAGAGCGTGCAGCTTATAACAACGAAAGCGGGGTGATCGCATGAAAAAGACAGAAAACAAGTCCGGAAAAAGCGGCATGCAGGTCATGAAAAAGCTGATGGCGTTTATCGGAAATTATAAAATTTTCTTAGGCCTTAGTATTGTCCTGGCTGCGGTTACCGTTATTTTACAGCTTTATATTCCGATCCTGTTCGGCGATGCGATCGATGAGGTCGTTGCAGCCCACCAGGTCAATTTCCCGGAGATGTGGTTCTATCTGAAACGAATCGTATTCTTTACCCTCGTTTCCGCACTTTCCGCATGGATCATGAACCTGATCAACAACCGTATGACGTACCGCATCGTGCGCGACCTTCGTTCCCAGGCGATCCGTCATATCCAGGTGCTGCCGCTGTCCTATCTGGATCAGCACAGCTCCGGAGACATCGTAAGCCGTGTTATCGCAGATACCGATATCTTATCGGACGGTCTTCTGCTTGGCTTTACGCAGCTGTTCTCCGGAATCGTAACCATTATTGTGACACTGTTTTTCATGTTCTCGAAGAACGTATGGATCACCCTTCTTGTGATCTGCCTGACACCTCTCAGCTTCTTCGTGGCAAAATTTATTTCCGGCCGTTCGTTCAAAATGTTCCAGAAACAGAGTGAGACGAGAGGAAAACAGACCGCACTCATCGATGAGATGATCGGAAACCAGAAAGTAGTCAAAGCGTTCGGCTATGAGGAAAAAGCTTCCGAGCGTTTTGCAGAGATCAACAAAGATCTGCAGAAATACAGCCAGCAGGCCGTGTTCTACAGTTCCTTAACGAACCCGTCCACCCGTTTTGTCAACAACGTGATCTATGCCGGTGTTGCCCTTGTGGGAGCTTTCATGATCCCGGGCGGCGCGCTGACCGTCGGCGGACTTTCCGTTCTGCTGTCGTACGCAAACCAGTATATGAAACCGTTCAATGATATCAGTTCCGTTATCACCGAGATGCAGAACGCGCTTGCCTGCGCAGGCCGTATCTTTGCTCTTCTGGAAGAGAAAGAGGAGAGTGCAGACCCGGCCGGAACGATCGATACCGTGACGGGAAATGTGACGATCGATGATGTAGCATTTAGTTATGACAAAGAGAAAAAACTGATCGAGAACTTTAATCTTGACGTACAGCCGGGCATGCGTGTTGCCATTGTCGGCCCGACCGGATGCGGAAAGACGACGTTTATCAACCTGCTGATGCGCTTCTATGATGTCGATGCCGGAAAGATCTGCATCGACGGAAAGCCGATCGACGAACTGTCCCGCCATGCGCTCCGCAGCTGCTTTGGTATGGTGCTGCAGGATACCTGGATCAAACAGGGAACCGTGCGCGACAACATCAGCTTCGGAAAGCCGAATGCGACGGAAGAGGAGATCATCAATGCGGCCAAAGAGGCACACAGCTGGGAGTTTATCAAGCGTCTGCCGAAGGGGCTTGACACGGTTCTCAGCGAAGACAGCATCAGCCAGGGGCAGAAACAGCTTCTCTGTATCACCCGTGTTATGCTCTGCCTGCCGCCGATGCTGATCCTCGACGAGGCGACCTCCAGCATCGATACCCGTACCGAACTGCAGGTTCAGGAGGCGTTTGACAAGCTGATGCAGGGCAGAACGAGTTTCGTCGTTGCCCACCGTCTGTCCACGATCCGCAACGCTTCGCTGATCCTCGTCATGAAAGACGGAAAGATCATCGAGCAGGGACGCCACGAGGAGCTTCTTGAGAAGAAAGGCTTCTACTACAATCTGTACAACAGCCAGTTCCAGGCGTCATAAAAGATATTTGGAAAAGAGAACAGCAGATCTGTGCCACGCATGCGATTTTGAGGCGTGCGCGCGCAGATCTGCTGATTTTTTATATGTTTTTGCAATATTCTGAAAAAAATACGGCATGGGGTATTGACGAATCCTATCACAGGTGCTATAGTTTTACAAAAATAAAAAAAGACGTAGAAGTTTTTAGAAAATGTGCGGAGAGCTTTTGGAAATTTAATTTTCGAAAGGTGCACGACCGAAGAAGTAAAACTTTCAGGTGCTGGTTCTCTTCTTAAAACAAGAACGGACGGGAGACGGCGAGGACTAAAAACGGAGTGGTCTCTGGAGAAGCTCTTGAAAAGAGTGCCGAAGGTGCAATGCAGCGATGCAGAATCTCTCAGGCAAAAGGACAGAGTCAAAAAAGATACAGAAGAAAAACAGCCGCGGAACAAAAAAGCGGTGCGCAGAAACGAAAAAATTCCGGAAGCGCGGTTTTTTGCTGTATTTTTCAATCAGAGCCATGTTCTGCAGGAAAAATTCCGCAGGAGATGGTATTTTTTTCTCAAAACGGTGCGGATGTGTGATCCACATCGTTCAGACCATACGTCGAATGGAAAGGGAGAAAAGAAAATGGATGCATTGAATCAGGCAATTGCGCAGATTAGTGATGTGCTCTGGAACAGCGTACTGCTGTTTCTGCTGGTAGGTACGGGAGTTTATTTCTCTGTTCGGACCCGCTTTGTACAGGTAAGAAAGTTTAAGACCGCGTGGAACCGCGTCTTCGGCGGTTTCTCGTTAAAGGGTAAGAAGGCCGGAAAAGACGGCATGACTTCCTTCCAGGCGCTTGCAACAGCGATCGCCGCACAGGTCGGAACCGGAAACATCGCAGGATGTGCGACCGCACTCGTATCCGGCGGCCCGGGAGCCATCTTCTGGATGTGGCTTGCTGCGTTCTTCGGCATGGCAACGATCTACGGCGAGGCGTATCTCGCGCAGATCTCCAAACGCCGCGATGAGAACGGGGAAGTCATCGGAGGACCGGTTTACTACATTACTCACGCATTCAAGGGAACGTTTGGAAAAGCACTGGCAGGCTTCTTTGCCGTAGCCGTTATTCTTGCACTTGGCTTTATGGGAAATATGGTACAGTCGAACTCCATCAGTGATGCGTTCTACACCGCATTTTCCGTACCGAAATGGGTGATGGGTGTGATTGTAGCCGTTCTCGCCGCATTCATTTTCATCGGAGGTATCTCCCGTATCGCATCCTTCACCGAAAAAGTTGTTCCGGTGATGGCAGCACTGTATCTCGTCGGAGCCCTTGTTGTTATTCTGATCAACATCCAGCATGTGCCGTCAGCGATTGCTTCGATCTTTATCTGTGCATTCCGTCCGGACGCCGTATTTGGTGCAGCAGCCGGTATTACTGTGCGGAAAGCCATGCGTTACGGTGTTGCCCGAGGCCTCTTCTCTAATGAAGCCGGTATGGGTTCTACCCCGCATGCCCATGCGATTGCCGATGTCGAGAACCCGGAGGATCAGGGTGAAGTAGCGATGATCGGTGTCTTTATTGATACCTTCGTTGTCCTGACCATGACCGCTCTCGTTATTCTTTCTTCCGGCGTTCTGGAAGAGATGATGAGTACCGGTGTTAAAGGAACCCCGGTCGCACAGGCGGCATTCCGAACCGGCCTCAAAGGCTTCGGACCGGCGTTCGTAGCGATCTGTCTTCTGTTCTTTGCATTCTCGACCATCGTCGGATGGTACTTCTTCGCAAGACAGAACGTACAGTATCTGTTCGGAAAGAAAGCAGTCGTTCCGTTCTCACTGATCGTCGTTGTGTTCGTTTTCCTAGGCTCTCTGCTGAAAGTAGATCTCGTATGGAACCTGTCAGACCTCTTTAACGGCCTGATGGTAATTCCAAACCTCATGGCGTTGATCGTCCTCGCAGGAACCGTAGCAAAAGCGGCAAAAGGTGAAAAAGTAGAATTCTAATCATATATACAGAGCGGGAAAAAGGAGGAAAGTCTGCTGAT
>ADJS01003558.1_pt1 | contig 11452 bp, 7 predicted proteins | sample 268128 | NCBI WGS metagenome assembly ADJS01 (sample SAMN00007486, study PRJNA43253) | human gut metagenome | isolation source: feces sample TS28 | reverse complement strand
TTCACGAGCTTCACGAACTACGTGCACCGCGTGTATGCCACGCATGACGGCGAGGTCTACCCGCTGCCCATCAACCTGGGCACCATCAACCAGTTCTTCCATGCGCATTACACGCCGGCCGAAGCCAAGGCCCTGATTGAACAGCAGGCGGGCGAGCTGGCCGGCACCGATCCGGCCAACCTGAACGACAAAGGCATCCAGCTCATCGGCCGCCCGCTGTACGAGGCGTTCATCAAGAACTACACCGGCAAGCAGTGGCAGACCGACCCGTCCGAGCTGCCGGCCGCCATCATCAAGCGCCTGCCCGTGCGCTTCAACTACGACAACCGCTACTTCAAGGACACGTGGGAGGGCCTGCCCGCCGACGGCTACACCGCGTGGATGGAGAAGATGATCGACGACCCGCGCATCACCGTGGAGCTCGGCGTCGACTTCTTCGACGAGTCCCAGCCGTACAACAAGACCGCGCTCAAGGCCGCCGGCGTGCCCGTCGTGTACACGGGCCCGGTGGACCGTTACTTCGACTACGAGCTGGGCGACCTCAAGTGGCGCACGGTCGACTTCAAGGAGGTCCGCTACGACGAAGGCGACCACTTCGGCTGCCCGGTGATGAACTTCTCCGACGCGGACGTACCCTACACCCGCGCCATCGAATTCAAGAACTTCAACCCGGAGCGCCACGATGCCCAGAACCCGAACAAGACCGTGGTGTGGGAGGAATACAGCCGTTTCGCCGAGCGTGGCGACGAGCCGTACTACCCGGTCAACACGGATGCGGACAAGGCACTGTACGCCCAGTACGAGGCCAAGGCCAAGGCCGAGCCGAACACCGTGTTCGGCGGTCGCCTGGGCACGTACAAGTACTACGACATGCACAACGTGATCGACACCGCCCTGACCGCTTACGAGGAGCAAGTCGCGCCGCTGCTGAAGAAGTAGACCGTCGTTTCGCCAGAGGATTAACGATTGAGCCTGAAACCGACTGAATATTGCTGAGGCAATAGCCGGTTTCAGGCTTTTGTGTTTTTTGGAAGCCACATTTCCTGGGGTGCTTAAGGCTCGCCACGAGGAGTACAGTTGTCTGTAACGCACAATGTGGCGCGTAAGACGAGGGGCGCATCTCGCAAGTGGGGTGCGATGCAGTTGAAGGAGTGCATGTCATGACTGATCCGAATGTCAATCCGAACGGCCAGGTGCCGTGGCAGCAAGCTGACGCCAATCCGACTGAGCCGTTAAATGCGATGACGGCGGAAACGGGAACCGCCGCCAACAATGCTCCGACCCAAGCAATCGCAGCGGGCGAGCAGCCCACTCAAGCGTTCACTCCTGTTGAACAGCCTACGCAGGCGTTTACACCTGCCGAGCAGCCCACCCAGCCTTTTGCGCCGGCCAATCAGCCGGTACCGCCTACGCAGGCTTTGCCACCAGTGACTCCTGCCGCTGCGCCCGCGCCCGCACCGGCAGCGCCCGCGCCTGCGCCCGCACCGGCAGCACCCAATTCGCCCTATCCGGGGGCGGCTCCGGCAGGCGGATCGGTTCCTCCGGTCTACGGCAGCGTCAGTGCTCCGGTATATCCGGGCGGCGGGGCCGTGCCTCCGCAAACGCCCTATAACCCGTATATGCAAGGCGGCCAACCGAACGGCCAGCCGGGATGGTCTGGTTCTTACGGCAGTGTGCCGCCTGAAGCGAACCAGAAGTACAACGGTCTGGCTATTGCCGGTTTTATCTGCTCGTTCCTTGTCTCACTCCTCGGTCTGATCCTGAGCATCGTGGGCCTCAACCAGATTAAGAAACAGGGCGGCAAGGGCAAGGGCTTGGCCATCGCCGGCATCATCATCAGTGCGGCGGGCATGGTGATACAGGTAATACTGGTCATCGCGCTGATCGTCGGCGGTGCCTCGTATGCCAGCAAGGCTATAGATGAGGCGAAAACCGATTCCTTCTATAGTCAGTCCTCTTCGGGCAACGGTGATAGCAGCGATAAGAGCAAAGCTCAAGATAATCTTGACGATGCGCTGGACGACACGTTGGGCGAAACCCATGACGATCTAACCGACGGCGATTATGGGCTGTACGATTCGATTCAGGATTTCGTCGACTCTTTGGAATTCAAGGACTCCATTGAATCCGAAGCGGATACGTTTGCAGACACCGGCATCACCTTCAACTACCGTGTCGACGGTGACACCTTGGTGTACGAGTACGTGCTCGACGACAGCTATGCCTCGCTAGGCGATACCGCCGCTTCCTCACTGGATGCTATGGACAGCACCTATCAATCCACCGCGAATCTGCTGGGCTCGATGTGCAAGACCTCCAGCGGCAAGGCATCATTGCGCGTCATCATGCACACGCAAAGCGGCCAGTCGCTGTATGACAAAACCTGGACCGAAAAGTAGCAATCCCAGCGAACGTGCGTTTTGGTCGATTGAAGGCCGGTCTGCTTGCTCCTTGGACGGATGCTTCTGCGGAAGGAACCGCCAAGGAGTAGGCTTACAGGCATGAGACTCGCACGTTTTTCTTTGAATGATTCGCCGCGCTACGCCTTCGTGCAGAAGGACGAAACGGACGGCAAGGACTACCTCATCGAACTGGACGGCCATCCGCTGGCCGGCGACCAGGTCAAGCCCACCGGCACTCGTTACCCGGTCGACGGCGATGGCATCCGTCTGCTCTCCCCGGTCATCCCCTCCAAGGTTTACGGTCTGGCCAAGAACTATGAGGCCCACGCCCAGTTCATGCACGAGGCCGGCCACTCCGAAATCGCCCACGCGCCGGAAGACATGGTGATCTTCACCAAGCCGTCCACCTCGGTAATCGGCCCCGACGACCCGATTGTGTACCCGGCCTGCTCCAAGGACATGAACTTCGAGCCGGAAGTGGCCGTGGTGATGGGCCGTATCGCCAAGAACGTGACCGTCGAGAACGCGATGGATTACGTGCTCGGCTTCACCTGCGTCAATGATGTGACGTTGCGCGATCTGCAGGGCATCGACCCCACGTGGACGCGCGCCAAGGGCTTCGATACCTCCTGTCCGCTTGGCCCGTGGATCGTGATGCGTGACGACCTCGACTGGAAGGACGCCAAGATTTCCTTCACGCTGAACGGCGAGGATGTGCCGATGGCGTCTGGCACCACCGCGAACCTGATTCACGGCATCCCCGAGCAGATTGCCGCCATTTCGTCGTTCTCCACGCTGCTGCCTGGCGACGTCATCATGACCGGCACCCCGAACGCCTCCGGCCACCTCGACCCAGGCGACGAGACCATCGTGCACGTCGAAGGCATCGGTGATCTGCGCAACGTAATCGTTCGGGCGTGACTCGTTCTGGCTCCCCTCTCTGAGGGGAACCGTCCAGGCGGAGAAGCTGACTGAGGGAACCAAGAACGCGCCTTACGCTCCCGGCAGAAGTGCGTGCAGGGCGGTCATCACCACCAGGCTGATGATGGCCGTCACTGTCAGCGAGAAGCCGGCGAGTTTGGCGTTGCCGGTCAGCGAATCGGTGAACTTAGTTGAGAAAATCGTGATCGGGGCGAAGGAGCCCAGCACGATGATCTCGCGAATCCTCATGTCAAACTGCCGACCGCGCCGAGACGCCGGGACAGTTCCGTGCCGGCAAGCCGCAGCTTGGTCTTAAGCGACCGCTCCTGTTCGGGGCGCAGCGATCCGCTCACGAAAGTGAGAGCCAGCCCGGCGATGGGAAAGTCGTTGTAGTCGCGCACAGCGACGGCGTATGAATCAAAGCCGGGCGTCACGTCTCCGTGTTCCTCGGCAAAACCGGTGCGTTGGGTTTCGGCGAGCGTTGCCTCCAGCTCCTTGGGCGATTTGGGGCCGATGCCGGTGCGGTCGGTGAACGCCTGACGATTGGGATATAGCGCGCGGACCTGATTGCGGGGGAGTGCGGCCAGAATGGCTCGCCCGGTGGCGGTCAGGTGACTGGGTAGGCGCACGCCCACGCCTGACACTAGCGGCGGGCGATGCGCGGCGCGCTCCTCAATCACATAAATGATTTCGTTGCCGTGCAGCACGGCCAGATGTCCGTTTTCGCCGGTCTCGTCAACAAGACGCGCCAACACCGGATGCGCGACTTGCGATACACGATGTTGGCGAGAATAGGCCGATCCCAGCTCGAAAGTCTTGAGTCCGATGCCGTACGCGCGCTGCTCGGTAAGGCGGGTGGCCAGTCCGTGACGCTCCAAAATCTCCAACAATTGGTACACCGTGGAGCGCGGAATGCCGAGTTCGCGAGCGAGCGTGGCGGCTTGCGTCTGACCATTGCTCGCGATGAACTCGAGGATGTCGAGCGTACGGTCGGCCGCCGGAGCCAGCGAGACACGTGGCGCGGATGATGATGTCTGATGTTCCCGTTCTGATGGCTTCACCTGCGCCCGCTTGACGGTACGTGGCTCGGTGAAGGCGTATTGCTGCGAGGCATGGCTCATATTTCCATCACCTTACATGTCTGAGATTTCAGACACAAGATGGACGAAGTGGCTTATGGCGGGCATCCGACTGAGGTGAAATGGCCAAGGTTTGATTACTCGGGGAGCGATTGGTCGCGTTTGCGTCGCCTGCTGTTGATGGGCAGGTGCGGTGAGCGAATGCGGGCAGTCGCGGATCCCCGGCGAAGCATGTGCCGCATATGTCGTATATGCGGAATGCGGCACATATATAGAAAGGTATGAGCATGGCAGAGCAGACGGTCACCGTAGGTGTTGGAGCGCTGAGCATCGAGGACGTTATCGCCGTAGCGCGCGGCGGTGCCAAAGTGGCGATTTCGGACGAATCGAAGCATGAGATGGCGCTGAGTCGCGCGGTTATCGATCATTTGGCCGACGACACCGTGCCGCATTACGGTATCTCCACCGGATTCGGCGCGCTCGCCTCCACCTCCATCCCCAAGGAACAGCGTGCGCAGCTGCAGAAAAGTCTGATTCGCTCGCATGCCGCCGGTGCCGGACCGGAAGTGGAGCGTGAGGTGGTGCGCGGCCTGCTGGTGCTGCGCCTGAGCACCCTGTGCACCGGACGCACCGGTGTGCGCCCGGAAACCGCGCAGGTCTACGCCGATATGCTGAACGCCGGCATCACCCCGGTGGTCTACGAATACGGTTCACTCGGATGCTCCGGTGATTTGGCGCCGCTCGCAGCCTGTGCTTTGGTGGCGATGGGTGAAGGCGAGGCCCGCAACGCTGACGGCCTCAAGATCGGCGGCGGCGAAGCGCTGCGTGCGGCCGGCATCACGCCCGTCGATTTGAAAGAGAAGGAAGGACTGGCGCTGGTCAACGGCACCGACGGCATGCTCGGCATGTTGTGTATGGCCATCACCGATCTGCGCCTGCTGCTCAAGACCGCGGATGTCGCCGCCGCGATGAGCGTGGAAGGCATGCTCGGCAACGACCGCGTATTCGCCGCCGACTTGCAGGCGCTGCGCCCGCATCGCGGCCAAGGCGATTCCGCTGCGAACATCGCCCGCATGCTCAAGGACTCTGGTCTGATTGAGGCCGGCCGCCCGGGCTCCACCGTGCGTGTGCAGGACGCCTACTCGCTGCGCTGCACCCCGCAGGTGCACGGCGCCGCCCGCGACACCGTGGAATACGCGGCCTCCGTGGCGGGCGTGGAACTCGCCTCCGCCATCGATAACCCGTGCGTCACGCTGGACGGCCGTGTGGAGTCCAACGGCAACTTCCATGGCGCGCCGCTGGCCTATGTGCTCGATTTCCTGGCGATTCCGACCGCCGACGTAGCCTCTATCTCCGAGCGTCGTACCGACCGCTTCCTTGACGTGGCGCGCAACCGCGGCCTGCCGGCGTTCCTGGCTGGTGACCCGGGCGTGGACTCCGGTTTCATGATCGCCCAGTACACCGCCGCCGGCATCGTCTCCGAAATGAAGCGCAACGCCGTGCCCGCCTCGGTCGATTCGATTCCGAGCTCCGCCATGCAGGAAGATCACGTGTCGATGGGCTGGGCCGCCGCCCGCAAGCTGCGCCGGTCGATTCCGGCCTTTGCGCGCGTGCTGGCCGTGGAACTGCTGTGCTCCTGCCGCTCCTTCGACTTCCGCAAGCCGTACCGTCCGGGTGCGGCGGGCGCCGCCGTATACCGCGTGGTGCGCCAGTACGCCAACGAAATCGGCCCCGACGTACGCGATACCTGGACCACCCCGCAAATCGAAGGCGTAGCCAACGCCATCCTCTCCGGCGAAATCCTATCCGCCGCCGAAGCTGCCGTCGGCCTCCTGAAATAGATGTGAGCTCCCTCATCAGAGGGGGCTACTGTTCACCCTCCCCACCAAAATCCAAAACTTGAGTCACCTGCACTCAAGTTTTGGGAATAGAATGGGTTCCAGGTCGGTTGACCATATCAGACAACGACAAGCTGCGGTCTGTCGCAACGCTCGCAGGGCTTTCGAAGCCCGCGAGCCGCACTGCGCAGACCGCATGATATGGAGGAATACGATATGGAACAGAAGTTCACCACTATGGCCCAAGAAGCCGTCGGCGACGCGATTCAGAGTGCGTCCGCCGCAGGAAACGCGCAGGTCGAGACCCTGCACGTCATGGATGCGCTGCTGCGCCAGGAAAACGGCGTGGCGCGCTCTCTGATCGAGGCCGCGGGCGGGGACCCGCAGGCCATCGGCGCGGCGGTGCGCAACGCTTTGGTCGCGCTGCCGAGCGCATCCGGATCCAGCACCTCGCAGCCACAGGCCAGCCGCCAGCTGACCGCCGCCATCGCCCAGGCTGAGAAGGAAATGCAGCAGATGGGCGACGAATACGTCTCCACCGAACATCTGCTTATCGGCATCGCGGCCAGCAAGCCGAACCAGTCGGCCGAAATCTTGGAGAAGAACGGCGTCACCGCAGCCTCCCTGCGCAAGGCCGTACCCGGCGTGCGTGGTGGCGCGAAGGTCACCAGCCCGGACGCGGAAGGCTCGTACAAGGCCCTAGAGAAGTACTCCACCGACCTGACGGCCGCCGCCAAGGAAGGCAAGCTGGACCCGGTCATCGGACGTGACCAGGAAATCCGCCGCGTGATTCAGATCCTCTCCCGTCGTACCAAGAACAACCCGGTGCTGATTGGCGAGCCCGGCGTCGGCAAGACCGCCGTCGTGGAGGGTTTGGCCCAGCGTATCGTGGCGGGCGACGTGCCCACCACCCTGCAAGGCAAGAAGCTCATTTCCCTTGACTTGGGCTCCATGGTGGCCGGTTCGAAGTACCGTGGCGAGTTCGAGGAGCGCCTGAAGAGCGTCCTGAACGAAATCAAGAATGCGGATGGTCAGATCATCACCTTCATCGATGAGATCCACACCATCGTCGGCGCGGGTGCGGCCGAAGGCTCGATGGATGCCGGCAATATGTTGAAGCCCATGCTGGCCCGTGGCGAGCTGCGCCTGATCGGCGCGACCACGCTGGACGAGTACCGCGAGAACATCGAGAAGGATCCGGCGCTGGAGCGTCGTTTCCAGCAGGTGTTCGTGGGTGAGCCGAGCGTGGAAGACACCATCGCCATTCTGCGTGGTCTGAAGCAGCGTTACGAGGCGCACCATAAGGTAACGATCGGCGACGACGCGCTGGTTGCCGCCGCGACCCTCTCGAACCGTTACATTTCGGGTCGTCAGCTGCCGGACAAGGCCATCGATCTGGTCGATGAGGCGGCCGCTCACCTGCGTATGGAGCTCGACTCCTCGCCTGAGGAGATCGATGAGCTGCAGCGCAAGGTGACCCGTCTTGAAATGGAGGAAATGCAGCTCAAGAAGGCCGAGGATCCTGCGTCCAAGGAGCGTCTGGGCAAGCTGCAAGCCGAACTTGCGGACACCCGTGAGAAGCTCAGCGGTCTCAAGGCGCGTTGGGATGCGGAACAGGCTGGCCACAACAAGGTCGGCGACCTGCGTGCCAAGCTCGACGACCTGCGCGTGCAGGCGGATAAGTATACCCGTGAAGGCAACTTGGCGGAGGCCTCGAAGATTCTGTACGGCGAGATTCCGTCCATTCAGAAGGAGCTTGCCGCCGCGGAGAGCGCGGATGCTGAATCTGCTGATGCCAGCGCGGCCAACCCGGCCGATGAGCCGATGGTCCCGGACCGTGTGGACGCCGACTCGGTGGCTGAGATCGTCTCCGACTGGACCGGCATTCCCGTCGGCCGCCTGATGCAGGGCGAAAACGAGAAGCTGCTGCACATGGAGGACTACCTCGGCAAGCGTGTGATCGGCCAGAAGGAAGCCATCGCCGCCGTGTCCGACGCGGTGCGCCGTTCGCGTGCCGGCATCTCCGACCCGAACCGTCCGACCGGATCGTTCCTGTTCCTCGGCCCCACCGGTGTGGGCAAGACCGAACTGGCCAAGGCGCTCGCCGACTTCCTGTTCGACGACGAGAAGGCCATGGTCCGCATCGACATGTCCGAATACATGGAGAAGGCTTCGGTCTCGCGCCTGATTGGCGCGGCGCCGGGCTACGTGGGCTACGAGCAGGGCGGCCAGCTGACCGAGGCCGTGCGCCGTCGCCCGTATTCCGTGGTGCTGTTCGACGAGGTCGAGAAGGCCAACCCGGAGATCTTCGACGTGCTGCTGCAGGTACTTGACGATGGTCGCCTGACCGATGGCCAGGGAAGGACCGTGGACTTCAAGAACACGATTCTGATTATGACCTCTAACCTCGGCTCGCAGTTCCTCGTGAACGAGGACATGGACGCCGACGCCAAGAAAAAGGCCGTGATGGACGCTGTCCACATGAACTTCAAGCCGGAGTTCCTGAACCGTCTGGACGACATCGTCATGTTCCACCCGCTTACGCGCGAGGAGCTTGGCGGCATCGTGGATATCCAGGTGGCTGGCGTGTCCCAGCGTCTGACCGATCGCCGCATCACGCTGGACGTCACCGACTCGGCTCGCGAATGGCTGGCCAACACCGGTTACGACCCGGCTTATGGCGCTCGTCCGCTGCGCCGCCTGGTACAGACCGAAGTGGGCGACCAGCTGGCCCGTATGCTGCTGGCCGGCAAGGTCCACGACGGTGACACCGTGCTCGTCGACCAGACCGGCGGCGAACATCTGGAGCTCTCCGCTTGGGCGAGCGACCAGATTGTCTCCGACAATCCGGACGTGAGCGTGGACAACGTCACCGAAGACAAGTGACAATCACTGGCTCCCCTCTCTGAGCAAAGCTGTCAGCGAAGCTGACTGAGGGGAGTTCGGGCTGGCGAGCTTCACTATATTGGCTCTCCTCTGAGGAGGAGAGCCTTTTCGCTACCATGGTGCTGAACTTCATACGAGGAGGGCCAGTGACTGGACGATTCGCGCCGACGCCGTCGGGGCGCATGCATATCGGCAACGTGTACGCCATGTTGGGTGCATGGCTTTCGGCCCGCTCGCGTGGCGACCGCATGCTGATGCGTATCGAGGACGTGGACAAGCCGCGTGTGGTCGCCGGTGCGGACCAGCTCATGATGGATGACCTGCATTGGCTCGGCCTCGACTGGGATGGCGAACCGATGTTCCAATCCCAGCGCACTGAACGATACGAATACGCTCTCGAATGCCTGCGCTCGCAAGGTGTGCTGTACCCCTGTTTCTGCTCGCGTGCCGACATTCGCGCCGCCTCGGCCCCCAACGAGGGCGACGGCTTCATGGTGTACCCCGGCACGTGCCGCCGCCTGCTGCACGACCATCCCGACGAGGTCCGTGCCCGTTTGGTTCGCGGCGACCAGCATTCCATCCGTATCGCCATGCCGGAATCGGCAGCGGGAGAAAAGCAACGTACAGTGCCTGACGATTCCGCTGCGCTGTCGGGAGCCGTGCCGCCGGAACAGCAGGGCGATGCCGGAATCGTTGATGGTGTCGCATGCTTTAACGACCGTGTCTATAGTCCACAGCACTACGATTTGGCCCGCGAGGTAGGCGATTCCGTGATTCGCCGAGCCGATGGACTGTTCGGCTATCAACTGGTCGTGGTCGTGGATGACCTCGATATGGGTGTTGATGATATCGTGCGCGGCCGTGATCTGCTGCGCTCCACCGCGCTGCAAATGTGGATTCGCCAGTGTCTGTTGGCTGGCGGCTTTGAGCCGGAATGCGGCAACACGGAAAAGCCTCTCGCCGAGCACCCCGAGTATGCGCACCTGCCGCTTATCGACAATGCGGCCGGCCGGCGTTTAGCCAAGCGCGAACGTTCGCTGGATATGGGAGCCTTGCGCGCCCGCAACGTAACCCCCGAGCAAATCATCGGATACTGCGCCTGGCTGCTGCGTCTGCAACCCACTCCAATTCCTTGCAAACCCGCCGATCTGCTGGCAGATTTCAGCTGGGAGCCACTGCGCGCCAACCACCTGGACCGCGCGCTGAAACCGGATGATCCAACCACTCCACAATGGCTGGCAGAAGCGTTAGGCTAGAGGCAGCCCAACAGGAAGGATTCCAATGTCGTCGAAGCTCTGGAGAAACGTGGCGCTGGCAGGCGTGGCCGCCGCCGGTGCTGCCGTGTGGGCCGTGGCCCCGCGCACGTTCAATGACAAGCGTCGTAATTTCGTGCCCTCCATTCCGGAGGTATGGTATGCCCATCGTGGCTTGCATGATGCGGGTTCTGGTTTGGTCGGCTATACCGATATCGCTGATTATGGTGGGGATAATCCGGTTAGCGCCCAAGCCGATACCACTGAGCGATCCATCGCCGAAAACGATGATTACGTGTCGCTTGCCCGTCGCATGGCTGTCAAGGCCGGCTACGGCAGTGCGGATATGACCGGTCCGATTGCTCCCGAAAACTCGCTGGCCGCGTTCGCCGCCGCCTGCGAGGCTGGCTATGGCATCGAACTCGACGTGCAGCTTACGCTCGACGGCCAAGTGGTCGTGGTCCATGACGCCGATTTGTTGCGCGTGGCCGGCGATCCGCGCCGCATCGAAGACCTGACTTACGACGAACTCGCCCGTATTCCGCTCTTCCCGAACGGCGAGTCAGGCGATTTGAAGGCCGAACCGTTGCCGGGTGCCGACGCGAACCCGCCGCTGGTGGTCACGCCGTCCGCCGCGCCGAAGGGGTACTACCAGCATGTGCCGCTGTTCTCCGATGTGCTGGACGTGGTGGCCGGCCAGGCTCCGCTGATTGTGGAATACAAGTTCAGCAACAACAGGGCTTGGGATGAGCGTAGCGAAGAGCTCATGGAAAAGGGCCACGCCTTGCTTGAGGCGTATGACGGCCCGTACGTGATCGAATCCTTCCACCCGGGCGCGGTGAATTGGTACAAGGAGCATCACCCTGAGGTGTGCCGCGGTCAGCTGAGCTGGCCGGCGAAGCTGAGCAAGAATGGTGCGGCTGAATGGGCTGCCGGCTTACTGGCGTTCGACTGGCTGTCTCGTCCTGATTTCGTGGCTTATGACTGGACCGGTGGCGCTTCGCCGCAAGTCAAGCTCGCTCGTTCGATGGGTGCGATGCCGGTTTCATGGACCGTGCGCAGCAGCGATGAAC
>ADJS01018387.1_pt1 | contig 11467 bp, 8 predicted proteins | sample 268128 | NCBI WGS metagenome assembly ADJS01 (sample SAMN00007486, study PRJNA43253) | human gut metagenome | isolation source: feces sample TS28 | reverse complement strand
ATTAAAAATTTGTAAAATTTGTAAAGAATGTAAAATAGCAAATTGCTGGATGGCAGACGCAGATCTATGCGTCTGTTGTCCGTTCACATAAATTTTACTTTGATTTAACAAACTGGTGGTAGTCGATTTTACATGATTTTCGTACAATGGTATCACAGCAGTAAAATGTAATGTTGTGAAAAATGAAGAAAAGATAGAAGGTATGAAAAGCAAAATGAGAAGAAATAATCGATCCCGAAGGGGAAAAATACCACAAAAAGAGTACACAAAACACGCAATTATACGCCGTACAGCCCAGTGTTTACAAGGGGTTGAGGGCATCCTACCCAAAATGGTGGATGAACCGACATCGGCGCTTGACCCGATCTCCACATCAAAGATCGAAGACCTTGCGATGGAGCTGAAAAAAGATTATACGATTGTCATGGTTACGCATAACATGCAGCAGGCAGTGCGTGTGTCTGACAATACGGCGTTTTTCCTTCTCGGAGAAGTTGTGGAATACAACAATACAGAAAAACTGTTTTCAATACCGCAAAATAAAAAGACAGAAGATTACATTACGGGAAGATTTGGTTAATTGAATATGTCGGAAAGAGATAAGAAAAGCAAGTCTGAGAAGGGCTTGCTTTTTGTAGTTCAAAGGAGGCACATTGCAAATTGATTATAAGTTCCGAAATGTATAAAAAAGCATATATAATAGTAGAAAATGCACAAGATACATATATTGCCTGATGATATAATGGGTGCATAATATACCAAAATAATTCTGAAATACCGGAAAAAATATCTACAATTCACAAAAAGAATGGAGGAAAGGAAATGAGGGATTGGAAGCGGTGGACTGCTGTACTTTTTGGCAGGCTCTTTAGCGTTTACAGCTGCAGATGATATGAAATTGATTGTTCAGGCATATGAAATGCAGAATGAACAAGGACAGGAATCGTATCAGGCGGAAAGCAAAAGTAAATTGGACGATTTAAAAGAAAAAGCAGTTCTCTTTCAGGAATTTCAGGGCGAAGAACAGAGATTTGACGGAACGCGCGCCGTCGATGTCAGCGATCATGCGGAACAAATACATAAAATAGAGACGGGAAGCGTAGTGTTCAGATTTAAAGCTTCCAAAAAAGCGGACGGCGTTTTACTGGGAGCGAAAGATAAAACGATCGATCTTCCGACAGATCTTAACAGGGGAAGCGACTGTACTTCTTTCTTTATAAGGGCGAATGAAAAGTTTCGTATGGTATATAAACATACTGCGGCGGAACATGTAGGACCGGCTTCATTTTCAGATGGGAATTGGCACACTGTCGTTGTCAGCAGTCAGAATGAGAAGTCGATGCGTCTGACGATCGACGGACAGGAAATGTGGAGTAACACAGACGCAGGGAACAGAGGTCTTTTTTCAAAGCAGTCGGTTCTGGATCAGGTGACGATCGGAGCGCAGAAAACAAAAGACGGACAGGTTTACAAAGGATTTCAGGGGGAGATTTCTCACGTTATCATTACAAGTGAAACGTTGACGGACGCGGACGCGATCGCGATATCGAAACCGGAAACTTCCGGTGAGATCGCAAGCGGTTCGGCAGTGGGCGAGATGTTTCAAATTCAGTACGGCGATAACTCATGGGTATTTACAGGAGGAGAAGCCGTACAGGGAGGATTTGCCCAGACAAGAGGGGTAAGAAATTATGTAGGACAGTTTGAAGAGTATGTGCGGTGGACGAAAGCAGGAAATGAAAACGGGCGGCAGCGTTATACGATCAACACAGGAAAGGCCGGTCAGACTTTAAAAGACGTCGTTGACAATTATCAGACTTTAGTGGCGGATTACAGCCCGAAAGCGGCGGCTTATCTCGTCGGGAAAGAGGATTATCAGGCAGGAGAAGCAGGAATTGCTTCGTTTCAAGATTCATTGCGTCAATTTATCAACCTGTCATTAGGATTAAAAGAAAACGGAAAAGGATTTGCTGTGATCCAAAAGCCATTTGCAGTTAAAGATGATGCGGTAAATGCAACAATCATGCTGTACTGTAAAGCGGTAGACGAAGTTGTAAAAGAATACGAAGACGAGTCGGAGAAGCTCGATCGGATCGTTGTAGTCGATCATTTTGCACAGACAAATCAGGATGATTTTAAAAATAATAAATTAAAAGACGGTCAAACGCTGAACGCAGCGGGACATTTTGAGATCGGAAAACAGTTTTCCGCAGCTACGATCAAGACGACGGACAGTTATCCGGGAAACGGAGTGACTCTGAATCTGAAAGAAGAAGAGCAGCCGGACGTATATTTGAACGTTCTTCCGGTTGTGACGGCGGAGAATGCCGGTCTGCATGTACAGATCCCGGAAACAAATGAAACGTCGTGGAGATACGAGTTGAGTATTGGAGATAAAAAATAACGGGAAGTGCGGATGGGAATACATTTACGATTACAGGAGCAGAATCGGGAAAAGAGTACCTTTTCAAATGTATTTCATCAGACGGAACGACACAGCTTCAAACTGTGACAGGAAAAACGGAAGCAGGCAATGTCGGAATCGCGTATGGGCAGACGCTGGATGAAAAGCAAAAAGCGCTTTCGGAAAAGCTGAAAGAAAAAGATAAGATGACATGGCTGTTCATGGGAGATTCTATTACACATGCGGCTTTGTGGACAAAAGGTTATGACGGGATCGCTCAGACTTTTGAAAAATATTTGAAAGATGAGATGGGAAGAGCTTCAGATACTGTGATCAATACGGCTGTTTCAGGAGCGACGACAACAAGTACGCTGAATAATATTGAACAGAGATTGGAAAAATATACTCCTGACGTAGTCTCGATCATGCTTGGAACGAATGATGCGGCAACAGGAGGACTTACGGCGGATATATACAAAAAGAATCTTGAGACGATCATAGAGAAGATCAGAAATAAAAATAAAGACGCGGTGATCATTTTAAGAACGCCAACGCCAATGTGGAATACCGGTTCAAGAGAAGCGAATATACCGCAGTATATTGCAAAAATGAAGCAGGTCGCAGACGAGCAGAACCTGATCTATATCGATCAGTATACGGAACTTCAAAAAGCGTTTAACGATTACGGCTGGCTGAAAAAAGATACTGTTTTATTCGGAAATAATCTGCATCCGGGCGCAAACGGACACCTTCTTATGACCAGACACTTTTTAAAAGGATGCGGATTGTGGAAAGAGGACAGCGCGATTGCCAATTTGTTTTATGAGATGCCGATCAATGAGAAAACATCTGAAATCACTCCGGAAGTTATAAAAACGCCGAACCGCATCGGCGTGTCTTTGGAAAAGCTGAAAGAAGACAGCAAGTCTCAGATAGGGGCGGTGCATCTGAAAGCGGTTTCCAAAGCATCAGGGCAGACATATGAGACAGATGCAGAAGCAGGAGAGAAGTTGATTGTTTTAAAAAACCTTCCCGAGAATCAGAAATACGAGGTAGAAGTGTCTGCATGGCTGAAAGACCGGGCGGAAAAAACAGTATTTCAAAAACAGGAGATTGAATTAAATAATACGCTTGAGGAAGCATTTGATATTTGTTTGAGTGATGAAAAAGTAGAAAACTTGAATGAAGGAACAACGGTGGGAACATTCACAGTTAATGAGATGGCTCCTGAAGGAAACTATGTTTTCTCTCTTTGCACAGGAGAAGGCGACACTCATAATCCATATTTTGCGATAGAAAACGGAGTGTTGAAAACAGCAAAGAAACTGGAGGAAGGAAAGACATATACGATCCGGCTGAAAGCAAAAAATGCAGAGGCTGAAAAAGAAAAAATATTTAAAATATACGCGGTAGGCAGAGGATTGGTTTTCAGAAAAGAGGATCAGAAGATCGCAGTAGGATCACCGGTAGAATTAAGTACAAAAGATTACGCAGAAAAATTGATGAAGCTGGAAGAAGGTACGATTTTAGTACACTATACATCGACAAGCGATCAGGCAATTCAGTCTTTGTTTAGTGTTTCCAATGCAAAAGCAGGACATGAAAACAGACATTTTCATGTTTATATCAGACCTGAAGGAGTACTTGGCTGCGAAATCAGAAATGAGAGCGCGATGAATTATGGATTTAAAGCGGCAAATGCAGTGAAGGCAGATTATAAAGGAAAACCTGCAGAAAATATAATTGCGCTTCAGGCAGATAAAGAAAAAGGAACGTATCAGTTGTTTGCAAACGGAGAGAAAGTGCTGACGGTAGACGCCGCTGCATTGGGAGGATACCGCTTTATTTCTGAAATTACGGGATTAGATACTGTTTCTCTGGGGGCAACAAAAAGGGGAGGAATTAATAAATATACTTTCGGAGGAAATATCCATAAGATCGAAGTGTATGAGACTCCTTTAACAGATGAAGAACTGATCGAGGAAACGAAGAAGACCGCATATCCTGAATTACAGCAGATTTTCCATAAAAATGACGGAACAGGCGCGAACTATTACCGGATTCCGGCGCTTTTGACACTGAAAAGCGGTACAGTGATCAGCGCGGCAGACGCAAGGTTTGGCGGTACGCACGATTCACCGAATAATATTGATATTGCAGTGGCAAGAAGCGAAGATGGAGGAAAGAACTGGAGCAAGCCGGAGCTTCCATTCCACTATGAGGATTATGAAGATAATACATTAGAAATTCCGGTAGGAACGCAGACGAGAGTAAATCAAAGTGCATCATTTATCGATCCGGTTCTTTTGCAGGACGAAGAGACAGAACGTGTATTTTTGATATCGGACGCTATGGCGGCTGGATATGGTTCTCCGCAGGCAGTTACAGGAAGCGGATATAAAGAAATTCAAGGGAAAAAATACTTGAAACTGCAAAAGGCAGGAGAAACAGATTATAATTATACAGTGAGGGAGAATGGTGTTATCTATAATGATACAACGAATCAGCCGACAGAGTATTCTCTGAACAGTAATTTTGAAATTTTGAAGGATAATGTATTGCAGACAGTCAAACAAAAATCGTCAAGATTCGATCCTACGAACGGTTCGGGACAGCTTGTAACAGATGAGACAGACAAAGACGTTCCGATGAACATTATGTATGCAGATGCAGTATTCAAAGCATTGCCTACGACATGGCTGTATATGAAGTACAGTGATGATGACGGAAAAACATGGTCTGATCCGATACTTTTAAACGGAATGGTCAAAGCAGAAGATTCAAGAGTGCTTGTCACAGGTCCGGGAAGAGGCATGCAGATTAAAAACGGAGAATATAAGGGGCGGTTGATCGTACCGGTTTATGATACGGCACAGTCGGGAATTATTTACAGCGACGATCATGGAGCAACATGGAATTATGCAAAAGGACCGTCTACGAAGAAAGCGGCGATGTCAGAATCACAGATCGTAGAAATGCCGGATGGAACGCTTCGTGTTTATGCGAGATCAACAGGTTCTAAGATAGCGGAAGCAGTGAGCCTGGACGGAGGAAAAACATGGACAGAAGCGGCGTATGTACCGGGAATGACCCAGCCGGGATGGGGATCGCAGTTATCCGTGATCCGCTATGGCGGTCTGATAGAAGGAAAGCCGGCGCTGATCATGTCCACTCCTGCCGGTGTGGGAAATTATCGAAGAGACGGAAGAGTCAAGATCGGTTTGATCACAGATACCGGAAAAGAAGGAAGTGAAAAATATAAAATTGATTGGACTTACGATTATTCGGTAGACAGTAAGAATGCAGGGTTTGCATATTCCTGCCTGAGCGAACTTCCGAATCACCAAATCGGTCTGATGTATGAAAAGTATGATTCTTACAATCCGGCAGAATTACATTCACAGGATATTATGAAATATGAAGAACTGTCCTTATCAGAATTAATGGGAAAAGAAGTTGTGGAAATCATACCGCAGACAGAAGGAAAGGGAACTGTTTCCCAAAGAAATACTGTGAAAAAGGGAAGCAAGATTACAATCGAAGCATATCCGGAAGAAGGATATCAATTTGTCCGTTGGGAAGATGAAAAAGGAAACCCGGTAAGCGAACAGGAAAAATATACGTTTGATGCAAAAGAAAGCGCCGCTTTTACGGCTGTATTTGAACAGGAAAAAGAAGAAGTCGATAAGTCTCATCTTAAAGAGGCAATCCGGCATGCAGAAGAACAGATGCAAGATGAAAAAATATCAGGATGTAATTCCGGTTGTGCGCGAAGAGTATGAGGAAGCGTATAAAAATGCAAAAGCGATTGATGAGAAGCCGGATGCAACAAGCGAAGAAGTGGAGACAGCGTATAAGACACTGATAGAAGTCGGGAAAAGGCTGACTATGTATAAAGGAGATCTTACAGAACTTCAGGCGGCATATGACTTATATGCAGGCAAAGATTTGAGTATTTATACACAAGACAGTAAAACGGTTCTGGAAGAAGCTTTAAAAGAGGCGGAAAAAGTCTTAAAGCTTGGAGAAAATGCAGTAAAAGAAGATGTGAATGAGGCATTGGAAAAACTGCAAAAAGCGATAGAAGGTCTGGAAAAATCGGAGCCGAATCCACCGACAGATCCGGAATTCCCGACAGATCCGGATTCCGGTAATACAGATATTGTGAATCCAGATAATTCACTGTCGCCGGACGATACACCGTCAACGAATGGAACACCATCGGCAAGCGATGAAAAGGCTGTTGCGACAGGAGATAAGGAAACGCCGGTCGGATGGACGACCTTAGGATTTGCGGCAATGCTTGCGGCGGCAGGCAGATTCTTAGGCAGAAAGAAAAGGCGGTAAGCCTGACTGACAGAATAAAAACATAATTTTACCTCCCTGCACTTCTGATAATAAAGTCGGAAGTGGAAGGAGGAGAAGATCAAGTATAAGTCTTGACAATTTCTTCGGCAATGGATCGCTTTGGAATACAGCGATCCATTGCCTGTTTTTCTATGTAGCGGTGAGCTTCCGGTTCACTCATAGAAAGTTCACTGATCAAAAACCATTTCGCTTTGTTGACCAGACGGATTTCCGCCATTTTTTCCTCGATGGATAAAGATTTCTTTTCAAGCTGCCTTAAACGCTCGCGGGAACTTTCCATCCAGCTTAACGCCTGAAGGAGGGTCGGTTTTGAAGTTGGCTTTGGAAGTGTAAACACTCCATATTCGGCAACCTTGTCATGAATATCAGAGTGAATATCCCGTTTTACTAAAAGCAGAACGGCGATCTGTCTGGAGGAACAAAGGTCGATCGCAAAACGAACGCCGATATCATCAGACAGAGGAGAATTGATAATGACAAAATCGAAAGACTTTTCTTTTAACATTCGTTTCGCTGCGCTGACACTTGAAGCCGTAAGAACAGGATAATACCGGATTTCAGGAAGAGAGCCGATAAAGGCAGAGGCAAAACTGTCTGTCGAAGATACAACAAGAATACTGTATGTACGCTCTTTTAGACTCATTTTATGCTCTCCTTTCTTTGGAACTCGTATAAATTACTGTTTGCAATAAATGTTTAAGATCGCGTCAGGTATATATTTCTTGATAAAAGAACTGTTTGCGGCAAGAAAACAGGCTGTTTTAAAGTCTTTCGGAAGTTGGCCAAAGCGCGCAAGCGTATCTTTATCAGCCCGATACAGATTGATATCGGCAGGAGCGGGGAGCTCTGTTTTATTACGGATTCCGTCGAGGACCGCGTAAATGATCAAGGCAAACGCCAGGTAGGTGTTGGTGGACGGATCAGGAGAACGAAGCTCTACGCGCTGATATTCGCCCAGCGCCGCGGGAACACGGACGAGCTGGGAACGGTTCTCTTTTGACCAAGAGATGTAGAGCGGCGCTTTATTTTGTCCAAAACGTTCATAGGAATTTTCAAGCGGATTCAAAAAAAGAGTCATCTCCGAGATTTTATCCAGAATACCGGCAATTACAGCGTCCATATAATTAAATTCGCGATCGGATTTGACGGAAATGTTAATATGAAAACCATTGCCGGGCTGATCACGAAGGGGTTTTGGGGAAAAATCGGCACAGAGACCGTTTCTTAACGCAACAGCTTTAACTACAGTCTGAAAAGTCAAGGCGTTATCGGCCGCCGTCATAGGGTCGGAGTAGCGAAAATCGATCTCATTTTGCCCCGGTCCTTGTTCGTGGTGGGAACTTTCGGGATGAATGCCCATTTGTTCAAGAGTCAGACAGATCTCTCGTCTGATATTTTCACCTTTGTCTTCCGGAGCGATATCCATATATCCGGCATGATCATATGGGATCATGGTAGGTTCGCCAAAGTCGTCTGACCGGAAAAGATAGAATTCCTGTTCCGTACCAAAAGAAAATTGCAATCCCTCTTCAGAGGCTGCTTTAATGGCTTTTTCCAGAAGCGCACGGGAATCATACTCAAAAGGCGTGCCGTCTTGATGCGTGATATGACAGAACATCCGAACTACACTGCCTTCTTCCGGTCTCCAGGGAAGAGGCATCAAAGTATCCGGTTCTGGATGAAGAAATAGATCTGAATGAGTCTCATCACCAAATCCATCGATGGCGGACGCGTCAATGGCGATACCGTAAGAAAAGGCTCTTTGAAGCTCATCAGGCATGATGGATATGTTTTTCTGTTTTCCGAAAACGTCGCAGAAAGCCAGACGGATAAACTTAACGTCCTCTTCCTGAACATACTGTATAATTTCTTGCTGGGAATATTTCATAGTCTTCCACCTCTTTCACGTTAATTTGCTACATACATCTGTTTATACGGATTCTTGCTGTTCGGGGTGACAAGAGTAAAAGGAGAGGAGAGAATGGTTTTCAGGTCATAGTGAAAATCGCTGCAATATTCCTTCAGATCATCCATGATTCCCTGCAAGTCTTCAAAAGAAGCAATATCTGCCGTCACCTGCGGAGGAAATTTCAGATTCCTGCAGTCGCCCCGCAGAAACAGCTTTCCGCCGTGCATACCGGTACAGGGGAAATTGCCGATGATCGGATGATGATCTTCCTGTAATCCTAATACAATCAGAATCCCTCCGGCCTGATATTCCCCCAGAAAACTGCCGGCGCATCCTCCGATAATCATTATCGGAACTTTCTTTTTATATTCTTTCATATGAATGCCCGCCCGGTAGCCGGCATGGTCGCGAACATAAATTTTACCGCCTCTCATAGCGTATCCGGCCGCATCTCCGGCGCTGCCATGAATCAAAATCTTTCCTGCGTTCATCGTATCGCCTACGGCGTCCTGCGCATTTGCGTTTACGGTAATAGAGGCGTTATTTAGGTAGGCGCCGAGAGCATTGCCGGAAATTCCATTGACGGTAATATTCCGGTCAGACATTCCGGCGCCGATAAAGCGCTGTCCGCAGCAGCCTTCGATCACATAATCGTGTTCCGGCTGCCGAAGGACTTCGTTTAAAGTTTTATAATCTAGTGCAGCAGCATCTATCACTTTCATAGTATAACACATCTCCTTGATAAAATGATATTGTTTTTATTCTCCGGCATGGGAAATGCCAAGTATTTCAAGTTCTTTTTCGTTTAGCCCGATTCCGCGGAGCATAAGACGGTTGCCCCGGAGAGCTTCGATGGAGTTAATTCCCATACCTCCCATAAGTTCTTTGATTTCATGTTTCCAGGCAGTCATCAGATTGATAAGCCGACGGCTTCCCGTCTGCGGATCAAGTCTTTCCACAAGTTCAGGATTCTGCGTGGCGATCCCCCAGTTACACTTGCCGCTTTGACACGTGCGGCAGAGATGACACCCAAGAGCCAGAAGCGCGGCTGTTGCAACATAACAGGCGTCCGCTCCAAGGGCTACTGCTTTTACCACATCGGAAGCGCTGCGGATACTGCCGCCTGCTACGAGCGAAACGTGATTTCGGATTCCTTCATCACGAAGCCTCTGATCCACTGCCGCCAGAGCGAGCTCTACAGGGATTCCCACATTGTCGCGTATTCTGGTAGGAGCGGCGCCGGTGCCTCCGCGGAAGCCGTCGATAGCGATAATGTCCGCGCCGCTGCGTGCAATTCCGCTGGCGATGGCTGCGATATTATGGACAGCCGCCACTTTTACGATAATCGGTTTTTTGTATTCCGTAGCCTCTTTCAGAGAACAGACCAGCTGCCGCAGATCTTCAATAGAATAGATATCATGATGAGGCGCGGGGGAGATGGCGTCAGAGCCTTCAGGGATCATTCTGGTGCGGGACACGTCTCCTACAATTTTAGTTCCCGGAAGATGCCCTCCGATTCCCGGTTTTGCGCCCTGTCCCATTTTGATCTCAATGCCGGCGCCGGCGTTTAAATATTTTTCATGAACGCCAAAGCGTCCTGACGCTACCTGTACAATGGTGTTTTCTCCATAGCAATAAAAATCTTCATGGAGACCACCTTCTCCTGTATTATATAAAATCCCAAGCTCTTTTGCAGCGAGAGCCAGTGATTTGTGCGCATTATAACTGATAGAGCCATAGCTCATGGCGGAGAACATGACCGGCATAGAGAGTTCCAGCTGCGGGGGAAGCTCACAGTCTAAAGAACCGTCCGCCATCCGATGCACTTGTTCCGGTTTCTTTCCAAGATAAATCCGGGTTTCCATAGGCTCTCTTAGAGGGTCGATGGGAGGGTTGGTTACTTGCGAAGCATTGATTAAGATGCGATCCCAATAAACGGGAAGAGGATTTGGGTTTCCCATGGAAGAGAGCAGGACTCCGCCGCTGTTTGCCTGTTTATAAATTTCTTTCATCATATTTTCCGGCCAGTTGGCATTTTCGCGTAGAGAACAGTCGCTCTTTACGATTTTTAAAGCTCTGGTGGGACAAAAGGAAACACATCTTTGGCAGTTTACACAGTTGCTTTCGTCACATACCATCTGTTTGGTTTCACTATTGTAGGAATGTACGCCATTGGCGCATTGCTGCTGGCAGATACGGCAGGTAATGCAGCGGTTTTCATTTCGGATCACTTCAAACTCAGGGTAGATAAATTCAATGCTCATAATAAAACACCTTCCTTTACTGTTACGATAACCGGTTCTCCGCCGGCGGGAGCCCAGATATTTTCGGCATCCGGTTCCATGGCTCGGATGGCTGTTTCTTCACTGGCAATATAAACCATATCTTTTTTTCTCCTACGACCATGGAGCGGAGCTTCAGCCGGTCATTGAGCGCCATAAGCCCTCCGTTGAAACCGAAAACAATGGAGAAAGGTCCGGTGATCAGAAGGCTGGGGAACAGAGTTCGTAAGTAAGTGTGCTTTTTCTGATCTGCAAGATCTGTTTTTGCTGCAATGGTGCTCCAAAAGGGGGCGGCAATTACGCTGGCAGCTTCTCCAAGAGTCAGATTCTGCCTGCGGAGCAGATAGTCTAAAATATACGTGATGACTTCCGTATCCGTCTGAAGGGTACACTTATATCCAAACATTTCCATAAAACGGCGGTTGGCATCATAGGAAGAAATTTCACCGTTATGTACAACGGAAGAATCCAGAAGAGCAAAGGGGTGAGCTCCGCCCCACCAGC
>ADJS01019430.1_pt1 | contig 11540 bp, 12 predicted proteins | sample 268128 | NCBI WGS metagenome assembly ADJS01 (sample SAMN00007486, study PRJNA43253) | human gut metagenome | isolation source: feces sample TS28 | reverse complement strand
TATATTGGAAAAGGCAACAAAGGACATTCCTAATGTGGTAATCAGACCATTTGACGGACTTTCTGTGAATTTTGCCAGAGAGAATCATGCGCAGGTAATCGTACGCGGTCTTCGCGCCGTTACTGATTTTGAGTATGAGCTTCAGATGGCACAGACCAATCGTGTTCTGGCTCCGGATGTTGATACTGTATTCCTTACCACTACATTGGAGTACGCTTATGTCAGCTCCACCATCATGAAAGAAGTTGCCCGTTTCGGTGGTGATCTATCCAGTTTTGCACCGCCGGAGATCATACAGGCATTATGTAAAAAAATGCAGGAAGAGAAAGAAAAAAACAAGGAGAATATACTATGAGCAGCAGAATCGAACAGATTATTGACGAAATTGATGAATTTATAGAAAGCTGTAAATTTCAGCCATTGTCCGCAACCAAAATTATTGTAAATAAAGAAGAGATTGAAGAACTTTTAAGAGAACTTCGTCTCAAAACACCTGATGAAATCAAACGTTATCAGAAGATCATCAGTAATAAGGATGCAATCCTTGAAGACGCTCAGTCCAAAGCAGATGCTATTATCGCAGATGCTCAGGCCAAAGCACAGGAACTCGTTACACAGCATGAGATCATGCAGAAAGCATATGCTCAGGCTAATGATACAATTAACGCAGCTAATAAACAGGCACAGGAAATCCTTGATTCCGCTACACAGGATGCAAACAGCATTCGTTTAAGTGCTATCACATACACTGATGACATGATGGCAAATATCGGTTCCGTCCTGAACCAGACTCTTGAAGACGCAGGTGGTAAATACAAAGGATTTATCGATGCTCTCCAGAGTTGTCTTGATGTTGTTAATCATAACCGTCAGGAACTTGCTCCTCAGACAGCACAGGCAGCAGCTATGACCGGATCTTATCATGAAGAACCGGCAGACGCACCGGAAGAAGACAGTCTGTTAGATGATCTTGGAGAAGAATAAGGCGAATAACACGGTTGTAATTCCATTCAGAAGTTTTGCTGTTATATAAGGAAGCATTGATAGTTTCCGTGTAACCAGGCTTCTTGTCTGAAATGTTATACAGATTCCGCCAAAAGCTGTCAGAAATAATGTCAACAGATATTTCCATTGCATATGAATATTGGCATTTTGAAGACGGCAAAGTCCTGTTGTCAGTTCCAATATACCGGATAATGTATATCCGATGAGATTTTTCATATTCCAAAAATGACTGATACAGGCAGACAGAATGGAAAACATAAGAATGTATCCGCCCAGGCGGGTAACTGTTTCAAACCCATTCATAATGGAGACATCCAGAAAAGCTCCTGATGAGCTTGAGACGGGTGTCTTTTTTTTCTTATCTGCTGATAAAAACTGGATTTTATTTCGATAAACTACAAATCGAAATAAAAGCATAATTGTAAGATCAGACAATGCAAATATTCCAAACACTGTTCGTGCAGGAATCTGATCTTTGAGACAGATATGACACAGATATGTACGTACAAACACAGGGCTTGCATGATTTGTAAATGTAAGAAGATATTTTGCCTCTGACTCACTGATCTGATGATTTTCATACAGATCGGATGTTATTTTGGCACCAACCGGATAGCCGCAGAGTGCTCCGACAATGACTGCATAAGCACCTGCTGCTGAGACACCCAGTACTTTATTCCAGATCACTTCCACAGGCTGCAGTAGTTTTCCTGCCATATTTGTATGAATCAATATTCCTGTCAATATCAGAAATGGCAGCAAAACAGGCAGAAGAACATTCAACCACAATTGCATCCCTTCTTTTGAAGCTGCAAGTGCTTCCTGTGGATACAACAACAAAAAACATATTTGTGAAATACTGAAAACGGTATAAAATATTTTTCTCATAAATACAGCTTTTTATATTTTTATTCTTTACTTTATGCTGCATATCAGACAGATATGTCGATAAAATAAATATACACGCAACAATTCATTAATGGAGGAAATCAATATGAGAGTATTAGAAAACTGCGAACCAAAGCAGGTATTTTATTATTTTGAGGAAATCTGCAAAATCCCACACGGTTCCAGAAACACCAAACAGATCAGCGATTATCTGGTAGCTTTTGCAAAAGAACATGGTTTTGACTACGTGCAGGATGAAATGAACAATGTAATCATTTATAAACCAGCAACACCCGGCTATGAAAATGCACCAACCGTTATTCTGCAAGGTCATATGGACATGGTTTGCGAGAAAAGACCCGATGTACAGCATGACTTCGAAAAAGACGGACTGAATCTTTCTGTAAAAGATGGATATGTCACAGCCAACGGAACTACTCTTGGTGGTGATGACGGTATTGCAGTAGCGTATGCACTGGCACTTCTTGACAGTACAGATCTGCCACATCCGGCACTGGAAGTACTGATCACTGTAGATGAAGAAATCGGTCTTCTTGGTGCTGTAGGGCTTGACTGCAGTGTACTCAAGGGTAAACGTATGATCAATATGGACTCAGAAGCAGAGGGCAGCCTCTGGATCAGTTGTGCCGGTGGACTTTCTGCTGTCAGCCATATCCCGGTTGCACGCGTAGACGCAGAAGGAGAAAAACTTCAGATAAAAGTATGCGGCCTGATGGGTGGTCATTCCGGTTCTGAAATTGACAAAAAACGAGCAAATGCCAATGTAGTAATGGGGCGTTTTCTGTATGGACTCAAAAGAGAAGCAGATTATGAGATTATTTCCATGACTGGTGGACAGAAAGATAATGCCATTACACGAGAAGCAGTCTGCGATATTCTTGTATCCAAAGAAGAAATGGACGCCGTCAAAGCATATGCCTCCAAGGTTGAAAAAGGTCTTCGCGAAGAATATGACGGAAGTGATAAGGGTATTTCTATCCAAATCACAGAAGCAGGCCATGAATCTGCAAAAGTCCTTCACCCGACAAGCCGTGAAAAAGTTCTGTTCTATCTGATGGAGGTTCCTTTCGGTATCCAGAAAATGAGTGCAAATATCGAAGGCCTTGTAGAAACCTCTACCAATATTGGTATTGTATCTCTCTCTGAAGATGAATTTTTTGCAAGTTCAGGTGTCAGAAGTTCCGTAGAAGCAGCACGCAATGCTCTTTCCGATAAGATTCAGTATCTGACAGAATTCCTTGGCGGAGAATATGAAATTCAGGGTGCTTACCCTGCATGGGAGTATCGCAAAGAATCTCCACTTCGCGACAAAATGGTTGAAGTATATGAAACCATGTACGGTCAGAAACCAGAAGTTGTAGCTATTCATGCCGGTCTTGAATGTGGTCTGTTTTATAAAAAAATCGATGGCCTTGACTGTGTATCTCTCGGACCGGATATGAAAGACATCCATACTTCCGAAGAAGTGCTTGACATTGCTTCTACAGAACGTGTATGGAAATATCTTGTAAAAGTTCTTGAAGAGTTAAAAGACTGAGCTTAAGCAGTCAAAATTCTATTATAAATTCAATTACTCAAAAAGGCTTCGCAGATATGCGGAGTCTTTTTTGCATATAATAATCTGAAAACCACTCAGAAAGTATAACATCTATGTCACGTTCTTCTTTTTTCTTTGTATTTTTCATTCTGATACTGTCTAACAGCATACTGTCCTACATTTCATTCAGTCGAAGCACTGTCTCTGTTCTAAAAAAAGACTGTGCCGCCTCTGCTGAGTTCCGACAACAGGATCTGTCCCCGGAACTTTATCGTCAATTGACAGAATCCGGTCTTTATCCTTCAGACTGGTGTGATCTTCTTACCACAACCATGTTAAACAGTCATTTTCATCCTCAACATATTTTCCTGATAATACCTTTTATCTCTTGTACAAAAAAGACTGCTATCTGCAGCTAAAAAAATATTATGAAGCAATCTGGAGAAATCTGCAGTATTTTCCTGTTGCCTCTGATGACATCAGCTATGAAGACAGTTGGATGGACTCACGTACATACGGTGGAAATCGCCATCATGAAGGAACCGATCTCTTTGGTCCCGTCAGTCAATCCGGCTATTATCCCATCATCAGCATCACAGACGGCATTGTTGAACAAAAAGGCTGGCTGCCTCTTGGCGGATACCGAATTGGTATCCGTTCTGACTCTGGCGGATATTTTTATTATGCGCATCTTTCCTCCTATGAGGAAGATTTTACTCCCGGTGATAGAGTGCAGGCCGGAGAAATTCTTGGTTTCATGGGAAATACCGGATATGGACAGGAGGGCACTTCCGAAAGGTTTCCGGTGCACCTTCACCTTGGCATCTATATCACCACCCCAGAAGGACAGGATATCAGCGTAAATCCATACCATGTTTTACAATGTCTCCGAAAAAAAATCAGAAAGTATACATATTACTAACAAAAATTGTACAAATTGTGTTATACTGTATGGGAAGTTTTGTCTTTTCGTATTTCAGGTCTTAACTTCAAAGCAACAATCCTGCAAGGAGCGATATTTATGGAAATACAGTTATGGAGAAGTATTTTATGTCCATATGAACTTGCTGTCAAAGAACTGATGGTAAAGTTTGAACATATTATAGATGAACACAAGCAAAATGACCTGTATTCCCCGATTGAACAGGTCAGTGGGCGTGTCAAGAGTCTTCCAAGTATCCTGGAGAAAATGCAGCGCAAACATATCCCCATGGAAAAGATGGAAGAAGAGATTGAAGACATTGCCGGTATCCGCATCATCTGTCAGTTTGAAGAAGATATTGATACCGTAGCCTCTATTATCCGTAGCCGCAGTGATATGACCATCAAAAGTGAAAAAAACTATCTGAAACATATCAAGCAGAGTGGTTACCGGAGTTATCATCTGATCATTTATTATACTGTAGATACGATCAATGGCCCCAAACGCCTTCAGGCCGAAATTCAGATTCGCACAATGGCTATGAACTTCTGGGCTACGATCGAACATTCTCTGCAGTATAAGTACAAAGGCGAGATGCCTTTACATGTAGCCGAGCGACTGAGCAACGCAGCTGATGCAATCATTGCACTGGACCGTGAAATGTCATCTGTTCGTGATGAGATTATGGATGCGCAGAATTCTTCACAGACACAGTCCAATCTGGTAAAAGACATTTTGCTCAGCATTGAAAACCTGTACAAGATTTCCAACAAAAGAGAAGTTGAAAAAATCCAGGATGAATTTCTACGGGTATTCCGCACAAAAGATCTTCAGCAGCTTGCCCGTTTTCATCGTCAGCTCGACATTATTGCGGAGGGTTATAGAGCCCAGTCCGTTTCATTTTAGGAGTATATAATGCAAAACTTTTTACCCGTAACAAAGCAGGAAATGCAGCAGCGCGGATGGGATCAGGTCGATTTTGTATATATCACAGGAGATGCCTATGTAGATCATTCTTCTTTCGGTTCTGCCATTATCAGCCGTCTCCTTGAGAGTCGTGGATACCGTGTGGGAATCATCCCTCAGCCGGACTGGCGTCATAAAGAAAGCATTCAGACTTTTGGTGAACCGCGCCTTGGTTTCCTTGTAACAGCCGGAAATATGGATTCCATGGTCAATCATTACACAGTCTCAAGGAAACATCGCCAGAAAGATTCTTATTCTCCGGGCGGCGAGATGGGACTTCGGCCGGATATGCCAACGGTCGTATACAGCAACCTGATTCGTCAGACATATAAACATACTCCAATTATCCTTGGCGGTATTGAGGCAAGCCTCAGACGTCTTGCTCATTACGATTACTGGGATAACCGCGTGCGTAGAAGTGTCCTTATGGATTCCGGTGCGGATCTGATTTCTTACGGAATGGGAGAGCATTCAATTCTTCAGATTGCCGAAGCACTACAGAGTGGACTGCCAGTTGAAGAGATCACTTACATTCCTGGTACTGTGTACAAGTGCAAAGATCTGTCCCGTGCATTCGAACCAATCGTTCTCCCTTCCTATGAGGAAGTTTCGTCTAACAAACACACTTATGCTGACAGTTTCGCAGTTCAATACCGTAATACAGATCCTTTTACCGCCAAACCACTTGCTGAGAGTTATGGAACCAGAGGCTATATTATTCAGAATCCTCCGGCACATCCGCTTTCACAGCAGGAAATGGATGATGTCTATGATCTGCCATATACTGACACCTGGCATCCGATGTATAATGCCAAAGGCGGTATTCCGGCACTGGAGGAAATTAAATTCAGTCTCACCAGCAACCGTGGCTGTTTCGGTGGATGTAATTTCTGTGCACTGACATTTCATCAGGGCAGAATCCTTCAGACCCGAAGCCATGAATCGATTCTGAAAGAAGCCATCAAAATGACAAAGGATCCTGATTTTAAGGGTTATATTCATGATGTAGGCGGTCCGACCGCAGATTTCAGACAACCATCCTGTCAGAAACAGCTGACAAAAGGAGTCTGTCAGAATCGCCAGTGTCTTTTTCCGAAGCCATGTGGAAACCTTCAGGTAGATCACACAGACTATGTTTCCCTTCTTCGAAAACTGCGCAAAGTACCCGGTGTCAAAAAAGTCTTTATCCGTTCTGGTGTACGTTTTGATTATGTTGTCGCAGATAAAAGTCCTGTATTTATGCAGGAACTGGTCAAATATCATATCAGTGGACAGCTTCGTGTTGCACCGGAACATGTTTCAGACCAGGTACTTCACTATATGGGTAAACCAATCTCATCAGATCTATCAGACGTTTCTCAGAGAATATGACAAAGCAAATGAAGCTACCGGCAAGAAACAGTATGCTGTTCCATACTTTATGTCTTCTCATCCAGGATGTACGATCAAAGATGCCGTAAAACTCGCTGAATATGTGCGTGATCTTGGCTTCACCCCGGAACAGGTGCAGGACTTTTATCCAACACCATCCACACTTTCTACCTGTATGTATTATACCGGTATCAATCCACTGGATGGAAAACCGGTTTATGTACCGAAAGATCCTCATGAAAAAGCGATACAACGTGCGTTGATGCAGTACAAGAATCCAGCCAACCGTAAGCTGGTTCTGGAAGGACTGCAGCGTGCCGGACGCATGGATCTGGTCGGTTTTGGTCCGAAATGCCTAATTCGTCCGGAAAAGAAAACAGTTTTTCTTCAGGAAACAAAAACTCTGGTTCTTCACGCAGACCAGCTCACAGAACCACCATCCGCAATACACATAAGAAAAAAACGAAGAAATAAAACATTTAAAGGAGCATTACATGAGTAAAACAAAAAAACGTAATTCTTCCAGAAAGGGAGATTATGGATATCTTGCCTCCGAAAAGAAACGGCGGATTCTTATTACAGCTGTTTTATTTGCAGTACCTTTGCTGATTTTTTTCTCAGCAATGCTATATTTTCATACAAGACTGACTATCTGGACTGTGATAGCTGTTGTCGGCTGCCTTCCAGCCTGCAAATCTCTGGTCAGCCTGATCATGATCTTTCGCGCCAGACAAGTAGAAACATCTGTATACCGTAGGATTCATGAACATGCCGGCGAACTCACCATGTCTTATGAAATGTACATGACTTTCTATGAGAAAAGTGCAAACATTGACGCATTTGCAATTTGTGGAAACACTGTTGTCGGATATAGCAGTGATCCTAAAATTGACGTAGCTTTCATGGAGCGGGAATGTCAGAAGATTCTCAGAGGAAACAGTTTCAAAGCAACCGTCAAGATTTTTACCCGACTGGATCCGTTTCTGGAACGTCTTGATTCCATGAATGCACACAAAGAATCTCTGGAGGAGGGAATTAAATTCCGCCCGGACGAAAAATATCCGGAACTTTCCAGAAATGAACTGATCAAACACACTATTCTGGCAATCTGTCTGTAAAGGAGCTTTATGAAAGAATTCCAAATCACCGAAAACGAAGCCGGACAGCGCTTTGACAAATATCTTGCAAAACTACTCCGGAATGCACCCAAAAGCTTTTTTTATAAAATGCTTCGCAAAAAAAACAATCACATTAAATGGCAGAAAAGCAACTGGAAACGAAAAGCTCAACACCGGAGACCAGATCAGACTGTTTCTCAGTGATGAAACTTTTTCAAAATTCAGCCAGCAGGAACAGACAGCAAGGGCCGTAACTGATCTGGATATCATCTATGAAGACACTGATATTCTTCTGATCAACAAACCGGCAGGTATGCTTTCTCAGCCAGATGATACCAAAGAACCTTCCATGGTAGAATACCTGATTGGATATCTTCTTCAAAATGGTTCACTGACAGAAGAAAATCTGCGGACCTTTCATCCTTCCGTATGCAACCGTCTGGACAAAAATACAAGCGGTGTTATCGCAGCCGGAAAATCTCTTGCAGGACTGCAGGAACTGTCAACGTTATTTCATGACCGTACCGTTCATAAAGACTATTTATGCATCGTTAAGGGAAAGCTTACCCGCTCGCGGCATATCCGTGGATATCTGCATAAAGATGCAAACCTGAATAAAGTAAGTGTCTCACCGACAAAAGAAAAAGATGCCCAGCCAATCGAAACACAGTACACACCTATCTGCAATAATGAGCATGCAACTCTTTTGAAAGTACGACTGATCACGGGCCGTACACATCAGATTCGTGCGCATCTGGCATCTGAGGGACATCCTCTGGCCGGTGATGCAAAATACGGCAGCCAGGAATTCAATCGATATTTCCGTGATCATTATGGGCTGAAACATCAGCTTCTCCATGCTTATCGCCTGACTTTTCCTGAACTTGAAGGAAAATTGCATAACCTGTCCGAAAAACATTTTGAGGCAGTTTTACCAGTGCAATTTCAACATATATTAAAAGAAGAACATTTAGAGGAGTGTAGTTATGAAAATCTGGAATGAAATCTGGGATTATGTAAAAATGATCATCATTGTTGTAGTAGTAGTTCTTGTTGTAAATAATGTTGTTCTCATCAACGCCAAAATTCCGTCTGAATCCATGGAAAATACGATTATGACCGGTGACCGTATCTTCGGTTTCCGCATGGCATATGGTCTGAACTTCGATTTCTTCGGCAAACACATTTCCTACAAAACCAAAGATCCGGAACGCTTTGATATCATCATCTTCAAATTTCCGGATGATGAAAGCCAGCTGTTCATCAAACGTCTGATCGGACTTCCTGGTGAAACCGTTGAAATCCGTGACGGTAAAGTATACATAAATGGCTCTGATGAACCATTGGATGACAGCTTCGTACCGGAGGTTCCGACCGGAAATTATGGTCCCTATAAGGTACCAGAAAACAGTTACTTTATGCTCGGTGACAACCGCGAATATTCCAGAGACTCAAGATTCTGGAAAAACACCTTTGTATCCTTTGATGAGATTGTCGGAAAAGCCATCGTACGCTATTATCCATCTATCAAACTTCTGAACTGAGAGGATTTTCCAATATGGCTACATGGAACAGCAGGGGCCTCCGGGGTTCAACCCTGGAGGATCTCGTGAACCGAACCAATGAACAATATGCAGAAAAAAATCTTGCTCTGATTCAGAAAATTCCAACGCCGATCACACCAGTCCGCATGGACAAAGAAAACCGTCATATCACACTCGCATACTTTGAGCAACGCAGTACAGTCGATTATATCGGTGCTGTTCAGGGAATCCCGGTCTGCTTTGATGCTAAAGAATGCAGTGTTGATACTTTTCCGTTAAGCAATATCCACCCGCATCAGGTCGAATTCATGAACGCCTTTGAGCAGCAGGGCGGAATTGCTTTTTTTCTTATTTTTTTCAGTCATGCAGATCTGTTTTATTACCTTCCGCTCCGTGACCTGATGAAGTTCTGGAATCGCATGCAGTCCGGAGGGCGCAAAAGCTTTCGGCGCGAAGAATTGAATTCCATTTACTATTTACAGAAAAAAAATGGATTTCTTGTTCCCTATCTGGATGGAATCCAGACAGATCTGAAATTGCGGGATTGACATTTTCTATTTTTTCTACTATAATTTTCTTGTTTTTACATAGTAGCATGGTAGCACGTTAAAGTGTTTATCTGTAATGAGGAGGAAACGACTATGCAGCGAATTTTTCATACACCTGAAGGTGTTCGCGATATTTATAATGGAGAGTGCAGCCAGAAGCATCATCTTCAGACAGAAATCCGCAAAGTATTTGATTCCTATGGATATGAGGAGATTGAAACTCCTTCCTTTGAATATTTTGAAGTATTCAGCAGAGAAGTAGGTACAATTCCTTCCAAGGATCTGTATAAATTTTTTGACCGTGAAGGAAATACCCTGGTATTACGCCCGGACTTCACACCATCCGTATCAAGAGCCTGCGCTACTTATTTTAATCCGGAGCACCAGGTTATAACACTTTCTTATACAGGAAACACTTTTATCAATAATTCCAGCTATCAGGGCCGACTCAAAGAGACCACTCAGATGGGTGTAGAACGTATCGGTGATGATTCTGCCGAAGCAGATGCAGAACTTCTCGCCATGACAGTTGAATGCCTTTTAAAAGCCGGATTAAAAGAATTTCAGGTCAGTGTCGGACAGGTTGACTATTTCAAATCTCTTCTTCAGGATGCCAATCTGGATATCGAAGAAGAAGAAAATCTCCGTTCCCTGATCTCCCAGAAAAACTATTTTGGTGTAGAAGATCTTGTACGCAGCCAGAATATTCCGGAATCTCTGGAAAAAGCTTTTCTGGAACTTCCACACCTGTTCGGCTCTTCAGAAATTCTTCAGAAAGCACGCAGTCTGACAGACAATATCTGTGCAATCAAAGCGGTAGAACGGCTGGAAGAAATCTATGAAATTCTCAAAATTTACGGATATGAAAAGTATGTTAGCTTTGATTTCGGTATGCTCAGCAAATTTCAATATTATACAGGAATCATTTTCCAGGCATATACTTATGGAACCGGTGAACCAGTTGTAAAAGGAGGACGTTACAACAATCTTCTGAAACATTTCGGCAAACCTGCTGCCTCCATTGGTTTTGGCATCACTGTCGATAATCTCCTTATGGCTCTGTCCAGACAGAAGATTTCACTTCCTGAAAAAAAAGCACCAGTCATTCTTACCTATACAGAAGCTAATCGCCGCGAAGCCATCCTGGAAGCGCAGAAATTGAGAAATGAAGGAACGGCTGTAGCTCTTCGCCGTGAAAAGGAGGACTGCTGATATGAGATATCTTACCGTTGCCCTTACGAAGGGAAGACTTGCACAGAAAACGCTGGATATGTTTGAACAGATTGGAATCACCTGCGAAGAAATGCGTGACAAAGATACCCGCAAACTGATCTTTGTCAATGAAGATCTGAAATTGCGCTTTTTCCTCGCCAAAGGACCTGATGTACCAACTTACGTTGAATACGGTGCTGCCGATATCGGCGTCACTGGCAAGGATATCATTCTTGAAGAAGGACGTAAGCTTTATGAAGTAATGGACCTCGGATTCGGGAAATGTCGTATGTGTGTCTGTGGACCGGAAAGTGCCCGTGAACTGCTTCAGAACAACCAGTTGATCCGCGTTGCAACCAAATATCCAAACATTGCCAAAGACTATTTTTATAATAAGAAACATCAGAC
>ADJS01017640.1_pt1 | contig 11562 bp, 8 predicted proteins | sample 268128 | NCBI WGS metagenome assembly ADJS01 (sample SAMN00007486, study PRJNA43253) | human gut metagenome | isolation source: feces sample TS28 | reverse complement strand
TCCGCCAGGCGCAGAAGACGACCGTAAAAGTGTATCCGGTCAGTGACTTTACGAGTGGTTACTGGGGAGACAGCATGAAATGGAAGGCCAGATCACTTCGACGGCTTCCCAGAACATCTATCTTTCCGACAGCCAGACCATTTCCCAGGTTCTCGTCAAAGAGGGCGATGTGGTAAATGCCGGAGACACGCTGATGACATACGATACCAGCATGATCGAGCTGGATCTGGAAACGCAGCAGTTACAGCTTGCACAGACAAAGCTGAAAATCCAGCAGAGTGAAAAAGAACTGGAAAAGCTGAAAAAGACAAAACCGGTATCGGATACGCCGCTGAATCCGGTGGAGCCGGATTTCCCGGATTTTCCAGATGAACCCATCGATCCGGATTTCCCGGACGAACCGATTCCGACCCCAGAACCGGAGCCGACGTACGAGGATGCTGTTCTGTACAGCAGTACGAATAAGCTTGTATTTGGTTCCAAACCATACAAAGGAGAAGGAACGCAGGAAGACCCATACACCTATCTCTGCGCACCGGGAACAGTCCTGACAGGCGGATTCCTGAATCAGATGGCAGGATACGCGGATGAAAAGGGAACGAAAAAAGAAGAGGGCAGCGAAGGATACTGGTTCCGCCTGGAGATTCATGAGGAAAACAAAGCCGCAGAGGCGCTGGAAACCGTGTGGGAGCAGGATGGAACGAAGATTGCGAAAGCATACGAGACTTCGTATGAAGCAGTCCTGAGTCTGAAAGAATCCGAATCGGCGGATGCACCGGAAATAAAAATCACCACGCCGCTTGCCAACACAGAGGTGGCAGAGAGCGGCGAGCTGAAGCTGAAAATCGGAATCAATGAGAAGAAAGATACCGAAGAGAAGCCGGATGATACGAAGCCTTCCGAGGGTGATGATTCTGGTGAGTCCGGTGATGACAGCAAAGCGGACGGAACAGAAGAGAAGGCGGATGAGAAAGCCGACGATAAAACGGATGATAGAACCGAGAGTCCGTCCGAGGACGATGTGACACAGCCGGGTGAAGCCGGAAATGGAAGCGGTGAGGCAGACGATTCCACGGAAAACACCGAAACGGATGTCACTTACACATACGTCTGGAAACACAACGGAAAGACAATCGACGGAGATTTTAAGGATACTTACACAAAAGAAAACATCACAAAAGAGGATGCCGGAATCTATACAGTAGAAGTGACAGCGAAAAATGACAAGGGTACTTCCATGGCAGTCAGCACTGCAAATGTGGCGGTAAAAGAAGGAACGATTACCCCGACACCAAGTGTAACTCCGACCCCGAGCGTTACGCCGGGACCGAGTGTAACTCCAGAGCCGACCGCCAGCCCGGAACCAAGTACAACACCGATTCCGACCACAGAGCCGGTTCCAACAGAAACTCCGGTGCCGAGCGAGACCCCAGTTCCGACGGAAACGCCGACGCCGACCGAAGCCCCGGCAGAACCAGAAGCGGAACCGCAGAGCGAAGATGCGCCGGAAGCAGTGCAGACGACAGCAAAAACCGTATTCTACGGTGAAAAAGCATCGGTACAGTCCCTCTTTACATCATCCACAGGAAGCAGCGCAAATAACAATACTTCTTCCGGTGATGATACCCAGATGACCTACACAAAAGATGAGTTGAAAAAAGCCATCAGCGAAAAAGAAAGCCAGATCCGTAATCTGAAGCTGGATCAGAAGGAAGAGGAACTCAAAGTCAAAAATACGCAGAAATCCCTGGATTCCCAGACCGTAAAAGCGACGATCAGCGGTGTGGTAAAGAAGGTTGGAAATGCAGAAAACCCGTCCAACGACGGAAGCGCCTTTATCCAGGTCAGCGGAAACGAAGGTCTGTACGTGCGCGGCTACTTAAGCGAGACGTATCTCGATCAGGTAAAAGTCGGCGATGAACTCAACGTGACTTCTTGGTCTTCGGGTGCTTTTGCAGCGGCAACCGTAACCGAGATTTCTCCGTACCCGACAACAAGCTACATGTCCTACAGCGAGACACCAGCCTCCTTCTATCCGTTCACAGCCGTTATCCCGGAAGGCGGAGAAGGGTTTGAAAACGGTGACTGGATCGAGATTGCAATCACTGTCGGAAACGATGTAGAAAACGGCAACGGCCTGTACGTCAGCAAAGAATTCATCCGCGAGGAAAACGGACAGAAATTCGTTTATATCCGGGATGAAAATGATAAATTAAAGAAACAGAATGTGGTAACCGGAAAACTTCTGTGGGGCAGTTATTACGAAGTGAAGAGCGGTCTTTCCGAAGAGGATTACATTGCATTTCCGTACGGCAAAACCGTGGTGGAAGGCGCAGACACGAAGGAATCCAGTTCATCGGATTATTACAACAGTTAAGGAGGCGCATTATGTTAGAAAATGTAAGACTTTCCTTTCAGGGAATCTGGTCACACAAAATGCGTTCCTTCCTGACGATGCTGGGTATTATCATCGGAATTGCATCGATCATCTCAATTGTCTCCACGATCAAGGGAACGAATGAGCAGATCAAACAGAACCTGATCGGAGCCGGAAACAACAACGTGACCGTCAGCTTAAAGCAGGGCGACGGCGATTACTGGATGGACAACGGACTGCCAAGCGGCGTGTCGAAACTGTCCGATGATCAGAAAAAGCGGATCCGCGAGCAGGATCAGGTGGAAAATGCATCGTTTTACACCGAAAGAACGTATGTGAGCGGCATCGCAAAAGGAAACACAACACTGGACAGTGCGAAGGCGCTTGGAGTGGATGAAAATTATCTGTCGACGTGCGGATATCAGATTTATCAGGGACGCGGCTTTGTGGAGAGCGATTTCTCGAAGACCCACAAAGTTGTCCTCCTCGACGATACCGCAGTGCTGACACTCTTCCCGGATGAGTCGCCGGTCGGCAAAACGATCGAGATCATGGGAGAGCCGTTCACGGTGATCGGCGTGATCAAAAAAGCCGATTCGTTCCAGCCGGTCATCAATTCCAGAGATGACTACTATACGTACAATCAGGAATCTTATCCGCTGGTGCTGATGCCGGATGTCTGCTGGCCGATCGTATTCCAGTATGATGAACCGGAAAATGCCGTTGTGATGGCAAAAACGACCGAGGATATGAGCACGGTGGGAAAGACAACAGCGGATATCATGAACGAATCCGTGACCAATACAACTGATTCTCTTTCCTATCAGGCAGAGGATCTGCTGGAGAAAGCAAAGAGTCTGCAGGAGTTAGGCCAGAGCACGAACCAGCAGCTGATCTGGATCGCGAGCATTTCGCTTCTGGTCGGCGGTATCGGTGTTATGAATATTATGCTGGTATCTGTAACGGAACGTACAAGCGAGATCGGCCTGAAAAAGGCGATCGGAGCAAGAAAACGCAGAATTCTGTTCCAGTTCCTGACCGAGGCGGCGGTGCTCACCAGCATCGGCGGACTGCTCGGCGTGCTGGGCGGCATTATCATGGCACAGGTGATTTCGAGGGTATCGCAGACGCCTGTGGCGATCAGTATTCCGGCGATCATTTTCTCCGTGGTCTTCTCCATGGTGATCGGTATCGTATTCGGACTGCTGCCGTCGGTAAAAGCAGCGAACCTGAATCCGATCGATGCGCTGCGAAGAGAATAGAACAAAAAAGAGTTGAAAAATCCGTGCGGGTACAGCGTAGGTGCTGGATCCGTGCGGATTTTTTGTGCGGCGTGTGCGGATGAAACTTAAGATCTTTACTTTTTGCGGAAAGTCGGTTATACTGGAAAATAAGCGCAATTTGCGGCGCAGCAAAGAGGCATTCGAGTTTCAGATTCGGTATGTTTATGAAAATATAAGAAAGATTCAAAGACATTTCACATTCGTTTATGGTATAATCAAACAAGAGTATGACCAACGAAAAGGAGTATACGCGAATGAATATTTTGTTTTTTATCACACCGAAAAGTGAAACGGCTTATCTGTATGACGACTGCTCACTTCGGCAGGCCATCGAGAAGATCGAATATCATAAATACACGGCGGTTCCGGTACTGAACAAAAAGGGCTGCTACGTGGGAACACTGACGGAAGGAGATCTGCTCCGCATCATAAAAGAACGGTATCTGCTGAATTACCATGAAGCAGAGGATATCCCGCTCTGGCAGGTTCCGAAACGGTGGAATTATGAGTCCGTCAACATCAACAGCAACATCGAGGACCTGATCGAGATGTCCATGCGGCAGAATTTCGTTCCAGTTGTGGATGACGAGGGAATCTTCATCGGCATCATCCGAAGAAGAGATATCATCCAGTACTGTTATCAGAAAAGCGGCATTAAAGAAGAGGAAGAAGCCCGGCGCAGCGCGCGGAAACAAAACGCAGAACAGATGATTCTGCAGTAAAGAAGAAAATGAGGGAAACATTATGAAAAAACTGATCGATCTTATCCAGGAAGAGCTGGTAAAAGCCTTTACCGCTGCGGAGATGGACCCGTCCTATGCAAGGGTTTCCGTTTCCAACCGCCCGGATCTGTGCGAATACCAGTGCAACGGCGCAATGGCAGCTGCAAAAGCATACCACAAAGCACCGATCCAGCTGGCTGAAGCAGTTGTAGAAAAAGTGACCGATCACAGCGTGATCGGTGAAATTGAAGCCGTAAAACCGGGATTCATCAACCTGAAAATCAACCCGGAATTTCTGGCAGATTATCTTTCCAAAATGCAGAACGACGAAGATCTTTCTGTAGAGAAAGCAAAAAATCCGAAAACCATTATCGTAGATTACGGCGGAGCAAACGTGGCAAAACCGCTTCACGTCGGCCATCTCCGTTCCGCGATCATCGGCGAGAGCATCAAGCGTATGGGACGCTTCATGGGCCACAACATGATCGGTGACGTTCATCTTGGAGACTGGGGTCTGCAGATGGGACTGATCATCACCGAGCTGCAGGAGCGCCATCCGGAGCTTGTTTATTTTGATGAGTCCTTTACGGGAGAGTACCCGGAGGAAGCACCGTTTACGATCAGCGAGCTCGAGGAGATTTATCCTTGCGCAAGCGGCAAATCGAAAGAGGACGAGGACTATAAGAAACGTGCACTCGAGGCAACGAGAGAGCTGCAGCAGGGCAGAAGAGGATATCGTGCGATCTGGAAACACATTATGAACGTTTCTGTTGCCGATCTGAAAAAGAACTATGGAAACCTCGACGTTCATTTCGATCTGTGGATGGGTGAGTCCGATGCACAGGAGTACATTCCAGACATGGTAGATTACCTGAAAGACAATGGTTATGCACATTATGACCAGGGCGCACTCGTTGTTGATGTCAAAGAAGAGACAGACACAAAAGAGATCCCGCCGTGCATGATCTTAAAATCCGATGGGGCAGCTCTGTATGATACGACAGACCTGGCAACCATCATCCAGCGTATGAAACTGTACAAGCCGGACGAGATCTGCTATCTGGCAGACAAACGTCAGGAGCTTCACTTCGTACAGTGTTTCCGCTGTGCAAGAAAAGCAAAACTGGTGAATGATGATACCGTTCTTTCCTTTATCGGCTTTGGTACCATGAACGGAAAAGACGGAAAACCGTTCAAGACCCGTGAGGGCGGCGTTATGCGTCTGGAGCGTCTGATCGGCGAGATCAACGATGAGATGTATCAGAAGATCGTGGAGAACCGCAGCGTAAAAGATACGGATGCAAGAGGAACGGCACAGATTGTCGGACTGTCTGCTATTAAATACGGTGACCTGTCCAACCAGGCATCGAAAGATTATGTATTCGATGTTGAGAGATTTACTTCCTTTGAGGGAAACACCGGTCCGTACATCCTGTACACGATCGTTCGTACAAAATCCATCCTCGGAAAATATAAAGAAGAGGGAAATGAACTGAAGAAAGGCGCACTTCTGGCACCGAAGAGCGACAGCGAGAAAGCTCTGATGCTTTCCGTATCCCGTTTCAACGGCGTTGTGGAGAACGCATTCGAGGAGAAAGCACCGCATAAGATCTGTGCTTATATCTACGAGCTTGCAAACGAGTTCAACCACTTCTACCACGAGACCAAGATCTTAAGTGAGCAGGATGAGGCAAGAAAAGCATCTTACCTGGCACTGCTGGATCTTGTCCGCGAGGTACTTGAGACCTGCATCGACCTGCTGGGATTCTCGGCACCGGAACGGATGTAAGATTCGTCAAGAGGGAAAAAATAGATAAAAAACAGGCGATTTTTTTGGCAGCCGTCGGCTTCTGTAATTCTTGCAGAAACGGCGGCTGTTGTGTTATACTTACATCACGATTTTTCATCCGCTTGGACATTCGTCCTGAAAAATCGATTCTATATTACTCTATCGAAGAGCCATTCGGCTCAATTTATATCCATGTACAAAAACAGAATATCGGACTGACAAACACTTTGACGTAAAAAGAGGAGGCGGGATCATTGGAAAAGTAGAACTTCCGGGAGGGAAGTATCGCCTGCTGTCAGTGCTCGGAAGAGGGGCAACGTCTGTCGTTTATCTTGCAGAGAAAACTGGATCCGGAAAGCGGTATGCAGTCAAGGTAAGTATATGTGACAGGGAAAAACTGCGCCGGGAAGCGTTTCTTTTACAGAAGTTTTCATATCCCGGGATTCCCTGTGCGGTGGAACTTCTGGAAAGTGGGACAAAAAGCTTTCTGGTGATGGAAGCTGTAAACGGAAAATCTATCGGACAGCGTATGCGTAAGGGAGAACGGTTTTCCAGCCGGGAAATTCTGAAAACGGGAATTGCCCTGAGCGGGATTCTCTGTTATCTCCATGCACAGAACCCGCCGGTTTTCTACCGGGATCTGAAGCCGGACAACGTGATGATAACAGAGCGTGGTGAAATATACCTTGTGGATTTCGGTGCAGCCGGAACAGAAGAAACGGGTGTGGAAGTCCGTTATGGAACCCCGGTTAGCAGCGCCGGAGCAGTATGACGGGAAGTGTGACGCCCGTTCCGATCTTTATGCACTTGGCGCACTGCTTGCGGCAATGGCGAAGCATGCGAAAAAGCGGCAGAAAAGAGGACTCTGGCGGGTGATGGAAAAGTGTATGCAGAAAAAGCCGGAGGAACGGTATGCGTCTGCCGGAGAAGTCAAAAAGGCACTGCGGCGGCTGGAAAGAAAGCAAAAAGGCAGGAAGACTCTGCGGATCTTTACAGTTGTTTGCTTTTCTGACAGGAGGAGCGGCTGCGGTTGCCAGCAGGATGCCATGGGGGCAGTTTCCGGCGGCAGACGAATGGGAGGAGCAGGGAGATCTCTGGTTCTGCGGAAATCCGGTGGAAGAAGGCAGTCTGCCGAACTACCAGAAAGCGCGGGAAGCGTTCTTAAAAGCAGACCATCTCAGTCAGGCGGGGCGTGTGGAGCAGGAACTTGTGGAATACTGTCTGGCGGATGATGCGGCAAGGGAAAAAATGCAGATGGAGCCATTGCTGGCTGAATTTTATGATGACACGCAGCAGGAGCCGGAAAAGAAAAACGCTGCCGCAGATATCTTGCTGTTGCAGGAATGTATTTCAGTTTTTCCGAAGAACTGGCGCGTGAAAATGACACAGACGCCATGCGGAAAGGAATCGAAGTGCTGGAAAAGGCCGCAGGCGAGAATATGGAGGGGCAGTGGGAGGCGGTTATCTGGCAGAGACTGGCGGATGCGTGCTATCTTGGCGGAAAATCCGGGGATGGGGAAAGAGAACAGGACTGGTGCCAGGAGAGCTTTCTCTATTACGAACGGCTTTTGTGCAGCAGACAGGATGGAAACCGGCGGAAAAATCTGCTCAGGGCCGCAGAGCTGGCACTTCAGTTCGACATGCAGGAAAAAGCAGAACAGTACCTCAACGAGGCAGCAGAAATTCTGGGAATGGAGGAGGACATTTTTTATCAGCAGATCAGAAAAAGATGGGAGGAAGCAGGATGAGAAAAAAGACCATATGCGCAATGATGACAGGATTCCTGGCAGTCCAGGGAATCGAAGTCCACGCGGAGACACAGCAGACGACAGGCGAGGCCGCAAGTGCGGTGGAAAGCGTGGAATTAGAAGCTGAAATCATCGAGAACAGTGATGTGACAGATGCGGACGGGAAAGCCGGACCGGAGGAACTGCTGCCGGACGAAAAGTCAGAAGAAGAACCGCCTATAGAAGAGAAACCAGAGCAGGAACCAGAGCCGCCGGAAGAGAAAACAGATCCGGCAGAGATCGGAAAGAAAGAGACAGAAGGAGAAGAAAAAATGCTTCCCCCGACGGTAATTCCGGATCCGGAGAAAGAACCAGCGGAAAGGTGGGAAGAAGAGGAGAAAGAAATTTCGGAAGATTCAGAATCGGGGAAGCCAGAAGAATTGCCGGAGGCAGGAGATATGGGTTCCGGGGAATCGGAATCAGAGGAAGGATGTGAAGAAACAGATACAAAAGAATCAGAGACAGAAGAGTCAGATTCGGAGAGAACGGATTTTGGAGAAATGGACACAGAAAAACCAGATTATGAAGATACAGGTTCAGAAAAATCCGGAACGGAAAATTTGATGCCAGAAGATCCGGAACCGGAAAAGCCTGATATGGAAGAAACGAAGCAGGAATCTCCGTCAACCGAAAAAGAGTCAGAAAATCAAACCTCGGAAACAAAAGCACCAGAAAAAGAGGAGCCTACCGTAATGCCAGATGCCGGAAAGTCAAACACAGAAAAGCAGGAACAAACGGGCCCGGGCAATCGTCTCCGGAGAAAGAAGAACTCAAAACAGACGAACAGCTGCCCGTTGCTGCAGCCACGCCCGAGGAGGTGACCCAAGATCCAGATGATATTCCCTACAAACAGAAGAAAGCAGTCCTCCGCCTGCCGAAACTCCATCTAAGAGTGCCGGGGAGGAGCCATCTCAAATACCGCCGCAGATCATCGCCGATTTCATATTATCACAGATAGCAGACGAAGATTTCGAAGCGCCGATCCCCCTGATTATCCGCCCGGCCGACACCAGCGTCGAAATAGATCCCGGTTATACCCCGGAAATTCTGCTCGAGGGAGCCGCCGACACGGCTGAAATTCTTTCCTGCATGGTAAATGGCTCCGAAGCCGAATATGAATGGAAAGAAAACAAAATCTGTCTGAAAGCCGAGAGCCTTTCCGAAGGCTACAACCGCATCACTGTAAAAGTGCGTGGCGCAGACGGCATTGTTCGAACCATGAAACCGTGGGAAGTCAACGTGAAACCAAAAACTTCCACACTTGTCAGCCAAAGAACCAGCCAGAAACCAAAAGGAACCCGCCTCTTGCAGTCCTTAAGGCGCCTCTGGAACCTGATTCGTGCCATTGCCGAAATTCAGAATCAGACCACCCGCTATCTGCGTGCACTCTGCAGAAAATAGCCTGATCCGGTTTTGTTTGTATTTCTAATTTCGATATGCTAGAATAAAAGACATGTCATACGATAAAAAAGTAAAAGAGGAAATAAGAGTATGTCAGATATGATATTATTTGATCTGGACGGAACCCTGACCGATTCCGGTCCTGGAATTACAAGATGCGTACAGTATGCGCTGGCATCCTTTGGCATCGAAGAGCCGGATCTGGAAAAACTGAACTGTTACGTGGGGCCGCCGCTTCTGGAATCTTTCATGAATTTTGCAGGCCTTGGCTGCGAAGAAGCACAGCAGGCCATCACAAAATACAGGGAGCGGTACGAGGCAGAGGGCATTTTTGAAAATGAAGTATACGGGGGAATCCCGGAGGTTCTGGCGTATCTGAAAGAGAAGGGAAAAATTCTGGCGGTAGCATCGTCCAAACCGGAAAAATACGTGGAGCAGATCCTGGAGCATTTCGAAATCAGAAAGTATTTTACCGTAGTAACCGGTTCAGAAATGAACGAAACCAGAACCGACAAAGGAGAAGTCATCGCAGAGACGCTGCGCCGACTCGGAGCAGAAGACAGCCGTTCCGACGTGGTGATGGTTGGTGACAGAAGCTATGACGTAATCGGGGCAAGAGAAAACGGACTGCTCTGTGTCGGCGTATCGTATGGGTACGGTGGAAGAGAAGAACTCGAGGCAGCAGGTGCCGCAAAGGTATGTGATACACCGGAAGAACTGAAACTGCTGGCGGAGGATCCGAAAGAAGAGAAGAAAAGACGCGACCGCATCAAAAAAATGAAGCCGGAGCGTATCCCGTGGCTGACAAGAGGAGAAAGTGGAACAGGAATCTTTGCGCGAAAGAGAAAAAAGCAGAGAATATAAAAGAAAAAAGGACAGCGAAAACAGAGCCAAAAACGGAGGAAATCGTAATTCCTATCCAGCGGAAGCTATGGCGTCTTTTAAAACCGCTTCTGACGTACGAACTGTTTCTGATCGGAGCAACCGTACTTCTGGCGCTGATCCTGATGACGTTTACGACCGGCGGTTATCTGGAAGAGCGTATGCACGCGACATCCGTTCTTGCATCAGCAATCGGCAGTCTGGCGGCGATCCCGGTTCTCTGGAAACAGTACAAAAAAGATGAAGGCATGTTCCCGAAACCGGAAAAACGGTGGAGTGCGGCAGAGGCAGCCGCCTGTATTCTGCTGGTTATGACCTTCGGCCATCTCCTGAACACTGTCATGAACGTGACCGGCTTTACCAGAATCTTTTCCGGCTATCAGGACATGGCATCAAAGATTTATGAAGGACAGAACCCGCTGCTTCTGATCCTGTCCGTCGGTGTGCTGAGCGCGGCCGCAGAGGAAATTGTTTTCCGCGGCATGATTTACCGCAGGGCAAAAGATTTCTGGGGAACCGGCTGGGGCATCGCAGCATCATGTCTGCTGTTCGGTGCATATCACGGCAATGTGACGCAGTTTGTCTATGCAGCCGTGGTAAGTGTGCTTCTGATCCTTATTTATGAGCGGTGCGGAACACTCCTTGCCCCGGTTCTTGCGCACATGGCAGAAAATATCTGGGGACTTTACCGGAGCCAGTTCGTATCCTGGATGACCCAAAAAGCGCCGGCAGGTGCATGGATGTTCGTCTTTTTGGAAGCGGTAATCTGCGCCGGAACGTTCTGGTATCTGTTTTTAAAGGATAAACAGGGGAAAACACAAAAATAACAGAAAAAAACCGCAGAATCCGCGAAAAAAATGCTTGTCATGAAAAAAACTCTGTGATACAATCTTACTGTTGCACAATAAGCACCCATGCGGTACCAAGGATGGTGCCTGTTTTTTGAAAAACAGGTTCCAAGGTGAAAAAACATGGGGAAGAATAAAACCATAAGGAGATAAAACAATGAGCGTAATTTCAATGAAACAGTTACTGGAAGCCGGTGTTCATTTCGGACATCAGACAAGAAGATGGAATCCTAAAATGGCTCCGTACATCTACACAGAGCGTAATGGTATCTACATCATCGACCTGCAGAAATCTGTAGGAATGGTAGATGACGCATACAAAGCTGTTGCAGACATCGCAGCAGACGGCGGCACAATCCTTTTCGTAGGAACCAAAAAACAGGCTCAGGACGCTATCGCTGTTGAGGCAGAGCGCTGCGGAATGTACTATGTAAACGAGAGATGGCTCGGCGGTATGCTGACCAACTTCAAAA
>ADJS01017142.1_pt1 | contig 11568 bp, 12 predicted proteins | sample 268128 | NCBI WGS metagenome assembly ADJS01 (sample SAMN00007486, study PRJNA43253) | human gut metagenome | isolation source: feces sample TS28 | reverse complement strand
TATCCATAATATATTGCTCAATTCCGGGGAATCCTCATAAGAAAGTTTCGGCAGCGTATCATGTCCCCACCATCCGTCATAACTTTTATTGTAAGGCCACGCCTCTTTCTTTCATCATGAAACGGAAAAACTTCCGGTACGGACTTTCCCCGCTCACATATGCCCCTTTTGGATATTCCGGCTGCTGTTCGTAGATCCGCTCCCTGTCAATCCATTTGTTAAACGATCCGCAATGATTAAATACGCCGTCGAGAATCACACGCATCCCTCTTTTGTGCATCTCCTCCACAAGCCTTGCAAAACAGCTCGTTGCTCGCTTCAAGATTGCGGATATCGCCTGTTCGCTTCTGATATTTTGTAGCGCCTGTATTATCTTTCGCTCCTTTAGGAAGCGTCTCTCCGCCGTCCGAGACGATCTTTCCATAATGTGGATCGATATAATCATAATCCTGAATGTCATATTTATGATTTGACGGAGAAACGAAAAGAGGATTAAAATATACAACCTCAACGCCGAGATCCTGAAGATAATCCAGTTTATCCATGACGCCCTGAAGATCTCCTCCGTAAAAATTCGGATATCCATCGCCGCCGGAACTTTACTCCAGTCTTTGATCTTTACGCTCGGAGCGCCGATATAAATATATTCCCCGTCCTCCACGTCATTTGTCGGATCGCCGTTACAAAACCGATCCACAAAAATCTGATACATAACCGCGCCTTTTGCCCACTCGGGAGTAGAAAATCCCGGAACGATCATAAACGCATAAAAATCTTCTCTCTGATCGGAAACGCCGCACCTGCTGAAATAACATATCTGATCTCCGCTTTTTACTTCAAACAGATAACTGAACGGAACATCACTTAGCTGCCATTCTATCTCATAGAAATCGAATTCGCCTTCCGAAACAATCTTCCACATCGGATACGACGAATTGCCGGTCAAAATATGGACTTCTTCCACATCGTTGTGAGCCGTGCGAAACCGAATCTTGATCTTTTCGTTTTCCTTCGGTTCTGCAGGGATGACATAATCCTGCGTACCGTCACAGAATAGTGCCTCTCTGTTCATATATTACCCCTCCTCCGACACTCCGTCCTCAAACAATGCCTCAAACTCGCTTCGTGTGATCTTCTCTTTTTCAAGCAGAAGTTTTGCGCACGCCTCAAGAACATCATGGTATTCTTCAAGAATAGAACGGGCTTTGGCATAGCATTCGTCAATAATACGTTTTACTTCCTCGTCGATCGTTCCCGCGATCTTTTCTCCGTTATCCTCTTGACGTATGCCCGAAGTCGCGTCCGATAAACACTTCGTCACTGTCATTGTCGTAGTTGATCAATCCGAGGCGTTCGGACATACCAAACTTTGTAATCATTGATTTTGCGATCGCAGTCGCCTGTTTGATATCCTGCGAAGCGCCTGTCGTAATATCGTCAAATATTTCTTCTTCAGCTACACGACCGCCTAAGGAAACCGTAATTTCCTGAAGCATCTGCCCTTTTGTATTAAACATTTCGTCTTTCTCCGGAAGAGGCATCGTATATCCCCCTGCCCCGCCGGTCGGAATGATAGACACACTGTATACAGGTCCTACATCCGGAAGAACGTGGAACAAAATCGCATGTCCCGCCTCATGGTAAGCCGTAATCTTTCTCTCTTTTTCAGATACGATGCGGCTCTTTTTCTCCGCTCCGATGCCTACTTTTACAAACGCATGACGGATATCTTTCTGTTGGATAAACATTCTGTTATCCTTTGCAGCTATGATCGCAGCTTCATTCAGCAGGTTTTCAAGATCCGCCCCTGTAAATCCTGCCGTCGTCTGAGCGATCTGTTTCAGATCCACATCTTCCGCCAACGGTTTGTTTTTCGCATGAACTTTCAGGATCTCCTCTCTGCCGCCGACATCCGGCCGGCCTACAAGTACGTTTCTGTCGAAACGTCCCGGTCTTAATATTGCCGGGTCAAGGATATCTTTTCTGTTCGTCGCAGCCATCACGATAATTCCCTCGTTGACGCCGAATCCGTCCATCTCAACGAGAAGCTGATTCAACGTCTGCTCTCTTTCATCATGACCGCCGCCAAGTCCGCTGCCTCTTCGTCTTGCCACAGCGTCGATCTCATCAATAAAAATAATACACGGAGCATTTTTCTTCGCATCCTGAAAAAGATCACGCACGCGAGATGCGCCGACACCTACGAACATTTCCACAAAATCCGAACCCGAAATACTGAAAAACGGCACTCCCGCCTCTCCTGCAACAGCTTTTGCAAGAAGTGTTTTTCCTGTTCCCGGAGGTCCTTCCAACAAAACGCCTTTCGGAATACGAGCGCCTACCTGCACATATTTTTTCGGCGCTTTCAAAAAATCGACGATCTCCGCAAGTTCTTCTTTCTCTTCCTGCAGTCCCGCTACATTTGCAAACGTCACCTTTATCTCGTCATGATTTGTCATGCGGGCGCGGCTTTTTCCGAAGTTCATCGCTTTTGCATTCGCCCCGTTTCCCTGACGGTTCATAAGAAAGAAAAGCAGCATGATCCCGCCAAGCGTGATCACGGTCGGAAGAAGAACGGAAGAAAGCATCGACGTTTCCGGAATTGCGGATACCTGATATAAAACTTCGTTTTTATCAAGCAGTTTCTCTACTTTTTCCACATTCGACACATTGACCGAACGGTTCTCATCTGTATCTTTCAGAGCAAACACTACCGTACCTGTCGGAACTGCCTTATTCTGATCGATATATACTTCTGTTACATTTTCTGCCTCAACCTGCTTAACAAACTCTGTGTATGTCATCTCCTGTCGATGCATCTGCATCCGGTTTGCCATCCAGAGCGCGCCAAAAACGATCACCATAAATATAATGATCGTAAATCCATTCACACTTCTGTAATTTCTGTTATTATCCAAAACTGATCCTCCTGATTATTCCACGCCTTCCACTACGCCGATATACGGAAGGTTTCTATATTTTTGGGCGTAATCAAGCCCATATCCCACAACAAATTCATCCGGGATCTCAAATCCGCAGTAATCAACCTTTACATCTTTCACTCTGCGGTCCGGCTTATCCAAAAGCGTACACAGGCGCATACTTGCCGGATTTCTCTTTTTCAGCACATCGATCAGGTAATACAGTGTATTCCCGGAATCAATGATATCTTCCACAATAAGCACTTCTTTATTCTCGATCGACTCATCCAGATCTTTCGCTATACGAACAACTCCGCTCGAAGCCGTTCCGTCTCCGTAACTTCCGACACACATAAAATCCATAGAAACCGGCACGTTAATCCGCTTAGCCAGCTCACACATAAAAAATACGCCGCCCTTTAACACACAGATCAAATGAATTTGTTTTCCTGCGTAATCTTCACTGATCTGTCTTCCGAGTTCCCTGATCCTCTCGTCAACTTTCTCTTCCGAAATCATCTCTCTGATCGTTTCTGCCATCTTTTTCTTCCTCCGTAATCTTTATCTCAACAATATTTTTTGTCTTTTCTGTCACTTTGTACGCTCTGCTCATCCTGTATCCCGGTATCCACACAATATGGCTTCCGTCTGCGACAAGAAGCATCCTGTCTCTTTCTTCCTTCGGGATCTTCTCGTTGATAAACCATGCTTTCAGTTTCTGACGTCTCCCCTGATCATCGATCACGAGATAATCGCCGCTCTGCCTTGTCCGTACGCAAAGACCGCATTTAATTATATCATAATCAATCCATTTCGTGTAACTTTTTTGCGGGATTTCTTCTGCCTGCAAAATGTCTCCGTTTTCCACAAAACGCAGTTCCAACTTTCCGGCGGCGTCTGACTCCGGCGCCGCTTTTCCCGTTTCCGCCCTGCTTTGTGTTTGCCTTATGATCTCTATCCCGTCATATGTCCTCTTCGCCGCAACGCCTCCCGGCAGATCGATCTGTTTTCCCACCTGCCGGTCAAACAATTCCGAAACCGACTGAAGGTGGGCAGACGTCAGATCTTTCTGTCCTCCGCGCACTTTACCGATACATTTTTGCAGAAGCAGTTTTCTCACTGCCGGAAAACTTTGAAAAAAGCTCTCTTTTTCTATGACAAGTTCTATCGGCGATTCCTTCTGTTCTTGGTCCTTTTTTCTCACGCTGACGCAGGTTTTCCACAACTGCCGCACGCTGTAATCGAGATATTCACATATTTCTTCCGCCTGACGGGATAACGATTCCAGATGTTTCACCGTCTGATCGTTTACTTCGTTTTCCAATACCGGCAGCACTTTATGCCGGATCCGGTTGCGTGTATAATCGTCCTCCTCATTCGTTGCGTCGACGCGCCAGACGATTCCTCTCTCCCGCAGATAAGACTCGATTCTGTCTCTTGTAAGTGAAAGAAGCGGTCTGATCCGGTTGTCCCTGACAGGCACGATCCCGCAAAGGCCGCGTATTCCCGTTCCTCTTGCTATATTAAGCAGAACCGTCTCCGCCTGATCGTCTCTGTGATGCGCGGTTGCGATCTTCGTTCCTCCGTTTTCGGCACACATTTGTTCAAATGCTTCTCTTCGTACTTCCCTTCCCGCTTCCTCACAAGATTGTTTCCGTTTTTCAGCGATTAATTCCACTTCTTTTCGGAAAACACGACACTCCACTCCAAGTTCGCCGCAAAGCTTCTTTACATACTCCTCGTCCGCATCCGCAGCCGCTCCGCGCAGGCAGTGGTTCACATGGCACACTTTTACCTCGAAACCGAACTTTTCCCGCAAACTGCAGAGCGTCAAAAGCAGGCATACCGAATCCGCTCCGCCCGATACGCCTGCTATCACAACATCTCCATGTTCGATCATATGAAATTGTACGATCAATTCCTCTATTAATTTTTCTGTTTCTCTTCCTGCTTTTTCCATCATAAGTATACTATACCAAATCCGTGTTTTTATGTATGAAGCGCCGCGCAATACACAGCTTTTCACTATACGCATACTATACCGAATCCATCCGCGCCTGTAAAGTATTCCTGTCACATATTTCCCACATTCCCACAACGATCACCGTCATATCATCGGCAGGCTCTCTGCCTGTCCACGCCAGGACCTGTTCCAGGATATGATGCGCCATTTCTTTCGGATTGACTATAGCGCTTCCCTGAATGATCGTTTCAAGCAATATATCCTGCTCTCCTACCGGAAGGGCGTCAAGAATCCCGTCCGTAACCATGATCACAAAGTCTCCGTCCTCAAGTTTTCTCCTGACAGAATCAATCTCTATATGATGGACAACCCCGATCGGCAGACTCGTAGAACTTAGATGCTCCACACAGTCTTTTTTCTTAATAAATGTCGAGGAAGCTCCTGCTTTTACGATCTCGCATTCTCCCGAATACAGATCAAACACACTGAGATCCACAGTCGAATAATGAATCTCCTCCCGCCCTGTCGCCAGCGTTGTATTGATCATCTGAACGGCGGCTTTTTCCGGGAATCCCGCGGCAAGCAATTCTTCCAAAAGCTCGATCACAAGCGTGCTCTCCTTACATGCCGTCTCACCTGCGCCCATCCCGTCAGAAAGAGCCGCCGCCTTCTTTCCTCCCGGCAGTTCCATGAGTGTAAAATTATCTCCCGATATTTTCGCACATCCTTTCCCGATCTTGGCAGTACCTGACAGCGTATAGTACGACGGTCCCTCTCTGCATACGATCGTCATATAACGGAATCCGACTACCTGCGGACTTCCATGTGCAAGGACAAAACGTCTTCCCGCTGCTTCTGATACGGCCTGAACGACTTCTTTTGCCGTCCCTTTCTCTTTGCCTGTACTTCGTACTGTCACATGTACTTCAAACTTTCCTTCGCCATTTAAGAACAAATATGTATACAAAACTCGCATTCCACATTTTCTAAGCGCCCCTGCTATCCTCTTTTCCATGCGCTCATCCGTAAAAATACTTTTTTCCAATTCCCGCACTGTCTGTTTCATAATATCGGCAAAAAGATCCATCTGAAACGCACACCCTTCCCTGCTTCGCGCCAGACGGTTTGTCCATATGATCGTTTGTCTCGCATCCCTGAAACCTTCCAGCATCTCCCGCAAAAATCTCGGAGCTTTCTCGCATCTTTGCATCAGTTTTCTCTTTGTCTCTACGTTTAATTCATTTCCATAATGATCGACCGCCGAGAGCACGTCATATCCCATCTGGTACGTATGAACAAAGTTCTCTCCCCAGCACCACGCGTTCTTTTCACATTTTTTGCAGACCCTTTCTTTCACCCGGTCAAACATCCCGTCAATATCGGCTCCCGAAAACTCTTCTTTGTGTGCCTCTAACTCTAAAAATGTATGGGAAAGCTGTTTGAGCGAACTTGCATATTTTTCAATCTGTTCTACATAAGGACTTCCCTGCAAAGCCTGTCCTTCTTTCATTGTATATCCCCTTTCTTACAATCTGACTTTCCCGTCTTAATGTAACACGGTATTTTCTTAAGCGGCATCACCGAAAATGCCAAGAGTCATATTCCGGAATTACAGACAGCCGTCAATGTCTTGAACAGGCCCGGACTTCAACTCGCCGCCGTCAATAAAAAAACTCCGGGAAATCTTCCCCGGAGTTATCTTTCGTACATGCCTGTCTGGCTTTTTTGCTCTGTTTGTTTTTCGTCTTATTTATTTTTATTCGACGGTTTAAAAATAATCTCATTCGGATTCACAAGTCCTAATTTATCTTCTGCCGTCTCTTTTATATACTCGTCTGTCTGAACATACTTTTCGTATTCTTTCACTTCTTCCGAGCGCTTCTCTTCCTCTTTGATCTGCGCCGCCAGTTCCTCTTCCTGAGCCTTATACGCGTTGTTCTTTGCATAAAGCTTTACCGCGCCCACCGCAAGTACGCCTGATAAAAACACAAGAACCGTACAAATCATCAAAACGCTTTTCTTATAACTGTGCAGATGTGCCGATCTTCTGCGTCCGGCATTCCTTCTGTCCGCCGTTCTTTTCTTCTTGCCGTTCATTTATCTCACCCTGTTCATCTTTCTTTACACTCCCCAGTGTTAAGTAATATTGTATCTTCTTTTCTGACTCATTTCAAGACTTATTTTCTATTTTCTTTCCTTGCTTTTCTGCACGATTTTTCCGTTTTTCCTTTTTTCCGCATCTTTCGGCACATAGTTTCACAATCTTTCTGATCCCCGCATGCCCTGCCGCCGCTCCGCACAGCATCCCAAACACAAAAAACCAGCGGATGCTCCCGTATGTTGTGTCATACATTTTCCGAAAAATATAGATGCTCGCAGCAAGCCAGTAAATAAAATCCTCCAGACTGACCGCCCAGCCGCTGTGAGGAACAAGCTTCCGAAAACAAACAAGTACATGATAAGCTGCCGCCGCTTCGACTCCCGCCAGCGCCGCATACAGAAAGATTCCGGCTTCTGCTCCGATCCCGGGTATCATATCCTACTTAAACAGCTTCGTCAGAAAGCTGTCCCCCTGTTTCGCCTGCGGCGTTACGCTTGAATAAGCAATACTGTCAATATTGCCCGACAGATCTACCTCGCCTTTTTCCACGGTCAGTCTGTTGACATGAAGATCCGTGCCTTTCACCATGAGCATCCCCTGCTCTGTTTCAAGAAGTATCTCGTTTAGATCAAAAGACAGTACGTCAAGCACCCCTGTCACCGTACTCGTCTTTCTGTTATTTACAACTAATTTATGCGCCTTCGCAATACGCTGTTCTTCCATGAAAACTCCCTCCCGCCTCCGAACTTTTTACAGCATGGTTATATATATGAGAGGTTGTTTTCATTTATGCTTTTCTTTTCTCTTTCTCTACAAATACCGGAACAATTCCTCTGCTTTTTCCTTCTTCGTCGTATCTTCCAGCTTCAGCACTTCCGCTTTCACTTCTCTTGTTCCGAAATGGATCTCTATCACATCGCCCGGTTTTACCTGCACAGATGCTTTTGCCGGTTTTCCGTTGACGGAAACGCGCCCTGCATCACATGCTTCATTTGCTACAGTCCGCCTCTTAATAAGGCGGGATACTTTTAAAAATTTATCAAGCCGCATTTTTCTCTCCTTCAATAATGTCCGGACCCGCCTCTGTTTTCAGTAAAAACAGAAGCAACAAGGCACTTACGATGATACCCGTAAGTGCCTTTTTATCTGCCCGTTCAAACGAATTGATTAATTGATAGCGTCTTTAAGAGCTTTTCCTGCTTTAAATTTCGGAGCTTTGCAAGCCTCGATCTTCATTGTCTTTCCTGTCTGCGGGTTTCTTCCCTCTCTTGCAGCTCTTTCACTCACTTCAAATGTACCAAAGCCTACAAGCTGAACCTTCTCGCCTTTTTTAAGTTCTTCGGTAACAACATCAACAAAAGCTTTCAGCGCTTTTTCAGAATCTTTTTTTTGAAATGTCAGCGCTCTCTGCGATTGCTGTAATCAATTCTGTCTTGTTCATAGGTAAATCCTCCTCTTAATTGTACCACAATACATGTTATTCATTTTAAAGGGGAAGATTCCGAACGCACACGGATTTCCACCTTTAAATATTGTTATATCGGGTTTACACAGCTTTGTCAAGATTTTTCACCATTTCCATTATGGCTTTTCCCATTTCGTCGGATTTTACATCCGCATCTGTCAGAGAAGTACCTTTCACGCCGTAGTAGAATTTCACTTTTGGCTCTGTTCCCGAAGGTCTTACGCATACCCACGCTCCGTCAGGCAGCTCATAGTAAAGTACATTTGAATTCGGAAGTCCTGTAGCCGTAACTTCTCCGGTCTCCATATCCCGAATCGTATCCGCCTGATAATCTCTCACTTTAAGTACTTTATATCCTGCGATTTCTTTCGGAGGCTCGCTTCTTAATGTGGCAAGGATCTGACGAATCTTCTCGAGTCCTTCGATTCCTTTCTATTGTGATAGACTGGATGTCGTCTTTGTAATAATCCGTAACGCTCATACATCTCGATCATCGCATCCCACAACGTCATCCCTTTTGTGCGGTAATATGCGGCAGCTTCACACAGAGCCATCGTAGCGACGATCGCATCTTTATCTCTTGCATGTGTTCCGATCAGACATCCGTAACTTTCCTCAAATCCAAACAGATACTCTCCTTTTCCTTTTGTCTCGAATCCGAGAATCTGCTGTCCGATATACTTAAATCCTGTCAGACACTCGATCAATCCGACATTATAATGCTCTGCGATCGCATCCGCCATATTGGAAGTCACAATCGTCTTGATAAGATATCCGTCTTCAGGCAGACCTTTTAATTCTTTTCTCTGTCCGATCTCGTAATCCGCAAGAAGGCATCCCGACATATTTCCGGTCAGATCATGATATACTCCGTCTTTATCTTTCACACGCACGCCGAGCCTGTCCGCATCCGGATCTGTCGCAAGAACGATATCCGCATCGATCTCTTTCGCCAGTTTTAATCCGAGTTCAAACGCCTCTTCGGCTTCCGGGTTCGGATAGGAAACTGTCGGGAAGTCTCCGTCCGGCAGTTCCTGTTCTTTTACGACATATACGTTCTCAAAACCAAGCTCTTTCAAAATACGGCGAGCCGGAATGTTTCCCGTTCCGTGAAGCGGCGTATACACGATCTTAAGATCTTTGCCCGCTGCTTCGATCGCATCTTTATGAAGCACCTGCTTTTTCAGTTCCGCAATATAAGCATCGTCAACTTCCGCGCCGATCACTTCGTAAAGTCCGGCCGCTTTCGCATCCTCTTCCGTCATCGTCTTCATTGTTGTGTAATCTTCCACAGCCTTCACTTCGTCCATAATTCCTTTATCGTGCGGAGGCGTGATCTGCGCGCCGTCTTCCCAGTATACTTTATAGCCGTTATACTCCGGCGGATTATGGCTTGCCGTAATATTGATGCCTGCGATACATCCGAGTTTTCTCACCGCATAAGATAACTCCGGCGTCGGGCGCAGCGATTCAAATATATATGCTTTGATCCCGTTTGCAGCCAGACAACATGCAGCCTCTTTGGCAAATTCCGTGGACATATGACGGGAATCATACGCAATCGCAACGCCTTTTCCCTGACCGTCGTTTTTCATGATATAGTTTGCCAGTCCCTGTGTAGCTTTGCGTACTGTATAAATATTCATACGGTTTGTTCCCGCGCCGATGATGCCTCTCAGTCCTGCAGTACCGAACTCCAGATCCATGTAAAATCGTTCCTTTATTTCATTTTCATCCTCTTTGATACTTTCAAGCTCCGCTCTCGTATCTTCATCAAAGTATGAATTAGAAATCCATTCTTCATACCTCGCCTTGTAGTCCATATTTCTACCTCCTAAACTAATATAAATTTTATATCCGCCCCTATATGCCCGATATGTTTTATTATACAACAATTATTTATAAATTCAAAGGAAATATCCGACTAAGGAACTCATATTTCTCTTCTGTCTGACGGATGCATATCTGTAGCTTTTCTACATTCTTTTCCGAGAGGTGCGCCTTATTCGACCGGTAATAGCTGCCCGCGATCTTTTTAAACTTTCCGGGATATGCAAGACTCAGCGCCGCAAACTCTTTCTCCCTTTCCGACAAAGGACGTACTTCTTCATATGCTTCCAATATTTTTTGTCCTGTTTTTTGTTTCCATTGATTTTTTTCCATTGCTTTTCTTAAAAAATAACAGAAATCTTTTATCTGTATATCCGTATGCATATGTTCAAAATCAGTTACGGCAATATCGTCTCTGAGCATGATCAGATTATGATAATTATAATCTCCGTGTACGACGCTCCCTTTTGATACGCTCTCTTCAAAAAGCTTTCTGCAGCCGGAAGTTTCCATCCTGGCGAGAATATCGTCCGCCGTACGGTACATTTTTTCAAAATTTTCCAAAAACAAAATTTCAAAATCATTTTTAACAGGTCTGGAACGAATAAATGAACGGATCTTTTTTAATTCCCTGTTATATCTTCGCACCTCTTCCACCGGATTTTTTCCCTGTACATCCGCTCCGGGCCGGATTTTTACAGCCAGTTTTTCCATATCTTTATGCAAAACGGCAAGTTTTGCCGCCGCCCGTACAACGTCCTGTTCCTGACGAACGTCGCACTCTCTTCCCTGATACCATTTTTTCAGCATATAAAAAGCTCCTTCCCGGGAAGCGGCTCGAAGTTCGCCTTCTTTCGTAAAGACAGGTGTGTCAACTTTTACATTTCCACATCTTTCTATTTCACTTAGAGCGTCATATAAAAAAAAGGGCGCGCCGCTCTGACAGTTTTGTCTCTTTGAGCAGCATCGGCCTTTCTTTCGTATCGTAATCACCCGCCGCGCCAAAAGGAACACTACGGGATTGCAAGCAGTCGCCAAAGTCTCCGGCACGCCCGGACTTTAGCTCGCTGCCTATACAAAAAAAACGCACCCCTTATCCGCCGGGTGCTTTTCACTTCTATATCATACTTTTCCAAAACTTCCAGTTCATATTCTTCTCTCATAACTGCCCCCTGTTTTCTACATTATAGCTCTCTCTAATGTATGAACGGCAGAGGGCAATTATAACCTTCCTTTTCTTTTTCCGATTAGACAGTTTTATTCCTTTGAGATATTTTTTTCTTTACAT
>ADJS01003277.1_pt1 | contig 11592 bp, 11 predicted proteins | sample 268128 | NCBI WGS metagenome assembly ADJS01 (sample SAMN00007486, study PRJNA43253) | human gut metagenome | isolation source: feces sample TS28 | reverse complement strand
CACCTGACCGGTCTGAAGGCTGTGCCGCGTGCCGCCGTGGAGCCGCTGATCCTGATGCTCGCGCCGATTGCCCCGCACATCTGCGAGGAGATGTGGAGCAAGCTCGGTCACGCCGAATCCCTGTCCGCCGAGCCGTGGCCGGTGGCCGACGAACGCTACGTGGGCCACGACACCGTGACCGCCGTGGTGCAGATCAAGGGCAAGGTGCGCGCCAAGCTCGAAGTGCCGGTCGACATCGATCCGGCCGATCTCGAGAAGCAGGCGCTTGCCGCCGTCGCCGACCGTCTTGGCGGCAAGGAGCCGCGCAAGGTGATCGTCAAGGCCCCGAAGATCGTCTCCATCGTTCCCGCGGAGTGACTTGTTGCGAGCCAGCTCCCCTCTTTGAGGGGAGCTGGCTCGCGTAGCGAGACTGAGGGGAGCGTCAACCGCCCACCTCAATTGTGGATAACTTCATAAGCTAGAACCACATACCCCGTTTCAGCTGGACAAACGCCCATGAATCCATCAGCGTGGATGCATGGGCGTTTCTCATAACCATCGCGCAGACCATGCCGCCAACCGTTTGCGCGCATTCAGCAGGCAGAGCGCAGCCATGCCCCAACCGCGAGTGGAACGGCCCACGACGCCTCCGCCGCCTCCCGGCCATGCACGGATCCGTCCGGCCGGCCACCCGCCCCAAAGGGCGCAGAGCGGCCTGCGGCAGGCGACCCGTGACAAACGTGCGTTATCGGATCTGATTGGCGTACGTTCCGCCGATGCCGTCGGCGAATCAGCCAGACTCACCCGGGATCAGCCGCGATTGTCGTTCACCATTGGGCATGCCTTGGCCGTGATATTGCTGCTGATCGTCGCCCTTGGCATCAGCTTGGCATTGCTGGTCCAACAGTCGATGAATATGGCCATGCTGTCTCAACCGACCGCCATGCAGACCACGGGCGGCTCCGCTGGAGATCAGACGATGCCATCGCAGAACACCACGGACGAGAAACGCACGGATCCGCAGCAGTCGGAGCATTCCGATGCCACAGCGAACCCCGAATCGGATACCACGCAATCTCCGCACATGCAGACGGACGGCAGCGATGCCGGCGCTTCCACGCATGGTCTCATCAACCTCAACACGGCTACCGCTGAGGAATTGCAATCCATCAAAGGTATTGGGCCGGTTACCGCTCAGCGGATCATTGATCATCGCACGGCGATTGGCGGGTATACATCAGTCGATCAGCTGCTGGATGTCAAAGGCATCGGCTCCAAGACGTTGGAGACCATGCGAGGGCAGGTGACGGTCGGATGAGCAGGGATTGGATACTGCGCGAGCAGGGGAGCCGCGATTGGAGGATGCTGCCGATCGCCATAGTGATGTGGGCGGCGAGTCTGGGAGCGCACGCATTATTCGCATGGAGGATGTCTGATGGACTCGGCACTGGTCAGGCAAAGGCCGATGCCGGAGCTGGCATTGACGTCACCATAATCGGCATGGAATGGCCTGTCACACGAATATTGCCTATAACAGTGGCGTCATGTGCTGCCGTGGCGGCGATGATCGTGGTGTCTTTCCGCCTGCGGATCCGGTGGACGGGAACATTGACCGTATGCGTTGCGGTGGCGTGCATCGGCAGTATGACGGCAATCGCGTCGGACACCATTGCCTGGCATGATCCTGCCTCCGCACAAGCTCGCCAATCCAGTTCATACCACGAAGTCATGGCCACGGTGACGACGCCCGTGATCGCTTCGGACCAACGCACATACGATTGTCAGACGGACATACGGCTGAGCGGCATCACTGTGGATGGTACGGATGTACGTTCCACGGTCGCTGTGCGTGTATACGCCGACGAATCGTATTGTGGGCAGTTGCGTCGAGGCGCGGTCTATCTGCTGACAGGCGTATTGCAGCAAGCGCGATATGGACGCATACCACTATGGCTGCTCTTGGAAGGAAAACAGCCGGTAGCACAGGTGCGGGCTCCGCCGTGGCATCTCGCCGCGATTGCGCATGTGCAGGAGGCGTTTTTCACCGTGACCGAACAATTGTCCGATCAGGGGCGTGTGTTGGTGCCGGGATTGACGATGGGTGTGCTTGGCCAGGATTATATCGGCGGCGAGACCGGTCCGATGCCGGTCAACAGCACGTATGCGCAAACGTTGGAAAATCAGTTCCGCCAGTCCGGCATCATGCACCTCATGGCCGTATCCGGTGGCCACTTTGTACTGGTGGCGGGATTGGTGCGCCGATTATGCATGTGGATGCTGCTTGATCGGCGGCTGACGGCGTTGCTGGTCTCTGGAGTATATGTGCTGCTGGCATTGGCGATGTTCCCCAGTGATTCGGTCACCCGCGCGTTCATCATGGGATTGATAGGTGCGTTGACGTATGCGATGGGGCGGCGTACGCAAGCGTTGAGCGCCCTGTGCTGGACGGTAATCGGTGTATTGGCGGTGAATCCGGATATGTCGGCCAGCTACGGATTCGCCTTGTCTTCGGCCGCCGTACTGGGTATCGTGCTGTTTGCGGAGCGGCTGGCCGGTGCCTTTGAGCGAGCGATGCCGCACGGCATCGCCGAAATGATGGCGATGACCGTGGCCGCGCAGTTGTTCACCCTGCCGATTCAGGTGTTGATGGAACCGGAGTTGCCGTTGCTGTCCGTGCCGGCGAACCTGTTGGTGTCGCCGTTTGTGGGATTGGCCACGATGGCGGGATTGATGGCATTGGCCTGCGCATGGTGCGAGCCATGGCTGGCCGGCGTATTCGCGTGGATATCGTCATGGGGCACGCTGGTGATGGAACGGGTGGCGTTGTGGCTGGGTGGCAGCACGATGGCCGTCATCCCATGGAAAGACGGCGTTACGGGTGCCGTGCTGATTGTGGCGGTGGAAATCGGTATCGGCATGCTACTGGTGTTCGTCAGCCGTTGCCTCCAGCATGTCCGTCGTTATGAGGCCGGAATGCCTGGCGTGCGCTTCGGTTCCGCTTGGCGTGTCCGCCTCAGTCTCTGGTGCGAGGAGACGAGACGTCTCTTTACGCGGCGGCAAGCCGAATAGCCAATGCGGTATTCGGTGCAGCAACCATCGCAATAGCCAGCCGAACCTATGCGATAGGCCGCGCGGCATAAACCATCAGCCGGCAAAACTGCGATACAGTTGAGACCAGTTCAACCAGCTGCATGAAGGAGTGCCGGCGATGATGTTGTCTCATAATCCGATAGTCGAACCATTCGCATTGGCCCACGCCACCATCGTCACCGGAGATAAAGCCGGAACCATACTGCGTAACATGACGATCGTGGTCGGAGCCGACGGACGTATCGAACAGGTTGCACCCAGCATCGAAACCAGTATCCCAGCCGAATACCACTATCTTGACGGCACCGGCAAAATCGTGATGCCGGGGCTGATCAATGCGCATACCCATCTGTTCTCCCAAGGCAAGCCGCTCAATCCGAAGCTGGCGACGCCCAAAGGCCAACGTATGGTCGCCACATTCGCGCATTCGCCATTGGGCAAGCCGTACATGGCCGCAACCGTAAAACACAACGCCACAACATTGCTGGAGTCCGGCGTTACGACGATCCGCACGCTTGGCGACGTGGGATATGAAGTCGTGACATTACGCGATCAGATTGATGCAGGCCAAATCCTCGGACCGCGTATCTTGGCGTCCGGACCGCTGATGGCGATTCCCGAAGGCCATGGCGCCCCGCTTATCGCACTGACCAGCGGCACCCCGGAAGAGGCGCGTACCGCAGTCGCGCAGAATCTCAAGGCTGGCGTCAACGCCATCAAAATCGCCGCGACCGGCGGCGTAACCGATGCACAGGAAATCGGCGAGGCCGGCAGCCCGCAGATGAGCGTGGAACAGATGCGGGCGATTTGCGATGAGGCGCATCAGTATGGTGTTATTGTCGGCGCGCACGCGCAAAGCCCGGAAGGCGTGCGGCGTTCGCTGCTGGCCGGCGTCGATACCATCGAACACGGTAGCGTGCTCGACGACGAATTGATCGGCATGTTCCGGCACAATCCGAATGCGTTGCGCGGATACTCGGCATTGATTCCGACACTGTCCGCCGGCCTGCCATTGACCTTGCTTGGACAGGACGTGACCGGCATCACCGACATCCAATTGGAGAATTCCAAAAAACGTGGTCGGAGGCATGGTTTCAGGTGCTCGTCAGGCGCACGAGGCCGGATTGATGATAGGCGTCGGCACCGATACAGGCATGACATTCGTGCCGCAGTACGCCACATGGCGTGAGCTGGAGCTGCTGGTCGCATATGCCGGTTTCAGTCCGGCTGAGGCCCTGCACGCAGCCACTGCCGTCAACGCCTCCATTCTCGGCGTCGATGCCGAGACCGGTTCTTTGGAAGTCGGCAAATCCGCTGATTTGCTTGTGCTGAATGCCAATCCGCTGGACGACCTGCGCGCGTTGGAACACCCGGCATTGGTCATCGCGGCCGGTCACCCGGTATGGCGTCCCGGTCCCAAGCGTTTCGCGGATATCGACGCCCTGTTGGATGAGGCATACGCCTAATCGCGGGGTGCTGCCGGGCCGTTATGCCGGCAGGTCATTGTCCAACCTGTGTGGCGAGATGGGGGCATGGCGAAAACAGCAGCGAACGTACCGGTAACCGTGGTGCCCGGAGGCGACTCGTATTTGAACGACGCGCGCACCAAGGCACTGTGCGCACAAGCGTTGAAGGCGCGACCCGACGCCGAACTCATCGAGCTCGACGCCACATCGGCCGACCAATATGCCTTCGATGAAGCCGTCAGCCCATCGTTGCTTTCCGACGTTGCCGTGGTCAAACTCGTCAACCTGCAGAATGCCGACGAAAAGCTCGCCGAAGCTCTGGTGACGTACACCAAGCAGGCCGCCAAGGATCCGAACGGCTCCAGCGTGGTGATCTGCCAGCACGAGGGCGGCGTCAAAGGGCGCAAGATCATCGACCAACTGGTGAAAGCCGGCGCTCGCAAAGAGGACGTGCCGGATTTGAAGAAACCGGATGCCCAACTCAATTTCGTATTCGGAGAATTCGAGAAACGCGGTCGTAGAGTCGAACCGATGGCCGCGCAGCAGCTGGTATCCGTGCTCGGCGGCAAAACCGGCGAACTCGCCGCCATGTGCGAGCAATTGTGTTTCGACTTTGACGATAATCCGATGGGGCTCGACCGTGTCAACCAGTATTTGACCGCCAATCCGCAGGTCACCGGTTTTGCCGTGGCAGACAAGGCCGTGGAAGGCAAAACCGCAGAAGCCATCGTCATGATGCGTGCAGCTGTGGAACAAGGGACCGATCCCATCGCGCTGATCGGCGCGTTGGCCATGAAGCTCCGTACCATTGCCAAAGCCTCGGCGGTCCGGGCCGGCACGATTTCACAGGCCGAAGCGAAAACCAATCCGTGGGTGCTGAAGAATGCGATGCGCCAACTTGGCGGCTGGACTTCGGCAGGACTCGCGCATTGCATCCGTATGCTCGCCTGGGCGGATGAGCAAAGCAAAACGAACGGCGGCGACCCGGTATATGCGCTGGAACGCTGCATTGAAGACATCAGTCATAAAGGTCGGTAAAAGTCGATAAAGGGGTATTTATGAGCGAACACACTATTGCGGCTCCCACCAGCGAGGCCATGCAGGAGCTCGGCCGCCGCGTGGCCGGAATGGTACACGGCGGCGATGTATTGCTGCTCTCAGGCCCTCTTGGTGCCGGCAAGACCACATTCGCCCAGGGCTTCGGCGCGGGGCTGGACATTACCGAACCCATCGTGTCTCCTACATTCACCATTGCCCGCGAACTTGACGGGCATTTCGCCGACGGCACTCCGGCTCATCTGGTGCATGTGGATGCCTACCGTCTGGGCGGCTCAGCCTATGCGCCGGGGCAGGACGCCATCGGGCGTTTGTTGGACGAGCTGGAATCGCTGGGATTGGACGAAGAACTTGAAGACCCCGGCGAGAACACGGTGGTGCTTATGGAGTGGGGCGAACAAATGGCCACCGCCTTGGCACCAGAACGACTTGAAATCCATATCGATCGACCTCTCGATTCCTCCGATGTCGCATCCGCTGGATCAGACGGCGAACTCACCAGCAACGGCACTCGTACCGTCGCATTCGTCCCAGTCGGCAAGCGATGGGCCGCGTTCGACCTGCAATAAGCCATGCGCCCATAGACTCCTCGATGTACACTCTCTAGAGGCTTTACGACTAGGAGGATTCATGGGTTGCACGTTGGTGATTGACACCTCATTCGGCTCGACGGTCGGCATTGTGGGGCGCGAGCCCATTGTGGAGACCGATTCGCGCACCCATGTGGAGAAACTGCAGGTCAATATCGCGCGCGCGGTCGAGGAGGCCGGCCTGACTCCTGCCGATATCGAGGAGATCGTCGTGGGCATCGGCCCGGCGCCATTCACCGGCCTGCGCGCCGGCATCGTGGCCGCCAAGGCGTTGGCCTTCGCCACCGGGGCCAAGCTCGTCGGACAGAACGTACTCGACCCGCAAGGCGAGATGATGAGCTTCGTGCTGGGTGACAGCGCCATGTTTGACGGCATCGATTTCCTGGCCGACGTGCCGCGCTTGAGTTCGCGCCAATCGGATGGTGACGTCCCGGACGCCGAGGCCAAGGAACACGAACTCGACCGCCACGTCACGCTGTGCGTCAACGATGCGCGCCGCAAGCAGCTGTACTTCTCGCTCAACCACGGCAGCATCAGCCTGCCGGACGAGGACGCCGCCGAACGACGCTGGATCGAGATGGATATCGACTACCCGGAGCATATCGTCGAACGGGTGAACGCGGCGCTCGCGGAACACGGCGAACGCGACGGCGTCAGCTATGTGGTGGATGTGGCCGGCCACGGCGCGGCCAAATACGCGTCCGTCTGGCAGGGACTGCGTGCGCTGGGCTCCGTGGTGGACGGATCGGTATTGGATGCCGGGAAAGCCGGGCTCGCCGTCTTTGCGACCACCGCGTTGAGCTGCGAACTGCGCGGCGACCAGGTCGTGCCGATCGAACCGTTGTACCTGCGCCGGCCGGACGCCGAAGTGCCGAACCCGCTGAAGCACGTGCTCGGCCATGCCGGTGCCGATAAAGCGTGAGGCGGGTTGTGTCCGATGATTGTTGATATCACTGCTGTGAGTCGTGATCTTGCGGTTCGTTCCATTGCACAGTTGGAAGGCGAACTGTTCGGCCGCGGCGCATGGAATGCGAACATGGTGCGAGAGGAACTGGACGCACCGGCCCGCACGTATCTGCTGGATGTGCTGGGGGAGGCGGAACAGGCGGTTGTCCGCGGCTACGCCGGCTTCTGGTATGACGGCGAGGACGCCGAGCTCATGACCATCGGCGTGGGCAAGGTATACCAGCGGCAAGGCATCGCCGCTGCGTTGCTTCAGGCACTGGTCGACGAGGCGAAACGTCAGGGCGCCTCGCGCATGCTGCTCGAAGTGCGTGTGGATAACGACCCTGCGCTGGCCCTATATCAGCGGTTCGGATTCGAACGCATGGGATTGCGCAAACGCTACTACCAGCCCGAAGGCATCGACGCATACACCATGAGCTTGGACCTGAAGCCGAGGGTCGTGGGCTTTGCCGCCCCGCAGACGGCATCGGCGGACATTGAAGACATCACCAGCAAGCAAACGGAGAAGAACGGAGAAGCACGATGAGCGAACCGGTTGTACTGGGTATTGAATCCACCTGCGACGAAACCGCAGCCGCCATCGTACGCGGCCGCGAACTGCTCTCCAACGTCGTGGCCTCATCCATGGAGGAACACGCGCGATACGGCGGCGTGATCCCCGAAATCGCCTCCCGTGCGCACGCCGAGGCCTTCGTGCCATGCGTGTCCAAGGCGCTCGCCGACGCGAACATGACGTTGGCGGATGTGGACGCCATCGCCGTGTCCGCCGGTCCCGGACTGGCCGGTTGCCTGGCCGTGGGCGTGTCCGGCGCCAAGGCGCTGGCCTGGGCTGCGAACAAGCCGATTTACGGCATCAACCATGTGATCGGGCACATCGCCGTCACTCAGCTGCAGTTCGGCCCGTTCCCCAAGGACACGCTGGCGCTGATCGTCTCCGGCGGCCACACCTCGCTGCTGCACGTGGAAGACATGCCGCGCAAAATCGACGTGGTTGGTACCACGCTGGATGACGCGGCGGGGGAGTGCTTCGACAAGGTCGCCCGCCTGCTCGGCTTCCCGTATCCGGGCGGCCCGCACATCGACCGCCACGGCCAGAACGGCGACCCGCACGCCATCAAGGTGCCGATGGGCCTGACACAAGGCAAGGCCGGTGCCGCGCACCCGTATGATTTCAGTTTCTCCGGTGTCAAGACCGCCGTGGCTCGCTGGGTGGAAAGCGAGCAGGCCGCCGGCCATGAGATTCCGGTGGACGACGTGTGCGCCTCCCTGGCCGATTCCGTGGCCACCGTGCTGGCCCGTAAGGCCATGCGCGGCTGCCGGCAGTACGATTCCAACACGCTGATCGTGGGCGGCGGCTTCTCCGCCAACTCGCAGCTGCGCGCCAAACTGCTCGAATTCGGCGAGAAGTACGGCGTCGACGTCCGTATCCCGCAAATCAAGCTCTGCACCGACAACGGTGCCATGGTCGCCATGCTCGGCGTGAACCTGGTCGAAGCCGGCGTGGCCCCCAGCGCCCCCGACTTCCCGATTGACTCCGCCATGCCCCTGACCAAGGTCTCGATGTAAGATTTGCGCGGTATTCCCAAACTGATACTGGGAATACCGTGCCTCTCATCGGTGAATTGACAGTGACCTGTCTGCCTGATGTGAGTAGTGGTGAGGTCTTCGCCATGGATTTCCCGGTTGATGATGGGGTGTCGTGTCTGGCCACCAATACGATGAAAAAAAAAAGCCTCGGAGAACCGAGGCTTTCGATGGCTCCTGCGACTGGGCTTGAACCAGTGACCGTCCGATTAACAGTTCCAGCTCTCACTGCCATAGGCGCTTCAGTTACCCTTGCCTCTGATGATACCGCCATCGCGGATTTCGTCATGTGGGAGGCCGAGCTGATGGAAGACTTGAACCCTGATTCGGTCGAAGAGATGTTCCCGATTCCCCGCGCCGAGGCGCACGCATAGAATTGAAGACCCCGCCCGGCGGCCCCGGGCGACTATATAACCATCGTTCTTCGCAGAGAGGGAAGCCACTGCGCTTCCCTCTCTCTTCTTATGCAAGGGAGCATCATGACAAGGAACTGGACAAACAAGAACAGCTACGGCTGCGAGCATGTCAGGCCACGCGATGACTGGGGCGAAAGCGTCGAGCAATGGCTGTCAAGCATGCTGGCGATCGGACGCACGCCGGAGACTCTGAGAACTAGATGGTATCAGATCGCGCGCTTTTCCAGGATCGTGGACAGGCCCATCGACCAGGTGGACGCCGACGCGGTGATCGCGTTCTTCCTGCAAAGCAGCATGGACCTTGAGGCCAAGCGTAACGCGCGCGCCTGCGTGAAGGTCTTCTACCAGTGGGCGGTCGCACACCGGATCGCCGACCACAATCCCATCGACGAGGTGCCCGTCATCCCCACGCGCCCCAGGGGCGTGTTTTGCTTCAATTTTTCTTAAGCAATTTCTGCACTATTTTTCCGCAGTATGGGCTGCCGGTTTCCAGCAGGAACTGCACCATATGACCGCCCAGACGAGGACAGGCACCGGTCCGCCGTGCCTGTATATTCCCGAGACGTAACCAGAAAACGAATCCACCGGTTGCAGCCGGCGGCGCTCGGGAAGGAAAGGACGATGGCGATACCGATGCCCAAACAGCAAGATATCAGGAGACTGGACCGTCAGGGAGTGTCCAGGTCGGAGATCGCGAGGAGACCGGACGTGGACCGCGCCACGGTCGCGAGATACGCTGATATGGACGACATGACCCCGAAACCGCCCATGGACAGGCGCCGGGGCTCCAAGATCGACCCGTACGCGGCGTTGGTCGACGAATGGCTCGAGGCCGACCGCATGCTGCCGCGCAGGCAGCGCCATACCGCCAGACGCGTGCACGACAGGCTCCGCGCGGAGACCGGCTACGACGGCGAGTACACGACGACGCCGGGGTACGTGAGACGCTGGCGCGAGGCGAACCGGAGCGGTTCCGACGGGTACGGCGAGCTCGTCTGGGCGCCCGGCGTCGCGCAGATCGATTTCGGTGTGGCGAAGGCCCGCATCGCCGGCGAGCTCGTGGACGACCACTGCCTGGTCGTCACGTTCCCCCGTTCGAACATGCGGTACGTGACGAGCCTGCCCGGGGAGAACGCGGAATGCCTGTGCCACGGGCTGGTCGAGGTGTTCGAGCACATCGGCGGCGTCCCTCCCGTGATCGTCATGGACAACGCCACCGGCGCGGGACGCAGGAACGCGAGGGGCGAGGTGACGCCCGCCGCGGTGTTCGACGCGTTCCTCGCGCACCACCGCATCGACGCGAGGTTCTGCGACCCCTATTCCGGTTGGGAGAAAGGCGCGGTGGAGAACGCGGTCGGGTTCCTCCGCCGCAACCTCATGGTCCCGCCGCTGGAGGCCGAGACCCACGCGCAGCTCGGACGGATCATGCTCGACAGATGCGATGCGCTGGCCGCCTCGTCGAGGCATTACCGCAGGGGCACCGCCATCGGGGACGTGTTCGGGGAGGATCGCGCGGCGCTGATGCCGCTGCCTTCCACCACGTTCGACCCGATCAGATGGGAGAGCCGCAGGGCCGACAAGTACGGGCAGATAGACATCGACTCGAACCGGTACCTCGCAGGCGCCGCGCTGCACGGAAGGACGCTCCTGGCCGCCATCCGCCGGGACGGCGTGCGGATCACCGATCCCGGTACCGGGGAGATCGTCGCGCGGTGCCCCCGGGTATACGGACGGAGCCAGTCCACGCTGCGGGATCCGGAACTGGCCATGCCCGTGCTCGCGGCCAAACCCGGATCCTGGAGGGAATCGTCGATACGCCCCGATTTCCCCGAGGACGTGCGCGCATGGCTCGACGAGGCCGATTCCAAACGCCTCGCGCAGAGCCTCAGATCGATAGGCGCGGCATGCGCGGCCGCCGGTTTCGGCAACGCGGTCGCGGCCGCGAGCCGGGCGATAGCCGACGGGCCGGGTTCGGCATTGGACGAATCCACGCTCGTCACCCTCGCCCTGCGTGCACGCGACACCGATGCCGGCGCCATCACCGACGACGGGCCCGACCTGGCCGGATACGACCGGTTCATCACCGGGAACGGCGGAAAGGAGACGGAACGATGAACGACGCGACCGGACGGAACACGGCACGCAGGCGCAGGGCCGACACCATCGCCAGATGCGGGAGGATCATGGAGACGGCCAGACGGCTGCCGTTGACCCGGGACGTGCTCGCCGAGGCCATCGAGCGGGCGACGCCCGTCCAGCCGGATCTGATGGAAAGCCGGCTCGACGCGGAGATCGCCTCCAGGGAGCGGTCGAAACGGGTCCGGCTCCTCAAGGCCGCGGGATTCCCGAACGCGAAGGGCATCGAGGGATACGACTGGTCCAACCTGCGCATGCCCGCCGACTGGGGACGCGCGCAGCTCGAGACGCTCGACTTCATAGACCGTT
>ADJS01006962.1_pt1 | contig 11603 bp, 10 predicted proteins | sample 268128 | NCBI WGS metagenome assembly ADJS01 (sample SAMN00007486, study PRJNA43253) | human gut metagenome | isolation source: feces sample TS28 | reverse complement strand
CAATTCTAAAATCCGGAACTCCTCTGTCTCTTTCCCTATCTGACACAACAAGCACCGCATTCCCACATCCGTAATCTTTCCATCCAGTGTCATTGTTACTTTCTGAATTTCATTTTCTGTCATCAGATTCATAGCATCAATCTGGATTCCATTTAACTTTGTCATGTTCACGAACAGGTTCAGATCACTTGTCTCTTTTGGGCAGGTAAATCCAATCTTTACCTGTGTATGTTCGGTCTCAGCTGTCAGTCCTGCTGCCGCCAGAGCTGCCGTCATAACTTTTTCCTGCATCTCTGGTAATAATTCATATTCATATTTTCTGCAAAGGCTCATTAAGTGTCTCAGGAATGTTTTATATTCTTCCTGGATCTCCGGATCCACATCCGTGGCTCTTTTTTCAATGATTTCAAGTTCTCTTTCGAGAACAAATACATCTCCTCCGGTCTGAGCTTTTACTTCTGCTACATGTTTCCCACACTCCATGCGTTTCAGAAACAGTGGTTTCATCTGTGTATCCACCGCATCAATACCTGCACGTACTTCTTCCAATGTCATAACTTTTTTCCTCTCTTACTAAAATGCTGTTTCATCTGCAGATATCATCCTTCCGGCCGCATACAGATTCCCGATATTATCTGACTGCAAAGCCCCAAGTGGTATATCGAACCAGCTTTCTTCTTTTACATCCATATATGTTGCCATCTTATCTGTATCTTTGTGGATCTCCGGCTTCCATCCGCCTCTTGCCACACCATCTTCTACATTTTTTCTGTTCAGTACATCTTCCGCTTTTATCATCGACTTTCCTTTGATCCTTCTTGTCTCACGGAAACCGATAGACGGACCGATCATCGTCAGTTCACATTGCTCCATCCCCTTAAGATATCTGCGGAATGCCTCTACATAATACAACACCTGTCTTCTGGTGTCCAGTTCCATCTTCGTAAGTTCCTGACTGCTAAGCCCGGTCGGCATAACACTTGGAAGTAATACTGCTACCTGATTCGATCCTTCTCTTTTAAGAATAAATCCTTTTTCTCGCGTGAGATGCTGGATTCTTGCTTTTTTTGCCTTGATCACGGCCTGTTCTACAGCTTCCGGAGTCAGATCACAGGATATATTAACGCCACTTAACCGAAATGGAAGAGTTGCAGCCTGTACATTTCCCCTCTTCATCCCGCCAGACGTATTCTCAATGATACAGAGCAGTTAAAATACAGCATGTTAAAATACAGTTCTTTGCAAACAGGAACTCTGAAACTAGGCATGTTATGGATTGGAGGTTATCTGAATCCTCCACAGCTGATCACGGATTATCATGATCGACATCCACTTGTCACCTGCCATCTTGATGTAGAAGGAAGCAAAACACTGTTTCATATACTTAAAGCAAGAGATTTGCATGCAATCTTCATCATCGGTTCTGAAAAACAGCTGCTAAACCAGTCAGTCTGATATTGCAATACAGCTTGCCTCCAACAATCTAGCCATTGGATTTTCTTCAAACTCAATTGCAGTCCGGTTAAAGAATCCGGGATGTAAGATCGTGCCGCTTGAAGTTACTTTATCAAGACCGATCTACTATGTAACACACAAAGATATGCTGAACTATCCGACCGTTCATTCCTTTACAGACTTTATAAAAGACAGATTTCAGCCAGATAAACCAATACCGTAAAATAACTTGCGGATTTCTCTCTTCACCAGTTATAATAAACAGGAGAAAATCAATCTTTGGGGGATTATTATGATAAAAACATTGTTCAAACACATTTCAAAATACTACAAGGACACTTTTGTCCTGGCCATCGCAGGTGTTGCTGTCGGCGTCCTTGTCGGACTCGTTGATGCAGCATTCGGGCTGGGGCTTAATGCCTGTACCGCTATCCGGACGAAATACTTCTGGTATCTGATCTGGTTCCTGCCTCTTGGCGGCGTCTTCATCTGGTTCATCTATCACCAGTTTGGCAAATCTGTCGCCAATGGTATGAAGATGGTCTTTCACGTCGGCCTTGGTAAAAACACCAAACTTCCGATCCGCATGGTGCCGCTTGCCGTGATTGGAACCTGGACAACGCATCTGTTCGGCGGAAGTGCAGGACGAGAAGGCGTTGCCGTACAGATCGGGGCTGCTGTTTCCAATAACGTTGGGCGTCTGGTCGATAAGACTATTGATATCGAAAAACGCCGGAAGATGTTCCTGATCACTGGTATGGCTGCCGGATTTTCCGGACTTTTCTGTACTCCGCTTGCTGCAATCTTTTTTGCACTGGAGGTATTGGTTGCCGGAAAGCTGGAATATCATGCTTTGATCCCAGCAACAGTAGCTTCCATCAGTGCAGCATTTACATCACGGGCGCTCGGACTTCGGAAATTTCATATTAATATACTGGAAACCCTGAACTATCATCCTTCTACGTACAACGCTGTTTTTCTTTTAAAACTGGCAGCTATGGGACTGTGCTTCGGTATCGTTGGTTCTTTATTTGCTCTGATTCTTCGGTATCTGCGTTTAAAATTCGCTTTCCGTTTTTCTTCGCCTGTAAAAAAGGTTCTGATTATGGGATCTGTTGTCGCAATTCTTATGATGATCTTTCATCAGGGAAGATACTCCGGAACAGGCTCTAACCTAGTTGCTCTGTGCTTTGACGGTATTACAGACGATATATATGCTTATGACTGGATTCTTAAGATGGCTCTTACGATTCTTACACTTTCCTCCGGATTCATCGGCGGTGAAGTTGCACCTCTGTTTTCCATCGGTTCCTGCTTAGGATATGTACTTGGACCGGTATTCGGATTTGATCCGATGTTCGGTGCAGCTCTTGGATTCGCTTCCGTGTTCTGCAGTGGATCAAATACTTTACTTGCAGCTATCCTGGTCGGCGTGGAAAGTTTCGGATATAATATGCTCCCATTCTTTTCGGTTGTATGTTTTGTATCGTTTATCTTTAACTTTAATAATTCGATCTTTACAGCACAGAGAGTTGCATTTACACATCCTGTACGACATCAGCGGTTGAAACAGCGGATTGCACCAAAGGGAAATTAACGTATTAGCATATACATAGTAGTTCCTGCAAGTAGCAATGTATCTTACATACTTTGTATCTACAGGACTTACCACTGGCAGCTCTTTACGAATGCATGGCAATAAAAAATAAGTGTACATTCTCCCACCGAAGAATTGTACACTTATTTTTATTCTCTTATTTCAATCTTAAATTCCTATAACACAATTTCCGAGTCTTCCAGAACCTGCCTCAGACTCCTATGCCATGATTGGTTTCAGTGCCTCAGCAAGCTTGTCCTTCTCAGCCTGTGCCTCAGCAAGATCATTACCAAGTGTTGTGTAGTAAATCTTAATCTTAGGCTCTGTTCCTGAAGGGCGTACGATAACTGTCTCATTGTTCTCAAGCTTGTAAACTAATACATTTGCTGCAGGAAGTCCTGTTTCTTCTGTCTTAGTATAATCTGTTACTTCTGTTACCTTGTATCCAGCGATCTCTGCCGGTGCATTCTCACGCAGGTTCTGCATGATTCCAGACATCTTGTCCATTCCACTGAGTCCAGGGAATTCAAAGCTGTCGATCTTGTTGAGGTAACGTCCGTACTCTGCATAGATCTCTTCCAGTCTCTGTTTCAGAGAGCTGCCGATACTTCTGTAGTAAGCTGCCATCTCACAGATCAGCATAGATGCGATAACGGCATCTTTGTCACGTACATATGGTCCTGCAAGGTATCCGTAGCTTTCCTCAAATCCAAAGATGAATCTGTCTACTTCGCCTGCTGCCTCTAACTGTGCGATCTGGTCTCCGATCCATTTGAATCCTGTCAGTACGTTTCTTAATTCTACTCCGTAATGAGCTGCTACTGCATCAGCAAGTGGTGTAGATACAAGAGATTTTACTGCTACTGCTTTTTCAGGCATTGTACCTTTCTCGATACGTCCTGCACATATGTAATCCAGAAGAAGTACTCCGACTTCGTTACCGCTTACTAATTCATAAGATCCATCCGGGCACTTCATAGCGATACCTACACGGTCTGCATCTGGGTCAGTTGCAAGCATAAGGTCTGCATCTGACTCTTTTGCAAGGTTCAGTCCGAGCTCCAGTGCCTCAAAGATCTCTGGGTTTGGATAGCTGCATGTTGTAAAGTATCCATTTGGATATTCCTGCTCCGGAACGATTGTGATATCTGTGATTCCGATATCTTTTAATACCTGTGTTACAGGAACAAGACCTGATCCATTTAATGGGCTGTATACCAGTTTTAATCCGGCTGTCTTACACAGTCCCGGACGAACCTGACGGGATTCGATTGCATCATAAAGTGCTCTCTTACAGTCATCTCCTACAAATCTGATCAGTCCTTCTTCTACACCTTCTGCAAATGACATATATTTTGCTCCGGTCAGAACGTCTGTCTTCTGGATCTCTTCGTATACGATTGCAGCCGCATCGTCTGTCATCTGACATCCGTCCGGTCCGTATGCTTTATATCCGTTGTATTTTGCCGGGTTATGAGAAGCTGTTACCATAACACCTGCATTACAGTTATAATAACGTGTTGCAAATGAAAGTGCCGGTACAGGCATCAGTGCATCGTAGATTCTTACTTTGATCCCATTTGCTGCAAGTACACCTGCTGCTGTCTTGGCAAATACATCACTCTTTAAACGGCTGTCATAACTGATTGCTACAGTCTGTGTTCCGCCCTGTGTCTTTACCCAGTTAGCCAGTCCCTGTGTTGCCTGACGTACTACATAAATATTCATACGGTTCGTTCCTGCTCCGAGCACTCCGCGAAGTCCGGCTGTTCCGAATTTCAGTGCTACCGCAAAACGTTCCTTGATCTCATCATCGTTACCCTCAATTTTTGACAATTCCGGCTTCAGATCTGCATCTTCAAGATCTGCCGCAAGCCAGCGTTTGTATTCTTCCTGATACATTTTTTATCACTCCTACTTATTTCTTTTCCGGGTTTTTTGTATATTTTCACAACAAACCTATTAATAATATACCATTTTTTATACTTTCAGGCAATAAATGTACTGTAAATTATGTGAAAACTTTTCGTCATTTTTCTCAAAAATCAGAAAAAGGCGGAGGGCACATTTTCTGTGCTGTTTCCGTCTTTTTTCTGAAATTCCAAATTCTTTCTATTGATATGTTTTATTTATCTACCGACATCATATTTTCTACGATTGAACTTCCGACCTCATATACCATATTGGAATCTTTAAGCTGTACATAACGGTTATCACCATTTACATTTCCAACATAGACAGTACACGTTTTCTTATCCCCTGAAGTACTATCCTTATAAGTTGCCGTTACCGTAATCCGGTTTGCTTCATCCAGACCATATTTTGCAAGATCTTTTACATTATAATCTGCACACTGGGTAAGTGAGATGGTTCCCCATCCGCCTGCCAGTTCGGCCCGCTCTTTCTTTTTCTTATAAGTCGTAGTCTTACCGTTTTGTGTTACCTCTACCTTCTTAAGGTTTCCACTGCTGATCGATGGCAGTGTGTCGTTCTCCGTCAGAGATGACAGGTCGAATACAAGATCCGATACCAGTGTACCTGAGATGGTATACACCGCATCCGAATCCTCGATCATTGCATAATAATTGTCTCCGGCCGCATTACCAATCTGAATCGTTCCTTTGGTTCCGTCCTTTGCTGTGTAGGTAACAGTGTAATCCGGACTGTCCAGTCCATAGTCTGATTTTTCATCCGGATCACTTAACTTGCGGACTGCCGTAAGTCCTGTGATTTCTTTTGCCGTACTCTTGATCGTGCTCTGGTTCAGACGTACTCCGTCATCCTCATCGTATACCCATTCGCCATTCTCTTTGGTAAAGCTCATCTTACTTCCGCCGCTTTCATAGGCAAATGACTTCAGACTCTTTACATCTACCAGGCTGACTTTTTCTTTGTCTTCTTTTGCCTTCTTCTGCCTGTCACTGTGACTGTTCCATGCTTTCAGACCTCCGTACAGTACCAGCAGTACAGTAAGCACGACCACCATGATGAGCATTGTCTTTTTCTGTTTCATCAAAGTTCCCCTTTTCTGTCCATAAATATTCTTAATTTACGCTTTTCTTCTCTTCCACCAGCGCATGAATCCATAGATCAAAATTACAAGCGGAATTCCGAAGATTGTCAGGATGCTGATGATTCCCGCATGCTGCATCGTGTTGTTGCTTACTTCCAGGCTCTTTGCCTTGATTGCTACGTTCTTTGTCTTGTCAAAGTTCGCTGTCACCGCGTTCATGAACAGGTCCAGGTTCTCAAGTGTTGTATACGTATCTGTAATCTGCGAATCGATCATGCTTTCAGAAGAAATCACTGTCAGACGGCTGGTCTTTCTCGCATCAGACGAGCTGTCTTTGGAAGAACTGCTGTCGGACGAATCGTCGGATGTGATCTGCTCGGTTGCGACTGCTCCCAGTGTATAGGTTCCTTCTTCCTGCTTATCCTCTGTCACGGCATAAGAATTATCGGATGTCTGCATAAATGCCGTTGTTGTAATCGTATCTCTTGCCGGATCTGTTGTAGTCAGACCATGTGCATTGATCATCAGAACCATCTCTGATTCCAGATTATTGGCCAGATCATCTGTTGCTGTGATCTCAGGAAAGATATAATAGTAGTTGCCCTGGTAACTTCTCTGCATATCCGCAATGTAACCATCAGCTTCCTGCATACCATATTCTTTCAGTACTTCATCCAGGTTCGGTGTCTCATCCTCAGAATCTCCAAGAATGATAAATACTTTTCCGCCCTTTTTCAGGTAATTCAGAAGTAATGTTTTCTCATCATCCGAAATGTCTTTTGATGGGGCATCCATAAATAACAGATCACAATCGTCAGGAATTTTACCTGTCATCATCAGATTTACTTCATCTGTCGTCAGGTTATTCTTACTGAACAGTTTCGTCACAGAATCTGAAAATGTTGCTTCTCCGTGTCCTGTTGTATAATACATCTTCTCTGTCTGTTCACTTGTAACCGAATTGATCGCACTTGTGAACTGGCCTTCTCCGTCAAATTCAGATGCAGAACTGCTTCCTGTTGTATAGTAGGAATAAGAATCCGAAACTAAAATATCATCAAAAGAAACGGATTTCGTTTTTCCGGTATCTTTACAGGAGATTACGATCGTATTCTTATCGACTCCCGCTTTCGTAAGTGCTGCCGGATGCAGAACAGGATCGATCCATTTTACACTGATCTTATCGGACAGCGCCGTATATTTCTTAATGAATGATTTGATCCTTGTATCTGTCGAGTCTTTCTCTGCGTAAATCTTAAATGTTACTTTTTTATCCAGTTTGTTCAATACCTTTTTACTGGTCTTTGATACTCCGTAAATGTTGTTATCACTGATATCTATGCTCTTAACATTCTCCGGAAGCTGACCCGCGATCAGATTGACAACGATCACCATGCAGATCACAAGTGCGATCATTCCCACACTGTAACTTCCGTTTTTCGATGATGCACTCCGGAATGACTTCTTGATTTTTTCTAACATTATGCTCCTCCTAACTCCAACGTCTCTTCTGAATCATCTGCATCGTCAAAAAGAAGAACAAGACGATCAGTGACAGGTACAATATAATCCCGCTCACATCCAGAAGATGGTTATCGGCAATATTGGAAAATACTTCTGTCAGTTCCAGTTTGCCAAGTACTGTGGAAAGCAGACTTTCAAACACTGTTTTCTTTACAAAGTAAGTAATCAGTGTTCCTGCCAGTACGATCAGCTCCAGTACCCCGCTGATCACGACATTTTTCGTCATATTCCAGACTGCAAGTACGACCAGCGTCAACAACACCGCAACTGCCACTGCATTTGCCCATGCTGCCGAAGGGATAAAGTTCAGGATGCCGCTCCAGAGATAAGTCAGAAGCAGGATACCGAATGCGCCGATTGCCGCAATGATCACACTTTCTGTCAATGAAGAGACAAACATTCCAATGGAAATATATACGCATCCGAGTAAGAAGAACACAAGGATTGCCAAATAGTCTACCTTAATGTATGCCGTCCCCTGCGCTTTAATGATCAGTGGAAAGATCAGATAGATCACACACGGTACAGCCGTGATCGTTACCATTGCAAGATATTTTCCAAGCACGATCTCGAACAGGCTGACCGGTGCTGTCAGTAACATCTGATCCGTCTTATTCTTCTTATCTTCTGCAAAGCAACGCATCGTCAGGATCGGAATTGCTACCAGGTATACGAACAGAATCCCTGACAATACATAAGAAAAGTACGGATATCCATAGTTCAGGTTATACGCCAGAAAATAGATTCCCGTATAAGCTACCAGAAAAGCGATAAATACATATCCTATCATAGAATGAAAATAGGATCTTAACTCTCTTTTATAGATGGCTCTCATCTTACTTCTCCTCCTTTATCATTCTATTGCCTGACCCTTGTGTCAGCTCCAGGAATATCTCTTCCAGTGTTGTCTTACTCTGATTCAGGGTAAGCATCGGTACATCTGCATGGGAAAATGCAAGGAATAACTCTTCTCTGATATCTTCCCCGCCTTTTGCTATAATCTGCGCAGTTGTAATGCCGCTCGCACTGGTGCGGTATTTTACTTCTTTGATCTTTCCTGTCCGGCGGATAATATGATCCATCTCATCCCTGGAAGCCTTTGCTTCCACCTCAATCGATCTTTGCCACTCATCATATTCTCCAGATTCTCGGTAGTATCACTGGCGACCAGCTTCCCTCCGGATATGATCATGATATAATCACAGACTTCCCTTACTTCCGCAAGAATGTGAGAACTTAAGATCACGGTATGTTTCTTCGCAAGCTTCCTGATTAGTTCACGGATTTCGATGATCTGCTTCGGATCAAGACCTACTGTCGGCTCATCCAGGATAATGATCTCCGGAAATCCCAGAACTGCCTGTGCAAGTCCGACTCTCTGCTTATAACCTTTTGACAGGTTCTGGATCAGCCGGTTTTCTACGTCTCTCAGCTTTGCAAGTCTTATAACTTCTTCTATCTGCGGCTCTCTTTTGTCTTTTTTAATTCCTTTTAATTCTGCAGCGAATTCCAGATATTCCCGCACCGTCATTTCCATATATAACGGCGGGATTTCCGGCAGATAGCCGATATTCTTCTTGGCCTCTTCAGGCTCTTTCAAAATGTCATGTCCGTCGATCAGCACCTGTCCTTCTGTAGCTCCCAGGTAACCGGTCATGATGTTCATGGTCGTAGATTTTCCTGCACCGTTTGGTCCTAAGAATCCATAGATTTTACCGGATTCTACGGTGAAATTCAGATGATCTACCGCCAGATGGTTACCATAACGTTTGGTAAGATTCTTTACTTCTATCAAATTTCCTTCCTCCTGTTAAACTCAATCTTGTAACAATATAAGAAATTTTTTTGAAAAGTATGTGGTAAATTTATGTTTATTCTGTGAAAGAAAGTTCATCGGCTAAACAAAAAAATAGAAAGAATTCCAGATTTTATAAACATAATCTTATAATCTCCAAAATTCTTTCTATCTTTAGCAACTTTTCTATACGTTTGTCTTCATAAATAATTTCATTTCTTTCAAGTCCATAACACCTGAGGTACTATCTTCTTTAGAGAGTGAACATGCAGCTGTAATAGCACCATAATATAATGCCTTCTCTATACTTTCTCTTTGATACGCTGCATATAAAACGCCCGAGCAAAATGCATCACCTGCCCCAGTCGTTCCTTTTATAAATCCTTTTGGGAGTTTAAAACTTGGAACTTTTACAAATTCTCCTGTTTGACAATTCAAACCATATCCACATGCAGGTGAATGTATTATAGCCCATTTTTTTACTCCCAATTCTTTTAATTTTTCCAACCCCTTTCTCATATTTTCTTCTTTTATTCCATCCTTATCATATAATTGAATTCCAGTCACACCGGTTCCTTCTACTTCATTTACCACACAATAATCTGTATACTTCAATGCAGGCCATACAACTTTTTGATATCGATTTCCTTCTTCTGAAACCATATCTACTGAAGTTTCCATTTCATATTTTTGTGCAGTTGCTAATACCTTTGCGGCTTTAGTTCCATAGTCTTCATCCGGTTGATCCAGCGTTCCTAATAAAAGTAAATATTCTAAATGAAAAATATCCGCCTTTATTTTCTTAAAATCTATCTGCTTTTCATTGAATTCCAAACTGGTTCCTGGATCAAAAAAGAATGTTCTCTGCTTGCTTTCTTTTTCTGTCATTGCAAATGTAACAGCTGTTCTTCCTTTTTTTACAATCCCTTCAATGTTTATATTCGGATACTCTCTTAAAGAATCTACTATAAATTGACCATTTTCATCATCACCCACAACTCCCGATACTTTTATTGGTATTTTAGAATCTAACCTTGCCAAATCAATAATTAAGTTGTTAATACCTCCGGTATGGGCAACCGGATTTCTCATCCATGTTAAATTGCCTTTTTGAGGATATACATCTATTGTGTATACTACATCTGCAATAAGATTTCCTGCAACCGTTATTCCTTCTTTATTCATAGGTCTTCCTCCTACAAAACCTCTGGGTATTCATTACATAATAAACGGTATGGTTCTTCATCTTCATCTATAGCAGGAAAACGTCCTACTTTTTTATTATAGAAATAATTATCCGTATTATCGTCATTGCACATAGAAACTTCTCCCAACAAAACGGATCCTTTTCCTTCTTCTACAGAAAAGTCATGGTACAATCCTCTTGTCACAGTAATACTTTCTCCTGGCGTTAGTCTTATCTGAGTTCCTGCCTTCACTGTATAAACACATCCATCGCTATGTACAATGACATCTGTATCTGCCATTTTTCCATCTTCCGTCGAATTATATACACGAATTAGTACATTTCCACCTCCGCGATTAATAATGTCTTCCATTTTATATGCATGATAATGCATTTCCGCATGCTGACCTTCATGGAGCATCAATAACTTTTCTGCATATGGTTTATCATACTTATCGTTTTTTATATTTCCATTTCTTAACGTAATTAACGAAAATCCTGTATGTTCAAAATCTCCGAGTCCAAAATCTGTTATATCCCAGCCAAGCATATTATCTCTAATTTCATCGTATTCTTTCCCTTTTGTTTTCCACTCTTCTGGTGTCCATTCACAAAATGGAGGAAGTGATACATGAAATTTTTTGATCAAATCATGCATATCCTTCAAAGCTTTGTTAATCTCTGATCTTTTCATCTTTCACACCCCCTAATTTTTTAGTGCAAATGTTTCAATTGCCACTTTCACATTTTCTTTCATAGCTTTCATAGCAATTAACGGAATGTCATGATAGAAAATATTTTCTTCTACACTTTTTTTATCCAATGCAGCTTTGACTGCTTTTCCACCAGCCAATGTCATATACGTGTAATAATTAATTTTACGTATTCCATTTTTTACAGCTGTCTGAAACTCCTCTTTACTAAGTCCTGAACCACCATGCATTACGAATGGGATATCAATTTTGTTTTTAATTTCTGTAATACGATTCAAATCCAAAACTGGCTTCTGTGTATAAATCCCATGACTTGTTCC
>ADJS01016806.1_pt1 | contig 11658 bp, 7 predicted proteins | sample 268128 | NCBI WGS metagenome assembly ADJS01 (sample SAMN00007486, study PRJNA43253) | human gut metagenome | isolation source: feces sample TS28 | reverse complement strand
GATGACGCACTGAAAGATCTGGATGAGCGTGGTATTATCCGTATCGGTGCAGAGGTTCGTGCCGGCGATATTCTTGTTGGTAAAGTTACTCCTAAGGGAGAAACAGAGCTGACAGCAGAAGAACGTCTTTTGCGTGCAATCTTTGGTGAGAAAGCAAGAGAAGTTCGTGATACTTCCCTTAAAGTTCCTCACGGAGAATATGGTATTATCGTAGATGCCAAGGTATTTACAAGAGAGAATGGCGATGAGCTGTCTCCTGGAGTAAATCAGGCAGTACGTATTTATATTGCTCAGAAACGTAAGATTTCTGTTGGTGACAAGATGGCTGGTCGTCATGGTAACAAGGGTGTTGTTTCCCGTGTACTTCCTGTTGAGGATATGCCATTCCTGCCGAACGGACGTCCACTGGATATCGTACTGAACCCACTGGGTGTACCTTCACGTATGAATATCGGTCAGGTCCTTGAAATCCACTTAAGTCTTGCTGCCAAAGCACTTGGATTCAACGTTTCCACACCGGTATTTGATGGTGCGAGTGAAATTGATATCCAGGATACTCTGGAACTGGCAAATGATTATGTAAATATTGAAGATTTTGAAGAATTCCGTGCAAAATATCAGGATACACTTGCACCTGATGTTATGGAATATCTGGATGAACACAAAGATCACAGAGAATTGTGGAAAGGTGTTCCGATTTCCAGAGATGGTAAAGTACAGCTCCGTGACGGACGTACAGGTGAATACTTCGACGGTCGTGTAACAATCGGACACATGCATTACCTGAAACTGCATCATCTGGTTGATGATAAGATCCATGCGCGTTCTACAGGTCCTTACTCACTTGTTACACAGCAGCCTCTGGGTGGTAAAGCTCAGTTTGGTGGACAGCGTTTCGGTGAGATGGAGGTTTGGGCTCTGGAGGCATATGGTGCTTCGTATACACTGCAGGAAATCCTGACAGTTAAGTCCGATGACGTTGTTGGACGTGTTAAGACTTATGAAGCAATCATCAAGGGCGACAATATTCCTGAACCAGGTATCCCTGAGTCCTTCAAAGTTCTTCTGAAAGAACTTCAGTCTCTGGGCCTGGATGTCAAAGTCCTCAGAGATGACAATACAGAAGTACATCTGCTGGAAACAGTAGATTATGGTGATACAGACCTTCGTTCTGTAATCGAAGGTGACAGCAGACATCACAGAGAAGAAGAGTCCTTCGGAAAACATGGTTACACCAAACAGGAATTCGAAGGTGAAGAACTTGTAGATGTTGAAGAGGATGAGGAAGACGATGATGATTTCATTGACTTCGACGAGTCCTACGATGATGAAGACAACGAGTAGAAAGGGGAAAGAATACATGGCAGAATCAACCACAGCAAATGAAACATATCAGCCAATGACTTTCGATGCCATCAAGATCGGACTGGCGTCCCCTGAGAAGATCAGAGAGTGGTCCAGAGGTGAGGTAACGAAACCGGAAACCATCAACTACCGTACTCTGAAACCGGAGAAGGACGGACTTTTCTGTGAAAGAATTTTCGGGCCAAGTAAGGACTGGGAGTGCCATTGTGGTAAATATAAAAAAATCCGTTATAAAGGTGTTGTCTGCGACCGATGCGGTGTAGAAGTTACAAAAGCATCTGTCAGAAGAGAACGTATGGGACATATCGAGCTTGCTGCTCCGGTATCCCATATCTGGTATTTCAAGGGTATTCCGTCCCGTATGGGACTGATCCTTGATCTGTCGCCGAGAACATTGGAAAAAGTTTTATACTTTGCTAACTATATCGTACTGGATCCGGCTGATTCCGGACTTCAGTACAAGCAGGTACTTACAGAGAAAGAGTATCAGGATGCTCGTGAAGCATATGGATATAATTTCCGTGTAGGTATGGGAGCAGAATCCATTATGGAACTGCTCAAAGCAATTGATCTTGAAAAAGACGCTGCTGAACTGAAAGCTGAACTTGTTGATGCAACCGGACAGAAACGTGCCAGAATCATCAAGAGACTGGAAGTTGTAGAGTCTTTCCGCGAATCAGGAAACCGTCCTGAGTGGATGATCATGACTGCAATCCCGGTTATTCCGCCGGATCTGCGTCCTATGGTACAGCTGGATGGTGGACGTTTTGCAACATCTGACCTGAATGATCTGTACAGAAGAATTATCAACCGTAACAATCGTCTGAAACGTCTTCTGGAGCTGGGTGCGCCGGACATCATCGTCCGCAATGAGAAACGTATGCTTCAGGAAGCTGTAGATGCTCTGATTGATAACGGTCGTCGTGGCCGTCCGGTAACAGGCCCTGGAAACAGAGCCCTGAAATCCCTTTCCGACATGTTGAAAGGTAAATCCGGACGTTTCCGTCAGAACCTGCTCGGTAAACGAGTTGACTACTCCGGACGTTCTGTTATCGTCGTTGGACCGGAACTGAAAATCTATCAGTGTGGTCTTCCGAAAGAAATGGCAATCGAACTGTTCAAACCTTTCGTAATGAAAGAGCTGGTTGCAAACGGAACTTCTCATAACATCAAGAATGCTAAGAAGATGGTCGAAAAACTTCAGCCGGAAGTCTGGGATGTCCTCGAAGATGTTATCAAAGAACATCCGGTTATGCTGAACCGTGCACCTACACTGCATCGTCTGGGTATCCAGGCGTTTGAGCCGATTCTTGTAGAAGGTAAAGCTATCAAGCTTCATCCACTTGTTTGTACTGCGTTCAACGCTGACTTCGATGGTGACCAGATGGCTGTTCATCTTCCACTTTCTCAGGAAGCTCAGGCAGAGTGCCGTTTCCTTCTGCTCTCACCGAACAACCTTCTGAAACCTTCAGATGGTGGACCGGTAGCCGTTCCTTCACAGGATATGGTCCTTGGTATCTACTACCTGACACAGGAGAGACCTGGAAATCCGGGAGAAGGTAAGTTCTTCAAGAGCGTTAATGAAGCAATTCTTGCTTATGAAAATAAGGTTATTACTCTTCAGTCCAGAATTAAGGTTCGTATCACAAAGACAATGCCTGATGGAACAGAAATGACTGGTATTGTAGAGTCTACACTTGGACGTTTCCTGTTTAATGAAATCCTTCCTCAGGATCTTGGATTCGTAGACAGAAGCATTCCGGGTAATGAACTTCTTCTGGAAGTTGATTTCCTGGTTGGTAAGAAACAGCTGAAGAAAATTCTGGAAAAAGTTATTAATACACACGGAGCTACCAAGACAGCAGAAGTTCTTGATTCTATCAAGGCTACAGGTTACAAGTACTCTACACGTGCAGCGATGACCGTATCCATTTCTGATATGACTGTGCCGCCTCAGAAACCTGAGATGATCCAGAATGCGCAGAATATCGTAGACAAAATCACAAAGAACTATAAGCGTGGTCTTATTACTGAAGAAGAGCGTTACAAAGAAGTTGTTGAAACATGGAAGAAGACTGATGATGAGCTTACAAAAGCACTTCTGGATGGTCTTGATAAATATAACAATATCTTTATGATGGCTGACTCTGGTGCCCGTGGTTCTGATAAACAGATCAAACAGCTTGCAGGTATGCGTGGTCTGATGGCCGATACAACTGGTCATACGATCGAGCTTCCTATCAAGTCAAACTTCCGTGAAGGTCTTGAAGTACTGGAATACTTCATGTCTGCACATGGTGCTCGTAAAGGTATGTCCGATACAGCACTTCGTACAGCCGACTCTGGATACCTGACCAGACGAATGGTTGATGTATCTCAGGAACTGATCGTTCGTGAGACAGACTGCTGCGAAAACAGACCGGAAATCTCTGGTATGTATGTCAAAGGCTTCATGGATGGAAAAGAAGAAATCGAAAACCTTCAGGAACGTATCACAGGTCGTTTTGCATGTGAGACTATCACAAATAAAGATGGTGAAGTTCTTGTTAAGGCAAACCATATGATCACCCCAAGACGTGCTGCACGTATCATGAGTGAAGGTGTAAGCAAAACTGGTGGACCGATCGAAGAAGTCAAGATCCGTACAATTCTGACCTGTAAGTGTAAGGTTGGTGTCTGCGCAAAATGTTATGGTGCAAACATGGCAACTGGTGAAGCTGTTCAGGTTGGTGAGGCTGTTGGTATTATTGCTGCGCAGTCTATCGGTGAGCCTGGTACACAGCTGACTATGCGTACATTCCATAGTGGTGGTGTAGCCGGTGGAGATATCACTCAGGGTCTTCCTCGAGTTGAGGAGCTTTTTGAGGCAAGAAAACCGAAAGGTCTTGCTATTATCACAGAAATTCCTGGTGTTGCTGTCATCAACGACACAAAGAAAAAACGTGAGATCATTGTAACAAATCCGGAGAACGGAGATTCCAAGACATATCTGATCCCTTATGGATCTCGTATCAAGATTGCAGACGGACAGGTTCTTGAAGCTGGTGATGAACTTACAGAAGGTAGTGTAAATCCACATGATATCCTGAGAATTAAAGGTGTTCGTGCTGTTCAGGATTACATGATCCGTGAAGTTCAGAGAGTATATCGTCTCCAGGGTGTAGAAATCAGTGATAAGCATATCGAGGTTCTGGTTCGTCAGATGCTGAAGAAGATTCGTATCGAAGACAATGGAGATACAGAATTCCTTCCGGGAACACTTGTAGATGTTCTTGAATTTGAGGAAGTTAATGAAAACCTTGAGAAAGAAGGAAAGAAACCGGCAGAAGGAAAGCAGGTAATGCTTGGTATTACCAAAGCTTCTCTGGCAACAGATTCCTTCCTGTCAGCGGCATCCTTCCAGGAAACAACAAAAGTCCTGACAGAGGCTGCAATCAAAGGTAAGGTTGACCACCTGGTTGGTCTGAAGGAAAACGTTATCATTGGTAAACTGATTCCAGCAGGTACAGGTCTGAAACGTTACAGAGATATCCAGTTGGATACAGGCATGCCGGAAGAGGCACCGACAGTGGATGAAGAAACTGCAGAAAGCCTTCCGGAAGACGAAGAAACGATCACACTGGAAGAACCTGTTGATGCTGCAGATGATGAAATCATCAATGCAGAAGAAAATACTGACGATACAGAGGAATAATTAATTATTGTTCACAGACATCCCCTGACCATTTTGGTGGTCGGGGGATTTTTATATGGAAAAATATAAATATTGTATGAAAAAAACTGGAAGAATATCGAAAATTACAGACATGGATTTATTTGCATGCTATAATGAAGCTAATTAATATTTAAAATAAATAAAAAACTCTGAAATATAGGAGATTACCGGGAAAGGAGGGGGAAGATGGATAAGCAACTGCCGGTTTCTGTATGGCCGGAATGGAAGATTACAGAAAAGATTGGAGAAGGATCTTTCGGTAAAGTTTATAAAGCTTGTCGAAGTGAGCAGGGAACGACATTTTATTCTGCGATTAAAGTTATCACGATTCCCTCAAATCCCGGGGAATTAAGCAGCGTTCGTTCTGAAAGCCCGAATGAACAGTCAGTCAAAGAATATTTTCAGGGACTTGTTGATGAATGTATTCAGGAAGTCAGTACCATGGAATATTTCAGAGGAAATTCGCATGTGGTTTCTGTTGAAGATTATAAAGTAGTAGAATATCTGGATGACATTGGATGGGATATTTATATCCGGATGGAATATCTGACCAGCTTTATGGAATATTGTGCAGGACGCGCACTTTCGGAAGATGATGTGATCCGCCTTGGTATTGATCTGTGTAAAGCATTGGAATACTGTCAATGTCAGAATATTATTCACAGAGATATCAAACCTGAAAATATTTTTGTATCCAGGTTTGGAGAATTTAAACTTGGAGACTTTGGTATTGCCCGTGAACTGGAACGCACTATGAGCGGACTTTCAAAGAAGGGTACCTATTCTTATATGGCTCCGGAAATGTATAAAGGTGAAGCTTATGATTCAAGAGTAGACATTTATTCGCTTGGAATTGTTTTATACAAACTTCGGAATCACAACAGACTTCCGTTTATCAGCCTGGAAAAACAGCTGATTACATACAGAGATAAAGAAAATGCTTTGAATAAACGTATGGCCGGGGAGAAACTCCCTAGACCGGCAGAAGCAGGCGATGCGTTTGCGGAGGTGATTCTCAAAGCATGTGCGTTTGACCGGGAAGAACGTTATGCCAATGCAGAGGAATTTCGTGAAGCATTGGAGAGAGTAAAAACAGGAAGTTCATCTGCAAAAACAGTGCGTGTACGTAAAACGCAGGAGCTTGAACATGCACCGGGGAAAATAAATCCACAGAAGGTGCAGCACAAATCTCAGCAAAGAACACCACAGAAAGACCGAAAACAAGCAATCCAGCAGTCCCAAATGAAAGCAGAGACAGAAGGGACAGTGATTGTACGCAAAAACAATCAGGAAAGACCGTTATCAGCAAAAAAAGCCAAAAAGAGAGCAAAAAAGAAATTTGAGCCACTGGTTGCTGCGGTTATTATCATGTTTGCTGCAGTCTGTGTAATCGTGGGTGTATTTATCTGGCTTTTGAGGGAAAATGCGGAACTGCAGCGTTTGAAACAGTCTGTAACGGAAACTGTTCAGACTGCAGAGAGTAAGCAGTTGCAGGAGACACTGGAAAAAATACAGACACAGGCAACAGAGATCAGTGATAATCTGAATGATTACAGCTGGATCGGTTCAGAAGAGGATGGAAAGATCAGCTACCTGAAACAGCTGGATGATGGCAGCTGGCAGGTAAGGAAGATCCTTATTTATCCATCCCTTTCGAAGGATAATCAGTATGAAGAATACTATTACTGGAAGAATGAACTGTTTTTTGCATATATTTGGTCAGACAGCAGTACATCCGGAGATATAAAAGAAGGACAGCAGAAAATAGACCGTTATTATTATGATGATGGAAAGCTTGTCCGATGGATTGATGAAAATAACCGTTGTCATGACAATGAGACAAATAATGATGAATACGTCAGCAGAGGCGAAAAGTATCTGAATCGTGCAGAGGAATATAAGAATGAACTGAATCTTTCTTCAGACGGCAGCTCAGAAAATTCAGCATCATAAGAAAGGACGGAATATGGCCTATCAGATTGAATATGCATATACATGCCATATAGGAAAAATCCGCAATAATAATGAAGATAATTTCTGGTGCTGCGGTGATAGTCTGGAGGCTCAGAATCAGGGAATGAGCCATATTCGAAGCGGATATATGAAACAATCGGAATATCCGCTGCTTGCTGTTTTTGATGGCATGGGAGGTGAGAGCTGTGGCGAGATGGCTGCTTTTCTTGCGGCAGAAGCCTGTGGCGAACATTTTAAAACTGCAAAAGATGGAATACGGAATGATCCGGAAGAATTCCTGAATGAAATCTGTGAAAGCATGAATCAGGCTATCTGCGATTACGGCAGGACAAATAAGATCAACAGCATGGGAACAACGGCAGCATTACTTGCCTTTGCAGAAGATGCTGTTTATAGCTGCAATCTTGGAGACAGCCGGATCTATAAATCAGACCGCGAGAAATTTTATCAGATTTCACAAGACCACGTCCTGGGGCACAGTTTGTTTGGAAAGGCACCATTAACACAGTATCTTGGGATGGAAGAAGAAAATCTGCAGCTGGAACCGTCGATCAGCAGGCAGGAAATTAAAATAGGGGATCGCTTCCTGCTTTGTTCTGATGGAATCACAGATATGCTTTCAGACGGAGAAATCGCGGATATACTCAGCAGGGATATTCCAGTGGCAAAAACCGTAGAGATTCTCGTGGACAGAGCTCTGAAAAAGGGCGGAAGAGATAATATTACAGTTGTTTTATGTGAGATCATGGAGCAGCCACGCAATATGTTCAGACGAGTGTTAAATTGGTTTCACAGGCAGAATGAGGGTGATATATAATGAAAAACAGAATGCAGGATCTTGATTTTGAGCAGACAGTGGCATTTGATTCTGTAAAAGACTTTGAATTTACGAGAAAAGCTGCACAGAGATTTCGTCAGGTTGTCAGTCTGGATGGCTTTGAGGATGAGGATGCAGATGTTATTTTTCATTATTTATATAAAGAAATGGAACTCGTGTCTTTTGGAGATCATCTGAAACGTTATATTTATGAACGCGCAGGATTGGAAGAACCTTATAACGAAGTTACACAGGATATTTACAGAGATATTGTGATCGAATCATTTCATGAGACTTGTACACCGAAATCTATGAATCCAACTTCGACAAAACTAACATCGTTGGTAAATAACTGGCTGACACAGGCTTCCGTTAAAAGAGAGACGGTCTTTTTGCTGGGGTTCGGTTTGCGTATGAGTGCAGAAGATGTATCTGATTTTCTGACAAGGGTTTTGCGGGAACAGGATTTTGATTTCCATAATCCGGATGAAGTAATCTACTGGTACTGTTATTCGCAGCAGCTTGGTTATCATAGGGCAGAAGAACTTAAGAAACGCTATGAAGAGCTGGAACCAGATGAGAGTTATACAGAAGCTCCACAGGTTTATTCGGGAAAAATCTGTCTTGATACAGAGGATAAACTGCTTCGTTATCTGGCGTATGTGAAAGTTGGAGCAGATGATCCGATGTCCGAGAAAAGTCAGGCCTATCAGGAATTTGTCCGTCTCCTTACTCATGCAAAAGAAATCATCGCGAAGATGTATCAGGGGGATGAGGTGGAAAAATCCCGCAATAAAGTGTGGAATATTTCAGATATTACGGATTCAGATGTGGAAAAAGTTATCTGCAGTGGAATTCCTGTAAATAAAATGGGAAATCTTAAAAAGATGTCGGCATCTATTCTGGCGAAACATTTCAGTCAGAAGCGATTCAGCAGACAGAGAATCAACAGTATATTGAATCATAAATTTCCAGTAGAGCGCTTTGATCTGATTACATTAGAATTCTTTATCATTTCACAGGAGATGCAGGATGATGATCCGTATAATCGTTATCATCATTTTCTTGAGGAGATTCAGGAAATTCTTAAGAAATGCGGAATGAGTGAGATCTACATAGTAAATCCATATGAATGTTTTTTGCTGATGTGTCTTTTGACAGATTGTCCGCTTGCTGTTTTTGCGGATATCTGGGAAATGTCATATGAGGAAGATAAGCAGGAAGAATAAGAAAAACCTGTCAGACCGAAAATTCGGAATGACAGGTTTTTGCCGTGAAAAATGATCATTCGTTGTAATAACCATAGATCAGACGAGAATCCTGTGCGATTACTGCCTGTGCTTCACTACTGTCGGTGAGATCCTGCGACATAAAGCAGACAACCAGATCGATGTTTTTGGCGGTATTGTAAATGACTCCGGCATCATTTTCGACATCATCCAACTCTCCGGTTTTGTTGGCAACTTTTACTCCATCTGGAAGGTTGGCAGGAATTTTATTTCTGCGCTGCTGCATTTTGAGAAGAGAATACATTGCATCTGTATGCGCAAGAGTGGATTCGGCAGTGCCGGCATTGCTCTGATAGATTTCCTTCAGAAAATGACCGCAATCACTGACGGAAGTGTAATTATCACCATATTCATTACTCTGGAGAAGGAGACGTCCCATTGAAGTGCTGGAGTATCCATGAGAAGCACAAAATGCATTCACAGCACGCATACCGGCTTCATCATCGCCATCACCAAGCATATTTACAAGTTTATTTGCCGCATCGTTATCACTTACGGTAATCATTGAATTCAAATAACTGTTCAGTGTATCAGCACCATAAGTTTCGGAGAGAGATTCATAATTTTCGTAAACAGTACCCATAATAAAAAGTTTGATCAGACTGGCAGCCTGCATGGGCTGATCGTCAATCACACCTTCTGTATTTTTCATAAGGTTGCATACATATACGGACCAGGTGCCATTGTTCTGAGGAAGGAGTGGTTTAATCTGAGAGAGAAGACTGTTCAGACTTTCGTCAGTGGAAGACTCAGAAGAATGGGAAGGAGAAATAGTCCCTTCTTCCTGTACATCCTGTGAAGAATCAACGGAGGAATCTGTTTCAGAATCATTTGAGGATTCCAGTTGATCGTTCAGACTACCTAGTTCCTTTGCCTGACTGATCAGTTCTGCTGATGTATCAGAAATTTCCTGTACTGTATTCTGGAGATCAGTGACTTTTGAACGGAGAGAAGCAAGATCCTGAAAAGAGTAGAGTGTCAGCCCGCCAAGTGCGAGAATGACAAGCGCGAGGATGATGATGATCGTATAAAGAAGAAATGGCTTTTTGTGCTTGCTATTTTTCATTATATAAATCCTTTCTGTATGTAAGAGTTCTTTCTATAGTAAATGTCTTATAAAATATCTCTGGAATCAGCTGTTGTCCTGACTGAAAACGGAAGTGACAGCTTCGGATGACTCCTGAGTATCGCGATGCTCCTGCACAGCAGTCTGCCGACCGGAAGCTTTTTGCTGGCGATAATTCAGAAGATCTTTTTTTTTCTTTGACAGCGGATGAAAAAGAAGTTTGTGCGTCGTTTAACGCCTGCTGTTTGTCTTTTACCTGGGAAATGAAAGCATCAAGGCTTTGCTCAGTATCCGAAATTTGTTGTCTGGCCTGGATTCCCATGAAAAAGATACCGGCAATAAAGAAGATCACGGTAATGATGAGCAGGATAACAGATGGGGTGATTTTGTTTTTCATAAAAAATCCTTTCCTATATTATAGATGTAAACAAATAAAGTGAAAATTACTTTTTTTTATTATAAGCAGAGATGTCTTAAAATGCAATAATAAGGATTTCGTAAAATAACGAAAAAATCCTGTAAAATGCCTTGACAGCTGCATTTTTACGGGATATAATGAGCAAGCGTGCAACAGGAACGCTGTTTTTTTGTGCGCAATATTCATTTGACAATAGCAACCGCGCTACCCCATGACTAACCATGGAGAAAATAATCGGGAGGTGAAATGGAATGCCAACATTCAACCAGTTAGTAAGAAAAGGACGTCAGACAGCTGTAAAGAAATCTACAGCACCGGCTCTGCAGAGAACATTCAACTCTTTAAGAAAGAAAGCTGTTGAACAGTCTGCACCACAGAAACGTGGAGTTTGTACAGCAGTTAAAACTGCAACACCTAAAAAACCTAACTCAGCTCTTAGAAAGATTGCCAGAGTTCGTCTTTCCAATGGAATCGAAGTAACAAGCTATATCCCAGGAGAAGGTCACAACCTTCAGGAACATAGTGTAGTTCTTATCCGTGGTGGACGTGTTAAGGACTTACCTGGTACCAGATACCACATCATCAGAGGTACACTGGATACTGCAGGTGTAGCTAACAGAAAACAGGCCCGCTCCAAATATGGTGCTAAGAGACCTAAAAAGAAATAAGTAAATTTTACTAAAGTAAAATTTAAGCTACCTCTTGAATGCAAAGCATTTAAGAAGGTTCTATTAATAAGTAAAGTAATCAATCGAAGATTCACTTATAGCTATAAATATTGTACGGTATTCCATATACCCTGTCGGTTGCGGGTTAAATATAGGACTTTACCAGTGCGAACACCTTAGTTTTAATAGTGAGTACCGATGATTTAATCATTTTGATTAAGGAGGGAAGTAACGTGCCACGTAAAGGACATACTCAGAAAAGAGACGTTCTGGCAGACCCGATGTACAACAATAAAGTGGTTACCAAACTTATCAACAACATCATGTTAGATGGTAAGAAAGGTGT
>ADJS01003663.1_pt1 | contig 11674 bp, 7 predicted proteins | sample 268128 | NCBI WGS metagenome assembly ADJS01 (sample SAMN00007486, study PRJNA43253) | human gut metagenome | isolation source: feces sample TS28 | reverse complement strand
CTGTTATTGCTCCGTTGATTCCTTGTTTTCCCGCTATTCTCTCGTGTCGGATATGTCAGTTGGACGAACTTGCGGGGAAGAAACGATTTAGACTTAGTTCAGGGCTGCCGATTGCACGATGTGTAGAGGCTATTATGCTACGCCGTAATCAGGGAGGATATATGCCGCTGGAATTGGTCCGACAGGATATTACGAAGATGAAGGTGGACGCCATAGTCAATGCGGCAAACACGCAGCTCGCCATGGGTGGGGGAGTGTGCGGCGCGATATTCCGCGCCGCGGGAGTCTCGCGCATGGCTGCTGCCTGCGATCGGTTTGCTCCCATTCATACCGGTGAGGCGGTTATCACTCCGGGATTCAATTTGCCATCACGCTATGTGATTCATACCGCAGGCCCGATATGGCGAGACGGCAAGCATGATGAAGAACGTCTGCTGCGTTCGTGCTATCGCAATTCGATGGAACTCGCGGCACGGCAGGGGTGTGCCAGCATCGCCTTCCCCTTGATTTCCAGCGGTATCTATGGATATCCGAAAGCCGAGGCCCTTCATGTGGCCCTCGATGAGATTCGCCGATTCCTGGGCGACGCAGCCGACTCCGGACACGATCTCGACGTATACCTATGCGTATTCGACAAAACCGCTTTCGAAATAAGCAGCAGTATTGACAAACGTCTTCGCGCATATATTGATGATTATTATGTAGCGGAGCATGAAGATACGCTAGGAAGCAGAACGTATGAGCTGCTTGCTCTCCAACGGTTTTCGGATAATAAGCCGAAGGCGGATAGGGCCGTACCTTCCGGCGTCTTGGACATGCCGGATTTCCTGGGCGATATGGGTGAAACGCCTGTCTACTCGGCGCCGTCGGCAGCTCCATCGCCGAAATCCGCCGGGCATGTGGATGATGCGGTGCTCTCCAATCTGGATGAACCTTTTAACATCATTCTCTTGAGGCTTATCGACGCCAAAGGATATTCCGACGTGGAGGTATATAAACGAGCGAATATCAATCGTAAACTGTTCTCTAAAATTCGCTGTGGCGATGGCTATATGCCCAGCAAGAAAACGGTTTTGGCACTGGCCATTGCCTTACGGCTGAATATTGACGAGACGCAAGATATATTGGCGTGCGCCGGGTATGCGCTGTCGCACAGCGTGAAATTCGATGTGATCGTGGAATTCTTCATCGTCCATGAGATGTTTGATGTATTCACTATTAACGAGATGTTGTTCCGATACGATCAGCCGTTGCTTGGGCAATGATGCGGAGCGGTACGCTCGTCTCCTGACCTGCTGCCGATACGCGGCATATTGTCGCTTGCCAGGCGACCTAGGACTGGTCCCATGATGCGAAGCTCATTGATATCGCCGACAATCCGGCTGGCGAATGAGCGAAAGGATTCATCATGGGCAAGAACGACAATGGCAATAACGGCCGTACGGAACTGGTGTTCGTCGTCGACAGAAGCGGATCGATGGGAGGTCTGGAATCAGACACCATCGGTGGCTTCAACAGCATGCTGTCCAAGCAGCGAACAATTGCCGGCGAGTGCAGGGTAACGACCCTACTGTTCGATCATCGAATCGAAACCTTGCATAATCACCTCGACATCCGCGAAGTGAACGATTTGACGAGCCGGGATTACTGGGTGCGCGGTAGCACTGCGTTGTTGGATGCGATTGGGCTGGCCATTGACCGCATGATCGTGACGCAACGACATACTGCGGCAGCGTACCGTGCTCAACATGTGCTGTTTGTCATCATTACTGACGGGTATGAGAACGCGAGTCGTCGATATTCGTTGCATCAGATCAAGCAGATGATTACCTATGAGCGTGAACGCTATCATTGGGAGTTTGTGTTTCTGGGCGCGAACATCGACGCCGAACAGACGGCTGGTGATTTTGGTATCTCACCGCGATGCGCCACTGATTTTCATGCCGATGGACAGGGAATCAAAGCCTCGTTTGAGGCCGTTGCCTGTGCCGCGACCGCCGTGCGCGGAGGTGCTGACCTTGAGGACCTCAACGCGCCGGACTTTCTTGGTGGTGTTCGTGATGACTATCGGTCTCGTCGTCGAATGAAGCGGTAAACGATGAACTGCAGTGCAGATATTGCCGGTCGCCAGTCGGTCGCGTACGTTACCGGCTGGTGACTGCACACGTTGTACTGTAGGGAACCATGAAAGTCGTATTGCAACGAGTATCCGAAGCGTCCGTGGACGTGGTCAATGAATTGGGCACGCTGGATCCCACGTTCGAGCCGCAGCAGATTGGCCCGGGATTCATGATTCTGGTGGGCGTCACCGATGAGGACGGCGACAAGCAGATCGCCTGGTTGGCCCATAAGATTCTGAATCTCAGGGTGTTCGAGGATGCGCAGGGCAAGATGAACCGTTCGATTCAGGACATCGGCGGCGAGATTCTCTCCATCTCGCAGTTCACGCTGTTCGCCGACGTGCACAAGGGCAATCGCCCGAGCTTCATCAAGGCCGGCAAGCCCGAGCATGCCGATCTCATGTGGATCAAGTTCAACGAGGCGTTGCGCTCCGGGGGAGTGCCGGTGAAGGAAGGTCGTTTCGGCGCGCATATGCGGGTCGGACTGGTCAATGACGGGCCGGTGACCATCGTCATCGACACCGAGCATGACATGCCTGACGGAACACGCTGAATTGCGATAGTAATTTGACATCATATCCCGTTCCCTCCAATATGTTACTAAAGCGCTTTAGTCTCCTGCGGGCGAGGGCGCATGTCGATATGTTTCCCATGAACGGGCAGCACAATGATGTGGCCGCACAAGCGGCAGAGATAAGGGGAGTGAACAGCAGATGTTCCTGAAACCTGAACAGCAACTGGAGCGGTGCAAGCGCATAGTGCGCCAGCGCGTGGACCCTCATATCCACCCATCGATCGCACAGCTCGCGGTGGAGTCCTTTGACATTCCCGGAGAGCCGATGCCCACTGACGAGTTCTTCGCGAAGCTCAATCGAGGTGACATCGATTTCAAGCCGTTTACGCTCGGCAGTGAATGGGGCACCACATGGGGCACAGTCTGGTTCCGCCTGACCGGTACCGTGCCGGCCGGCTACCCGAAAGGCAAGCCGCTGGAGCTCATCCTCGACCTCGGCTGGTACCCGCACTCCTGCGGCGGCCATATCGAGGGCCTCGTCTACCGTGCCGACGGCACCGCCATCAAAGCCGTACACCCGCTCAACTATTGGGTGCCGTTCATGGATGCTGAGGGCAACGCGCAAGTGCCGGTCGCCGAAGACGGCAGCTTCACCCTGTACCTCGAAGCCGCCAGCAACCCGCTGCTGCTCGGCGTGCCTCCGTTCATTGAGACCGAACTGGGCGACCATGCCACCGGCAAGCCGGACGAGCCGTACGTATTCAAGTCCGCCGATCTGGCCGAATTCGATGAACGCTACGAGAACTACTCCGTCGATCTCGACGTGGTGAGCTCCCTGATGGAATTCGCCGACAAACAGTCGCCGCGCTACTGGCAACTCGCCAAAGCATTGCAGCGTTCGCTGAACGCCTACGACGAGCGCAACCCCGAATCCGTGGAAGCCGCGCGCGCAGCACTCGCCGGCGTACTGGCCAAGCCGGCCAATGCCTCGGCCATGAACGTCAGCGCCATCGGCCACGCGCATATCGACTCCGCATGGCTGTGGCCGGTGCGCGAGACCCGCCGCAAGGTGGCCCGCACCGTATCCAACGCATTGGCGCTGATGGACGCCGACCCCGACTTCAAATACGCGATGAGCTCCGCCCAGCAGTACGCCTGGCTGGAAGAGGATCATCCGGACATCTTCAAGCGCATGAAGCGGCGCATTGAAGAAGGCCGGTTCATCCCGGTCGGCGGCATGTGGGTGGAAGCCGATGGCATGTTGCCCGCCGGTGAGTCACTGATCCGCCAGATTGCATATGGCCGCAAATACTTCAAGGAACATCTCGGTGTGGAGCCCAAGGGCGTATGGCTGCCGGACAGCTTCGGCTACACCGGCGCATGGCCGCAGATCGCCCGCCGTGCCGGGTACGAATGGTTCCTCACGCAGAAGATCTCGTGGAACGATACCACCAAGTTCCCGCACCACTCGTTCATGTGGGAAGGCATCGACGGCTCGCGCATCTTCACCCACTTCCCGCCGGCGGATACCTATGCTGCTTGGTGCAAGGTTCAGGAACTCGACTACGCCGAGAAGAACTTCCAGGACAAGGATCTCTCCGACCGCTCGCTTCTGCTCTTCGGTTTCGGTGATGGCGGTGGCGGCCCCACGCGCAACATGATGGAGCACCTGCACCGCTACGAGAACCTCGAAGGCGTCTCCAAGGTAACTATTGAGAGCCCGAACGATTTCTTCGACAAAGCCCACCGACAGATCGAAAAGAACGCCGGAGAGGAAATGCCCGTCTGGAAGGGCGAGCTGTATCTCGAACTGCACCGTGGCACCTTGACCTCGCAACAGGACATGAAACGCGGCTGCCGCCAAGAGGAATCGCTGTTGCGCACGGTCGAATACCTGGGCGCGGCCGCCGTGTTGTCCGATCCGGAGTACGTCTACCCGCGCGAGGAGCTGGACCGCATATGGAAGACGCTGCTGCTGAACCAGTTCCACGACATCCTGCCCGGCTCGGCCATCGCATGGGTGCACCGCGAAGCCCGCGAGGACTATCGCCGCGACCTGAAGCGTCTCGCCGAAATCGCCCAAGACATGTGCGCCGTGCTGCGCAAGGCCAACCCACAGGCCGACCTGCTCGCCGAAGCCCGCATCAGCCAGTTCCGCAATGACGGCGCGTCTTGGCGTGCCAGCCGCATCAACGAACCGACCAACGCGCTTTCCGTACTGACCCAGACATTGGACAACGGCCGTGTACTGCTGGCCAACGGCGTACTGTCCGTCACCATCGAGGCCGACGGTACGATCTCGTCGCTGCTTGACGAGGAGCATGGCCGTGAACTGGTTCCGGCCGGCACCCGATTGGGCCAATACGAGCTGTTGAAGGACGAACCCGCCGTTTGGGATGCCTGGGAGATCGAACGCGAATCCCTGCTCATGGCGAATGCCATGACCGGATCAATCGAATCGGTCGATACCGAAAACGGTGCGGCACGAGTTCGCGTGCGCACCGCCGACGATGACACCGTTATCACCACCACCATCACGCTGCGCCCGGGTTCGCACACGCTTGATTTCCATGCCGATATCGACTGGCATGAGCGCGAACGTTTCCTCAAGGTCGCCTTGCCGCTGGGCATTGTGGCCGATCAGGCGACCTACGACTGCCAGTATGGTCTGGTCCGCCGCCCAATCGTCAAAAACACCGCATCCGACGAAGCCAAGTATGAGAGCAGCACGAACCGCTTCGCCCTTATCGGCGACGCCGGTTACGCGGCGGCCGTCATCAACGGATCGGTGTACGGGTCCGATGCCACGCCGATCTCCGGGAACGCCGCCGAAGGTCGTGACTCGGGCACCATGTTCCGACTGTCGCTGCTCTCCGCGCCGACCTTCCCCGACCCGCGCACCGATATCGGCTCGCACGAGTTCGACTGGTCCGTGGTGGCCAACGCCACGGTGGGCCGTGCGCTTGGCGCCGCCGGTGTGCTCAACGCACCGGTACTCCATGATGTGCCCGATATCACGCCGCTCGCCTCGATCGAGTCCGTCAATGGCACCGTGGTGCTGGACTGGATGAAGCTGGCCGATGATGGTTCCGGCGACCTGATCGTACGTGCCTATGAGGCGGCCGGCGGCCAGGCCGATGCCACGCTGCACATCTGCCCGGCGCTCGCAGGCGCTTCGGTGCATGAGACCAATGTGCTGGAAGGCGACAATCTGGCCACCGACCTTCCAGTCGCGCTGCAAGACGGTAGGCAGAACGCCGAAGGCGCCACACTGCACTTCGGCCCGTTCCAGCTCGCCACCCTGCGCATCACGCGCTGAATTCCCGTCTGACGCTTCTGCCTCCTCGAACCATGAGGCGGCAGAAGCATGTCGTATTACGGTTTTCCCAATTGCCACCACACCCATCATTTCCATCAGACACAGCAAAGGAGAACTCTCCATGTTTCTTCTGCCCGATCAGCAGTTGGAGCGCTGCGACCGCGTCATGCAGCAGCGCGTCAAACCGCATATCCACACCACACTCGCCGCATGCACCTTGCGTTCGTTCCACAATCCCGGCGAACCGGTGCCCTCCAGCGAATTTCTAGCCAAAGTGTGCAACGGCCAAGTGCCCTTCGAACCTTTCCGCGTTCCCGGCGTCTGGGGCACCACATGGGGCACCACATGGTTCGAGGTGAACGGCCACATCGACATGGCGGCGGTCAAAGGCAGAAAAGTCGAACTCATGGTAGACCTCGGCTGGCTCGATCACCGCGGCCCCGGATTCCAATCCGAGGGACTTGTCTATCGTGCCGACGGCACCGCCATCAAATCCGCGAACCCACGCAACCACTGGATTCCACTCGTCTACGCGGACGGCAGCAGCACCGTAGAACTCGATGAACATGGCGACTTCACCGTCTATATCGAAGCCGCCGCCAACCCATTCGTCGAAGGCCCCACCCCGTTCTCACCCACCGAACTCGGCGAAGAGGCCACCGGCACCTGTGATTTTCCATACACACTGAGTCGTATGGACGTCACCATCTTCAACGAAGACGTGTTCGCCTACTACATGGATCTGGAAACCGTCTCCTCGCTGATTCGTGAGCTCAAGGACGACGACCCGCGCTACTGGCAGCTCGCCAAAGCGCTGCAACGCTCCCTGAACATCTACGATGAACGCGACTTGGAAACCGTGTCGGCAGCCCGTGCGGCGCTCGCCGGCGTGCTCGCCGAACCGGCTGCATCCAGTGCAATCAACCACATCGCCATCGGCCACGCGCATATCGACTCCGCATGGCTGTGGCCGGTGCGCGAGACACGCCGCAAGGTGGCCCGTACCGTATCCAACGTGCTGGCTTTGATGGACGAAGACCCGGACTTCACGTATGCGATGAGTTCCGCCCAACAGTACGCATGGCTGGAAGAAGAACATCCCGACCTGTTCGCACGAATGAAGCGGCGCATCGAAGAGGGCCGCTTCATCCCGGTCGGCGGCATGTGGGTGGAATCCGACAACATGATTCCTTCCGGCGAATCATTGGTGCGGCAGATCACGTTCGGCCGCCGATATTTCAAGGAGCATCTCGGCGTCGCGCCGCGCGGCATCTGGCTACCGGACAGTTTCGGCTACACCGGCTCTTGGCCGCAGATCGCCCGCCGTGCAGGATTCGACTGGTTCCTCACGCAGAAGATCTCGTGGAACGACACCACCAAGTTCCCGCACCACTCCTTCATGTGGGAGGGCATCGACGGCACTCGTATCCTCACGCACTTCCCGCCCTCGGATACCTACTGCTCGTGGATGAGCATGCACGAGCTGATGTATTCGCAGCGCAACTTCCTGGACAAGGACCTCTCCCGTAACGCGATTCTGCTGTACGGCTTCGGCGATGGCGGTGGCGGCCCCACCCGTGAGATGACCGCGCGCATCCGCCGCGACCATGATCTCGCCGGCGCGCCGAAAATCGAATTCGGTACTCCCGACCAACTGTTCGATCGCGTGCGCAAGGATATCGTCGACGATGCGCAAGGGGAGACCCCGGTGTTCAAGGGCGAACTGTACCTTGAACTGCACCGCGCTACCCTCACCGCCCAGCAGGACATGAAGCGCGGCTGCCGCCAGGAGGAGTCGATGCTGCGCGTCACCGAATACCTGTGCGCCGCGGCCCGCATCAAGAACCCGGACTATGTCTATCCGCGCGAAGAGCTGGACCGTATTTGGAAAACGCTGCTCCTGAACCAGTTCCACGACATTCTGCCCGGTTCGGCCATCGCATGGGTACACCGTCAGGCGCGGACCGAATACGCGCGTGACATCGCTCGGCTGAACGAGATCGCCCTTGAAGCCGGGCGCGCGATCGCAGTCGTGGAACCCGATGACGCAACCATAACCGACGCCGTAATCGCCCCATATTCCCGCCAAGCCTGTGAGACGTGGGCGGTACGCCCGGCTTCGAGCCGAGCCGAAGCGGGAACCGCATCCATGGCTCGGGTCGCCGTTACCCATGACGGCGATACGATTGTGCTCGACAACGGCCGACTGCACGTGCGCATTGAAGCCGACGGCACCGTTTCGTCAATCGTCGATCAGCGAACCAATCGTGAACTGGTGCCCGCCGGCACCCGACTGGGCCGCTACGAAATGCTCAAAGACGAACCCTTCCACTGGGACGCTTGGGATATTCAACGCGATGCATTCCTCACCGCCAACGCGCTCAGCGAGGCATCGATTGCAAGCGTGGACGAAACCGCCAACGGTGGGGCCGTCGTGCATGCTGTCACTCGCGCGAAGGGCGTTGAAATTCGTACGGGCATTGCCTTAAGGCCGGGCTCCGCCACACTGGACTTCACCGCCGATGTGGACTGGCATGCCGTCGAACAGTTCCTCAAAGTGGATATGCCGGTCACCGTGCAAGCGGTGAACGCGCAATACGAATGCCAATACGGTCTGGTCGAACGCCCCATCAACAAGAACACGCGCAGCGATGATGCCAAATTCGAAAGCTGCACGCACCGCTTCGTGCGTATCGCCGACGCCGACTATGCCGCCGCTGTGGTCAACGCCTCCACCTACGGCTCCGACGTCAGCCCCATCCACGCCGATGCGGCACATGGCACCGGCCGCGGCACCATGGTGCGGCTCTCGCTGCTGTCCGCACCGCTGTACCCCGACCCACGCACCGACCAAGGCGCACACTCCTTCGCGTGGTCTCTGGTCGCTGACGCCGATATGAATGCGGTGCTGGACGAAGCGGCGCGACTCAACAGCCCCGTAATAGGGGAGTTGCCTGATATGGCGCCGCTGGTCTCGCTCGCCGACGCCACCGGCGTCATCGTATTGGACTGGATCAAGCTCGCCGATGACGGTTCCAGCGATCTGATCGTGCGCCTGTACGAGGCCGCCGGCGGCAATGCCACGGCCACACTGCGCCTTGACGCCGCTCTCTCCGATGCCAAGGCCGGCGTGCGGGAGGTGAATCTCATGGAGGAGCCGGAGCTGGATGCCGAACTGCCGCGCGCGCTCGCCGGTGACGAACCAATGCCTGCCGACGGTGCGGTCGTTTCGTTGGCGCCATTCCAGCTCGCCACGCTGCGTATTCGCCGATAAGGGATATTGGGCCTAGGCTCGATATTTTGGGTCGCGCCCAACCGTAACGGAACCGGAACAGACCGGCTCTGCCATACGGTTGGGCGCGGCCCATTATTGTATGAGAAGAGGGAGAGCGATCCCGTTGGGCAAATATCAATGCGACACGCGCGGATGAATTCGTTGCGTGCATGTTTCGATTGTGTTATGTTTTTACTAAACCGATTTAGTTAACAGGTTCGCGACTGGCCGGAAACTAAAACGGTTTAGTCTCAGCGATGAGAACTGAATAAAGGTTGTGATACCACGTCAATCACCGCGACGGGTGACTGTGCTGGAGCACAACGATTAGGTTTCTCCGTCCACAGCAGGGCGGGGTGAAAAAGGAACCAAAAGGAAAGGAAACATCATGTTTTCTATGAAGAAGATCCTCGCCATCGCCGGTGCCGGTGCGATGCTCGTATCGGTGGCTGCCTGTGGTAGCGGAACTGCGGGGGATGACGGCGGCAAGAAGGAGATCTCCTTCCAGACCTGGAACCTCAAGAACGACAAGTACACCCCATATTTCGAGGCGCTGATCAAGGCCTATGAGAAGGACCACCCGGACGTCACTGTCAAGTGGCTTGACGCCCCGTCCGACGGTTACGAAGACAAGCTGTCCAGCCAGGCTGCGGCCGGCGAACTGCCGGACATCGTCGATGGCGGCAACTCCATCCTGTACGGTCTGGCCAAGGCCGGTGCGCTGCTCGATGTCTCCAAGCAGGCTCCGGATGCGGAAAAGGACTACTACGAAGGTGCTTGGAAGTCCGTGACCATGCAGGGCAACGGCGTCGAGAAGGGTGCCTACGGCCTGCCGTGGTACGTCAACGATGGCCCGACCTACTGGAATACCGAGCTGATGCAGAAGTGCGGTCTTGACCCGAACAAGATCCCGACCACATGGGATGAGTATTCGCCGCCGGCGACACCATCGTGCAGAACTGCAAGGATGTCTATTTGGGCACCACGATGGGCTACAACGCCGAAGATCTGATGACCGCAGGCGTCAAGTCCTTCATGAGCGAGGATCACAGCAAGTACACCTTCAATGATGAGGCCGGCGTCAAGCAGATCAGCCGCTTCGTTGAGCTGTACAAGAAGGGCGGCATCCCGCCGGAGGCCCTCGACTCCTCTTGGAGCCAGGCCGCCGATCTCTTCCAGCGCGGCAACCTGGTCTCCATGGCGGCTCCGCCTACTCCGCTGACGGCTTCAAGCAGAACGCTCCGGACCTCTACAAGAACCTCGCAGTCGGCCCGCGTATCAGTAACGACGGCAAGTCCGCTTCCGTGGCCTACGAGATGCTCGGCATCAGCGCCAACTCGAAGCACCCCGACGTCGCCATCGACTTCGCCCGATTCGTGACCAACGAGAAGAACCAGATCGAGTTCGACAAGAAGGCCTCCGTGTTCCCGTCCGCCAAGGGGGGTCTGGATGACGACTACTACAAGAGCATCGACGAAAGCACCCTTGAGGGCAAGGCTCTGAAGATCACGCTCGACCAGGTCAAGGACGGCTACGGCTCTCGTCCGTCCGAGTTCACCGACAACAACGGCTACAAGAACTTCCAGCAGCAGATCGCCCTCGCCATGCAGGGCAAGCAGACCGCCAAGGAAGCCCTTGACAAGTCCGTCGAGTTCGCAAACGAGAAGCTCGCACAGTGAGCAACGCGGCACTCGCCGCTGACAGGTCGGAGGCCCGCACGGCCTCCGACCGGCCTGAACCGATGAACCTCAACCACGGCAAGAAGCAGAATCGTAGCTTCGGCACCATCATTGCCCCCTACCTGTTTGTTCTGCCAGCGTTCGTGATTGTGTTTGTATTCATCGTCCTTGCGGCACTCAACACTTTCAGGCTTGCTTTCACCAACTCCACGCTGCTCCGTCCGGGAACCTTCGTCGGACTCGAAAACTTCATCAAACTGTTCCATGACGAGTACTTCCTCACGGCACTGCTGAACTCCACACTCTACGTGATCTGCGTAGTGCCGTTCATGGTGATCCTCCCGTTGATCCTGGCCTATCTGGTCAAGGGCAACTCCCGCATCATGGGCTTCTTCCGCACCGCCTTCTACATGCCGGTGGTTATGTCCGCCGTTGTGGTGGGTATGATCTGGACCAACCTGCTGGATTCCGCCGGTCTGGTCAACTCCGTGCTCAAGGCATTGAAGATCATCTCCAAGCCGGTTCCATTCCTCACCGATCGATGGGGCGTGCTCTTCAGCTCGATGTTCGTGACAATCTGGCTGGGCCTCGGCTACTACATGGTCATCTACCTGACCGCCCTCGCCAACATCGATGAATCCCTTTACGAAGCCGCCTCCCTCGACGGCGCTGGCCCTGTCCGCCAGTTCATCTACGTGACAATGCCCGGCGTGCGCTCCACGATGATGCTCATCATGATGCTGTCCACCATCGCCGCATTCCGAGTCT
>ADJS01008956.1_pt1 | contig 11687 bp, 17 predicted proteins | sample 268128 | NCBI WGS metagenome assembly ADJS01 (sample SAMN00007486, study PRJNA43253) | human gut metagenome | isolation source: feces sample TS28 | reverse complement strand
TTGTGTCTTATATAGAGGAAAGAAATTTTGCAGGACAAAGCAGAAAATAGGGTAGTTGATGAAGTAAGATACATACTGGTCAGTATGGCTTGACCAGAGAAGATGTGGCAGAGAATTTTTCAAGAACTGCACCAACCTGGGGATGGTTTGCCTTTTGCGCAGTCATGAGTTTTATTTTTATTTTCTTGATATGGGATGATGACTATATTTTATCGGAGTCTGGGATTATATGCCGAAGGATGATTTTTACTAAAAAGTACACTTGGGATGACTTCCCTTACTATGGCATTTGCTATAAAGAAGGGGAGGAGCCGGAGGATAAAAAAGAAAAATTCCTATACTTTTCAAAAAAACCGAAATCCCACAGAAAATTTGAGAAAGTGTGTAAAAGAATAGAATATACACCTGAAGTAGAAGCCATTTTTTAGATATATTGCCCGCATATGGATAAGCCAGACTGGGAGTTTTGGAATGAGGAATTAAAAGAGACACGAGTATGGAATGAAGAAGATTTCCATACTTATAAACGGGAAGTTTTCAAAAAAGATATTATACAATCTGTCTATTTTTTTACCTGTGCTATGGGTATTAAAATTTGTAGATAATTATTATATTCCTGTCATATTGATGGGAATAACAGTTTTCATTTATTGCAGTTCATATGCGGATAAATGGGCAGGCAAAATAAAGGATTTAACAAAAGAATATCAGAGAGCGGCATTACGTCAATTGATAGATGAGAAACAGGAAGTTTATAGAATGACAGAAAGTATTGAGGGGTAAAAATGCTTAAGAAAATCATTAAAAAAAGAGCGTATGAGGGTAATAAAATAGAAGATAACTTATTATTTGTTACCTTGCAGACACAAATTGTAGGATTAGATATGAATAACGGGTATAAACAGATATTTTTATCGGATAAATTATCGAATATGTGTAATTTTTATTATGATAAAGACACGAAACAATTACTTGTCTATAATACATCGGGACATGCCTATTTGTACCAGATGCCGGAAGGAAAGCGCTTGTCGAAAAAACTTTATTTGCGGGCAATGAATTTGCAGCCGGCTAGTATTGCGCATAAAGGAGATTATTATTGGTATTCGGACACGAATTTTTGTTTACGCCGTCTTGATATAAAAGATGGAAGTACAAAGCAGATATTAAAAGATAAGGAAAGAAGAGTTGTGAATGTGATACAAGTAGAAGATAAACTATATATTTTTACAGATATGAGAAGGGGAATAGAAATAGAAGGCTATGTAAAAATACTTTGCTATCATATCGATGAAAATGGAGATTTAAAATATGAGTTTGAATGGGGGAGAAAAGACGTATGTTTTGATGGGGTATGTAAGAAGAGATTTTGATGGAAAAACGTAAATGGTAGGAGCAAAGACAAACACAAAATATGTAGGCGATTATTATGTAGCTTTTGAACCGGAAAATAAACGATTTGTGCCAATATATCCTATTACAGATGAAGCATGGGAATTGTATGGACATACAATGCTAGAAGAAAATAAAATTTTTGCTGCTAATCCCAAATATGTGAAAGTAATAGATATTCCATCAAGAAAAGTTTTGGCAAAATATGAACCAGAAGAGACGATATATAGTGCGACTTTCCTAACAAAAAATAAGGGAGCTATTTTTACGGATAGGGGAGTATATGAATTTACATTTTAAAGAGAGGCGAATTTATGACGGATGAAGAAAAGCTGACATTAATACAAAAATATGAAGATTTACCAGAGGAAGAATTTAAAGAGGAGTGTTTTGAAGATTTAAAAAAGTTCGCCTTTGATAAAGATGATACAGTCAAAACTTTTACTGCCAGTGTACTTTCACGTTTTGTAAATACAGCAAAACAGCAAGAAGCTATCGAGATTTTATTGCAATTATGCCGTGAAGAAAATGAGCTGATACGAACAGAAGCATATGATGCTATAGGGTGTTATTGTGAAAAAAGCGTGGTAAAAAGTCTGGAAAAAGCTGTTTTATCGGAAAAAGATGGGTTAGCAAGAAGTTATGCAATTGATTCGTGGATTTATGTACAACAGCATTTGTGTACAAACGAGACAGAAGTTATTGGATATTTGAATGCTATATTAGAAAAGGAAAGTAATAATAATTGCATCTTGAATTGTCTGTATGGAAAATATTCTTTTGGAGAGAAGAATGTTTTGAATGAGATTCTTAATTATATCAAGAATACAGATTATCATATACGGTATAGTGTTTTAGCTATCATTCAATTGATCTTGGAAGATGAAAACTACACAGAAGAATGTAAAAGAAAAATAAAAATTACACTTACAGAACTTTTAAAAAGGGAAAAAGCAAATGCAGTGAAAGAGCAGGCAGAAGAAATAATGAGGTGGCTATAATGTGGCATATATGGACCATAGATGACTGGGAGAAAAATATTGATTTGACCAGAGAAGGGCATCGGACAGGGCTCCGGTTACGATTTGATAAAGATATTGACAGCGAAGTTCGCAGAGCATGCAAAGAATTTGCCGTCTTTTTGCGAAGAGAATATTTTTTTCAGTGGATTAATGCATTAAAACTGACACCGATTGGACAAGAGAGGCAGGCAACAAATTATGCACGATATATACTAGATGAATATGCGGAAACGAGAGAACATCCATAGGGGGAAGAAGATTCGGATAGCTGCCCTAAAATTATCATAGAATCATTTATAAAAGATATATCAGGACATATTGTGTTAAACGCATCATGTCAGTTACAATCAATTGAAGAAAATGCGAAATGTAATTATAATTGTAAATTTCCGATAAAAACAGAAATGGGTTTGCTTTATAATTTTGCTAAGCAGCTACCGAAGCTTAATGAACAAGAAGTAGGAATATTTGTTGAACTTTTATGAAAATCTATATCATGTAAGAATACTGTAAAAAAACTGTCATTAGTCTATCATACATTGAACACATTTCTCCAATAAAATGATAAAAGATACGAGGAGGAATGTTGTTACAATGAACGAAAAAGAATATTATAATTTAATTAAACCTTATGAAGATGCTATGCAGATGATTTTGAGCCGTCTAGATACATTAAATCATACTTTATATGAATCATCAGCTACGCATCTTGTTCCAATTCATAATATCCAGAGTAGGATTAAATCGAAAAAAAAGCATTGAAGATAAATTGATAAAAAAAGAAAAGAAACCGTCACTGACTAATGCTAAAAATTTTCTTATGGATATTGCAGGTGCAAGAGTTATTTGCTATTTTGTCAATGATATATATAATCTTGTTGAGATTTTAAAAAGTCAAACAGACTTAATTGTTATGAAGGAACGTGATTATATTGCAGGACCTAAACCTAATGGATATCGAAGTTATCATATTATATTAGGTATTCCGGTTTATTGTCTTGATGGTATGGAATATTTCCCTGTAGAGATTCAATTTCGAACGATGTCCATGGATTTTTGGGCGAGTATGGAACATCGTATCAATTATAAAAAGGAACGACAGGATAGAGAAAAATTAGTAAAGGAATTGAAGGAGCATGCACGCAAACTGGAAAAAATAGAAAAAAGCTTTGAAAAATATAGTGAGAATATTCAAAATACTGTTGAGTAGTATTTATTTTATAAAAGATAGAACATAGTATGCATTATCAGATGTGGATTTGGAGCAAATTTGAAAATGTGATAGCACATTTTCTTATAGCGATGATGGAAGAACTGATAATATTATACTATGTTCTTTTTTATATGTTTTTGTTGATGTACTATCATTACAATAATATAATATCTTATAAGGAGGTGGCATACATGGGAAAAATTAAATTATTACATGGCTCGGATCATATCATTGAAAAGCCGGATCTTTTACTTGGTAAAACAAATAATGATTATGGACGGGGTTTTTATTGTACGCAGGAATTATCTATGGCTATGGAATGGGCTTGCAAGAAAAACAGTGATGGTTTTGTAAATAAATATGTTCTTGAGCAAGATTCCTTAAATATATTGAATTTGTTAGATGGAAAGTACAATATTTTACACTGGATGGCATTGTTGCTAAAAAACAGGACATTTCGTCTTTCTAATGAGATCGCAATAGATGCCTGTGATTATATTATTGAGAATTTTTCTATTGATTTAAAAGCCTATGATGTTATTATTGGCTATCGGGCGGATGATTCCTATTTTTCTTTTGCAGAATCTTTTGTGCAAAATGGTTTGCCTCTTCGCAGTTTAAACGAAGCTCTTCATCTGGGTAGATTAGGAACGCAGACGGTGTTAATTTCTGAAAAATCTTTTCGTAATCTGACATTTGACGGGGCTGATTTTGCAGACAAAACAGTTTATTATCCTAAGTTTATTGCAAGGGATTCTAATGTGAGAGAAACGTATCGAAGAGAAATTCGTAACAGGCATTCCTATAAAAATGATATTTTTGTTTTGGATATTCTCAGAGAGGAGATGAAGGACAATGATTCACGCATACAGCGAATCTTATCTATATGATGCGAAGCAAAATCTGGCTGAATGTTTTGATTATGCGATTAGCAATTGTCGTTTTAATGCAGATATATTTTCAAGGCTGTTTGTCCAATCTGGATATGCAGACAAATTTGAGCGTGGAAATCCAGCGATTGTTTCAGGAATATCTGGGATAGAACTGGCTCAGGAAATCATTATGTACGCTTATATGAATTACAAATTTCCAGAAAAATATTTTCTGAGGAACGTTCTGAAGTCTATTGGGCTGGTTGGGCTTTGGCAGAGTATCAGTGGGCTACCTGTAGACGATTCAAAGATATTTTTTCAAGAATACCTCTTTCAGAAATTGTTACAATGTATAGCGTATATCATGAAATGGATATAGGGCATTTCATTGAAGATATGAATAAAAAATATATGAGCATAACACAGGAAATTCATTTAAAAACAATTCGTGAAAATCGTGGCATATCTCAAGTAGAACTTGCAGCACTTTCAGGTGTAAAACTTCGTTCGATACAAATGTATGAGCAAAAAGTAAATGATATTGATAAAGCACAGGCGAGAACCCTTTACAAGCTTTCAAGAGTACTAGGATGCAGCATCGAAGATTTGTTAGAAAATCCGGAACTGTAAAAAGTTAATGCTCGACTTAAATTTTGGCAGTACCATAAATATATAGCGTCAGAAAGGAAAATCATGAACCAGAAAAACATAGTAAAAGATATACAGTCAAAACTTTTTGATCTTCAGGATATAAAGTATCGGGATTTTCATGCGAAGCTTATGCCGACGGTGAATAAGGAGAAGATTATCGGCGTTCGGATTCCTGTACTGCGTTCATTTGCAAAGGAGTTTGGTAAAACTAAAGAGGCAAGGATGTTTTTGCAAGTGCTTCCACATTCGTATTATGAAGAAAATAATCTGCATGGTCTTTTACTAGAGCAGATAAAGGATTACGAAAAGTGTTTACAGGAGCTGGAACGATTTCTGCCTTTTATAGATAATTGGGCAACTTGTGATTTGCTTGCTGTTCGTACGGTAAAAAAGCATCTTGATGTATTTATAGAAGAGGTGTATCGCTGGATACAATCACAGCATACATATACGATACGATTTGGAATTGGTATGTTGATGCGATATTATCTGGATGAAAATTTTCAGATGGAGTATCCGGAAAAGGTGATGCAGATTTGTTCGAAAGAGTATTATGTGAATATGATGCGGGCATGGTATTTTGCTACGGCACTTGCAAAACAATATGAGAACATTCTTCCATTTATAGAGGATAAAAAGCTGGATGTCTGGACACATAATAAAACAATTCAAAAAGCGATTGAGAGTTATCGGATAACACCGGAGCAGAAAATGTATCTTAGAACATTAAAAATAAAGTAATGATTCCATTCGAGGTGACAAAGTGAAATCACTATCAATTTATACACTTACAAGAAATCAGAGTATAGAGCATATATCAAAACTGGAAAGACAGTTATCTGGAAGGAAGTTTCCTTTAAAAATACGTACCTGGGAATGGGGGAGTATGAGAGCATTGGCAGCTCAGTTGGAAATGCATATGCAGGAAGTATATTCCCTCCGTTTTTTCTATTCTTTCCAGATTCCAAGATTGGGAAAAGAGTTTGATCTTCTTCAGATTAAGGACAATCATATCGTAAATATTGAATTAAAGAGTGGGGTGGTTTCGGATCAGGCAATTCGTAAGCAGCTGATTCAGAATCGCTATTATTTATCTGTTTTAGGAAGACCAATTCAATCTTATACCTATATTAGCAGCCAGAACAGGCTGGTTCGTCTGACACATCATGATCATATCGTGGATGCAGACTGGGAAAGATTATGTGAGGATTTACAAAAAGAAGGTACGAATTATGAAGGAAATATCGAAGATTTGTTTCGGGCGGAGTTATATTTGATTTCACCGATAACAGACCCCGTCCGTTTTTTAAAAAAGGAATATTTCCTGACTTCTCAGCAAAGAGATATTGAGAAAAAGATTTTAAGAGATATTTATGCAAAGCAATCAGGATGTTTTTGGTTTAGTGGAATTCCGGGAACAGGAAAAACCTTGCTTCTTTATGATATTGCTATGAAGCTGTCTGTTCGTCATCGAATCTGTATGGTACATTGCGAGGAGAATGGAGAAAAGTGGAGAATATTACATGAACGCTTACAAAGAATTGATTTTTTGGCAGATGAGCAGATTCGCATCGAGAAGAAAAGTGGCAGTCAGAATAGCGGGCAGGATAAAGGACCGGATAGCAGCCGAGATTATGATCAGAAGAAGCAATTCAATTACGAAGAAAGAAAAGCCGGAACACAAATACCGCTTGAAAAATATAGAGGGATTTTAGTTGATGAGGCACATTTGCTTTCCAAAGATAAGATAGAGAGATTGTTAGAGTTAAGCAAAGAGCAGCCTGTGATATTTTCCAGTGATTCTGAAGATGTTATCTCATCAGAAGAAATGGATAAAGAGAATATAAAAAAGTTGGAAAATCAGACAGATATTAAGGTTTTTCGATTAACAAATCGTATTCGGACGAATGCGGAACTTTCTACATTTATTCAGAATATGATGCATTTGCCGCCGAGGATGAATTCAAGGGGATATCCGCACATTTTTGTAGTATATGCCAATGATGATGTTGAGGCAGAGAATTTGCTAAGTGATTATATAAAGCAGGGATATCAGTGGGTTGAAATAGAAGAATCAGAGAGGCAGGAAGCGCAGGCAGATTTAAAAATGCAGGCGGTCAGAGATATGGATAAAATAGTTCTGCTGCTTGATGAGCGGTATTATTATGATGAAGAAGGATATCTAAGGGCAGCCTGTTTTATGAAAAATGGAAGTTCGTATGTAAGAAAGATTTTTCATAGGTTGAATCATGCAAAGGAAAAGTATAGCTTTGGTAGTAAAGAATAATGAGAAGGTATATAATACGTTGCTGGATTTATTATAAACAAAAGAAAATAATGGGGAAGTGCTAGAGCGTGTTTGAAAAATCATTCCTGCAACCTGCACGCCTCAATTTGCGGTATATTTTGCCTTCATTCAGTTGACGTAGCCCGCTACGCCGCCCTCATTCAGACAAAATCTCCCACAAATTGTGACGCACATCTTGCAGAAAGCATTTTTCGAACACGCTCTAAAAAAGTGTATTTTATCAAGTGGGTTCTCGCTGCTTTTTTGCTATAGTTTGTGCTATAATAAAAATGATTTTTTTTAGAGGAGACATATAATGCTAGATTTTGTAAATGATTATTCAGAAGGCGCCCATGAAAAGATTTTACAGCGATTGTTAGAAACTAACATGGAAAAGCTGTCTGGCTATGGGACAGATCAATATTGTGAGTCAGCAAAACAGAAAATCAGGGAAGTCTGTGAATGTCCAGAGGCAGATATTTATTTTTTAGTTGGTGGAACACAGACGAATGCTACAGTTATTGATGCGATACTAAGTCAGTATGAAGGTGTTGTTGCGGCAAATACAGGACATATCAGCACACATGAGGCAGGAGCAATTGAAGCATCCGCCCATAAAGTGTTGGCAATTCCGCATAAGAACGGGAAGATTACTGCAAAAGCTGTAAAACAGTATTTTGCAGATTTTTATGCAGACGGCAACCATGAACATATGGTTTTTCCGGGAATGGTGTACATTTCTCATCCGACAGAATACGGTACACTTTACAGTAAAAAAGAGTTGGAAGAGTTGTCTATAGTCTGTCATGAGTATGATGCACCACTTTATTTAGATGGTGCAAGACTTGGCTACGGTCTTGTCAGTGAAGAAAATGATGTGACACTAGCGGACATTGCTTCTTTATGTGATGCATTTTATATCGGTGGTACAAAGGTTGGAGCATTATGCGGAGAGGCAGTTGTATTTCCGAAGAATAATGCACCGAAACATTTCATGACTACGGTAAAGCAACACGGAGCACTTCTTGCAAAAGGGAGAGTGCTTGGTGTACAGTTTGATACCCTTTTTACCGATAATCTGTATTTTGAGATTAGTAAAAATGCAATCAAAACAGCAGATACATTGAAGCAGGCTCTAAAGGAGAAGGGATATACTTTTTATATTGACTCTCCCACCAATCAGATTTTTCTTGTATTAGAAGATGAAAGGTTGAAAGAATTAGAGCAAAAAGTGGCAGTCAGCTTTTGGGAAAAGGCAGATGATAACCACACGATCATTCGTCTTGCTACAAGCTGGGCTACGAAGGAGGAAGAGATCAAAGCATTGATTGAAATCTTATAAATTAGAGAGTATATTTATTATTTTTAAGAAAAAAGTATCTATTACAAAGACAGATTTTAAGAAAAGAATCAAAGATATTTTTATGACTTTCACGTTATGGAATTCTGACCAAAAACTTCGAGAGAGTTATCGAGAAGTTTTGTTTTGAGGCAGAATGGAATGTTTAACGTGACGGAATAAAAATGCTTTGGATTCTTTTCTTAAAATCGTCTGTAGACAAGTATAGTTTGAAAAGGAGCATTTTTATGAGTTTAAATGATACCCCATCCGGGGAAAGAATACATATTGGCTTTTTTGGCAGAAGAAATGCCGGAAAGTCCAGCGTGGTAAATGCGGTAACAGGGCAGGAGTTAGCTGTCGTATCTGACACAAAAAGGAACAACAACCGACCCGGTCTCAAAAGCAATGGAACTTCTTCCGTTAGGACCGGTTATGATTATTGATACGCCAGGTTTTGACGACAAAGGGCATCTTGGAGAACTTCGTGTCCGCAAGACAAAGCAGATACTTAACCGTACAGATATTGCAGTACTTGTTATTGATGCTACAGAAGGAATAAAACAGTGTGAGGAAGAACTGCTTGCTATTTTTAAGGAAAAAGAGATTCCATATCTGCTTGTATATAATAAGGAAGATATTCTTTCAGAAGAACAAAAAAATATATTAAGTACAGAGCAGGAAGGACAGGCAAATCATATCTGTGTCAGTGCTTTAGAGAAAACACATATCAATGAATTAAAAGAAAAACTTGCTCGTCTGGTAAAGACAGATAGTCAGAAACTTCAGCTTGTCGGAGACCTGGTTCATCCGGCGGATCTTGTTGTGCTTGTTATTCCGATTGATAAGGCAGCACCAAAGGGAAGATTAATTTTGCCACAGCAGCAGGTAATTCGTGATGTATTAGAGGCAGACGGAGCGGCTATTTGTGTGAAGGAATATGAACTTAGAGGATTACTTGATACGATTGGAAAGCGTCCGGCGATGGTAATTACCGACAGTCAGGTATTTGCAAAAGTAAGTGCAGATGTGCCAGAGGAAATTCCGCTTACTTCCTTTTCTATTTTAATGGCAAGATACAAAGGATTTCTTGAGGAAGCAGTACTTGGAGCGGCTGCCATTGACAGACTAAAAGACGGTGACCGTATATTGATTTCAGAAGGTTGTACACATCATCGTCAGTGTGATGATATTGGCAGTGTCAAGATTCCTCGCTGGCTGAAAAACTATACAGGCAAAAAGCTTACAATCGAGACATCTTCCGGACGGGAATTTCCTGAAGATTTATCACCGTTTTCACTGATAATCCACTGTGGGGGCTGTATGTTAAATGAACGTGAAATGAAGTACCGCATGAAGTGTGCGAAAGACCAGAATATTCCATTTACAAACTATGGGACAGCAATTGCTTATATGCAGGGGATTTTGGAGAGAAGTATTGGTATTTTTCCGTATCTTTTAGAAGAATTAAAGCGTTAAAAGATACTTCAAACACACTTTAAAAGACAGTAAAGGAGCGGAGTACTTTGAGATTAGAAAAGGATACCCTCGGAGAAAAATATTTAACAGATGAAACCGTATATGGAATCAATACACAAAGAGCTGTTGAAAACTTTCCACTTTCTCATAAAAAAGTAAATCTGCATTTGATTCACGCAATGCTTCTCGTAAAAAAAGCGGCAGCAAAAACATATGAGAATCTTGTGGAAGATATAGAAAAAGAAAAGTATCAGGCAATCGTAGCGGCATGCGATGAATTACTTTTAAAAACAGAAGAGGACAAAAGTTTTTCTCAGCAGGCGGAACATAATCGAGATAATCAAAATCAGGCGGAAGATAATCGAAGAGGAATAGATGCCCTGTTTGTTACACAGGCATTACAGGGCGGGGCAGGTACATCGACAAATATGAATGTTAACGAAGTCATTGCCAATATCGCATTAAAATATTTAGGGAAAAACTATGGAGACTATAACTGTATTCATCCCTTAGACGATGTAAACAGAGGACAGTCCACCAATGATGTCTATCCGACAGCACTTCGAATTGCCTCCATTTTTCTTATTAGAAAGTTAAGCGATGCCTGTGCAGCATTACAGACTTCCTTACAGGAAAAAGAAAATGCCTTTCAGGATATCGAAAAGCTAGGAAGAACCGAGTGGATGGATGCGGTTCCAATCACGCTTGGAGAAGAATTTGGTGCCTGTGCCCAGGCAATCGCAAGAGACCGCTGGCGAATTTATAAAGTAGAAGAGAGGCTTAGACAGGTCAATCTTGGTGGAACGGCAGTAGGTCTTTCCGATAATGCACAGCATAAATATCGTTTTCGTGTCATAGAGGAATTGCGTCGGCTTACCGGACTTGGACTTGCTGCAGCCGAATATCCGATGGACTTAACACAGAACAATGATGTGTTCGTGGAAGTCTCTGGTTTATTGAAAGCACTGGCAGTAAACCTCATGAAAATTGCCAATGATTTTCGGATTATGAATTCCGGACCAGGAGGGGGCATTGGAGAATTGCACTTAAAAGCAATGCAGCAGGGCAGCACAATCATGCCGGGAAAAGTAAATCCTGTCATTCCAGAGATGACTATGCAATGTGCCATGCGAATCATCGCAAATGATACCGCAATCACAATGGCAGCAGCTCACGGAGAATTTGAACTCAATGCCTTTTTACCACTTATTGCAGACAGTCTCTTAGAAAGCCTTGAACTTGCAGAAAGAGCTGTCACGATCTTCAGGGAAAAATGTGTTGAAACGATAGAACCTGATGTGGAAAATTGACAAAAAACACTTAGAACAATCCTATGCTTTTGCAACGGCCTATACACCGAAGTTAGGGTACGAAACTGTGGCCAAAATCATTAAGGAAAACCCTCCAGAAAAAGCAAAAGAAATTCTGATTT
>ADJS01006467.1_pt1 | contig 11693 bp, 11 predicted proteins | sample 268128 | NCBI WGS metagenome assembly ADJS01 (sample SAMN00007486, study PRJNA43253) | human gut metagenome | isolation source: feces sample TS28 | reverse complement strand
ATTTTGCCATCAAGGCACAGCAGGGGAATCATGTTTTGGGCGCCCGCGTTCTCCAATCGGATACGCGCAAGGATTTTATGGGGAGCAATCGTCAAGCGGCCCATTCCTGGGGATATGGGCATGGGATCGACCGCAACACCATGGCGGGATTCGTCCATTTTAGGAATGTGACATTCCATGGGAATTTTCCTGTTGCAGAGGTGGAATACGGTGATCCGGATTTTCCGGCTAGGATGCGGCTGACGGCGTTCAATCCCTTTATCCCCTCCAATGTGTTCGATAGTAGCCTGCCGGCCGCTTTTTTTGAATGGGAAATTCAAAACACCTCTACACAGGAAATTACCTACACCATTGCGTTTTCTTGCCGAAACCCACTTTTAGGGCGGACGGCAAATCATAAAGCCAACGGCAAAGGATATACCGGCGTCCGCTTTTCCAATTCCAATCTAAAGCATAATGCCGACGCCGGTACAGCCCTTATCGCAACAGATTGTGAAAACACTGCTATTCAGGAATATTGGTATCGTGGGGAATGGTTTGATGCGTTGACCACTTTCTGGAATGACTTTTCATCTCCCTGCCCGTTAAAAGAGCGTCATTATGCTCGCGGTAACAGAGGAGAAGGGGAGATGGCCACCCTTTCTTCCAGCATAACAATTCCGGCCGGCGGCACAGGGCGAATCTGTTTTTTGCTCACATGGCATTTTCAGCTGATGGAAAAATATTGGGGGAAAAGCACCTTTGGGCGGCGATACCGTTGGAAGCAATACTATGCAAAAAGCTTTTGTGATGCGGCGGCGGTTGCCGATTATTGCTTTGCAAATTGGGCACGGCTGAAAGAAGAGACGTTTCTGTTCCGTGACACCTTGTTCCAGTCTGAAGTGCCCGAATGTGTCCTCGACGCCGTTCAGGGCAATCTTGCGATTCTCAAAAGCAGCACCTGCTTGCGGCTGCAAGACGGCGCTTTTTACACCTTTGAGGGCTCGAATGCGGATAGCGGCAGCTGCGAGGGAAGCTGCACGCATGTGTGGAATTATGCCTATGCACTGGCGTTTTTGTTTCCGGAGCTGGAGCGCTCTATGCGGGAATTGGAATATAGCAGCAGCCTGAAAAAAAGCGGGGCTGTTAATTTTCGACTAATGCTGCCGCTGCGTTCAAAGCATTTGTTTCGCGGGGTATGCGCCGATGGGCAAATGGGCGGCCTTCTAAAATTTTATCGTGAATGGATGCTCTGCGGCGACGAAAACTGGCGCAAAAAGTATTGGCCCGCCGTCCAGCGGTCCTTGGCCTTCGCATGGAGCGAAAAAAATCCATATCAGTGGGATCCGCAGCGCAAGGGCGTTTTTACCGGCCAGCAGCACCACACGCTGGATATGGAACTGTTCGGCCCCAATAGCTGGATTACCGGCTATTATCTTGCCGCCTTGCGTGCTGCGCAGGAGTTGGCTCGAGCGGATGGGGATGAGGCGGCAGCCAGGGAGTATAGCCAAATCTTTCAAAAGGGCAGCGCTTATGTGGAGCGCGAATTGTTCAACGGGCGGCACTACATTCAGCAAATCAACCTGAAAGATCCATCCGTGTTGAAACAGTTTGGAAAAGAGAAAGTTTATTGGAACACAGAAACGCAGGAGATGAAATATCAGTATGCAGAGGGTTGCGAGATTGATCAGGTGATCGCGCAATGGCATGCAAACCTTTTGGGGCTGGGCAGTGTTTTTCAGCCCGCTCATCTTCATCAGGCACTGGAGGAAATTTATCGGCAGAATTTCAAACAGATGCGCTCTTTCAACAACCCTTGCCGGGTTTACGCGGCGGACGGGGAGGCGGGCCTGGTGATCTGTAGCTGGGAGGGCGGCGCTCCCGCTATTCCGCTGCCATATGCACAGGAAACCATGTGTGGCTTTGAATATGCTGCGGCCTGTCTGATGCTACAGGAGGGCATGGAACGGCAGGCGCTGGAGATCGTTTCCGCCATACGCGCCCGCTACGATGGGCAAAAGCGCAACCCGTGGGCGGAAATTGAATGCGGCGGCAGTTACGTCCGTTCCCTTGCCTCCTACAGCCTGCTGCTCGCCTACAGCGGCCTGATTTTTGATCTGCCGCATCAGCGCATGGGCTTTCGCCCCCTGAAGCCAGGATCATATTTTTTTGCTTTAGACGGGTGTTGGGGAAGTGTACATTATTGCCGGGAAGAGATGAAAATTCAGATCCGCTATGGAACGATACGGCTCAAACAGATCGCCGCGCCGTTTGAAGCGGTGTCACTTACGGTGAATAGCAACCCCGTGCCATTTACAACACATGGCAGAGAGCTTCTGCTACAACAGGAAAGGACGATTGCGGCAGGAGATGCGATATGTATCAAGTTTTCCGTCAATGTGTAGCGCAATCTCTTTATCCTCATCAAAGGGCGCGTTGCAAAACGCTCCTTGCGGAAACTCGTCATGAGAAAAACCGTGGTTTCGGGCGCGCAAGGCCCGAAATTTGCCTGCGTGAGGCAAAAACGGTTTTTTAAAAGGGGCTGTTGCAAAATGCAAGGCATTTTGCAACAGCCCCTTTTTGCCCTCATAAGCAGGTGAGGATGGCAGGTCGACGGCGGAGTTTTGTTTCTTAACAGGGGCTAGACCGTCTCCCTTATTGGGGAATTTGCTTTTTCAAAGCGCTTATTAGAATGAGAGCCGGTGCGCAATCATGATGAATTGGGTTACAAAGTATTCAGCGGGTGAGAATGAGCAAAAAACAGGGCGGCCTGGCCAATTGCCATACCGCCCTGTTTGGTTTTCCCACGGGTATGCACCGGAGCGCTGCGTTGCCCGTGATTTAGCTTTTTTGCAGCGCGCGATCCAACCAGATGGAGCCGACGTCCATCGCATCGTTAAACCATCTTTTCGCTTTTTTACGATTCGCTCGCNCGGGCGGACATCCGGATCCGTGTTCAATCAGTTGAACGGTCACCTTATTCGCAACCTCAAGCTCCTTGACCTTTTTTGTGCTGGTAATCTGCATCATAATGACAAACGGTTCCGCCATGCTGCCATAGTAGAGCGTATTGCCCTTGCGGACCAAAGGACGGCCCTTATACATTAAAAACGGCGCTTTTTTCTTACTCTCCGCCAATTCCAATTCCTCCTATTCTAAAAAGATCTATCCCGCACTAGAACCTATTTATCATAGCATACTTCCCTCCTCTTGTCAAAAAAGCAACTGCCGAAGGCTCACAAAAAGGCGGCCCGCCGACCGGCAGGCCGCCTCTCAGCCTTATGATACACAAAGGAGAGTTACGCATCCAAATAACAGCGCACCAAAGCCTGTAGCAATTCGTCCCGATCCAGCTTGCGAATAAGGCTTCTCGCATTGTTGTGCGTGGTGATATAGGTTGGATCTTCTGAAAGAATATAGCCAACAATCTGGCTGATGGGGTTATACCCCTTCTCGCCGAGTGCATCGTACACGGTGCGCAGCACCTGCCGCATTTCCTCGTCGCGCTCCTCTTTGATTGAAAATTGAATCGTTTTGTCCGTCAATGCGTCCACCTCCATATCTACATATCTATTTTATTATATACGACTTTTTCAATAAAAACAATGTAATCTGTCTATTTTCTGAAAGATTTTCGTAGAATCCCTCAGGCATAGCCAGCCGTATGATCAATTGCCTTGCAAAAGGGATGGAATGAAGCACAGGAAACGCTGTATAACATCGTTTACGCTGCGCAATCGCACTCCCTATATGACACATGCGTTGTGTCGAAGGATATGAATCATCTGATTTTCATGATTTCTTCTAAAACAATGAAAAAACGCGAAAAAAGGCAATTTCATTAGAAAAAAAGAGGTAAATGGATTTTTTGATTATAAAAGTCCTAGAATCATTTTAAACAGTCTAAAATCTCCTATTGAAGTTCACTTGAACTTATGATATTATACAGTCAACAAATCAAAAGATCAAACGAAAGGAGGAAGCCATCATGTTTCAAACATTGCCAGGAACCCTATTGGAGCGCAGGCAGACAGATGGCCGCGGCGCCTACAGCCTAATCCAGCCGATCCTCTCACTGACAAAAGGTTTAACGCTCTCCCAGATTCGGGAGCTGACAGGGCTGGAAAACTCCACGGTTCAAAATTGGGTCAAGAGAGGCTGGGTGGCAAACCCAAAATCCAAGCGCTATGGGGAGCGCCAGGTGATGCGGATTATCCTGATCAATGCCTTGCGTGCGTCCCTTCAGTTGGATAGTATCGCCCAACTGATGCAATATCTCAACGGAAGTGTAGAGGATGTAGCCGACGATATTATCTCAGACGGCGCGCTTTATGATTATCTGTGCGCAATCGTATTTGAGCTGGAAGATGCGCCTGTGATGGATGAAAAAAAGCTGGATGAAACCATTGCAGCCCATATTGCCGATTATCACGGCCCGGCGCAGGATTCCCGCGAAAAGCTGGGCAATACGCTCAAGATCATGACGTTCGCCTGCATCTCCTCCCGGCTCAGGCAAAAGGCGGAGGCGGAGATGAGCGCCATACTCGGGGGCTAAGTTTAGGCTGAGCAAACGTTTGCTGTCCTGCGGCTTCTGAATTGCGCATATCTATCAAAAAAAGAGGAAAGGAGAGAAGATTATGGAACCCAACACGGTCATGCTGTTTGTCTGGATTGGCCTGATGGTTGCGTTTACCGTCATCGAGGCGGTCACTGTGCAGCTTGTTACCATCTGGTTCGCCGTGGGCAGCTTAGTTGCCCTCATTGCGAATATCGCAGGCGCGAACATAGTGGTGCAATGGCTGATATTCGTTGCGGTATCTGCCGTTTGTCTGCTGGCCACACGCCCAGTCGTCAAAAAGGTTGTCAACGCAAAGGCGCAGCCAACCAATGCGGATCGCTGCATTGGGCAGACGGCTCTCGTGACCGAGGCAATTGACAATGAGATTGGCACGGGTCAGGTCAATTCAAAGGGGATCATCTGGACGGCGCGCTCCCTAAACGGGGAGCAGATTGAAAAAGGCGCCAGCGTCGTAATAGAACAAATCGAAGGCGTCAAGGTTCTAGTTACCCGCGCATCCTGATGAGAGGAGCGCAATCGTCCAAAAAGAACAGGGAACCCCCTGTTCCAATAAAAATTGAGGAGGAACTCTAGTATGGAATGGTTGTTTGTTGTGCTTGGCATCCTGTTGTTTTTGCTGATTATTGTGGTGCTCAATATCAAAATTGTGCCGCAGTCAAAAGCGTATGTCATTGAAAGGCTCGGTACCTATCATGCCACGTGGGAAACCGGCCTGCACGTAAAGATTCCGTTTTTGGAGCGCGTTGCAAAGGTCGTCTCCCTGAAGGAACAGGTGGCGGATTTCCCGCCGCAGCCTGTTATCACAAAGGATAACGTCACGATGCAGATTGATACCGTTATCTTCTTCCAGATCACAGATGCAAAGCTTTACACCTACGGCGTGGAGCGCCCGATTTCCGCCATCGAAAACCTGACCGCAACCACCCTGCGTAATATCATCGGCGAGATGGAGCTCGATCATACGCTCACCTCCCGCGATACGATCAATGCGAAAATCCGCGGTATCCTCGACGAAGCGACCGACCCCTGGGGCATCAAGGTCAACCGCGTGGAGCTGAAGAATATCGTACCGCCTGCCGAGATCCAGGATGCGATGGAGAAGCAGATGAAGGCAGAGCGCCAGCGCCGTGAATCCATCCTGCGCGCTGAAGGTGAAAAGGCCAGCAAGATCCTGGTTGCCGAAGGCCAGAAGGAAAGCCAGATTCTCGCCGCAGAAGGCGAGAAGCAGGCCGCAATCCTGCACGCGGAGGCCGTGAAGGAAGCGAAGATCCGCGAGGCGGAAGGCCAGGCGCAGGCAATCCTTGCCGTGCAGAAGGCCGAGGCCGAGGGCATTCGCATGATTAACGAGGCAGCCCCGGGCGAAGGCGTTATCACCATCAAGAGCTTGGAGGCCTTCCAGAAGGTGGCCGACGGGCAGGCGACGAAGATCATCATTCCGTCCGATATCCAGGGCCTTGCAGGCCTTGCAACCAGCGCGGGCGAGCTGCTGCGCAAGGAATAGGCGCCTTGCTGAAAAAGCGCTGAAATAACGTTCAGTGAACGCATATGAAACAAAGCCTGGAGCAGTTGTCCGGAGGGACGCTGCTCCAGGCTTATTTATATAAAAAATAAGTGGTAATATAAATGATTGTTTACATATTGCATATAAAGTGTTAAAATAAAAAATATAAATGGTAATTTTATGGTTTCGTCCATGACTGATTCAGGGAATCAGATAAAATTTTAGGAGAGGTAATGATGAGCAGAAACACAATCAGCAAAGTTCGTATTCTTTCCCTGATCCTGGCATTGGCCATGATCTTTCTCACGCCAATGACGATGGCCGCAAACCCGCAGGATCCGCCGCCCGCGCCGTTGGAAGCGGTTTCGGATGCGTTGGAGCCTGAGCACGCGGCCGGCGAGCCCGAAGCCCTGCCGGCAGAGGAGCTTTCAGAGGAAAGCACATTTTTGGGGGAGGAAGAAACGAGTTCCGAACCTGCGGAGTCGTTTACGCTTCCCAGCGAGCCTGAAACGGCGGGGGAAACGGCTGACCCTGCCGCGGGGATCGAAACGGAAACAGCATGGGAAGCCGTGGAGGAACAGCCCGGTGTTTGGGAGGAAGAAACAACCGAAGCTCCTTCGATTGCCCCCATGGGCTTGAGCCCAGAATTCTGGATTGAAAACACAAGCGGCAACCGGGTTTATGAGGCGGTTTTGAGGCCGGGGCAGTCCATCAAGCTGGGGCTGCATAATTGGATGACGTTTGCGCTCTCCAGCCATGCCACCTGGAAGGTGTCGCCGGGCAGCGGCAGGGGAACCCTCTCCACCTCCACGGGCGCGGAGTGCACCTACACCGCCGGGAGCGTCACGGGCACGGCAACCGTGACCGCCACCTTAAAGGACGGCACCAGCAACTCCATCAAAATCTACATCACCAAAACGCTGGATATCATCCGCCCGGATACGAATGTGGACGTTCCCTATGAACATATCTATGTAGGCGCTGCCAAGCAGCTGCGCGGCAACACGGTGGAAAACCGGGAATACAACACTGATTTGAAGGCTTATTGGACGACGGGCGGCCATGACGACCTGGTTCGCCGCGCTTGGGATAGCAGCCAGAAATGCTGGACGACGCAAACCATCACCGGCCTGAAGCCGGGCACGTTCACGCTCGCTTTAAAGGCCACCACGCAAAACGATGTGCAGGCGCAAATCCCCGTGACGGTGATTCAGCCGCTTTCCCCCAACCGTTTGGGCTTTGTCACCTCAGCGCAAAAGCTGCGCATTGCCAGCCCCACGAGCCTTTCCGCCACTTCTGTGTATCGCGGGGCGGCGGTTACGATCAAAGGGCAGGTGGGGAATTATTGGTATGTCACCTTTGGCAGTGCATGGGGGTTTTTACCGAAGTCGGTAGTCAACGATTACCCGTATGGGACGTATTCGGGGCCAAGCAGTAAATACTACTTTATGAATCGGGATAAATATGTGAAAGTAACCTCATTCAAAAGTGGTACAGCAAGGGATCCGAATGAATACAAGAAAAATATTTCCGATTTTTGGAGTAAATATAATGATGCGGACCGCAAAGCAAAATATCAAAGTATCGCTGATCAGACGGATCTGCCTGTTATATTGATTGCAGCCATACACTATAGAGAGAAGGGGGGGAATCTAAACTATTCATTTAGAGATGGATCTAATTTAAATGGAAAGGATTTTGTTGCGGACGCAGTCAAAACGATCAAATCGGGACAATGGAGAGACTTCCAGAATGCAATCGGCATGGGCAAGGGGACACGCAACCTGTTGGCAATGCTGCAATTTGCGGAATTGTGGAACGGAACAGGCTGTGCAGATTTTGGTAGAATCAATCCCTATTTATATGCAGGGACAAACATCTATAGTAAAGGGAAGTACCCATATGATGGACACTGGGATCCAGAATGGGAAGATGGCCAACCTGGTGTATTGTATTTGCTAACACAAGTGTATTAAGGAGAGAGCTCTTATGAAAAAAGTCTTGTCAATCCTGTGCTGTATCGTGCTTCTGTTCTGCGTAGCAGCGTGCGGCAAAGAGCCGGAGCCAGCAGCGGAGCCGTCAACCGAAAGCATCCCGGTAAGCAGCAATACCCTGATTTCTACAGAACCGCAGAAACCCTATTGGGATACGCACGAGCCGCTTTCCTATGCGGGGATTTATAACGGCCAGCGGTTTTCGGGAGATTATGAAATCGCTTCTTATGATAAAACAAAAGAAGGCGATGCATATTTTAAGCTTCCAAGATTGGAGGGTAAAGTGGAAGATGTCGCTCAACAATTTTTAGTGCGGAAAGAAACAATCACGGATCCATTTTTAGATATCTATTATGATAAAAAAAATAATCGGTATGTTGATGCATGGCAAACAGGATACCGTATGGATAAGGATGGATATCCGGAGTTTGATTTTAAAACGACAACATATTATTACAGCAACACATCCTGCACGATTCCAGGATCAGATGGGTGGTCTTATATTGAAGCGGACGATGAGTATGTAGTGTATGTGGATGGTCCGAAAAAAGCGGAAGAAGAGAATAAGCTGCATACACGCATTTATTGGAAAAAAGGCGCAGGGTTGTTAGGCTTTTATCGATATTCCCCGAGTTTAGATGGTGGTGGCGCCTATGTTACCAACGTTCGCTTTACCTCCAAAACAGCGGACGGTTGGAACATGGCGGAAACCATCGTGCCGAACGCCCTGCCCGGGGCCAAGCGCGTTTGGCCGGAAAAGCTCTGGCCCGCGGAATATAAGGGCCTGAACGACCCGGAGCTCCGCGCGATTTTGGAAGAATATTAAAGGAAGCCCTTGCATGGAAGGAGGCTCGTGATGAAACGAATCTTGTCAATCCTTTGCTGTCTTGCGCTTGTGTTTTGTCTGACTGCATGCGGAAAAGAGCCTGAATTGGAGGAGCCGTCAACGGGAAGCATTCCGGAAAGCAGCAATACCCTGACTTCTACAGAACCACAGAAACCCTACTGGGATACGCACGAGCCGCTTTCCTACGCGGGGATTTATAACGGCCAGCGTTTTTCGGGAGATTATGAGATTCGCCGCGGCGGTGAAACCAGAGAGGGCGATGTGTATTTTGATCGCCCATGGTTAGTCGGAAAATTGGAAGATAAAAATCAGCCCTCTTCTGCAAAAGAAGAGTCCATTATCGAGCCGTTTTTGGACATCTATTATGACCGGAAGAACAATCGGTATATCGATGCATGGCAGACAGGAGTTTTGAGGCATGAAGATGGATATGCGGAGTTTGATTTTAAAACAAACACCTATTATTACAACGATACGTCCTGCAAAATCCCAAAGCTGAGAGAAGCGTTCATCGAGGCGGATGATGAATTCGTGGTGTATGTGTATGGGCCGAAAGAAGCGGAACCAGAGGAAGAGTCGCAGACACGGATTTATTGGAAAAAGGATGCGGGATTATTAGGAATCTTTTACTATTCTCCTAATCCAGAGGGCGAGGCATATGTTAAGAACATCCGTTTCACCTCAAAAACCGCCCGGGGTTGGAACATGGCGGAAACCATCGTGCCGAATGCCTTGCCCGGGGCCAAGCGCGTTTGGCCGGAAAAGCTCTGGCCGGCGGAATATAAAGGCCTGAACGACCCGGAGCTCCGCGCAATTTTGGAAGAATATTAAAGGAAGCCTTTGCATGGAAGGAGGCTCGTGATGAAACGAATCTTGTCAATCCTTTGCTGTCTTGCGCTTGTGTTTTGTCTGACTGCGTGCGGAAAAGAGCCTGAATTGGAGGAGCCGTCAACGGGAAGCATACCGGTAAACAGCAATACCCTGACTTCTACAAAACCACAGAAACCCTATTGGGATACGCACGAGCCGCTTTCCTATGCAGGGATTTATGACGGCCAGCGGTTTTCGGGAGATTATGAAATCGCTAACATTGAAAAGACAAAAGTTGGGGATGTATATTTTACACTTCCAAAGCTGGTTGGCAAGGTGGAAGATAACAGCCAGCCATCTTCAACGAAAAAGCAAACAATATCGGAGCCATTTTCTGTAGACGTTTATTATGACAAAAAAAACACCGGTATATTGACGCATGGCAGACAGGGTCACATACGGACGAAGATGGATATGCGGAGTTTGATTTTAAAACAAGAGAATATTATTATAACGACACGTCCTGCAAAGTCCCACAGGCGAAAGACACATTCATAGAGGCGGATGATAAATTCGTGGTGTATGTGTATGGGCCGAAGGAAGCGGAACCAAAGGCAAAATCGCAGACGCGGATTTATTGGAAAAAGGATGCAGGGTTATTGGGGGTTTATAGCTATTATTCCGATTCGTATTATGGAACGTCTGTGACAAACATCCGTTTCACCTCAAAAACCGCCCGGGGTTGGAACATGGCGGAAACCATCGTGCCAAACGCCCTGCCCGGGGCCAAGCGCGTTTGGCCGGAAAAGCTCTGGCCGGCGGAATATAAAGGCCTGAACGACCCGGAGCTCCGCGCAATTTTGGAAGAATATTAGAAGATAAAACAGATAAAAGCAAAAAAATTTTATGTCGTGACGTATGACAAGAGGAATGGAGCTGTTCACGCGCTGCGCGGCGTGAATATGGTGATGGAGCGAGGGGATTTTCTGGCTTTCACCGGAAAGAGCGGCTGCGGGAAATCGACGCTTTTGAATATTCTGGGCGCTGTCTGCACGCCGACCAGTGGATTCTATCTGTTTGAATTAAAGGTGCAGAGGTTTCCAAACTCTCCGGCGGGCAGTGTCAGCGCACAGCGATTGCCGGGCGGCCGAATCTGCTGCTTGCAGATGCGCCTACCGGCGCGCTTGATGAAGAAACCGGGGGAAAAATTCTGCAAATTTTTCAGCAGCTGAACCAGAGGGGGATGACAATCCTCATTGTAACGCATGATGAAGAGGTCTCAGCAGGCTGCCATAGAAAAATCCGTATGCGGGATGGCTTGATGGAGTGAATTGTGATACAGAGGCGGCGGGGTGTAATGCGCCCCGCTGTCGGCTATTTTTTGTTACGGTATAGGGATAAACGCAGTTCGCCCTTACAAGGTTTCCGGCATCAACCGCGAGCCGGCTTCCGATGCAAAGCTTGCCTGTGAATCACACGGAGCAAAGGGTATACTCTGTTTACGAGAGCAGGCAGCTACCGGAGATTATAAACGGCTAACGATAGCGTTTGCATATTATATCCCCACAGGTTGACAATATGAATTTTTTTGATAAAATTAAAAACCGTCACATAGTAAGGCGCTTTGAGATTAGCGCGTTGCCAAAGATAGAGGAAGACGTAATGAAGTGATCATAACGGGGCTGACTCGAAATTTTTTGAAGCAGTGTAAGTTTTGTCCGCAAGAAATCCAGTGTTTATGCGGGGTTTCACAGTTCGAAAACTGAATAAAATTGGTGTTCTTTCCGTCAGTTCTTTCCAAAAGTTTTGGAAATGATTTTCGGATTGACATATGGAGAGTTGTCCGAGTGGTCGAAGGTGCAGCACTCGAAATCTTGCGGGGAACTGTCCGTTTCGTCCACCAAAAACCGTGTAACCATGCGGGTTTTACCCAGTTCGAAAAACTGAACAATTTGCTGTTCTTTCCGTCAGTTCTTTCCAAAG
>ADJS01007429.1_pt1 | contig 11784 bp, 15 predicted proteins | sample 268128 | NCBI WGS metagenome assembly ADJS01 (sample SAMN00007486, study PRJNA43253) | human gut metagenome | isolation source: feces sample TS28 | reverse complement strand
ACACCGTCGTTGATACTGTGACCACCTACCCATACGATCAGCAGCGTAATACTGTTCATTACGAACATCATAAGCGGCATCATAAACGTCATCGCACGGTTTACGAAAAGGTTTGTCTTCGTCAGTGCTTTGTTCGCATCATCAAACCGCTCTTCCTCATGCTTTTGTGTGCCGAATGCACGGATAACCGAAAGTCCTGTTAAGATTTCACGACTGACAAGATTCAGTCTGTCGACCTGATTCTGGATCAGTTTGAACTTCGGCATAACTACAAAGAATAAAAATCCTACGATGACTACAATGATTGCAACCGCAAGTCCGATGATCCATGACATGCTGACATTCGTGTGGAAGACTTTCCAGATTCCTCCGATTGCCATAATTGGTGCATACAGAACCATTCGGAGGATCATCACAATCAACAGCTGGATCTGCTGGATATCATTCGTACTTCTTGTGATCAGTGATGCCGTAGAGAATTTGTCAAACTCTGCATTGGAAAATCCGACAACCTTACGGAATACATTCTCACGAAGTCCGCGTCCGACACCGGCTCCGACACGAGATGCTAATAGTCCGACCATAATACTTGCCGCCATTCCAAGGAATGCAAGTGCCAGCATCTTGGCCCCTGTGTGTAAGATATAACTGGTTTCGATCTGATCGGTATCGATTCCTACATGTGTGTAAGCATCTTTGATATAGGTGGAGGCTGCCTGTTCAATGATTGAATCCTGCATGGAATTCATCTTTTTATTCATCTGTTTGATCAGCGCGTCTCTGCCTTCTGCTCCCATGAAGTTCAACATATCATAGATATCCATCTTGTCAAAATCCGGAACTTCTGACATCTGCGCCTTGGCCTCAGCCTGTTTTGCTTCAACCTGTTTTTTCATATTTGTACGCATCTGGTCTTCGATTCTTTGTGTCATGTCACTGCCGGAGTCAAATCCTGCCGCCAGAAGCATCGGCTTTCCGAGGATATCGGAGAGCTTCTCCATCTTTTTATCATCTTCTTTTACAGTAAGATTTTAATTCCATAACGGTTCCCTTATAGTCGTATTTCTTCGTTGATTTCGTATAAGCATTCTTTACAAGCTCCTGCTTATCCGACGGAACCAGAAGTAACAAATGGTTCAGATCTTTTTTAGAAATCGTATCCGGTACGGTCTCATCGATACCCCCCTGCTGGATACCGACATTCACAATATCCGAGGTATATGTCGGCAATGACAGGTCACAATATGCCTGCACGACAAGTATACAGATAATCGCTACAACCGCACCTGCATACGGTTTCAGAAATTTTAATAATTTTCCCATATCTTTTATGCCTTTCCTTTCTGTCCTATTTATATCAAAACAGTTCCTACATATGTTTCATAGAAGGATGTGTTTTTTCCATAATGGTCTGCATATCCACTCCTTTGAAATCCTTAGACTCCAGAAGATTATTCTTCATCTCTGCAAGCAGACGCTTCATCAGAAGTACCTCTTCTCTTGACTATCCCCTGATAGATTATTTCTTCCATCTCTGTAAGGACACGGCGTATTCCATCTATACATTCTTCCCCTTTCGGAGCAAGCTGTATCCTTGTAATCCTCTGATCCTTCTCATCCGTCTTACGGCTTACATAACCTTTTTCTTCCATCTTGCGAAGTGCGACTGTCATAGACGGTGGAGTAATCCCAACTCTTTGTGCGAGCTGTCTCTGTGACTGTTCTCCCCAGCATTTCAGTGAAAATAATATTCCTGCCTGACTCGGCTTGATGTCCAGTTCTTCCATTCTTTTCATTCCCTGATATTTCATGAACTGCATCAATTGAAATATCGAAAAGAACACAGATGATTCCATCTCTTTGTGCATATTATTTCTCCTCTCCCAATTAATTAGATGTCTAACGATTATATTAGTCATTTTCACCAGTAATGTCAATGTTTTTATATTTATTTAATAATCATTCCGTCATTTTAACAAATATTTAATTAGTTATATAACTAAAAAAAGAATCTCCGGAACAACTTTTGTCCCTGAAGATTCTTCTGCCCTTTGATTATAACTTTTCTGAATCAAGTACAATGGTAAACGGACCGTCATTTACAAGACTTACTTTCATATCTGCGCCAAATTTTCCCCGTTCAACTACCGTTACTTGTTCCTTACACCTACTGATGATATATTCATACATCTTCTCCGCCATATCCGGTTTCCCTGCTTCTATAAAACTTGGCCGGTTTCCCTTCTTACAGTTCGCATACAGAGTAAACTGAGAAATCAGAAGCAACTCTCCTCCTACCTGATCCAGCGAAAGATTCGTCTTTCCATTCTCATCTTCAAAAATGCGAAGTCCTAACATCTTCTTTAACATCTTATCTGCTGTGTCTTTTGTATCCGAATCCGCAACTCCGATCAGGACCATGAATCCTTTCCCGATCTTGCCAATCACTTCACCATCTACTTTTACACTACTTTCTGTTACTCTTTGAATTACAAAACGCATCTGATTTTCTCCCTTTTATCTCTTTTTCTTTTCAGGAACCTGTGCCAGGATAATTGCAGCAAACATCAATATACATCCCGACATTTCCCTTATTGACAGTCTTTCTCCCAGCACAATCCAGCCGGCCAGTACAGAAAAACACGACTCCAGACTTAAAAGCAGTGATGCCACCGCCGGATTTACATTTTTCTGTCCCAGTATCTGTAGTGTATAAGCAACTCCACAAGATAATACCCCGGCATATAAAATTGGCATCCATGCAGTCATTACAGCTGTTATCTTTGGTGCCTCCAATGCAAACATAAATGGCACGGACAAAATTCCGCAAACAAAGAATTGTATACACGACATCTTCACACCATCTACCTTAGGTGCAAAATGATCGATCACCAGGATATGTACCGCAAATACAAGTGCGCATAAAAATACCAGAATATCTCCTTTGCCAACAGAAAACGACTCTGTAATACACAGGAAATAAAGTCCCGCAACCGCCAGCACTACTGCCAGCCATATCTTCCAGCCTATCTTTTTATGAAGAAAAATTCCCATCACCGGAACGATCACGATATAAAAAGCGGTGATAAATCCGGCCTTTCCCGCTGTCGTATATTTAATACCGATCTGCTGAAGACTGCTTGCCGCAAACAGTAACACACCACAGGCCAATCCGCCCGTGAGCAGATCCTTTTTCGTGCCTGTATCTTTCGATCTTCCATTTAATTTCTGCAAGATCCAGATACATGGCAAAAGTGCCGCTCCTCCAATCAGGCTTCTGACTCCATTAAATGTAAACGGTTCCAGATAATCCATACCCACACTCTGTGCTACAAATGCTGTTCCCCAGATAAAAGCTGTAAGAAGCAGCATTAAACCATTCTTAATCCTCATATCATTCACACTCTCCATATATACATATCCTAAATATATTTACATGCATTCTTTCCTTCACTATTTTTTATACTGCTGTTTATTATACGATACATTCCGGTGATTTGCAAAGAATCTGCTCTACTTTTTATAATGATATTAATACCAGAATCCCACTTGACTTTTGTATCAAACAACGGGATACTAATAGATAAGAAAAGGAGGACTTCACTATGTTATCAGAACGAATCTTAAAGCTTCCGGGCTTTCTTTATCAGATCGGGAACAATTATTATTATCTTGGAAAATGGATCTGCAAGGAATGCACCGACCAGGCTGCCACTGATTGTGTCACCATGTATCAGATGTGCCGCGCCGGAAAAGAAGAACCTGAAACAAATACTTATTTTCAAAAGCTCCGTGCTTACAGTGATTTCGCATTAGAAGTACCGTATAATCCTTCTAAAATTGCTGCAGATATGAAAGCGATTTTGGAATCTCTTTCTGATGAACAGCTTCACAATCTCACGGAACAGATTGATCATCTTGAAGAAGATATTACCCGTTATTGCGGCTAAATTCTTCTTTTCAACCGACTGCTTGTGTTCTTTTTTGCAATATAGTGGTACAAAAATAAGAGGAGCATTTCCATACACACGGAAACGCTCCTCTTATTTTTGTTCACAGTCAATCCGGCCAATCACTAAATAGTAACTTTGCCTGTTGTCTCTTCATTTATTACATAATAAGCTGCAGCTTCTTCTGGTTTCAGATATACATTCAGAGTTTTGATTTCTTCCACACTCTTACCATACTCTTTTGTCCATACTTCATGCACTTTTTTTGTAATCTCTTCTGTACTGATCTCTTTACCCATATACTGAAGATAAAAGCTTGTCTTTGCTTCTTTCTTCACGTCTTCTGCCTCTTTCAATACACCTGCTCTTGTCTCGATTGCCTTAGTTGTGTCTTTTGCAGTTGCGATTGCTGCCGGTCTTGAGTTGTTTCTTCTATTTTTTTTCATATTGATAACCTCCTCAATCTACAAATAGAACATTACCTTCTCTATTATAATGCATTTGCGAAAAATGTCAAAAGATATCCGTTTTTATTCGTCCCCGCGTCCATATTGGTTAATTGTCAGATCCTTTACCACTTCCCCTGCAAGAATCAGTCCTGCAACCGACGGAACAAATGCAATGCTTCCCGGGATGTCTCTTCTTTCGGTACATTTTCTGTCCGTTCCCGGAGGACATACACAGTGCTGTCTGCAGCTGATACTCATATCTTCCAGCGGACGTACCGGCTTTTCTTCTGAATATACAACTTTCAGTTTCTTTACGCCACGTGCCTTTAATTCTCTTCGCATAACCTTTGCAAGCGGACACATCTTCGTCTTATAGATATCTGCCACCTGAAATGCCGATGCATCCAGTTTATTACCGGCTCCCATACAACTGATAACCGGAATTTCTGCGGCTTTTGCACGCATAATGATCTCAATCTTTGCCGTTACCGTATCTACTGCATCTACCACGTAAGAGTATTCTTCAAACGGGAATTCATGTGCATTCTCAGGAAGATAAAAACATTTCCTTACTTCTACATCTGCGTCCGGATTAATCTCAAGGATTCTTTCTTTCATCACATCTACTTTATATTTTCCAACCGTCTTCCTTGTTGCAATAATCTGACGGTTAATATTCGTCAGACATACTTTGTCATCATCTACCAATACAAACGAACCGACACCGCTTCTTGCAAGTGCTTCTACAACATATCCACCAACACCGCCGATTCCAAAAACTGCAACCTTTGCATTCGAAAGTCTGTCCATATTATCAGCTCCTAAAAGAAGCTGCGTTCTGGAAAACTGATTTAACATAGCTTTTCCTCCACTCATACTTTATATTTTTTTCTGTCCGTATTCTTGACTTATCATTCACTCTTCGCACCGTTTCACAGCGCAATCCCTATTATAGTAGTAGGATATATAGTAAGTCAACTTATTTCTTATATCTTCTTATATGAATTCTTCTGACGATGGTCTCTTTCGATGCACAGATCTTATCTGCCAGACATACCAGCCAGGCTTCTTTACACATTGGTGGAACGATATTAAGAGGAAACATATGCCGCGAAATGATGTTTTCTTCCCGTCTGGTCAGTTCAAAATCATTTTTTGCATTTTGAAGCGCACGTCCTGCATGGATAAAACCGTGAAATCTGTGTCCCGCATTTTTTTCATGCCAGTCATACAAAAAATAATCATGCAAGAGCGCACCTCTGATCAGCTCTTTTCTATTTACATTTAGGGAAAATCTTTCTACAAGCTCCACACTTGTGTACGCTACACTGATACAATGCTTATACACGGATATATCACTGTGCTGCATATATCTCTGTGTATATTTCATACGCCCCTGTTCATCCAGTTCTTTCAGTATTTCTTTGATGTCTTCCAGAATCCGGTCCTCATCATTCATACAGTCAGCCCCTTACTCTCCATATAATTATTCTTCGAACGCCTGTCTGATACTGTCATAATGAAGAAAAATTCCTTCATCAGCATATCTCTTAATCTCATTCAAATCCGCAATCGCAAAGCCAGACACTTCTTCTTCCTGTGTCTTTACATCTGATTCATCAAACTCCAGCACAAATTTATAAATATCCACAAAATAATTATTTTTCTCTTCCGGATTCACTCTCTTATAAGAAAATGCATATCCGCCTTCTGCATTCGTTACATCAATTCCCGTCTCTTCTTTAATCTCACGGATCACTGCATCTTTCGAATCTTCTCCGGCGCGTACACCGCCTCCAGGCACTTCCCACCATCCTGCTGCCCATTCTTTATCCATTCTCCTTCGGGTGATCAGATATTTTCCATCCGGTCTCATTAATACTCCAAGAACCGTCAGGTGGAATTCCCCCGGCTTCATATTCCAGTCATTATGTTTCATTGTACGTCCTGTACGTTCCTTGTTCTCATCGTAAATATCCCATAATTCCATCTTTTTATTATTTCTCCTTCTTACGAACACATGGCGATATAAAACAAGTGGAAAACCAGTATTCCCGACTCCCCACTTTTTAATGTCTTAATATTCCTCGTTCACAATCATCTTTTCAAATTCTTTTTTTATAAAATCGCAGGTTGGCTTTGTCCACTGAGTTCCTTCCAGTCCCTTCTCAGACTTGATAAGCTGCAGTGAAAATAACAACGCCTCCAAAATCTCCTTATGTTCCAGATTCTGAAGATTTGCAACAACATATTCCTTTGCCTCTTTCGGCTGTATACCGGCTTTTTTACTCAACATCCTGCTGAACTGTTCGAATGTAATAATCTTCTTTCCATATTCCCAGAAATGATTTTCATACTTTTTATACTTCTGTACATATTCCTGAATGATTTCCAGCGATTCGGAATCCAATGTATAGCCATACTTTCCGGCAATCTTTTCCAGTTCTTTCCACCAGGAAACATCTACAGCCGAATAATCCATGCTAATCCGGAAGCAGCCTCCGGTCTTGTGAATTGCTTTTTGAAATTCATCTTCCCAAGTTGGACATACCAGCATCTTCTCTCCATTTACAATTCCACCTTGTATTATCTTTTCTTTCATCCTCCATGTCCTCCTTACGATAGATTCGTCATATCCTCAGCTCAAATCACTATGAATATTATAACATTATTTTTATCCGATTGCAAAGCCGAAGTATTTACCCAGAGCACGTCACCGACAGCTTCTTTCGAACGCATGCCGATTTATATTATGGTCGATATCTAAAATTTATTTTTATAACGCAAAAAGAGCGGAAAACCTTATAAATTAAGGCTTTTCCGCTCTTTCATAGGAGCAGGGGATGAGAGAATCGAACTCCCGCCAAAGGTTTTGGAGACCCCTATCATACCACTTGACCAATCCCCTATATTCTATTTTGTTGTACATCATCGCTGAGCACTCATTATTTATACCATATTAATCATACATCTGTCAACAAAATTTTTCAATTTTTTTATTTTTTTGCAAAATTTCTGTTTTTTCGTATCTACAGAACCAGTCACTGGCAGCTTCTTTCTTATAAATACATAGCAAAAGAAGACCTCCCGGCTCTCTTTCTTGAGCCGGAAGGTCTTCTTTCCTCTATACATTTGCTTTCGCAACATTTCCAATATTCATTTTTCGAAATACACCAAGTAATACTTTTCCGATTGCCAGAACCAAAATTGCTGCTGCAATCGCCTCTGGAATTCCGGATGCTGTAACAGTTCCCATTACCAGTCCCCATACGGCACTGACTGCCACATCTTTTGCTTCTGCATACTGTTTTGCAAAAAGAATATAGATACTTCCCATTACAGTGATAGTATTAACCATTGCTCCTGCAAATCCCACGATTGGAAGTGCGATGATACTATTTACTTTCAGTTTTGAAAAAAGAATCCAAAGCCATCCTGCTGCCACACCAATTAATATCCTGCATCCTACTGAAATCCAGACTGCTTTTATTGCCCCTGGTATTCCTGTAGTACTCATAAACGGCGAGAACGCAAATGATAAAAGTGTCGGTGCCATCGTGTTACTGATCAGTGAACAGATGCCAAATACACCGCCCAGGATTGCGCCTGCTGCAGGTCCTAACAAAATTGCTCCAAGAATTACCGGAATATGTACAGTTGTTGCCTTAATGATCGGAAGCTGTATCATTCCAAGCGGTGTGTTCGCCAGAACGATTACGATCGCTGCCATAAGTGCAACACTGACCATCCAACTAGTGTCATGTTTCTTTGTCTTCATATTTAATTTTCCTCCTTGTTATCATTCCCGGTGACCGGGATACAATACAATTACGAGTCCGATTATAGCATTCCGGGAACTGCCAAACAAGTATAAAAATCCATACAATCTGCTTATTTTTCACAGTTATTACTATGATTCGTCTTTTCCTGCGGGTTCTATGTATTTTTATTACTATTGCTTGCAAGAATGAAGAAAAAGCGATATAGTGATTATAATTGTATTATTTTATTTGAACATTGAAATGAGGATGAATACTTATGTTAAAAGGAAAACATGTCCTGCTTGGCGTGACCGGAGGTATTGCTTCTTATAAAATTGCAACACTTACAAGTCTTCTGGTAAAAGCAGGCGCTGACGTTCATGTCATCATGACTAAGAACGCCACCAATTTTATCAATCCAATTACTTTTGAGACTCTGACAGGACATAAATGTATCACAGATACATTTGACCGAAATTTTGAATTTAAAGTAGAGCACGTTGCACTTGCCCAACTTGCAGACATTGTCATGATCGCACCGGCAACTGCTAATGTCATGGCAAAGCTTGCGCATGGTCTCGCCGATGATATGCTGACAACTACCGTTCTTGCAAGCCGTGCACCAAAGATCATTGCACCAGCCATGAATACCGCAATGTATGAGAATCCTGTCACACAGGATAATATTGAATTGCTGAAGCATTATGGCATGGAGGTGATCACTCCTGCCAGCGGACACCTGGCATGCGGTGACAGCGGAGCCGGAAAGATGCCGGAACCCGAGACCTTATTCCAGTACATATGCAAAACCATTGCACATGAAAAGGATATGGCCGGTATGAAAGTACTTGTCACAGCCGGACCGACACAGGAAGCCATTGATCCAGTCCGTTATATCACAAACCATTCATCCGGTAAAATGGGTTACAGCATTGCAAAAGCCTGCATGCTCCGCGGCGCTGATGTCACACTGGTAACCGGGCGTACCGCTCTTGATGCACCGCTTTTTGTTAACACCGTTCCTGTCATATCAGCCAAAGATATGTATGAGGAAGTAACTTCCAGAAGCCATGACATGGACATCATAATCAAGGCTGCTGCCGTTGCAGACTACAGGCCTTGTAATGTTGCAGATGAAAAGATCAAAAAGAAAGAGGGAGATGTCATGTCTATTCCATTGGAACGTACTGATGACATCTTAAAGTATCTCGGCGAGCACAAGGAACCCCATCAGTTCTTATGTGGTTTTTCTATGGAAACACAAAATATGCTGGAAAATTCCAAGAAAAAACTTATGAAAAAGAATCTGGATATGATCGTTGCCAACAATCTGAAGGAACAAGGTGCCGGATTTGAAACCGATACAAATATTGTTACGATGATCACGCAAAATGAAGTATTTGAACTGGAACTGATGAGCAAAGAAGAGGTCGCTTTCCATCTGCTCGATAAAATATTAGAACTTAGAAAATAAAAGTGAAAATATAATATAAGAAAGAAATTTCGGAATTTACAGGAGGATATACGAAATGGATGCTAATTATCAATGGAACAGATCCGTATGGATGTAAAGAATGTAACTGCTCTGAATCAGGAAGGATATGACATGAACGTCATTCCCACAAACTTGATCTTTCAAAGGACTATGTACAGACAATTCTTACCTGTGCACAGGGATTTACAGAAGATGACACAATGGCTGTTGCTGTTCTCGTCGAAGCAAGTTTATAATTCCTATATTGACAAAAAATGTTACCGGCATGTCTGGTAACATTTTTTCTGCATTCTTAAAATGCAAGTATTGTATCATATTGCAATATCATATTACAAGAAATTCTCATTCAGTACTTCTATAATTGATACTTGCAACCATTATTAAAAAAGAAAGGTGTTACGACAATTCTCCGTAACAGACAGGTTTTATAAATCATGAAGAAAAAATGGTGGCATGACAAAGTTGCCTATCAAATTTATCCAAAAAGCTTTTTTGGATACAAACGGAGACGGAATCGGCGATCTTGGCGGAATCATCTCCAAATTAGATTATTTAAAAGAACTGGGAATTGATATCATCTGGCTCTCTCCAATCTACAAATCTCCTTTTGTAGACCAGGGATACGACATTTCCGATTATTATGCAATTGCAGAAGAATTCGGTACAATGGAACAATTCGAAGAACTGCTTGCAGAAGCAAAGAAAAGAGATATGTACATCATTATGGATCTGGTTATCAACCACTGTTCTGATCAACACGAATGGTTCCAGAAAGCACTGGCAGATCCGGAAGGCGAATATGCCGATTATTTTTATTTCCGCAAGGGAAAGAATGGAAATCCACCAAGCAATTACCGTTCTTACTTCGGCGGAAGCTGCTGGGAGCCGGTTCCGGGAACGGATCTGTACTACCTTCATATGTTCGCCAAAGAGCAGCCGGATCTTAACTGGGAGAATCCGGTAGTCAGAAAGAAGCTTTATGAAATGGTGAACTGGTGGCTTGAAAAGGGTCTCGCCGGATTCCGTATTGACGCGATCATCAATATAAAGAAAGACCTGACTTTTTCAGATCTTGATCCGGACGGACCGGATGGGCTTGCAAACTGCTGGAGGATGGTAGAAAACGTAGATGGTGTCGGCATTTTTCTCGAGGACTTAAAGAAACATACTTTCCAGAAATACGATGCCTTTACTGTCGGTGAAGTATTCAACATGAAAGAAGGCGAACTTGCAGACTTCATCGGTGAAAATGGTCATTTTTCCACAATCTTTGACTTCAGTGCTCACATACTCAGTGAAGGGAAACACGGATGGTACGATGCCCCACCCGTAGACTTTAAAGAATGGCGGAAAGCCATCTCTGACTCCCAGCTCAGAGTGCAAACTTGCGGACTGGAAGCCAATATCATTGAAAATCATGATGAACCAAGAGGTGTATCCCGCTTCTTACCAGATTATGCGCAGAATCCTGCCGGAACCAAAATGCTCGGGACCGTCAGTATCCTTCTCCGCGGCATCCCATTCATCTATCAGGGACAGGAAATCGGTATGCAAAATGCGGTATGGAACAGTGTCGAAGAATATAATGACATCAATACCATTGATCAATATCATACTGCAAGGAATGCCGGTCTTACCGATAAAGAAGCACTTAAGGCTTGCAGCAAACTAAGCCGCGATAATGCCAGAACCCCCGTACAGTGGAATGCTCAGGAAAATGCCGGATTTACCGCAGGAACTCCTTGGCTGAAAGTAAATGACAATTATAAAGAGATCAATATGGCTGATCAGGATCAAGATCCAGACTCTATATTAAATTATTACCGGAGACTGATTGCGCTTCGAAAATCTCCAACATACAAAGAAGTCTTTACTTATGGTAAATTTCTCCCTGCTTATCAGGACACAGAGAATGTCATGGCCTATTACCGGAAAGATGAACATACACGTATACTGGTCGCCGCTAATTTCGGAAAAGAATCTGTCGAACTTCCGTTAGATTATCCGGTGAAACAGGTTCTTCTTTCTAATCAGCACAAGCAGCATAATTATAATACCGAATCCCATCTTTCACTTGAAAGCTGCGAAGTAATCGTATTCGAATTATAAGTTCAAAAACCCCCGACACA
>ADJS01009736.1_pt1 | contig 11795 bp, 8 predicted proteins | sample 268128 | NCBI WGS metagenome assembly ADJS01 (sample SAMN00007486, study PRJNA43253) | human gut metagenome | isolation source: feces sample TS28 | reverse complement strand
GGCGTCCAGACCCGGCGTGGTGGAGCGGATCAGCGGGTTGGGGCTGGTGCCCAGCGCCATGATCATCGTATCAACGTCCAGAACGAACTCGCTGCCCTCCTTGACGAGGGGGCGGCGGCGGCCGGAGGCGTCCGGCTCACCCAGTTCCATTTCGACGCAGGTCATACCCTTGACCCAGCCGTTCTCGTCGCCCAGCACCTCGGTGGGGTTCGTCAGCGTCTTAAAGACGATGCCCTCCTCCTCGGCGTGCTCGACCTCCTCCTTACGGGCAGGCAGCTCGGCCATGCCGCGGCGGTAGACGATGTACACATTCTCGGCACCCAGACGCTTGGCGCAGCGGGCAGCGTCCATGGCGACATTACCGCCGCCGACAACGGCGACGGACTTGCTCTTCATGATGGGCGTGCGGGAATCCTCCTTGTACGCCTTCATCAAATTGACGCGGGTCAGGTACTCGTTGGCGGAGTAGACGCCGTTCAGGCTCTCGCCGGGGATGCCCATAAAGCGGGGCAGACCGGCGCCGGAGGCAACGTAGACTGCCTCAAAGCCGTAGTCGTTCATCAGCTCGTCGATGGTCAGGACTTTACCGATGACCATGTTCGTCTCGATGTCAACACCCAGCTCCTTCAGGCCCTCGACCTCGTGCTGGACGATGTCCTTGGGCAGACGGAACTCGGGGATGCCGTACATCAACACGCCGCCCGCAACGTGCAGGGCTTCGTAGACGGTGACCTTGTAGCCGAGCTTGGCCAGATCGCCCGCGACGGTCAGGCCGGACGGGCCTGCGCCGATGACAGCGACCTTGTGGCCGTTGGAGGCGGGGGCGGTGGGCTTGGTATGTACGTTGTTGCGGTACCAGTCGGCGACAAAGCGCTCCAAGCGGCCAATGCCGACGGCCTCGCCCTTGATGCCACGGACGCACTTGCCCTCGCACTGATGCTCCTGCGGGCAGACGCGTCCGCAGACGGCGGGCAGTGCGCTGGACTGCGCGATCACGTTGTAGGCGGCCTCAAAGTCGCCCTCGGCCACATGCTTGATGAAGCCGGGGATGGATGCAAAGTTCGGTTACGGTAAGGTTCAGCTCCCGCCGTTTGATGATAGTAAACAAAGTTCCCACTCCTTTTACAAAAGCGCAGCTTTTCACGAAGCTGCGCTTGCTTTAGTATATGTTGCCGGTTTCGCGGTAGCTGCGCCAGACGTTTTCAAAAAAGTCGTCATCCGCGGGGATGGGGCGCGGGGCGCGCCAAGCGGTGCGGCAGGTGCCATCCTCGAACCACAGCTCCTGAATCAGCGGGGCTTCCGTCTCATCCAGAGCAAAGGTGAAGGTATCCGGCAGCTGGGCAAACGGCTTGATGCCACCCGTCAGGTCGGTGTACAGGGCGCTGCCGCGGCTTTTGCCGCCGTGGGCGGTATAGTCCGCCATGGCGGTCAGGTAGGCGTGCTGGCTCAGCAGCATATCGCGCAGGCGGTAGACCATGGCAAGCTCGGTGCGGTCGGCGGCCTTGACGGTCGTGTCGAAATTTGCCAGTTGCTTTTCCACAGCCTCGCAATAAGCCTTGATCTGCGCCGGGTCGCGGATGGCAGCGCCGCAGCGGCTCATTTCCTCGGCGGCGTGCTGCCACAAGGCGCGCACATTGCCGGTATCGGCGCAGCAGGCATCTGCCAGCGCAGCCATCTCGGTCAGGGCAGCGGCGGCCTCTGTGTCAAAGCAGGCGGGGGCATCGCCCTGGCAGCGGGCGGCAATATACTGTGCCGCGCGGGTGCTGCCCACCTGCCCGGCGTTCAGCGCCGTGCCGCCGGGGCGGTAGACGCCGTGGCTGGCAGCGGCTTCACCCACGGCAAACAGACCTTTCACGTCGGTCTGCCACCAGCAGTCGATGCCAATGCCGCCGTTGTTATGCTGGGCGCAGAGGGCGATTTCCAACGGCTGGGTGTACAAATCCACACCCTTATCACGGTAAAAATCGATGGCTGGCTGGTTCATATGCGCCAGCCGCTCAATCGGCGTGCCGAAGCAGGCACCCGCCCGCTCCAGATACTCCCGCGCCTCGGGCAGCAAGGCGTCATAGCTAAACTCGCCGCCCGCGGGGTTTGTGCGGTAATCAAGATAGACTTTGCGTCCCTTGCAGGTTTCCAGATACACCAGAATGTCGATAATCGAGCTACCGTCGGCAACCTTGCGCACATCAAAGGGCCACTGGTAGCCCTTCAAAAACAGCTTGCTGAGCATATCGTGCGCATCGGTGAAAAAGTCCATCAAAAACTCGCGCTCGTCGCTTCCGTCCGCCACTGCGGAGTAGACTCGCGGCAGCACCTGCATATACGTTCCCGACACATTCCACCGCGGCGCGACCGATGCCAGGCCGTACTGCCATTCTGTCAGGTTTTTGCCCTTTGCGCCTGCTTCCAGCGCAAGGCCGGTGGCCCCATACTGGCTGAAGGGATAGACGCTGTCGGCGTACATACCAGCTGGGCCGCCGGTGGCCCAGATAACGTTTTTGCAGCAAATCAAAACAAAGCGGTCGGCGGCGTCCTGCGCGGTCACGTTCAGGCAAAGCAGGCCGCAAACCGTACCGCCGTCCGTCAGAATTTTGATGACTTGTGTCTTGTCCAGCATCGGCACGCCCTTGGCCTGCACGGCAGCTTCCAGACATTCGGTCATCTGCTTGCTGGTGTAGGGTCCCACGCTGGTGGCACGGCGGCGCGGGTCGTGGTCGGTCTTGTAGCCGATGTACTCGCCGTAGCGGTTGCGGGGGAACGGCACGCCCAGCTCGACCAGCTTCAAGAAGCACTGGGTTGAGAGCGCGGCTTCGCACAGGGCAATATCACCATCCACGCAGCGGCCCGCAAACAGTGTGTCGGCCATCTCGCGCACGCTGTCGGGGTCGCCCCCGGACAGGGTCAGCTTATAGTAGGTCTGCTTGTCGCTGCCGGTGTTGCGGCTGGTGCCGCCGACGCGGTTCTCGGTGACGAGGACGATGTCATGCTGCCCCAGCTGCCACAGGCGGTCGGCGGCGTTGAAGCCCGCTGCGCCGCTGCCCACGATGGCCGTGTTGCAGCGGACGACCTTGGCGGTGTAATTTCCGGCGCGGAAAATTTCGTTTTCCATCTCGTTGCTCCCTTACAGGCGCTGGATATGGAAGCCGCCGTCCACATCAATGTAGTTGCCGGTGGTGTAGCGCAGGCGGGGGCTGCACAGCAGGCTGACGGCCCCGGCCACATCCTCCGGCGTGCCCCAGCGGGCGATGGGGAAGGTGCCTTTTTCAATCAAGGCATCATACTTGCCCTGCACCTTGCTGGTCATATCGGTGGCGATAACACCAGGGCGCACCTCGTTGACAAGGATGCCCTCGGCGGCAAGGCGGTCGGCGTAGAGCGTCGTCAGCATCGAGATACCCGCCTTGGAAACACAGTATTCACCGCGGTTGGTGGAGGACACCACCGAGCTGCAGCTCGACACATTGACGATGACGCCCTTGCGGCCATCGACAGGTTCCTGCGAAATCATCTGCTTGGCCACCAGCTGCGTCAGGAACATATTGCCCTTGGTGTTGATGCCGACAACATAGTCAAAGCTTTCCTCGCTCATATCCAGCAAATCGGCGCGGACTTTGGGAGCAACACCTGCATTATTAACCAGCACATCCACGCGGCCAAAGGCGGCCAGTGCGCCGTCCAGAATCTTCTTGCGGTCGTCGGCGCTGCCGATGTTGGCCTGCACGTAGGCGCAGTCGATGCCCTGTGTTTTCAGTTCGTCCAGCGCTGCCTGGTTTTTCTTCTGCGGGCCGGTGGCGACCATAACAATATTGTATCCATCCAGCCCCAGCTGCTTGGCAATGGCAAAGCCAATGCCGCGGCTGGACCCGGTGACGATGGCAGTTTTTTTCATAAGTACACCCTCTCCATCAGCCGCGGAAGTTCGCAGGCTGGGTCTTTTTGATCTCCAAAAATTCCTTATAGAACGGCATAAACGTCTTACTGTCGCGGATGACGCAGCCGGTGGGCTTGTGCGCGCGGATCAGGTCGCCGCACTTGCCGCAGGTCAGGCAGACCCGCTTAGGGTCGATGCGGCCATTTTTGACGATCTCGTTGGCAAAATCCGGGTCAGCAAAGGCCATGCGGCCGAACAGCATACCATCGCACAGGCCCTGCTCGACCGCGCCTGCGCTGAACAGATCAGCATAGGCTCGCAGGTAAGTAGGTGCAGATGCCCAAACCGTCATTTCCGGCACGGCCTTTTTCACTGCGCCAATGCCGTGAATCATGCGGGACAGGCCGACAAACGGGTGTTCGTCCGGTTCATACTTGCCAAAATCGAAGGGGCGGGTCACATGGGTGGTGGCGTAGGGGTTACCCATCGTCAGGTTGACCATATTCAGACCCAGTTCGTTGTGCAAATCGCGCATCAGGCGGATGGGTTCAGTCCAATCGGGCGTCATGCCGCTCTCCGGACTGACACCGAAGCCCCACGGGTAGGCGTAGCCGTCGTAGATGCCGACGCGCGCCGTGACCATAAAGCTGTCGTCCTCGTACACCTTGGCGGCGCGGATGCCGTTTTTCAGCAGGCGGAAGCGGTTTTCAAAGCTGCCGCCGTACTCGCCGGGGCGGTTGTAGGCGGATGCCAGCTCTGCCAGCAGATAGCCGTGGCAGCTCTTGATGTCGACGGCGTCGAAACCGGCCTCCTTGGCGAGCTTCGCGGCCTCGCCGAACTTTTCTTCCAGCCCTTTCAGGTAGTCGTCCGTCACGATGCAGGAATCATCCGCCGCGCGGTACTGCTCCAGAATCGGGTGTCGGTAGGCGATCATCGGGGCAGGCTTGTTGCCAGGGTTGGAGTAGCGGCCGCTGTGGTTGGTCTGCATGATCAAATACGGCGCATAGCCGTTGGCCTTGAGGCCCGCCTCCTTGACGGCGGTGGTCATCTTCTTGAACTCGTCCAGCGTGTCGCGGGTCAGCAGCAGCTGCGTCTGGGAGGATCGTCCTTCCTCCACAATGGAGATTGCCTCGAACCAGATGACCGAGCTGCCGCCGATAGCCTCGTTGACATAGCGGCGGGTCGTATACTCGGTGGGTGCGCCTTCGGGCGTCGAGTCCGCGCCCTCCATGGGCGCGATGCCCAGACGGTTCGGGAAGGTAATATTACGCACGGTCAGCGGCTGCACCAGCGCGTGGGTGTCGGCTGCAAAGGGCAGGTCAACACCCAGCTCTGCTGCACGCTGCTTGACTTCTTCTAACGATTTATAGTGAAATTTTTCTTGTGGCATTGTATTACCTCTTTTATTCTTCGTCCTCATCCGCATGGGTCTTGCGGTAGGCGCTGGGTGTCAGGCTGGTGGACTTTTTGAACTGGCGGGAAAAATAGGTGAAATCGTCGTACCCGCACTCCGCCGCCACCTGGGTGATGCTCTTGTCCGTCTTGGTCAGCAGCACCTTGGCACGGTTGATGCGCAGGGCGATGGCATAGCCGATCAGGCTGTACCCGGTCTCATCTTTGAATACATGGGCGATATAGTTTTTGTTCAGGTACAATTCCGCCGCAATTTTGTCTACGGTGATTTCCTCGGCAAAATGGTGGTTGATATAATTCATGATGTTGTAGGCTACCGTAACGCTGTGGCCTATCTTCATCGTCATAACGTCCGCGCACTCGCGATAAATGGTAATGAACATTCTGCGCAGGTCCGCACCCACGTACAGCTCCCAGTATTTTTTCTTGGCGTTGTATTCCCGCTCCATTTCCAGGACGATATCATACAGATAGTTCCAGACCGGCTCCGGCACCGTAAGCAGGTGGGAGAAGTTCGGCGGCCGCTTGATAAAGGCCGCAATGACCTCGGGATATTTTACCTCATTCTGGAAAAAGTCCGGCTGAACACGGACCATGTAGCGTTCATACGGGTATTCCAGCACTTCCAGATCATGTTCCTCCAGCGTGTTCAGCACAAGTATCCCGCCGCGGCCGGTCTCGTAGGTTTTGCTGCCTACGCGGTAGCGGATACGGCCATTGGTGATGAGCAGCATCTGGTAGACATTTTCGTGGTGGTTTCCCAGCTTGAAGTCGGACGCGTTGTATCTGTGTTCAATCCGGACGTCTTCCATAATTCAGTTCTCCTTGCGTAAAGGGTAGTTTTCCCTATTATACAATATTGAAGAACAAGGTTGCCAGCAAAACATTTGCCAGGATGGCAAAGGGCTGTGCTGCGCCGTAACCGGCGGTGGGTTCCTCAGAGCCGGTGGCACTGATGGCAGCGCCCAGACCCGGGGCGGAGGTGCAGCCGCCGGCGATTGCACCGCTGAGGATGATCCAGTTGATTTTGAATACCTTGTGGCCGACGATAAAGGCGATGAGGACCGCGATGGCCTCGACAAAGACGGCGGCGATGGCCAGCTGCAGGCCGGAACCCATCAGGGAGTTGACGACGTCATAGCCGTAACGCAGGCCGACAACGGCCATAAAGAAGGTCAGGCCGGTCTGATACAGGATGCCCAGCGCCTTCTGATCCATGCGGAAGTTGATGGGGCCGATTTTGCCGATGTAGCTGAAAATCAGTGCGGAGATGAGGATGCCGCCCGCAGCACCGAGGGAGAACTCGCCAAAGCTGCCCAGGGGGATTGTGATGTTGCCAATCAGGATACCGACAGCCGCGACCAAGCCCAGCACCATAAAGTCGAGAGGACCGTCCTTGAGCTTCTTCTCGTTGGTGGCGCTCTCCTGCAGCTCTTTTTCGTAGGCTGCCTTTTCAGCGGCCACGTCGATGCCGAACAGTTTGGGCAGGGCAGAGATCATCACGACAATGACCATCACGCCGATGGGGAAGGCCACAGTGTAGCCCAGACTGATGGCGGAGGATGCAGCCTCCAGCGCGTCACTGGCAACGACATTGCCGACAGCGTCCAGCGCGGTGCCGTAAGCCGGGGTGGAGGTCATAGCACCGGCGAACATACCAATGGTCTCAAACTCGCCGACTGCGGGGCTGTTCTTGAACACGAGATGGTAGGCGACCAGCGCGACGGCCATCGAGATGACCGGGATCATCACACCGATGACGACGAACTTAGCGCCGTATTTTTTAAAGATAGCGCCGATGCTGCCGCCGACCTTCATGCCGATGGAGACAAGGAACAGCATCAGGAAGAACACAAAGAACAAATTGCTGACAACGCCAGTCTTGAGCACCGAAGCCGCGCTGGCGTAGCCCAGCTCGCCCTCCTGCACGCCCTTGGCCCAGGCCTGTGCAATATAGCCCAGCACAATGCCGGAGAAGATACCGCCGGAAACGCCCAGCGAGAAGTTGCCGATTTTCACTTTGCCCAGCAGCAGGCCCAGTGCGATAGCGAGAAAAATCAGAAAGAACTGGTTCGTCAGAACCGAAATCAGAGTAGCCATAATATCCCCCTTATACATGGAACAGCCGCTGCGCGTTGCCGTGCAGAATGGCTGCCTTATCATCCTCGTTCAAGCCCAGGTTGTCAATGCACTTGAGCGTGCGGTCGATGTAGCCCGGCCCCTGCTCGGGGTCAAACGGCATATCGGTCGCGAAAACGATGTGATCCCTGCCGAAGAAATCGATGCCCGCGCGGATGGCGGAGGTCGAACCGAAGGACGCCGTGTCCGCATAGAACTTGCGGATGGTATCGATGGGTGCGCCCTTCATCTTCGTCTTGGTCAGCTCATCGCGCAGTTCGGGCGCGGTGCGGCCGCCGTACATCTTCAGGCCGTTTTCCAGGCGGCCTTCCAGCATCGGAATCATAGCGCCGACATGGTGAGTGATGATTTTGATATTGGGGAAATCTTCAAAAATGCCGGAGAAGGCGAGGCGCATCATAGCGATCGTAGTCTGATACGGCCAGCCGATGGTAAACCACAGTTCGTACTTGGAGCGATCCTCCTTCGGGAATTCCGGCACCATCTGCCCGCCCACCGGGTGGATGAGGATGGGCAGATCGTACTTTTCGCAAGCCTCGTAGATGGGCCAGTACTTCTCGGTGTCGATGGCCTCACCGTTCATGTGGGTGTAGATCTGGATGCCCTTGGCACCCATATCCTTGGCGCGCTTGATTTCCTCGACCGAGGCTTTCACATTGTTGAATGGGATGCCGGCAATAAAGCCTTCGTAAAATTGGGGGTTGGCCTCAACGATTTTTTGATCTCGTCGTTGCCGATGGCCGCCAGACGGGGGGATTTGTCCGGCCCGGCAAAGGTTTCGACCGGCGGGGAAACGATATTGGGGATCTGCTTGTACCCGGGGAAGGCTTTCAACACCTCGTTGCGGGCGTCCATGTTGGACATGGACGCCACATTGAGCGCCCGGACAAACATATGGGATTTGTTGGGGGCTTCTGCCATGCAGATTTTCGCGTATTCCGGCGGCATCAGATGGCAAAACACATCAATCGATTTCATGGGCTTTCCTTTCGTGATTTGGATTATCCTGTATGATTCTGTATCCAGGGGGGGCGCTCTCCGGATAGCGCCCCCTTTGTTTCTGCATCTTCATCTTATCACAGGAAAGCCCGGGTTCTCTCTGACTATTCTCTCACAAATTTGTACAATTTTGTTAGTCCTTTTCTCCTTTTCTCTCTCCGTTGGCGGAATCCGCCAAAATTTACAGCGCGTTTTCGTGTATTTTTTACAGTATAAAGAGCGGTCTCTGTCTTTGCGGCAGGATTTTTTTGGTTAGCTGCACAAAACAGCACCTTTATGTTTGTGCAGCTTTACAGCGCCGTCCACGCAGGGTTTTGCACCCGGGCGGCGCGGATTGACCTATTCTGCCCCTGTTTTGGACAATTCTGTTTCTTGCAGGGGTCAAGGCTCACCCCAGCTTGATGCCCAGTTCGCCGGGCAATGCCCAGTGTCTGGCGCAGTCGGCCAGCGTTTCTTCCAGGTTTTTGACAAAATAGAAGCAGTCGCCGTCCTGCTCCACCTGCTCGACCAGTTCGGGGCGGATGGGGGTGATGGGGTTCTGCTGCACAAGGCGCACGGCGTGGATATGGGGCAGGTCAGCCTCAACGCCGCAGATGGGCGGCTCGCCGGTGACGGTGGCCGTGATGGCGTCCACCAGCTTTTGCATATCGCCGCCGGGGGCCACAGCGTCATAGTCAAAGGGCGTGCCATCGGCCATCACGCCATGGAACACCGGCTTTTCCCCAGTGTAGGTAATGGTCGCCTTTTCAAACTCCATCACGCCCACCGGACCCCAGTACTCGGTGCGGATGGGGTGGGCAGTGTAGTACAAAATCGGCGTATCGCCGGAAATTTTGAACCGCAGTGCCGCCACGTCGTAGTTTTCCACGTTCGGGTTGCCGCGGTACAGTTCGGCCTGTACGCCGGTGATATCGCAGGCTGTGCGCATCGTCGGCCCCAGTAAAAACGTCAGCATCTGGAAATGGTGGGCGCAGGCGTTGGTAAAGGGGCTGTCAAAGACTTCGCGCCCATGGCAGGTGATGTGCCCGGCCCAGTCGTTGCGGGCGTAGTAGTTTGCGCCGCGGCGGAAACCGTGGTAGACGGCAATGCGCTTGGGTGCGCCGAACCGCCCGGCCAAGATATCCTGCTTCAGAGCCAGCACGTCGCGACGGTAGTCGATCTGGTAGCCGATGGAGAGGAACCGCCCGGCTTTTTGGGCGGCTGTGCGCATCATCTCGGCCTCCTGGGTAGTCAGGCAGAGGGGCTTCTCGCACAGAACGTTCAGCCCATGCGCCAGACAGAGCAGCACCATATCGGTGTGGAAATGCACCGGCGAGACGAGTACCGCAAGGTCGGCGGTATCGTTCGCAAAAAAGGCTTCGAGACTGGGGTAGATCGGGATACTCTGTTCCCGGATGACGGGTATACGGTCGGCAAGATGAGGGTCGATATCGCAGATGGCCGCCAGGTCCGCGCCGTAATCGCGCTGGGCCATCCTCTCGACATACAGCCGCCCATACCCGCCCGCCCCCACAAGCACAATGCGCGGGCGTTGGTTGGACATAAAGATTCCTCCAGTCATTTATAATTTCACGCGATACGTCTGCACCTCAAACGGCTTGACGTGCAGCTGGGCATCCGCGGCAGCGGCCTCGCCGATAGGGTTTTCCATCAAATCACAGGGTACAAGTGCCTGCACCGGCAGGCCGGATTGGATATGATAGAACGTGTCGGCCTTTTTGCTCTCGTAGACGCGCAGAATGATATCCCCGCTGCTGTCATCGGCGGGCTTGACTGTATCCATGATAACATTTTTCGCGTCGGTGGTAAAAGCCGAGAATGCGTGCAGCGCACCGCCAAGTTCAACAAACGGTGCATCATTGAACGCTGCCGCCTGCTGCACGATGGGTGCCTCGGCGAAAGACGTGTTCCACGCGGTAAAGCCGTAGCGGAAGGTCTGCTCGCCCTGGTCGGTGCCCATCTCGGGTGAGGCCGCTGCCCGCAGCAGCGTCAGCTCAATGCTGTTCTGCTCCACGCCGACACCGTACTTGCAGTCGTTTACCACCGCGCAGCCGTGGGCGTTGTCGGCCAGGGCTGTGTAGCGGTGGTTGCAGACCTCAAACCGCTGCTGGTCATAGCCGCGGCTGCGGTGGGTCGGGCGCTCGACATAGCCGAACTGAATTTCATGGTACGCATTCTCAGCACGCACATCCACCGGGAACTCGACTTTCAGCAGGCGATGCAGCTCGTGCCACTGGACGGTGGTATCGAACTCGGCCACCGGGCTGTCTGCGCACAGCGTGATGGTCTGCGCGACGGTGGAATGGCCGATCTTCCCGGTCCATCGCACTGATGCAGCAAAACCGGCGGCCTCTACAATTTCAAATGTTTCCGCCGTGGAGGTCCAGGAATCCTGCTCGCGGTAGTTGCTGTCGATATCCCAGGCATCGAAGATGCGGGGCACATCCTTGTACATCCGCAGCACGTTCATCGGGCGGCCTGCGGTCATCTCGCGGCCATCCAGCGTGTAGCCGGTCACATGCCCCTCGCGGTCCAGCGTCAGCGTCACGCGGTCATTGCGCAGGATCGCGCCGTCGGCGGTGGCCATGGCGGTCACAGCCGCCGGGGCTGTGCCGTTGGCGGCGGGCAGCAGCGTCACCGCGCCGAACGCGGGCAGCGTAATCCGCGCCTTGCCCGCACAGACCGGCACAGTCTCGCCCTCGGCGGTTTTCGCACCGTTGGCAAAAGCGGCGGGCAGGTCGATGATTTCCTCCCGCGCGAAGCCCTGGCCGTTAAAAACGGTCACAGCGTTCTCATCGGGCGTCAGCAGAGCGCGGCGGGCGGCGGTGTACAGCGCAGCGGCGTCCTTTTGCAGCGCAGCGTGGGCGGCGTTTGCCTCGGTGTACACGCGGGCGATGGACGAACCGGGCAGGATATCGTGGAACTGGTGCAGCAGCAGAACTTTCCACAGGCGCTCGGCCTCGGCGGCGTTGTAGGCATGGCCGCGTTGGGCAGCCAGTGCGCCCCACAGCTCCATGTGGTGCAGGGCGCGCTCGCTGCGGCGGTTGTTTTTCTTCACGGCGGCCTGAGTCGTGTAAGTGCCGCGGTGGGCGTTGAAGTACAGTTCGCCGTCCCATGTGTTCTTCGGCCCGCCCTTGGCCTGCAAATCGTCAAAGAAATCCAACGGCGACATCATCTCGACCCGGGGCATACCCTCCAGATCTTTTTCGCGCAGGGCGTACTCGATGTAATCGCGGCAGGGGCCGCCGCCGCCATCACCGTAGCCAAAGGGAATCAGGAAATCTTCCAGATGCCGCTTCTGCACGCGGTTTTTCCAGACGCCGCATAGCTCCTTGGGGTCGGTGCGGTAGGTGTAGTTGGTTGGCAGGAAGGA
>ADJS01007887.1_pt1 | contig 11804 bp, 19 predicted proteins | sample 268128 | NCBI WGS metagenome assembly ADJS01 (sample SAMN00007486, study PRJNA43253) | human gut metagenome | isolation source: feces sample TS28 | reverse complement strand
TTTGACACTATCCGAAATCAAAAAACCAGCACCAAAAATAGCCTTTTTCTTCGCTCTTTGTGATTCTAAAGCTCTGATAAAATGGCATTGCGATTTTTTATTTTTATATCAATGCCATACTTCGCAAAAGGATAAAGTTTAGCACTGGTAATTACGCTATCAGGATAAGAATATTTCGGGAGTTGTTTCTTTATTGCGGCAAGCGTTTTATTATCTGCAAGCTTAACTGCTTTATATAAAGTTGGAGCAGTTCTTATTTGCAAATCAGGATCATCTAAATTTGTAATAAATGATGTATTTACAACTGCACCATTTTCGTATGTAATACTAATGCCGCAAAGAATTGTTGTGTAGTTGCAACTTCTTTTATTGCTAAAAATAGTAAGAGTAGGAGCAAATAAAAAGCATTTAATTTTGTTGCGAGTATAAAAATCTAAAATTTTTGCCAAAAGGCTAAAGGGCGGATTATCAACAACTATTTTTCCCGAATAATCGTAATTTTCGTAGTCGCCTCCGGGATAAAACGGACGGCAAAAAGTGGATTTATCAAGATTGTATTCGTTCGCCACCCAATCGCTTATAGCTTCATAAACTAACGATGGTGTATAACAATCATCTGTTGTTTTCTTGGGTTTAAATTTTTCAACAAAATCTTCATAATTTTTACTCTTCACTTTCTTCACCTCCTTCGTCAACTGCAACTGTATCTAATCTTCTGAGCGGAGTGTCTCCGCCCGGAACAGGAGCAAGACCAAGTGATTCTCGCCATTCATTCGGAAGCATTGCTCCACGGTCTACCATTCCGGCAAAATTCAGTTTTGTTTTAAGGCTTGCAGATTGTAGATTGAACGAACCGACTGCTATGTAATTTCCACAACTTCGCTGACGGCGAGTGAATAGTTTCCGTGTCAGCTCGTTTTTCAACTGAATAATCTTCGGTGAAATCACCGCCTCAAAGTAAGCGTTTTCTTCATCTTCGTTCGCTGTCGATGTGATAATTTTCACATTAGTGTTAAAAAGCTCAAGGATTCTGTTTTTTGTTCTATCCATTTGCAAAGCATTTGGAACATAGTCATTCGGGGTTATCTGATTTGCGTCAACTTTTGCGTCAACTGCCGCAACACCCACGGAACTGTTGCTGATGTTAAGGTAGTTATCAGCAAACGCTTTTGCGTTCTTCTTCAAATCCTCAGGACGCAACGATGAGGTATATTTCAGCAACCATTTAATGACACTTGAATTTCTGATAGCACTGATGATGCCGCTGTCGGTTGTTTCAACAATTTCAAGCAAAGGTGCAAGAGCCTTAAATTTGCCACTTCCGAATATGTCATTTTCAGCGAAATCATCACGCAAATGTATGACATCTTCGGAGGCAAAGCGGTAGGTCTTGCCGTTTGCAAGGATAAATTCATAAACAAGGTTGCCGTTAGTGTCGTACAAGTCCGTAGCTGATTTAGCCGGTATGAAATACAATTCCGTAGGCAAGCCGTTTGTGTCTCTAATGATGAGCCAAAAAGCATTGCCCGATAGCGATAGCTGTGTGCTTGTCCTATACAAAAGCATATCCATTGTTGTGTACGGGTTAGGTTCTTCAAGCAAGAACTTGATGTAAGGTTCGGGATTGATTAAGAGGTCTTTTCTGCCGTCAACGATTGTTTCCCTTATATGCTTAATTGATAATTTTGAAAATCTGAGAGCCTGTGCATTAACGCAAGCTCGGACGGTGTCGGAATCATATGCTCTGTTGCCCCACAAGAAGAAATTTGAATTATTCTGTGTAACAAGTTCAACCCTTGAAAAATTCTTTGTCTTTCTGACATTGCGAACAGAATTTAAAAAGTTCTTAAATTTTCCCATTCTCTCACCTCCTAAACAATGCTTAAATATTCGTCTTCATATTCAAAATATAGCGTGTAAGCGTCAAGCAAAGCCGCAGTACCGTCAATTCGTCTCGTTGACTTTGAGGTCTTAATTGGCTGTATATTACCGTTTCTGTCCTCATCTATTGCAGTATTTGCGAGACACCATTTATCAATTGGATTGTTGTTGTAGATTATTCTTTTCTTGACAAGGTCTGCTTTGAGGGCTTTCATCGGGGCAGACAATGTTTTCTTACCTTGGTGTACAGCTTCCATAACGGTAGGACCGAAAGCGTCAATCATCTGATTAACCCACATCTGAGCTGACCAAGCGTCATAGCCCTCTTTCCACAAGTAAATGTCGTATTCGTCTTGTAACTCTTGATACCACGCTGTTACAACACTTGCGTCAATCTTGTTTCCGGGGCAGGTACGCATAAAGCCCTGTTCTATCCACTTATCATATGGAATTTTGTCCTCGGTTACTTTTTTCTCTACGAGGTCTGCCGGCATCCAGTACATTGACAATACAAAAATATTTTCATTGTCAGGCACTCGGAACAACATCTTGGCCGCCGTAAGGTCGGTTGTGCTTGATAGGTCTGCGCCGCCTATCCCGTAGGTTGGGCGGAGTTCCTTAACATCAAATTTTGTTTCGTTGTTAAGCTCCTCGAAATTGAGCCACGATTCAGTTGATGTTTCGGCTATGTTAAATTCCTTGCATACAAGATTTCGTACAAGTGACGGATTTGCTTGCGCTTTCTTGACCTTGCTTGCAAGGGCATTTCGATTTTTAATAGTGCCAAGTCCGGGATTAGCCTTTTCCCAGCAATCGGGCTTTTCCCATTCTTCACGCTTGTCAAGCTCATAGATAATGTAAAGGCTGTGTTCGTCTTTGTAACCTACATCATCAAACAAGCCGTTCGTGGTGCGGACAGCATCGTCATAGATTTCATCGTAGATGTCCTCTCTGATTTTTCCGGCTGTTGTTGTAACAAGAATAAGCGGTTGGTCTCGCCCGATGGTACCGTCTGCCATAATGTCATACAACTGTCTGCCGTTTTTCCATTGGTGGAGTTCGTCCATAAGGCAACAATGCACATTCAATCCGTCGAGTGTATCTGAATCAGAAGCAAGCGGCTTAAACACTCCGCAGTTGTAATCTTCTGAACTCAATTCATTTAGCAGTGGTTTAATTCGCTTTAGCAGAGTTTCACTCTTGCGAACCATTCGTTTCGCTTCCTGCCATATAATCTTGGCTTGGTCACGCTTTGTGGCGACTGCATACACTTCGGGACCGGGTTCACCGTCACCGATGAGCATATACAAACCAATTGCAGAGGCAAGCAAAGACTTGCCGTTCTTTTTTCCGATAATCAGCACAGATAAGTTATATTGTCTTATACCGTCATCGTCTACAAAGCCAAATGTCGCCGCAAGCCACGCTTTTTCCCACAGTTCCAGCTTTACAAGCTGACCGCCCATTTTGCCTTTACTATGTCGGCAATAGTTTTCAACAAATTCAATGATGTGATTTCCTCGCTTAGCTTCGTAATGATAGCCGTCTGTCGGATTAATCACCTTATCGCTTAAATGTTTGTACCACTTGCGTATCTTGTCGCAAACAGTAACCTTGCCGTTCTTTATCTGCTCGTAATATTCAAGTATCGGATTATAGCTTAATGGATAGCGTTTCAAAGCTTGTCACGCCCCTCGACAAAATCGTCAAAGCCGTCTGTTGTCGCAATCTTTGCCTCGGTCACTTTCGGGAGCATATCGTTGAGCTGTTTGATGTATTTGAGATAGTTGCCGAGCATTGTGTTATACAAATCCGCCTCAGGTCTTTTGCGTGAGTACGGCTCTTGTGTTTCCGACTGTGAAAATAGTTCAGTTAAGCCATAAATCGCAATATCCTGTTGCAGTTCTTTCAGTCTGATTCGAGTGAACGCCGCATTCTCAATGAGACCAACAGCGAGGTCTTTTCTCTTAACTTCTATGTCCTTGTAGATTTCCGTTAATCGCTTTATCTCTCGCTTAATCGCTCTTTGTTCCTTTTGTTCGTCAGTCATTTTACAAGTCACCGTCCTTTCACACAAGTTTTTGGGGGGAGGGGGGCTATATGTAAGGCGCGCAAAAAATCTAACTGCCCCCCTCGGTCCTACGGTTACCGGTTTCCGATTTTTCAACGGGGGGGGATAATCGGTCGGAGCATTCCGCTCTCATCAAAAAATATTTTTTCGGTTCGCACCCACCTATCCCGTGCCCCGGCAAATCATCGTGACATTTTTTGCACACATATAATAAATTGTCGTAATTGAGAGTAACATCAGGATTGCTTATGTTGCTCTCATTAATCATGATCTTATGGTGCACGATAAAACCGTGTCGCTCTTTACACAGCTGACACAATCCGCCGTCAACAAGCATTCGTTCTGCGATAAAACTTTGTCGGCAGTCCTGCCATTTTTTAGACTTGTAAAATCCTATGGCAAATGCCTTAGCCATACCGTACACCACCAAAAATAAATAGAGCTACAATGCAATTGTCCTCTTGCATCATAACTCTATTTTAAACTATTTTGCGTCCCAAGTAAGGGACTGTTTTTCTAATCCACTAAGCCAAGCAACCAATCCGCCGATGTTGATAATGCCAGAGCTATTCGCTTAACATTATACGCTGACGGTTGACTTGTCCCTGCTATGTAATTGTAAATGTTTGACCGGCTCACTCCGGACTTACGCGCAAGGTCCGAAGGATAAATATTCCGTTCGGTCATTGCTTGCTCAAGCCGTCGAGCGAAAGTTAAATCGAAAGTTCTCATTTAATTATCGTCCTATCATAGCTTTGTACTTGTCAATGTGCTTCTGATAATTTCCGTTTGCTTTTGCTGTTTGAATCACTTGTCGAACCTGAGAAGGATTGCGTTCATAATCTTTTGCAATCTGTTTAACAGATTCACCGAGAAAATCATATTTGCAAAATAGAAATTCAGAAATATCGGTCAATGGTCTGAATGGTATTTTAGATTTTTTAGATGACGCTTTTTTCTTTCTCTTTCTTTTGCCTTCTCGCTAAGGATTTCTTTCCGGCAAATCGGACAGTATTTTGTTTTAGTGCAAAGTGTAATAACTTCAACTCCGCATCTCTGACAAGTAATTGTTATCGGTTTAGCCGTCAATCTACTTCACGCTCCTCGTCAAGCATACCAAATTTCTGCCCCAACGCAACAACAGCGGTTACAATCAAATGCAAATCCTTACCTTTGATGTTACACATATTAAAGCCACCATCGCCTCTTTCCGTGTCATCAAGACTATCTTCTACTTTGAAAAAGGCTGTTATATATGGAATAAACATTATCTGAGTAATCTTATCTCCTTTTGCAATCTTATAATCTGTACCGCTGTTATTATACAGCTTAACACCGATAGAACCTGTATAATCGGGGTCAATCAATCCTGTTGAGGTGATACCGTGTTTAACATTCAATCCACTCTTCGATATCAGAACCCCTGCAACATCAATCGGAATCTGAATATGTACTCCGCTGTCAATAAATACACTTCTGTGAGCAGGTACAACCACATCAATCGGCGAGAAAATGTCATATCCAACATCTGTTGCGTGTGCCTTTTTAGGCATTTTTGCACCGTCATCAAGCATAATTTTCATTACTGATTTCATCATTTGCTATCATTCTCCTTTAAAATTCCATCTTTTGTAAAAGTGCGTCCGCACTCTCCGCATTTTACACATACAATTCCGTAACTGTCTGGATTTTTGCATTCGTCACTAACATAACAATCTGCAAAAAAGTTCTTTTCATCGTAATCCTTAAATTGTTCAAGCTCCTTTTCCACACGATACGGTTCAAAATCTATTATTTCGCCCTTAATCTCTCTCGCCGTCAATTCGTATCTACCTCGCTTTCAAGCCATTTTTTGACTGCATGTATGCAATCTATTCGAAGGTTGCTAGATGTACAATGCGGTGCATAAAAACTTTGATGTGAACAATGGTTGCAGTATGTAAAATGTTTTTCACTTTCATCAAGCAACATTTCCGCCATATTCTCAACGCTCATCTGTTTGATTTTTTCAAAGTTTGTCATTCTTAACTTTTCATAGCAACTGATTCTCTGGATGTGCGATACTCTGAATGCAGTATTTTTAACCACTTTATTATTTACATCAGTGCAAAAATAAAATTAACTGGTATTGATAAATTAGGGTTGTTTTCAAAGGCTTTTTCACCCGTCTTATGTAAAGCGCCCTCAATTACAGTGTTATCCAAAAGAGTAATTGTCACACATTTGCCTAAATACCTTTCAAGTTCATTTCTTGTCATTGCTTTCACTCCTTATCCATTTTCGCACCACAAAACGGACAATATGGATACAATCTATGCTTTGTCATAATGATATGTTTATGGCAGTTTTGGCAAATAAACCAAGTACATCCGCAAATATCTTTTTCAAATATCCATTTTCCGTGCTTAATCTCTTGCATATCACACACGGTTGCTTCGTTGGGTTTACTTCCGTCAACTTCGATAATATGCTTAACTGTTTCGGCATTTCGTTTTGAATTAAAGTATATCGTGTTTACACTACCGTCTGCGAACGGTATATCCAACGCATAGTCACCGCAAAAATCACGGATTTTTAATTCTTTTTCAATCATCGCTCTTCACCAATCCTCTCCGTCAAAACTTAATTGCCCAGGCAAAACACCATCCTGCATCCACCAGTGATAAACCTCAAGTCCATTAGCATGTTGTGTAGCTTTGCCTCTTTGCTTTCTCACTTCAAGCATCTTGTCGAATGCTCGTATGTACAAATTTCGGTATTTGGGATATCGAGCAAACTCCGCAAATCTCTTCTTACTTACCATCGGACAGCCAATGCATCCAACACGGTCAAATCCACAACTGTATAATGGATTAAGATTAATGTGTTCTTGGTTGATGTACTCCCAAACATCACTATCCGACCAATCACAAATAGGATTGAAGAGTATCTTTCCTTGTAACTGACAATGCTCAACTATCTGCCTCTTATCGTCGTTGTCATTGTTAAGGACGATTTTATTCGACAGATTAGAAGAATAAGTTTCGATTATTCCCTTCGACCGTCTTTTCGTACTTTCGGCTCTTCGCACTCCTGTGGCAATAGCACGATTCTTACCGCCTGTTTCTTTCAGAATTGCACAACAATATCTTACTAACCGTGTGGGGGGAATACCTTTTTGCACTATCAGTGACCACATAGATGTCGGCTTGCTCTTGTATCTCGGCATATCAATGTTGCATTTTATGCCTTTAGACTCTAACTCCTTGAATTTATTGCGTATGTGGTAAACTGTTTCGGGAGCATCAGCCGTCGTGTGACTATGTTGGGCCTCAAAGTCTATGCCTGATTTAAGGGCTAAATCTAAAATAATGTCGCTGTCTTTGCCACCTGAGTAACAAAGCATAAGCGGTTTATCATAGTAGCGTTTACTTATTTCTGCTCCGTCACGAAGTCGCATTATAGCAACCTTTTCTAAGTCCATTACTCTTCACCGCCCATTTTGTCAGACCAGTCAAACCTCTGCCCGCAACGATAGCAGTAATTCAATAAGCCGTTGTCTGTGAATTGCCCTCCGCAGTTAGGACATTTGTATGTAGTCACATAACAGATAACCTGTTCATCAGTCAGAATAGGCTTTCTCGACTTACTTAACTCCAATATTTTTTCAAAATTGTTGTAGTCTTCTTCGGTTTCGTATTTGATTTCAATGGTCTTATACGGCTTTTTAGCAGGCTCAAACTTTCCTGTTTTTTCGTTATACATAATTTCCATCACTCTTCACCATCCTTAATAGGCTGATTCCAACATCCAAGACAGTAATGGTCTTTTCTGCAATTATCTTTGCTCATAAGCCCTAAATGATATGGACATATGCCTTTAGGTATTCCAGCATCATAAAGCTGAACATTTGGGTAATGTTTCAGAAATTCGGACAAATAAGTTTTCGGCGGATGCTCATCGCTCCATCGCTGTATTGCTGAAATTGCTTTTTCAGGGTAATACATTTCAAAGGTTGCACAGGATAAACCTTCACCGTTGTTATTATTACATAAAGGACAGTCAGAACAGCTAAGTTTACATAGTCCCTTCTCTGCTCTTTTCGTCATTCTCCGCTTTTCAACAAAATAATTTGCAGTAATATTACAATCAACCATTTTCTTTATTCTCCTTTAATTTTTCGGTTATTCTTTTGGTTAAGCCGTTTTCGTTGGTTAGACATTCTAAGGCTTGGAGGGCATTGATTACGGTTTGCTCGTTGGTTTGGGACTGATACATCTTACGGACGAAGTCGGCGCTTTTCTTTACATTATCCATAATTCTTTGTGAGAGCATACGGTATTCGTCCGCGTTGTTTCTGTCACGCTTATACTCCGTTCTGAGCTTGTCCTGCCATTCAAGGCAAATACAATCGTCTTAAAAATTCGCCTTGTGGCGTCCGCAATTTCCTTGTCCTTGACTTTATGATATTCCCTGTCGGCAAGGCGGTTAATCTCCGCCATAGCTTCTCTTTTCAGCTTAACGGGTATTCTCACTTTCAATGCTTTCTCTCCTTTCAAATTCACAGACAAAGCCTGTGCTTACGGGCTTGCAAAACCTACAGTGCTTACAGCAGTAAACGCAGATGTACAAACCTTTTTCAGAGTACGGGCATTTCCGTATGCTACATGGATGATATTCGTGTTTACACTTTCGACAAACCTGCAATTTCATAATCAATCACCCAATTGCAGATATTTTTCAATTGTCTGCTTTGCTGATGTACTGCCATAACATACCTTTACGGCGTATCCGCACCGTGAAAGATTCTGCAACCATTTATCCTGATGTTCAGAAGTCTTATTGTTGCCGACTTTAAGCTCAATATATAAGCCGTGATATTTACCTTTTGGCACAGCAAGGCATAAATCCGGAACACCTGCCCTAACTCCTTGCCTTTTAAGATGTGCGGCTTCGGCTTTATCTCTTCTGCCACCATTTGGAACAGCGTACAGCATTGAAAGTTCAGGATGTATTTTCATTTGCACACATTTATCCGCCCATTTAATGAGTTTACATTGCTCCTGTGCTTCAGACATCATTTTCATTTCCTCTCGTAAAACGGTAATTCTTATTTTTATCGGCTTTAATAAAAATTTTCGGATTAGCCATTTCTGAAATTCTACTGCCTAAAGCCTCATCAATCTGCGAAATCTGTTCAAGTGATAATTCAGATGTTATGATAGTCGGCAATCCTTCATTGTATCTGTAATTGATAATCTTAAATGTAGCATTGACATCAGCTGTTGAGACAAAATCGCCCCTGCGAGTTTTAAAGAAATCATCAATGTAAAGAATTTCCGCTTGCTTATATGAATTTATGAGAGCTTCATACACCTCTAAATTACTCGATGCCTGCTTGATTTTGGTAATATCATCCTGCCAAAGCATATATTTAGGTGCTTTGCCTTTTTTGAGTAATGCTCCGACAATAGCCGTACATATATGTGTCTTTCCACAACCGGGCTGACCGCCGAAGAAGAACCAATCAGAGCATTTGTCAATGTACTCATATGCTTTATCTTTCACATATTTCTGCCAATCTGAGGTTGTCTTGTAACTTTCAAAAGTATATCGTTTAAGAAGTTTTTGAAGACCGCTGTTCTGCATTCTGTGAAGTTCATCTCGAATTTTCATACAATCACATTTGCAAGCAACCACATCATATGTAACCTGCCCGAAAGGCGTTTCGCCTGCCTTTACACGGTAAATATAGCCTCGGTTCATACATTTCTCGCACTCATAGCCAATGAGCTTACCGGGTGTTGAGTTAAACACTTTTGCTTCTTGTTCGGCTCTTTCTCTCGGAGTGAGTTCTTTAGAAGACTTTCTCGCCCGTTGGATAATTTCCTCCGCTCGCTGTGGTGACATTATTCTTGACATTATCGCTTGGATTGAATCCATATCCTACACCTCCTCTGTCTTGGACCTTATTAAGCCATTTAGTTATGAACCCTTTGATACCATTCTTTGTTTTTCTCCTATTAGGATTAGCTTCGAGCCACCCCAACATCGAACGCAATTGTTGTTCTACATCAACAGCAGGATACAAAATTTTGTAGTGCTGAACATCAGATTTTGAAACTGAATAATTACTCTTATCGTTCAAGGGTAATGTAATAAAAATATTTTCACCGGCGGTGTCGGCTGCATTTGCAGACGGCATCGCATAATAATTATTTCTATTTACTTTACTTTCCTTTACTTTACTTTTCTTTGTGTCATTCTCGGAGAGATTATGTTCATTCTCGGAGAGATTATGCTCATTTTCAGGTATAACTATATAAGCCTTTGTTTCTTCCGTTTTCAAAAGCCAATATAATCTATTTATTGTGCGACCTCGCACGGAGCGTTTTTCGATAGCGTACATATATCGTTCTTGCATCATTTTGTTGGTCAGTATGCTCTCCCTATCAAACAGCCCGTTATCAAACAGCCCAATTCGTAAGCAAAGCTTAACTACCTGATTTACCGTATCTGATTTAATTCCACCGCTCATTCGTTTCGCTATCGTGGCAGCACTGGTTTCTTCTCGCCACTCATAATAGTAACCATTTGTTGCATAAGCTTTGGTACAAATCCAAAAAAATACTCCAAAGCCGTCCCAACCCTGTGCATCAATAAGCACATCAAATCTCTCATCATCATCGAACAAGTGAACATCCCAAGCCGCAAAGTCAAGCCCTCGCTTTGGTTGTCCAGCCATTCACTGTATCACCTCTTTCTTTTTGTATTAAGTTTCAGCTTTGTACAAAGATATTCATCAAGTTCTATACCGTAGATTTTGTACTTATCAAACAGCTCTTTTTCGTGCCGATGTGCTTCATCGTGGTGCTTTCTGCAAAGACATATAGCTTTTAATCCTATATGTACAATCTGTTCCCTATCTCGCCCCATACCAATTCTGTCAACATGATGAACTTCACCTGGTGCATTGCATATTGCACACTTACGATTTTCAAGACAACTGTACAAGTATCTGCCTATATCATCTGTAACATTAAGCAGAGTATCTCTTGTTCCGATATTTTGGTAGAAACAAAAATCTATCAGATAGCTTATGAAATCTCTTGCTACGCTTTTTTCGCAATCAGACAGCGAAAAGTATTCAATGCCAAATTCACCGCAAAAATTAAACTTGAAATATTCTTTAATCCATTCGGGATTATCTCCGCACCAAAATGCTATATCTCTGATGATTGCGTATATTTTTCTTCGCTGTTCGGCAGAAATCGTGCGTCCGTCAACAATTCTGAGTTCAATTTCATGTACTTGTTTCTGTGCAAGTTCTCTGCCGATACGCTCATGCGGTCTTACTATTAAGTTATATCCGTCATAAGATACTATGTTAGCTGATGTAATCATACTAAAGCCTCATGTTGATGCATGTAAACAAAGGAACTGTTTTGCCCCATTTGCTGATACAACCATTCGTCACACTTTTCTTTGCTCAAATGTGTACGAAGAACTCTGTCTTCGTACACATATAGACCATTTAATCTTTTATCTTTTATTCGATTGAGTAATTCTGCTTTTGAGTAGTTAGCTTCAACAAGATACAAATCGTAGTTTTTAGCCGTAATATGAGCAATCTCCGATGTATCAGTTGCGTATATAACTTTATATATCCCTTGTTGAGTGCGAAAGTGTAACTTCCATCCGATGTTTGGAACATCGTGCCGAAGTGGTACTGCCGAAAAAGTAATGTTGCTTATTGAGTACCATTTATCCTGTGCAACAATAAATGAATTGTTTTGAAAGGAGGTATCACCTAATGAAAAAAGCTTTTTGCAAAGATAATTGGGGTAAATTATCCTAATAAGAGGGTGTTCGG